>VFQP010000203.1_pt1 | contig 151663 bp, 129 predicted proteins | sample 3512351 | NCBI WGS metagenome assembly VFQP01 (sample SAMN10412372, study PRJNA504923) | tailings metagenome | isolation source: Relicate 1 Philex TSF1 revegetated site | place: Philippines: Tuba, Benguet | collected 2017-08-29 | reverse complement strand
AATTCGGCGAATGGTACATATATCGATTACAAGTTCTTGATGGGTGATTTTAACGGCGATGGTAAGACCGATTTTCTCTGGTACACGATCTCCAACGCCACGGGTTTGGCCTCGACGGGCTGCGGCGCCTGTGTGAATGCGAATATCTGGCTGAACACCGGCAATGGCACGTTCAGCCTCAGCACGGTCTCGAATGTCAATGGTTCGCAGCCCTATATCATGGACTTCAATGGCGATGGAAAATCGGACATTCTGTGGAACACACAGAATGGCTATGGTGCCAGCACCGGCACACGCGTGCTGATGACCTCGAATGGTGATGGCACCTTCGCGGTGAACGACAATCTGAATTCGGCGAATGGTACATATATCGATTACAAGTTCTTGATGGGTGATTTTAACGGCGATGGTAAGACCGATTTTCTCTGGTACACGATCTCCAACGCCACGGGTTTGGCCTCGACGGGCTGCGGCGCCTGTGTGAATGCGAATATCTGGCTGAACACCGGCAATGGCACGTTCAGCCTCAGCACGGTCTCGAATGTCAATGGTTCGCAGCCCTATATCATGGACTTCAATGGCGATGGAAAATCGGACATTCTGTGGAACACACAGAATGGCTATGGTGCCAGCACCGGCACGCGCGTGCTGCTGAGTTCTGATGCGATACCTTCAGAGCTTATTGGCCAGATAACCACTGGAACTTCCGCAGCAACGCAAATTACTCATAGCTGGCTGACAGCAGGAGGATCGTTGTTTAGTCGTGACGGCAATGCTGTATATCCAGTTGTTGATATTCAGCCGGCCTTGTTGATCGTCTCCGAGGTCAGAGCTTCCAACGGCATTGGCGGGGAGTATCGTTCGACTTATCGGTATGCGGGAGCGAAGGCGCATGCGCATGGCCGCGGCTTCCTCGGCTTCCGCCAGATGACCGTGCGGGACGAGCAGACAGGGATCGAGCAGATCAGCACGTATCGGCAGGACTACCCGTATACCGGCCTGTTGCTGAGCCGGGAGAAGAAGCTGTCGGCGACAGCAGGTGCTGCGGGGCCGCAGCTCAACCTGACCAGCAACAGCTATGACGCCGATACGCTGACCATCGCCAATGGCGGCGGCCAGCGGCGCTTTGTGAAGCTGACGCAATCGGTCGAACAAAGCTGGGAGCTGCCGGCCTCAGGCACCAGCAATGGCACGGCGCTGCCGACGGTGACTACGAGCTATCAGTATGATGCCTATGGCAACGCCACCCGGGTCGGGGTCAGTACCGGCGACGGCTACAGCAAGACGACGACCAACACCTATACCAATGATGTGACGAACTGGTTCCTTGGCCGCCTGACGCGGGCCGTGGTCCAGAGTGTTACGCCGTAAATCGCCAAGGGACTGAAGCCATGAACATTATGAGCAAGTCCTTTGGTCTGCTGCGCCCGCTGTCTCGCCTTGGCCGTGCATGGCTGGGCATTCTGCTCTTGGGGGCAGTGATGGCGCCTCTGGCCGCCGCCGCCCAATCCGCGGTGCCAGGGAATCTGCTGACCTACAGCTCCGACTTCCGCGGCCCCTCCTGGTACTGGGCGGGTGCTGCCGGCGTCACTGCCGATACGGCGACGGCACCAGATGGATCGGCCACGGCCGATACCCTGACTTTTGCCCCCGGCAACCATCCGGTCTTTCAGCAGATCGGCGTATCAGTAGCAAACGAGGAGCGGCTTACCTGCTCGGCCTATGTCAAGCAGGTCACGGCGGCTGATGTCTGGCTGCAATGCTTCATTCCCGGGACGCCACATCAAGATGGCTACGCCGTCCTCAACTTCAGCACCGGGGTGGCGACCGCGGCCGGCGCTGTCGCCTCGCAGATTACCCCCTCGGTGCAGGCCTTGTCCGGCGGCTGGTACCGCTTGGCGGCAACCCTGCGCAATGTCAATCCGTCGGCCAATACCGCCCGCATATCGCTGGCTACCAGCAATGGCTCGTTCCATGCCTGGGGCGCACAGATGGTGAAGGGCACCGATCCGGGTGTGTATGTGCCAACGGTGGCCTCGCCAGCAGCCGCCAGTGCCGGCCGCACCTCGGCCTGGGAATATGACATGTCTGGCGTGGCGCCGACTGGTCTGATGACCAAGGAGATCATCGAACCGGATGTGCCGAACCTGCGGCTGGATACGGCTTATACGTATGATGCCTTCGGCAACAAGATGGTGGCGACGGTCTCGTCGCCTGCGACGGGTTATGCGGCGATCACATCCCGCTCGAGCAGTACCACTTACACCGGCGATGGCCGCTTCGTAGCCACGGCAACCAATGCGCTGTTGCATAGTGAGAGCCGGGAGCATGCTTTGGATTTTGGTGGAATCAAAAAGCAGATCGGGCCGAATGGGCTCACCACGGAGTGGGAATACGATAGCTTCGGGCGCAAGAAGCTCGAGCTGCGGCCCGACGGCACCAAGACCAAGTGGGAGTATCTGTGGTGTTCCGGGGTCAACGGCGGCTCGGCCAGCTGCCCGACGGTGAGCGGCCCGAGCACCCATTCCACCGCCGCCCGCTATGTGGTGGTGACCACCCCGCTCAGCTTCGATGGCACCACGGTGATCGGAGCGGTGGAGAAGATCTACTTCGATGCGCTTGAGCGCGAGATCCGCCGCGAAAGCCAGGGCTATGCCTCGGATGCGCTGCCGGCGCGGGCGATCTACCAGGACACGGTCTATAATGATCGTGGCCAGGTGTGGAAGAAGAGCCGGCCGTACTTCTCGGGCGACACCGCCTACTGGACCAGCTTCACCTACGATGCGCTGGGCCGCCCGGTGCTCGAGGACCGGCCGAATGGCCAGGTGACGGTGGAATATGCCGGCCTGGTCAACCGGGTGACCAATGAGTGGAACGAGACCCGGACGACGGAGAAGAACAGCCAGGGCCAGGTGGTCAAGGTCAAGAACGGCCGGCATGACAGCAGCACGGCAATCTACTCGATCAACACCTATACCTACGATCCGTTCGGCAATCTGCTGACGGTGAAGGACGCCGATATCGGCCAGACCGGCAATGTGACCAGCTTCACCTACGATGGCCGTGGCCGCAAGACCTCGATGACAGACCCCGACAAGGGGACCTGGGAATACGCCGTCAATGTGCTGGGCGAGGTGGTGTGGCAGCGCGATGCCAAGAACCAGATCACGGCGCCGATGCTCTACGACGCCCTTGGCCGGATGACCAGCCGCTCCGCCTACACCGCGGCGGGTGTGTTGGAGAAGACCGATACCTGGACCTATGACAGCGCGACCTATGGCATTGGCAGGCTGGCGAGCGCCTCAAGCGGCGTACCGGGCAATACGCATTACACCCGCGAGCATGGCTATGACAGCTATGGGCGGCCGAACCAGACCATCCTGACGGTCGAGGGCGGCAGCCCCCAGACCTTCACCACCAGCTATGATGGCTACAGCCGGCTGTTGACCCAGACCTATCCGTCGGGGCTGCAGCTGGCCTACGAGTATACGGCCTTGAGCGAGCTGAAGGGGGTGCGGGACAATGCCTCCAGCGCCTATTACTGGACGCTGAAGGGCAAGAATGCCGAGCGGCAACTGACCGGCGAAGAGTTGGGTAACGGCGCGACCACGGCGCGGAGCTATGATCCGGGCCGTGGCCTGGTTACCGGCATTCAGACGGTGAAGTCGGGCACCACGCTGCAGCAATGGGCGATCGGCTATGACTCGGTTGGCAATGTGCTGAGCCGGTCGGAGAGCGTCACTGCGGTCTCGGAGAGCTTCGCTTATGACCCGCTGAACCGACTGCTCAGCGCCAGCACGGTCTCGTCGGCGGTGAACTACACTGTGACGATGCAGTATGACGGCAACAACGGGTCGTCGCAGCCGCAATCGGGCAATATCCATAACAAGAGCGATGTCGGCACCTATAGCTACCCGGCGACGGGCTCGGCGCGGCCGCATGCGGTGACCAGCATCACCGGGCCTGGCGGCACCAAGAGCTTCACCTACGACGCCAACGGCAACATGCTGACCGGCGATGGCCGGAGCTATAGCTGGACCAGCTTCGACCATCCGGCGAGCATCAGCCTGGGGGCGGCGACGGTATCGTTCCAGTATGGCACCGAGCAGCAGCGTATCCGGCAGACCACGCCGAGCGGGCTGACGCATTACTACACCGACGCGGCGACGGGGGCGCGTAGTGAGCGCAGCCTGACCCTGGCGCTGGAGCCGGCGCATGTGCGGTGGACGGATTATGTGGCGGCGGGCAGCGGTATCGCGCTCACCGTCTCCACCACGGATACCAGCTATACCCATAGCTCGGGCAACGTCACCCGTTCCTACCTGCACCGCGATCACCTCGGCTCGACCACGCTGGTGACCGATGCCGCCGGCGCTGTGGTCCAGCGCATGGCCTATGATGCCTGGGGCAAGCGCCGCAATCCCAACGGTTCGGCCGACCCGACCGGCAGTCTCGAAAGCTCAGGCCTGCCGAACCGCGGCTATACCGACCACGAGCACCTCGAAGAGCTCGGCCTGATCCACATGAACGGCCGGCTCTACCACCCGCTGATCGCCCGCATGGTATCTGCAGATCCCCTGGTCAGCGACATGTTCTCCGGACAGGCGCTCAACCGGTACTCCTATGTCGACAACAACCCGCTCACTTACACAGATCCAACAGGCTATCTGAAGCTCAAGAGTATTATGAACAAAATACTCAGTCCGATCTCGTGGGTGCCGGCCATTGAACGAATCTATGCCAGCAGTCAGTTGTTGCAGAGTATCAACCTGATCGCGGCATCATACTGGGGGGGGCCATATGGTGCAGCGGCGGTCGCCGCATACAATGCCAGCCTGAACGGCGGTAGCTATGGCGACATGTTCAAGGCGGCCGTCATTGCGTATGTTAATGCTTCAATGGGCGGTGGAGAGTATGATTTTCTTTCCCTTGATCATATAGGAAGCATAGCCGGTCGAGCCGCTTTCGCTTGTGCCACTGCTATAAGTGAGAATCAATCTTGTGGTCGGTCGGCACTTGCGGCGGCAACCGCCGAGTTTGCACGACCTGGCTTGGAAAAATGGAAAACAACTGAGTGGACGCTGAAGAAAGCAGGAAGGTTAACAGTAGAAGATGTAAAAAACGCGGTTAGGCATTGGGATCAAGCGATTGCAAAAGCTTTAGTTGTCGGCGCAAAAGATGCCGTGGTGGCTGAATTGCGTGGCGGCTCAGGAAAAAAGAATTTTATTACTGGCTCCGGGCTGTCGTTCACTCGAGAATTCTATGGAATGTTTGTTCCTGGCGATGATGTTCCTGTCTTGGGGGATGGAGATGGAGGCGGTCAAAAGCAAGGAACAGACACGATATTGTTGCTTGGGAAGAATAATTTTGGAACTTTCCGCGCGGCCGGTCTTCAGCAGAGTTTCCTGGCGGAAGGTGAAGGATTTAGCAGGTTTATGGATGGAAATGTGCCTGGAATGAGAGCGACCTCTTACATACACGATGTATGGTCTATTATTGGAAGTGGTAGCGTTTGTGAGTCGGATGTATGTGCAACCACTATGATTCCAGCATTTGCAGTGTCTATTGGTGCTATAGCAAGCGACGCACGCAATCGGGGAAATCTACCAATCAAATAACTGTTTTATTGGTCGGCAGAAAATAGATGTCATTCAATATGCGACAATTTGGCGTGGCTGGATTGTGCTAATAGTTCGGTCACTAGGGTGTCATTTTCTGGAGAATAGATTGTATGAAGCTGAAGGCTCACTGATTTTTACTGGTTTCGCACTTATGACCGTCGATAGCGGCTTTTTTATCAGTAAAGATGGGTATGGTGCTTAGCCTCTGATCGTTGGTTTGTATCTTTAGTCTGATTGCTTTTTGTGAATGGACTTCGTTGTAATCTCTGCGCTAACTCACGCATATCTCTAATTGGTCATAGAGGTTGGATCGTGTTAGCTGAATTATCGAGGCGCTGGGGGATAAATCTGGCTTTATTCCAATTACTGCATGTTGTGAGTGAGCATACAGGCGAGCGCAGCGGCAGTGCCAAAAGCCAGCCCCGGACCGAATGGGGTCCGCAGGGCCAGCATCGGGCGTTTTGATGTGACAGCACCTTGACGCCGCATGATCGCTACGACGCAAATCGTCGACACTGCAGCGATAGCAATAACCCAGAAGATTCCTTCCAGGCCGACCCACATGCTTGCCGCCACGATGAATTTGACATCGCCTAGGCCCAGGGCCTCGATATCGCGAAGTTTCCAGAAAATCCAGCGCAGGCCCAGGAACAGCGCACCGCTCAACAGGGCGGCGATGAGCAATGACGGCAAAGTGAGAAAGCCATAGGGCGATAGCAGGTGGAACGCCAAGCCCAGTATGCCGAAGGTCAGGTTGAGGCTGTCGGGTAACTGATATGTGCGCAGGTCGATGATGCACAAAGCCAGCAAGATTGCTGCCGCGACGGAAAGAATGAAGGTAAGAATAATAAGGTCTATGGTGGTCATGTCGATTTTTAACTCGGTAGCAAGAAACCTACGATGTGATGCTTTGCTCGCATGTTCTTGGCGGACATGGGGCAAATAGTCTTCCCGGGATACGTTCGAAGCGTCCTTAATAGTAGAGGCGTTGTCACCAGTCCTGCTGAGAGTGGCCCGGTAGCAAGGTTAGTTTAGCCTCTAGGTTTGAGGCAATGGCGGCGTAGTCGATTGGGCTGGTCAGGGTGGCACGGCTGGCCATGCAGCTGCCAACGGGACGAAGACTTCTCGTACCGGCGACCGGTAGCGGGGTCAGGCATACGGTCCCCCTTGATGCCAAAACAATACATCAACTCGGACCACTTCAATGGGGGGGTTGAGGTTAACTCTAACGAGAAAGGAGCCTGAATAGCGCAGGCGGCATCAGCTGGTATTGGCTGCCTTGGGTCGGCGGCCACGGCCCGACGAGGCAGAGAGGCCAGCATATGGATTTGTGCCCGCAGCCCCGACTCGGGAGGGTTCCTGCTGGATATGCTGCCGGACGGCGCTGGCAAGCTGGGCTAGGTCCAGCCCGTCGCCTATCAGGGCATCGGGGCTAAATCCGACCTGTTGGCTCTCATATATAATGACATCAATCAGACGGTACATAACCCGGCCAGGGATGATCCAGGTTCTTAGCGGTAGCTTTTCAGGAGGGAGTTTCTCGAGCAAGGAAACCGAGCAATTCCATCTTTTGGACAGAGCCTCCCGATCAAGGAGGGGGTGGGCGAGGATTGGGTCGATCATCCGTTTAGCCCCATCTGGCACATCCATATATGTGTTAGACGGCATGTCGGGGTTCTGGGTTTCAGATTTTGCGCCTTTATTTCTAAGCCAGTCTCGCTAGGGCCATGTTGCTGATCCAGGTAGGTGGACCTAGCGCACCTTCAATTGCTCTACTTCCCGGCCTCTGCTATGCTCCACTTGCTCCAATTTTGCTCCACTGCCGGATGCAAAGTGGTCTGAGCGAGTGCAAGCGAATGCGCCTAAGTGCTTCAAATCGCTGGAATGGACTTTCGCAAATTGCGGTATTGGACGGGTCATTTCAGGCTCATAACCTGAAGGTCGCAGGTTCAAATCCTGCCCCCGCAACCAAATCAAAACGCCGCCTGGGTTTTCGCCCGGCGGCGTTTTTTTTGTTTTGCGGCCGCCCTCTCCGCTCGGTGGCGCGGCGCGGATCCGCCAGGCGCTGAAGTTCCGTCACAGCGAATGCGCCCGGCATTTTTTTCTTGGGCTGTTGTGGCTGCTGTTTCGGCCGCGCCGTTCCATCGCCGGCGATTTTCCATACCGATACACAGTACCGATACAGCTGGCTGCGCGGCCAGGTAGGCATATTGCGTCGCGAAGCCGCATCGCGCTGCGCTGCGGTACATTCCTGTTAGAATTTTGAATTTGACGAAGCGAGGTGATGCATCCAACCTAACAATAGTTAGGGATGGAGGGTGCCTCGGCATGAACGCACAGGGCAAGATAGCAAAGGTGAAGGCGCCGCCGGAAAACGCGCGCAAGCACATCCTTGATGCTGCCGCCAAGCTGTTCGCCGAGCATGGCTATGTCGCCACCACGATGCGTGACATAGCCGAGGAAACCGGAATCAAGGCCGGCAGCATCTACTACCATTTCTCCGCCAAGGAACAATTGCTCGACGAGGTGATGCGAATCGGCGTCGAGCGGGTTTTTGATCAGGTGAAGATCGCCGTGAACAGCCTGCCGCCAGAGAGCAGTGTGCGGGCGAAGCTGGCGGCAGCGATTCATGCGCATCTTTTCTCGGCGCTGGCGCTTGGCCATTACACCAAGGTCAATATCCGCTGCACCAACACGCTGCCGGAAGCGATTCGCCAGCATTACAAGCGCACCCGCCGGCCCTATGAGCGCTACTGGCGCCAGCTCATCCAGGCTGGTGTCGATAACGGCGAGATCGAGGCGAGCCAGGATAGCCTGTCATACAGCCTCTACATCTTCGGGTTCATGAACTGGACCATCGAGTGGTACCGCGAGGGCAAGTTCGACCTCGAGGAAGTCTCGCGCCGCTATGCCGATACCCTGTTCGACGGGATCGGCCGGCGCGCAACAGCCGGCTCCGGGAAGCCGGCGACAAAATAACTCTTTCACAACACAACAAGAACCAAGTCAGGAGGAAATCATGAAGCGTCTCGTACTCCGCATGTTGCCCCTTGCCGCAGCGGCATTGGCAACTTTCGGCTATCACAATGATGCCCAGGCGCAGCGCAAGCTGGTCTATGCCACCTATCTCACCGACGTCTATGCCGTCACCCGCGCCGACAAATGGTTCATGGGTGAAGTGGAAAAGCGCAGCAACGGCAAGGTGAAGTTCGAAACCTATTACGGCGGCTCGCTGCTCAAGGCGTCCGACGTGATGCCGGGTATCAGCGGCGGCGCGGCGGATATCGGCATGGGTGCGCCCACGGCCTATAACCGCAAGAATTATCCGTTGAGCCAGGTGACGCTGCCGTTCACCACCGACCGGGTGGACACCGCCACCCGGGCTTTCACCGAGCTTTATGGCGCCAATGCCGCGCTGCGCAAGGAATTCGAGAGCAAGAATCTGCGGCTGCTCTATGCCATGGGCTTCGGCGAAAATACCATCTGGTCGAATAAGCCGCTGCTGAAGCCGGCGGATATCAAGGGCCTCAAGGTCCGCGCCGTGCTTGGCATCGGCGATGCGCTGAACAAGCTTGGTGCCTCCACTTTGGCGATACCGTGGCCGGATGCGGTGGAAGGCATGCAGCGCGGCGTGGTCGATGCCATGTCTGGTGCGCCGTTCGATACTGGCGTCGATTCCGGCCTGCATGAAGTGGCGAAATACGCCAGCGATATCGGCCGCATGGGCGTCTATGCCATGGCACTGACCGCGGTCAGCCTCAAGACCTTCAACAGCCTGGATGCGGATACCCAGAAGGTGATGCTCGACGTCGACGAAGTGTTCGACAGCGCGGCGAAGAAGGTGGCGGTGCGGGTTGCCGCCGGTCAGCTCCAGGTTTCCAGCTTCAGCGACGCCGATACCAAGCAGATGCGCGACACCATCGGCAGCGAGCTGTGGAAGGAATGGTATGCCGTCGCCAAGGAAGCCGGCGTCGATGGCAAGGAGCTGCTGGATCAATATCTGGCGCTGGTGGAGAAGTACAACAAGACCTCCACGCATAGGCCGGGCCTGACCCGCGTTACGGCGCCGAAGTCCTGACCCTGCTGGCCGGCCGGCACTTCGCCGGCCGGCCATTTCCCTGCCTCCGAGGTTCCGCAATGACTCAGATTCTGTCCTGGGTGTCGAATGCCAATCGCTTGCTGGCGGTATGGTCCGGCATCGCCACTGGCCTGATGATGGTGGCCATCCTGGCCGATATCTTTTGCCGGTCGGTGCTTGGCTTCTCGATCCAGGGCGCCAGCGAACTGGCCGTGGTGATGCTGGTGACGCTGATTTTCTTCGGCCTGGGCGGGGCGCAGGCCGACAAGGCGAATTTCAATGTCGACATTCTGATCCGCTTGTTATCGGTGCGGATGAATCATCTGCTGCATGGCATTGCCATGCTGCTCTCGGCCATAGCCATCGGTCTGCTTTGCTATCTCTCCTGGATCAAGGCGATCGATTCCCTGCTGGAATGGGAAGTGGACTATGGCGTGGTGCCTTTCCCGATCTGGCCGGCGCGTGTGCTGATCGCCTTTGGCTGGGCCACATTGACCCTGCAATTGCTGCTTGAAGCGCTCGCCAGTCTCGGCCACGCCGCCGCCGTCCGCTCCGCCTGATTTCCCCTCAATCGACCCATTGCCCGAGAAAACGCCATCATGGACATCACTACCGCTGGCATTCTGATGATCGCCTTCCTCGGCGTGCTGCTGTTGATCGGCACACCGATTGGACTGGCGCTGGCCATCTCCGGCATTTCCGGCCTGGCGATGACGCGTGGCTTCATGCCGCTGGAATTCCTGCTCTCCACCTTCACCTATTCCTACACCGCGAACCTCTCTTACATCGTCTTGCCGCTGTTTCTGTTCATGGGCCATATGGCCTTTGTCAGCGGCATCTCGGAAAAGGCATTCGCGGCGGCTGAAAAGCTGATCGGCCATATCTCCGGCGGCCTCGCCATCGCCACCGTTTTCGGCTGCGCTGCCTTCGCCATGGTCTGCGGTTCCAGCGTCGCCACCGCCTCCACCATGGGCCGTGTCGCGATGCCGGAAATGCTCAAGCGTGGCTATGCGCCGCGCCTGGCCGCCGGTTGCGTCGCCGCTGGCGGTACGCTGGGCGTGCTGATTCCGCCGAGCGGCATCCTGGTGATTTATGCCATCGTCACCCAGGCTTCGATGGTCGACCTGCTGCTCGCCGCCATCCTGCCCGGCCTGGTCACTGCGGCGATCTATGCCATCGGCATCTGGGGCATCACGCAATGGAAGCCGGAACTGGCGCCGCGCGCCGAGCGGCGCGAGAAACTCGGTGTCAGAGGCGCGTTCCGGGTCGCTTTCTCCTCCTGGGAGGTGATGCTGCTGTTCGCCGTGGTGATGGGCACGATCTATCTCGGTATTGCCACGCCAACCGAATCGGCAGCCGTCGGCGCCCTGATCGCGCTGCTTATCGCTGCCCGTCGCAGCAAGAACCGCAAGGCGCTGCTGGCCGAGGGGCTGCGCGAAACCGGCTCCGCTACGGCGGCGATCTTCCTGCTGATCATCGGCGCCGGGCTTTTCAGCCTGGGCCTATCCACTACGCAGATTCCAACCCGCTTTGCCGCCTGGATGGTGTCGTTCACCGATAACCGGCTGCTGCTGCTGCTGATCCTGCTGGTGCCCTACATCATCCTCGGCATGTTCGTGGATGGTATCTCGATGATCCTGCTCACCATGCCGATCGTGTTTCCGGTGATCAAACAGGCCGGCATTGATCCGATCTGGTTCGGCATCATCGTCACCAAGACGGTGGAGATTGGCTGCCTCACGCCGCCGGTGGGGCTGAATGCCTTCGTGGTCAAGAATGTCGCGCCATCAATACCACTTGGTGAAATCTTCCGTGGCTGTGGCTTCTTCATCCTGCTTGAGATCATCGTTATCGGCATCCTGATCGTGTTTCCCGAAATCACGACGGTGCTGCGCACTTCAACCTGATGTCCCCGGAGTGAAATCATGTTCGGCAATGCCAAGACTTACGACGAAATCTACAACAACTTCCGCTGGCAGGTTCCGGAACGCTACAATATGGGCGTGGAAATCTGCGACCGCCATGCCGATGATCCGTCGCGTGTGGCGCTGATCTACGTCGATATCGACGGCTCGGTGAAGGAGTATACCTTCCAGCAGATCAAGCGCTATTCCAACCAGCTCGGCAATGCCCTGCTCGGCCTCGGCCTGCAGCGTGGCGACCGCGTCGGCATCATCCTGTCGCAGCGGCCTGAAACTGCCATCACCCATACCGCCTGCTTCAAGACCGGCATCATCTCGCTACCGCTGTTCACTCAGTTCGGACCCGATGGCCTGGTTTTCCGGCTTTCGAACAGTGAAGCCAAGGTGGTGGTCACCGATGGCGAGAACGTACACAAGGTGCTGCAGATCCGTGATCAATTGCCGGCCCTGAAGCACATCATCGTCACGCAGCCGCAGGGCACGTCGCCGGATCTGGAATTCTGGGATCTGCTGTCGCGCTCTTCGGACCAGCTCACGCCGCTGGATACCCATGCCGAAGATCCGGCCATCATCATCTATACCTCCGGCACCACCGGTAATCCGAAGGGTGCCCTGCATGCCCACCGGTTTCTGTTTGCGCACCGGCCGGCAATCTCCTTCACTCATGATTTCTTCCCGCATAAGGGCGATTGCTTCTGGACGCCGGCTGATTGGGCCTGGGGCGGCGGCTTGTTCGACGCGCTGTTCCCGAGCTGGCAATGCGGCATGCCGGTGGTGGCGCATCGCTTCCGCAAATACGATCCGGAGCAGGCGCTGAAACTGATTGCGGATCACAATGTCCGCAATTCCTTCATGCCGCCCACGGCCCTGAAGATGATGCGCCAGGTGCCGAACCCGAGCCGCTTCAAGCTCAACATGCGCTCGATTGCCAGCGGTGGCGAGGCGCTGGGTGCGGAAACCCTGGAATGGGGCCGTGAGGTATTCGGCCTGGTGATCAACGAATTCTGGGGCCAGACCGAGGCCAACCTGCTCACCGGCAATTGCGCCATCGTGATGCCGGCGCGTGCCGGCTCGATGGGACGCCCGATTCCGGGCCACCATGTCGAGGTGCTGGACGAGGAGGGCAACATCCTGCCGCCGGGCAAGCCCGGCGTGCTGGCGGCGCGCGGCCCGGATCCGATCTTCTTCCTCGGCTACTGGAAGAATCCGGAAGGCACGGCGAAGAAATTCAAGGGCGATTGGCTGCTCACCGGCGATGTCGGCTACAAGGACGATGATGGCTATTTCTGGTTCCAGGGCCGCGACGACGACATCATCTCAAGCGGCGCCTACCGTATCGGGCCGACCGAGATCGAGGAATGCATCATGCGCCACCCGGCGGTGGCGCTGGTTGCGGTGGTCGGCAGCCCGGACAAGGTGCGTGGCGAGATCGTCAAGGCTTTCGTGAAGCTGCGCGAAGGCGAGAGCGGCAGCGACGACCTGATCCGTTCGATCCAGGAACATGTGCGCAAGCATCTGGCGGCCTATCAGTATCCGCGCGAAATCGAATTCGTCACCGATTTCCCGATGACCACCACGGGCAAGATCCTGCGCCGGACGCTGCGCGACCAGGACCGCGCCAAGAAACTGGCGGCGGCTCAGTAGGTGCTGGCAAGGGAGCAGGCGCGTGCGTGACGTTGCAATCATCGGCTATGCCGCCACGCCGGTCGGGCGCTATGAAGCCCCTGCCGGCGCGTCGGATGATGCCGGCATCGGCCCGATGGAGCATGAATTCGGCGCCCGGGTGATCCGCCAGGCGGTGCGCGATGCCGGCCTTGAGCGGAAGGACATCGAGGCATTGGTGGTGGCTTTCCCGGGCGCCTATGCGCGCCAGGGATATTTCAACACCTTCCTGGCCAATTACCTGCGGCTGCCGACGCGGGCGGTGACGCTCGAAGTGATCGGCAACGGCATGACTGGCGGCCATACTTTCGATCAGGCGGCGCAGCAGATCCGCTCCGGCCAGGCCCGCGTTGCGTTGGCCGTGGCGGCGCATTTCGAGACCGGTACGCCAACCGATCTGCATCTTGAAAACAGCATCCGGCTGACTGGCGATATCAATTTCCAGTCCGTGTTCGGCTGCGTGCCGATTGCCTGGTATGCCATGGATGCGCAGCGCTACATGCATGACCATGGCGTCACGCGGCGGCAGTTGGCGCATATCGCGGTGAAGAACCGTCGCCATGCCGCGCTCAATCCGCTGGCCCAGTTCAGCGACCCGATCGATGTCGATACGATTCTGGCGCAGCGCCTGATCGTCAGCCCGCTCGGCCTGCTGGAAGTACCGGGCCGCGCCGATGGCGCCGTCTGCCTGGTGCTGGCCGATGCCGAGGTGGCGCGCAGCCTGGGCAAGCCCTATCTGCTGCTGCGCGGCCGTGGTTTCCAGCATGAAGGCCTGCATCAGCTTGATGATCAGGCCGGCCAGCCGCTGTATTACCAGACGGCACGCATCGCCTTCGACCGTGCTCTCGCCATGGCCGGGATCAGCCGCGAGGATATCGACCTCGCGGAAATCTATGCGCCCTGCACCATCGTGGAGGCTCTGGCCAGTGAGGCGCTGGGCTTTGCCGCACCGGGCCAGGGCGCCGCGATTGCGCTGGCCGGCGACACCACGCTCGGCGGCCGTATTCCCTTGAATACATCCGGCGGCGCCATGTCGCGCGGCCATCCACCCGAGGCTACGCCGCTTTACGATATCGTCGAGGTTTGCGAGCAGTTGCTTGGCCGTGGCGGCGCACGGCAGGTGCGCGATGCCCGTTTCGGCATGGCGGTCTGCGAGTTGGGCAAATACAATGCCGCTTTGGTGCAGATTCTGGAGGCGGTGCGATGACCCGGCTCGCCATTCATCGCCGCGAATATGCCCGCCCGATGCCGCCGCGCGTTTCCGCCATCACCCAGCCTTTCTGGCAAGGGCTGGAGCAGGGCCGTTTCTGCACCACACGCTGCCAAGCTTGCGGCAAGCTGAGTTTCCCGCCAAAGGATTTCTGCCCGCATTGTTGGTCGGAACAGGTGGCCTGGGAAGACCTGCCGCCAGGCGGGCGCATCTACAGCCACACCACGGTGCATATCGTGCCGCGCCGCTTCCGTATCGAGGCGCCCTATAGCCTGGCCCTGGTCGATCTCGATGCCGGGTTGCGCCTGATGTTGCCGCTGCTGGAGCCGCTGCCCGATGACGGGCCAAGCGCCATCGGCCGCCGTATCTCGCTGGTGGTGCTGAAATACAGCGATGGGCCGCTATTCGGTGCCAGCCTGGAGGCGGCGGCATGATCCATTTCAGTGTCGCCGATGGCCGGGCCGATATCCGGCTCGATAATCCGAAACGCATGAACGCGCTGAGCCAGAAATCCTGGGGCGAGCTGCTGCGCGCGATAAAGTCGCTGCATAAGCGCCGCGATGTGGCGGTACTTTGCCTGCGCGGCGAAGGCGATCTGGCCTTCTGTGCCGGCGGCGATATCACTGAATACGCTGCTTTGGCCGAGGATGCGCCGCGCGCTGCTGCCTATCATGATCTTTATCGCGAGGTATTCGCCAATATCCGCGCGCTGCCTTTTGCCAGCATGGCCGCGATTCCGGGCCATTGCCTTGGCGCAGGTTTGGCGCTTGCCGCCTGCTGCGATTTCCGCATCGGCTCGCCCAAGGCCAGCTTCGGCATCACGGCGGTGCGGCGTGGCTTGGTCTACCCCGTAACCGAAGCCGCCGATCTGCTGCATATCGCCGGCCTGCCGGCCCTGCGCGCCATGATCCTGCGTGGCGAGAAGCTGGATGCAAAGGCAGCCTTGCGTGTCGGCCTGCTGGATGACGTGGTGCCGCTGCGGCGATTGGATGCCAGGGTTGATGCCCTGGCTGCGGATTGCATTGCAGCCGCTGGCCCTGCCTATGCCAAGGCCAAGGCGGTGTTGCTGGCGGCGCAGCAATTGCCGCGCGAAAGCCGGCAACTGCGCCGGCTTTTGCTCGGCGCCTTCGATAGCACCGAATTCCGCAGCGGCACGCGCAATTTTCTCGGCGACAAGCTGACAAGCAAGAAACAAACATCCCCCAGATCGCGAAGGAGTGCGGAGTGAGTAGCGCCAATCAACCTTGCATCGTCGGTATTGGTCATACCGAATTCACCAAATGGGGCGGCATCACCGAGGTCAGCGAGTTTCACCTCGCCGCCCGTGCCATTCTCGCGGCGGCGCGCGATGCCGGCCTGGCGCCGGATCGTATCGATGGCTTCGCTTCCTATTCCGGCGACCGCAACGAACCATCCGTAATGCATGCCACGCTTGGCACGCGGCAACTCCGTTTCGCGTCGATGGTCTGGGGCGGCGGCGGCGGCGGCGCCTGTGGTGCCGTGGCACAGGCGGCGGCAGCGGTGCAATCCGGCATGGCGGAATATGTGGTCGCTTATCGCGGCCTCTGCCAGGGCCAGTATTTCCGCTTTGGCCAGTTCCATCCCTGGACGCCCGACAGCAATTTCATTGCACCCTTCGGCCTGTTCGCACCGCCGCAGATGGCGGCTTTGCTCACCCGGCGACACATGGCGGAATTCGGCACCACGCGCGAGCAGCTTGGCCGTATCTCGCTCTCGGCCTACGACAATGCCAGCCGCAATCCGCATGCCGTGATGCGCGACCGCCGGCTGACCATGGATGATTATCTCAATGCCCGCATGATCGCCGATCCGCTGGGCCTGTATGATTGCTGCCTGGAAAGCGATGGCGCCTGTGCCGTGATCGTTACCACGCTTGAACGGGCGCGCGATCTCAAAGGCGAGGCGGTGCAGATCCTGTCCTATGGCCAGGGCAGTGAGCCGGGCTGGGGCACGGGACTGCTGGCCGGTCATAACATGCCGGATCCCATCTATGCTTCGGCCAATGCAGTACAGCTTGCCGGCGATCTCTATCGCCGCGCCGGTGTCACGGCCGCCGATATTGATGTCGCCGAGCTTTACGATGCATTCAGTTGCACGGTGCTGATGGCACTGGAGGATTACGGCTTCTGCCCGCGCGGCGAGGGCGGGCGTTTCGTTGCCGATGGCCATATTCAGCGTGGCGGCAGCCTGCCGGTGAACACGTCTGGCGGCAATATGGCGGAAGCCTATATCCACGGCTTCAATCTGGTGCTGGAAGGGGTGCGGCAGATTCGCGGCTCCTCCACGTCGCAAGTGCCGGACGCGGAACTTTGCCTGGTCTGCGGCGGCCCCAGTGTCACGCCGACCAGCGGCATCATTCTCGGGAGTGCGTGATCATGGCTTATCTGCCCACCAGCCTGCCGGCGGTGCAACCCACCCTGGATGACCGCGCCTTCTGGCAGCATTGCAATGCGCAGTCGCTGCGTTTCCAGGCCTGCAGCGATTGCGGCGCCTTCCGCCATCCGCCAATGCCGATCTGCTCGCATTGTCACAGCGAGCGCCATGAATGGCGCCCAGCCAGCGGCCCGATGCGGGTTTTCACCTATACCTGGGTGCATCATCCGGCGCACCCGGAGGTGCGCGGCAGCCTGCCCTACAATGTCGTGCTGGTGCAGTTCCCGGCATGCGGCGGCGTCAAACTGGTCAGCAACGTCATTGATGCAACGCCGCAAACTTTGCAGGTCGGCACTGAACTCGAGCTGGTCTGGGAGGCGGGAGCGGAAGCGCAGATGCTGCCGCGCTTCCGTCTCAAGCGGTGAAACCACAGGAGGCGGCTTTGGGGCGCTTGCAGGACAAGGTGGCGCTGGTGCTGGGCGCCGGTTCCATCGGGCCAGGCTGGGGTAATGGCAAGGCGGCGGCAGTCACCTTCGCGCGCGAAGGCGCGATCGTGGTGGCCGTAGACCGCAATCTGGCGGCGGCGGAAGAGACTGTCGCGATCATCCAGGGCGAAGGCGGCCGCGCCGAGGCGGTTGCCGCCGATGTGTCTGAGGCCGAGGCGGTGGCCGGTTTTGTCGCGGAAGCCGTGGCGAAGCATGGCCGCATCGATCTGCTGCACAACAATGTCGGCATCATGGAGATCAGCCCCACCGAGGAAACCAGCGAGGAAAGCTGGGACCGGGTGATCCGGGTCAATCTGAAAAGCGTGTTCCTGTCCTGCCGCGCCGTGCTGCCGGTGATGCAGCGCCAGGGCGGTGGCGCCATCATCAACGTCTCCTCGGTGGCCAGCATCCGTTTCTTCAGCGTCGCCGCCGGCAGCTACGCGGCCTCGAAGGCGGCGATCAACCAGTTCACCCAGACCATTGCCATCGAACATGCCGCCCATGGCATCCGCTGCAATGCCGTGCTGCCCGGCCTGATGCATACGCCGATGATCATCGAGCCTTACCGGCGGGTCTATAACAGTATCGACGACATGGTGGCGAAGCGCCATGCCGCCTGCCCGATGGGGCATATGGGCGATGCCTGGGATGTCGCCAAAGCCTCGCTGTTCCTGGCCTCCGACGAGGCCCGCTATATCACCGGCATTGCCCTGCCCGTGGATGGCGGCCTGTCCTGCCGCGCCGGCTGAATCGCTCCAGGTAATATTTGATATTGCAGATAAAATATAAAATGTCGAAATTATATTGACAGTCGACATTTCTCCTCTCTACTGTGTCTTATCAACCGCAGAGAGGGGAGCCAGCCATGCCGATTATCCGCCCGAATCGCCGCCGCTTTATCCAGACCGCCAGCGCGCTCGGCGCTGCCGCCAGCTTCGGCGCCCCCTTTATCGCCAGTTCGGCCCGTGCCGCCGGGCAGCTGGTCTTCGCCGGCTTCGGTGGCGCCTATCAGGAAGGCCAGGCCAAGGCCCTGTTCGAGCCGTTCGAGAAGCAGACCGGCATCAAGATCGTGCAGACCACCGGCGTCGACCTGGCCAAGCTGCGCGCCCAGGTGCAGTCGGGCAATCTCGAATGGGATTTCCTCGCCCTGCCGGACCGGTTGCGCTACACGGCGGTGCGCGATGAGCTGGTGATGCCGCTGGATTACAGCGTGATCGACGCCAGCAAGATCGTGAAGGCGCTGGTAACCCCGCATGCCGTGGGCTGCGTCACTATTCCCATGCTGATGGCCTATTCCACCAAGTATTACACCCCGGACAAGGCGCCGAAGACTTGGTTCGACTACTGGAATATCGGTGGCTTCCCGGGCCAGCGCGGCATGTATAACGGCGCCGTCTATACGCTGGAATTCGCGCTGATCGCCGATGGCGTGCCGAAGGACAAGCTCTATCCGCTGGATCTCGACCGCGCCTTCCGCAGCCTGGACAAGATCAAGTCGAAGCTGATCTGGTGGAGCCAGATGGCGCAGCCTGGTCCGATGCTGGCGGCGGGCGAGATTCATCTCACTCCCTCGGTGCGTGCGATCACCGCCATGCTGGCCGGCGAGCCGCTGGGTGTGAGCTATGACGGCGCGGCGCTGACCTATGAAGCCTGGGTGGTGCCGAAGGGCACCAAGAATGCCGCCAATGCGATGAAGTTCATCAATTTCGCGCTGCAGGCCCGGCCGCAGGCGGAACTGACCAAGTATATCGCCTATGGCCCGACTAACACCGAAGCCACCGATTTCATCGATCCGAAGGCGCGGCCGTTCCTGTCATCGAATCCGGAGAATGCCGCCAAGGGCTTCCTGCTCAGCGGCGATTACTGGGGTCCGAATCTGGACAAGGTGACCGAGCGCTGGAACGAGTGGCGCCTGCGCTGATCGGCCTGTAGTGCGAAAAGAGTGACGCGATGAGCATTTTGGAAAAGCTGGCGGCGTTGGGCCTGGAATTGCCCAACCTGCCCCAGCCGGTCGGCACCTACCGTCCGGCCAAGCGCAGCGGCAACCTGATTTTCACCTCCGGCCAGACCGCCCGCATCAATGGCGTGCGGCGCTATGTCGGCAAAGTGGGCCGGGACGTGAACGACGAAGAGGCCTATCTCTCCGCCCGCGACGCGGCGCTGAACTGCATCGCCTGTGGTGCCTGGGCCGCCGGTGGGCTTGATCGGCTGCGCGACGTGATCAAGGTGACCGGCTTTGTTAATTGCGTCGATGGCTATGAGAAGCAGCCGCAGGTGATCAATGGGGCATCCGATCTGATCGAGAAGCTGTTCGGCGCCAGCGCCGCCCATGCCCGCTCGGCCATCGGCGTCAATGCGCTGCCATCCAATGTCTCGGTCGAACTCGAGATTGTTTTCGAAGCCGATTGAGTCCGGCCAGCATAGTTAGTTAGGAGATCCGTAGGCGATGCAGGGGCAGGCTGCCACGCTCGATGTCGAGCATTTGATGAAGGTGTTCGACAAACAGGTTGTCGTCCGCGATGTGTCCTTCTCGCTCAAGGGCGGCGAATTGCTGACCCTGCTCGGCCCCAGCGGCTCGGGCAAGACCACCACCATGCGCATGATCGCCGGTTTCGAGGAACCGACGGCGGGCGATGTGCGGGTCTCCGGCGAAAGCATTGTCGACCGCCCGGTGCATAAGCGCGATATCGGCGTGGTGTTTCAGCAATATGCCCTGTTCCCGCATCTCAGCGTATTCCGCAACCTGGCTTATCCGCTGGAGATGCGTGGGCTGCGCAAGGCGGAAATCGCCAGCCGGGTGGAAAAGGCGCTGGCCATGGTGCGGCTTGGCGGCTTCGAGGGCCGATTGCCGCGCGAACTTTCCGGTGGCCAGCAGCAGCGCGTGGCGCTGGCCCGCGCCATTGTGTTCGAGCCGCGCCTGCTGCTGATGGATGAACCCATGGGCGCGCTGGACAAGCGGCTACGTGAGTTGATGCAGGTGGAAATCCGCCAGTTGCAGCGCCAGCTCGGCATCACCACCGTGTCGGTCACGCATGACCAGGTAGAGGCATTGGTGATGTCCGATCTCATCGCCGTGCTGGATGGTGGTGTGTTGCAGCAACTTGGGCCGCCGCTGGAAGTCTACCAAAAGCCGGTGAACCGCTTCGTGGCGGACTTCCTGGGGGAATCCAATCTGATCGATATCGCTTCGGCGGTGACCGAGGCAGGTATCCTGCGCTGTCGGGCGGGCAATGGCCTGGAGACCCTGGCGGCACCCGCAGCAGCCGATGCTGCCGCGGCGTCCTGGCTGGTGGTGCGACCGGAGAATATCCAGATCGGTGCCGGTGCCGAGGCACTGCCGAATCATTACCGCGCCAGTGTACGCGAGGCACTCTATGTCGGCGATCTGCTGAAATATCGGGTGGAGACGGAAACCGGCGCGCAATTCAGCATCAAGGCGCTGGCTTCTGCCGGCCAGCCCTGGCAGGTGGGCGACAGCACGGTGATTGGCTGGCGCACCGAGCATTGCCTGCCCATTCAGCCATGAGTGAGGGTCAGCCATGAATGCGGCCCGGCCATGAACACGGCTTTCACCCGGCGACTTGGTGCGGCGAAGCTGGATCGTCTGATCCTGCTCGGGCCGCCTTTGCTGTTCATCCTGCTGTTATTCCTGGTGCCATTGGCCCAGGTGATCTGGGGCAGTCTATTCACGCCCAATTTCACCCCGACGCATTACGCCCGCATCTGGAACACACCGGTCTATCTGCAGGTTTTCTGGCGCACACTCTATGTCGCCTTCTGCACCACCGGGCTCTGCGTGCTGCTCGGCTATGCCGCGGCTTTGTTCCTGGCGCAATGCGGTCCGCGCGCGCGGCAGTATCTCATGCTCTGCGTGGTGATCCCGTTCTTTCTCAGCATGCTGATCCGCAACTATATCTGGATGGCCCTGCTGCAGCGTTCCGGCCTGATCAACCGCTACCTGCTGGAATGGGGCGTGATCGATGCGCCGCTGGCACTGATGTATAATGAATTTGGCATGCTGGTGACGATGACCAACATGCTGCTGCCCTATACGATCTTCCCGATCCTGTCCTCGCTGCTGGCGATTCCGCCGGAACTGCATAATGCCTCGGCCAGCTTAGGGGCCAACCGGCTGCGCAGCTTTTTCCGTATCACCTTGCCGCTCAGCATGCCGGGCGTCGCCGCCGGCGGCCTGCTGGTCTTTATCGTTGCGCTCGGCTTCTTCATCACCCCGGCTTTGGTCGGTGGTCCGAAGCAGATGATGATTTCCAATCTGATCGACTTCAATGTGCGCGAGGTGCTGAACTGGCCGTTCGCCTTCGCGCTCGCCAATGTGCTGCTCTGGGGCACGCTGGTGATCTACTATTTCCATGTGCGGCTGGTGGAGGGGCGCGGCACCCGCGCCAACATGCCATGAAGAGTCCTGCCATGAAACGCAGGCAGGCAATGGAGAAGCTGCGCCGTTTCTCGGTCGCCGTGCCCGGCGCACTGGTGCTGTTCTTCCTGGCGGCACCGGTACTGGCGGTGATCCCGATGTCTTTCGGCTCGGCCGGACCGCTGATGCTGATTCCGGACAAGCCGACCTGGAGCCAGTATACCCGCTTCTTTTCCAGCGCCGAATGGATGACGGCTTTGTGGATCTCGGTGCAGGTGGCGCTCGGCACCACGGTATTGGCCACTGTCATCGGCACCGCCGCCGCCCTTGGCCTGTCGCGCCTGGCGCCACGCTGGCGCATGCTGATCGAGGCCGTGCTGATCCTGCCACGCATTGTCCCCACTATCGTCTTTGCTGTGGCGGCCTACAGCGTATTCCTGAAATTCGGCCTGGTCGGTAGCGTTTTCGGCCTGGTGCTGGCCCATAGCGTGCTGGCGACGCCGTTCGTGGTGGTGTTCGTCGGCAGTGCCCTGCGTGGTCTCGATCGCAGCCTGGTGGAAGCCTCGCGCAGCCTGGGCGCTGGGCCGGTCACCACCTTCTTCCGCATCATCCTGCCGCAGATCCGCCTGTCGCTGATCGGTAGTGCCTTGTTCGCCTTCAACATCTCGTTCGACGAGGTGGTGGTGACCTTGTTCATCAGTGGCGTGCGCAGCAAGACCCTGCCGGTGAAGGTATGGGATGCGATCCAGTATGAGATCACACCGATCCTGCCGGCGATTTCCACCCTCGTTATCCTGGCAACGCTGGCCTTGCTGCTGCCCCTGCTGCTGCTGCGCCAGCGCCTCGATTCGTCTCGTCAACCAAAGGTGACTTGAATGTACTTCACCGGCTTTACCTGCTTCGGCTGCGGCGCCGAGTATCAGCCGAACCAGGATCTGCTGCTTTGCCCGGCCTGCCATAATCTGCTCGACGCGCAATACGATTATGCCGCCATCGCCCGCGATCTGCGCCCCGAAACCGTGGCCGCGCGTTCCCCTGGCGTGTGGCGCTGGCGCGAATTCATGCCGGTGCTGGATGACAATGCCATCGTGTCGCTGGGCGAAGGCGACGGGCCGATGCTGCGCTGCGACCGTATTGCCAAGGCGGTTGGCGTGCGCGAGCTATGGGTGAAGTCCGATGCCAGCAATCCCACTGGATCGCTGAAAGACCGCTCGATCACCGTATCGGCGACCAAGGCCGTGGAATTCGGCTACAAGATACTGTCCTGCGATTCCACTGGCAACAAGGCGTCATCGGTGGCTGCCTATGCGGCCCGCGCCGGCCTTGAAAGCGTGGTCTTCTGCCCGGATGACACCCCAATTCCGAAAGTGACACAGGCGCTTTATTTCGGCGCCAAGCTGATCCGCGTGCGCGGGCATTACTCGCAGATCAACGCCATGTACCGCAAGCTGATCCATAGCGGTGCGGTGAAATGGTATGATTGCGGCACGGACAATCCCTTCCGTTACGAAGGCAAGAAATCCTACGCCTACGAGATCGCCCAGCATTTCAACTGGCAGGCGCCGGACCGTGTTGTGCATCCGGCCAATGGCGGCATGTCGATCGTGAAGGCCTGGAAGGGCTTCAATGAATTGCAGCGCATCGGCTGGCTGAAGGGCCTGCCGAAGATGGTGGGCGTGCAGGCGGCGAATTGCGATCCCATCGTGCGTGCCATGCGTTCCGGTGCCAATACCGTGGCGCCGATCGAGAAGGGGCCGACGATTGCCAGCGCGCTGGCCGGTGCCGATCCCGGCCTGCTCGGCAACCGGGCCATGGTGGCGATGCGCGAATCCGGCGGTGCGGCCGTGGGCGTTACCGACGAGGAGACGCTGGAAGCGATGCGCCTGCTGGCCATGGAAGGCATCTTCATCGAGCCGAGCGGCGCCGTGGCGATTGCCGGCATCAAGCGCATGATCGCCGCCGGCGAAGCTTCGCCGGATGAGCGCGTGGTCTGTGTTGTCACCGGCTCGGGCTTCAAGGATTTCGATCAGATCGCCAAGCAGGTGCGGATTCCGCAAGAGACCGTGGGCAATTACGAAGAACTGCTGGCCGCGGCCCAGGCCCTTGGCTGAAGCCCTGGGCTGATCGGGCAGTAACGAGGAAACAGCAATGAAGATTACCGACGTCACGGCCACCGTGCTGGCCAGCCGCTACGACCGACCGATCCATTTCGCTCATATGGAACTGACCGAGCGCCGCATTATCCTGGTGCGGGTCTATACCGATCAGGGTGTTGTCGGCCTGGCCGATGTGGATGGCCCGCCGGCGGGCGACATGGCCTGCGTGCAACTGATCCGCGATACCTTCAAGCCGCTGCTGGTGGGCAAGGATCCGCTGGATATCGGCGCGCGCAACAAGGACATGTTCTACGTTCTGGACAAGCTTGGCCGCTACCGCAGCCTGGAATCCTATGTACTCGGCGCCATCGACACCGCTTTGTGGGACATTCTCGGCAAGGTGACGAACCAGCCGATTCACCGCCTGCTTGGCAGCCGGCGCAGCGAGATCAACCTCTATGCCAGCCTTGGCCAGCTGCCGCTGGGCAAGATCGCCGAGGAAGTTGGCAAGCGGGCCGAGGAAGGTTTCAGCGGCGTGAAGATCCGCATCGGTTTCCAGCCCGAGCAGGATGATGCCATCGTGTCGGAAGCGCGCGGCGTGCTGAAGCCGACCGATCGTACCAAGCTGATGGCTGATGCCAATTCCGGCTGGAACCGCGCTCATGCCGTGCAGTATGGCAAGCGGCTGGAGAAGCATGAACTGCATTGGCTGGAAGAGCCGCTGCCGCCCTATGACCTTACCGGCTATGCCCATCTCGCGGCAAATCTCGATACGCCGGTGGCGATGGGCGAGCATGAAATCTTCAACCGCTACGATGCCCGCGACATCCTGCTGGCCGGCGCGGCCGATATTCTGCAGCCGGATCTGCGCCAGGGCATTTCCGAAGTGGTGAAGATCGCGCATCTCGCCAGCGCCTGGGACATTCCCTGCATCCCGCATTTCTTCGGCCCGGCGATCCGTTTCGCCGCCCAGGTACAGGTGCTGGCCAGCATCGATAACTACCAGCTTTGCGAATACCCGGTGGCCTTCGATCCGATCCGCTTCGAGCTTACCGATCCGCCGCTGATGGCGGAGAAGGGCAAGATCACGGTGCCGGAAGGGCCGGGCCTCGGCGTGACGCTGAACGAAGCCACCGTGAAACGCTACGCGGTCGAATAGGCATGGCTGAACTGCCGCTGGTGCTGGCGACCAACCCGCTCGATCCCAGCGGTGAGGCGATGCTGCAGGGCCATGCCCGCTTGCTGGTGGCCCCCGATGCCTCACCGGCCACGCTCAACCGCCTGGTGCGCGAGGCGGAGGGGCTGATCGTGCGGGTCGCCTTGCCGCCGGATATTATCGATCATGCGCCAAGGCTGCGGGCCATCGCGCGCCATGGCGCCGGCCTCGACATGATTCCCATGGCGGCAGCGACGGCGCGGCGGATTCCTGTGGCCTTTGTGCCCGGCGCCAATGCCGCCGCCGTTGCGGAATACTGCTTTGCCGCATTGATGCAGTTGAGCCGCCGGCTGGGCGGTATCGATGCCGCCTTGCGCCGCGATGGCTGGGGAGCGGCGCGGCAGCTTGCCGATGGTGCGGGTGAGCTCTCGGGCCGTACGCTCGGCATCGTCGGTTTCGGCAATATCGGTCGCCGCGTTGCCGCTATCGGTGCCGGTTTCGGCCTGCGGGTTATGGTTCATACGCCACGGCCCGGCCTGCTGCCGGAAGGCGTGCTGCCAGCCGAATTGACCGAGCTGTTCCGTGAGGCCGACCGGATCGTGCTGTGCTGTCCGTTGAATGAGCAGACGCGCGGCATGGTGGATGCGGCCTTGCTGCGCCAGATGCGGCCGGGCGCGGTGCTGGTGAATGTGGCGCGCGGCGCGGTGGTGGATGAGGCGGCGCTGGCCGATGCCCTGCGTAGCGGGCAACTGGGCGGCGCGGCGCTGGATGTGTTCACCACGCAGCCGCTGGTACCGGATCATCCATTCTTCGGCCTGCCGAATCTGCTGCTGACACCGCATATCGCCGGCCTGACCAGCGACAGCCTGCGCCAGATGAGCCAGGGCGCGGTGGCCGAGATGCTGCGCATGCTGCGCGGCGAACGGCCGCACAATTTCGCCAATCCGGAAATCTATGAGTGAGGCACGGCACTAGCGCCGCGCTTCGCTGCCCCACAATTCCTCCACCGTGGAGAGGCTCTGCGCCGTTTTCTCCAGATGCAGGGTGAGCAGGGCCACGGCACGCTGCTTATGGCGGCCGATGGTGGCCTCCATCAGTTCGCGGTGTTCCTGCGGTGAATTGCGGTAATCGGGCAGGTAGGATGTCTGCAGCCGGCGATAACGTTCCGACTGATCGTAGAGCAGGTCGACCACGCGCAGGCGCCACACCGAAGGGCAGGCGCTGAGCAGCGACATGTGGAACAGCTTATGCAGCAGCGCGCCTTCCTCGCCCAGCAGGGCCGGCGTGGTGGCGTCGCGTTCCTCGTATTTCGACAAGCGGTGCAGGCAGGCCAGGATATTGGCCTCCCAGGCATCGTTGCCGGCATCGATGGCATCGGCCAGGGCTGCGGATTCGATTTCCGAGCGCAGCTTGGTGATGTCCCACAATTCGGTGAGCGAGATCGGCGCAACGCGGAAGCCGCGCTGGCCTTCGGCGGTCACCAGCCGGTCGGCGGTGAGGCGTGAGAGCGCCTCGCGGAGCGTGCTGGTGCCAGCGTCGTAATTGGCTTTCAGGTCGGTGAAGCGCAGCTTGCTACCGGGCTTGAGCTTGCCGCTGAGCACATCCTGGCGAATCTGCTTGTAGATCGCCTCGACCAGAGTCTTGGGCTCCAGCTCGGCAGCCTCACGACCCGGGTCAATCATTCGTAAAACTTGCACAAGAGGCTCCGATGGCAGATATCGCGCGATATGGATTCTGTATCGGCTCAATTATCAGGCGTGTCAACGACATTCGAATAGAAATTCAGCAAAAGCCAATAATGTCGAAAATTATACTAGACGGCAGAAATTATAAGTATCATCATATTGGCATAATCAATCAACAGGAGTGACTAACGGTGACACCTTTCCGCCTTCTCACGCTGGCTGCCGGCCTGTTCGCCGCCACTTTCGCCGCTCAGCCGGCCAAAGCCGGCGCCACCCTGGATGCGATCAAGCAGCGTGGCTACGTACAATGCGGCGCCAGCCCGGGCACGCCGGGCTTCGTGATGCTGGACAGCCAGGGCAAGTGGGCCGGCCTTGATGTGGATTTCTGCCGCAGCCTGGCGGCGGCGGTGTTTGGCGATGCCGACAAGGTGCGCTTCGTGTCGCTCACCGCGGCGCAGCGCTTCCCGGCGTTGCAGTCCGGCGAAGTCGATGTGCTGGCGCCGAATGTCACCTGGACCATGAGCCGCGATGCCACGCTCGGCATCTTCTTCTCCGCCATCACCTTCTATGACGGCCAGGGCTTCATGGTGCCGAAGAAGCTGGGCGTGAAGAGCGCCAAGGAGCTGAACGGCGCCACCATCTGCGTGCAGCCGGGCACCACGCTGGAACTGAATGTCACCGATTATTTCCGCGCCAACAAGATGACCTTCAAGCCGGTGGTGATCGAGAAGCTGGACGAAGTGGAGAATGCCTTCTTCGCCGGCCGCTGCGATGCCTATACCACGGTGGCGGCGAAGCTCGGCTCCACCCGTGCCCGCTTCGCCAAGGGTGACGACGAATACATCATCCTGCCGGAACTGATCTCCAAGGAGCCGCTGGCCTTCACCGTGCGGATCGGCGACAACCAGTGGGCCCAGACCGTGCGCTGGGTGATCCATGCGCTGATCCAGGCCGAGGAAAGTGGCGTCACCAGCAAGAATATCGACAGCTTCAAGGATAGCACCGATCCGACCATCCAGCGCCTTACCGGCAAGACGCCGGGCATGGGCGAGGCGGTCGGCATCCCGGAAAGCTGGGCCTACAACGTGATCAAGCAGCTCGGCAATTACGGCGAGATGTTCGAGCGCAATGTCGGCAAGGCCTCGCCGCTGAAGCTCGACCGTGGCTATAACGCGTTGTGGAATCAGGGCGGCTTGCAATACGCCTATCCGATCCGCTGATCATCAAGACGGTTTTATGGGAAGCGCGGCTCATGCGGGCCGCGCTTCTTTCGTTTTAACGAGATTTGCCCGGTTGCAACGGGCGTTGATCCGGCCCGCGCCTCAAGGCCGGAGCTGTGGTCCTTGCTACGCATAGTTTGCATGGACAAGCGCAGGACCAACCGCAGGACACCGGTGCTGTCACCGGCGAAACCCGAGCGGTGTTAAGACACCGGATGCGTGTAGGGACCTGCTTAACAATCATGCAGGATGCACTGCCAAGCGCAGTGCAAGACCGCTCCAAAGTGCAGCGGCATGGCCGAAAGTACACCCTCCGGAATCCGCCTTGTATGCTCTTCTCCGGCTCGGCGATGATGCAGCTCTAACAAGGAGGGTGCGATGCGGAATTCGAAACAGCTACTGTTCCTGGGGCTACTCCCGGGCCTGCTTTCCGGCTTCTTGGCTGCCGGCCTGCTCTATGGCGGCGATGCCGCAGCGCAAAGCAAGACGGTGACCTTTGCCGGTTTCGGCGGCGTCACCCAGGAAGCCGAGCGCAAGACTCTGCTGCATGCCGCAGAAAAGAATCTCGGCGTTACCATCCGCGAAGACAAGCATGGCGATTTCGGCGGCGTGAAGGCGCATGTGCTGTCTGGCAATGTCACCTGGGATATCGTCGGCATCGGTTTTTCGATCTGCGCCAAGTCGGTGCGCAACGGCCTGGTGGAAAAACTCGATTACAGCCTGATCGATACCACCGGCGTGGAGCCGAAATTCGTCACCCCCTATTGCCTGGGTACCTGGACCTACTCCTATGGCATCAGCTACCGCACCGACAAATTCGGCAAGAATCCGCCGAAGACCTGGGCGGAATTCTGGGATGTGAAGAAATTCCCCGGCCGCCGCTCGCTCTGGGGCAATGGCCGTTACGTGCTGGAAGCGGCGCTGATGGCCGATGGCGTGCCGCGCGACAAGGTTTATGAAACCCTCAGCACCGAAAAGGGCGTGGACCGCGCTTTCGCCAAGCTCGCGGAAATCAAGCCGCATATCAATGTCTGGTGGTCGTCGATCGGCTCGGCGATGCAGTTGCTGCGCGACGGCGAGGTGGATCTGATCCAATTGGCGAATGGCCGTATCGATGCTCTGGCCAAGGACGGTGCGCCGGTGGCTTTTGAGTATAACGAGGCGGTGATGGATGCGGAGGCTTTCTTGGTACCCAAGGGAGCGCCGAATGCCAGCCTGGCGATGAAGGTGATCAGCGAGACGCTGAAGCCGGAGCCGCAGGCGCGCTTCGCGCTGGAACTGCCGTTCGGCCCGGCCAACGTCAACGCCTACAAGACCGGCCTTATCACCCCGGAAGTAGCGGCCAAGCTGCCGACGCATCCGAACAATCTCGACCGCCAGTTGGCAGCGTCATCGGATTGGTATGCTTCTGATATTGGTGAGGCGGCGCTGACCCGTTTTGCCCGCTTCATTCAGCAGTAGGCTGAAGCATACACACCCCTTATTGTCGACGGGCCGTGCCGAAGCCAAAACTTCTCGCACGGCCCAAGTCGTCTTTGCCGGAAGCAGCCGGGGGATAGAAGAACATCATGGCGACCATGGCCAACAAGTCGATGTCGATTGCCATCGAGCGGGTACGCAAGAATTACGGGCCGCTTACCATCCTGGACGATATCTCCCTGAATATTGCCGCTGGCGAGTTCATTTCCCTGCTCGGCCCATCGGGCTCGGGCAAGACCACGCTGCTGAATATTATTGCCGGGTTTACCCGCCTGGATGCCGGCCGCGTGTTCTTCGACGACCGCGAGGTATCGCTGCTGCCGCCGCACAAGCGCGATCTCGGCATCGTATTCCAGAATTATGCATTGTTTCCGCATATGACCATTGCCGCCAATGTGGCTTTTCCACTGCGCGCCCGCGACTATCCGGAAGACAAGGCGCGTGAACGCGTGCAATGGGCGCTTGATCTGGTCGAGCTCGGAAGCTTCGGTGGCCGCAAGCCCAGCGAGCTTTCCGGCGGCCAGCGCCAGCGCGCCGCCTTGGCGCGAGCGGTCGTGTTTGAGCCCAAGATCATCCTCATGGACGAGCCGCTTTCGGCGCTGGACAAGCAATTGCGCGAGCGCATGCAGATAGAGCTGCGCCACCTGCACAAGAAGCTGAACGCCACCGTGGTTTACGTGACGCATGATCAGCGCGAGGCGCTGACCATGAGCGACCGTATAGCGGTGATGAATCATGGCCGCATCCTGCAGGTGGGGAGCCCGCGCCAGATCTATGACGCGCCAAGCGATAAATTCGTTGCCAGCTTCATCGGGGAATCGACGTTGATTCCGGTGGTGCGCCAGGGCGAGGCCGTGCTCCTAGCCGGCCAGCGGCTACTCCCGGCCAATCCGCTGCCCGATAGCGCCGCGCTGTCGCTGGTGCTGCGCTCCGAGCGGCTGGAACTGCTCGGGTCGCATCAGGATGCCGGTATCAATCGTCTCGACGGACAGGTGTCGGAGGTGGTTTACCAGGGCGATAGTGTGCTGCTCTATGTCGATATCGCCGACGGTCATCGCGTGGCGATGCGCTCGGTGCGGAACCCTGAGGCGCTGCCTGCGGTCGGCACGCCGGTTTCGCTCGGCCTCAAGGCGGAGCACACGGTGGTGATTGCCAGTTAGTGGGGTTAGCTGCGATTACGCCGGCGCGACAGGCCGCTGGTCAGGGCTGCCGCTGCCACAACCGACAGGCTGAAAACGATCAGCAGCGAACTGATTGCGGCGATGGTCGGATCCAGTTCATCGCGCAGTGACGTGAACATGATCTTGGTCAGGGTCGAATTGGTGCCACTGGTGATAAAGATGGCGATGATCACCTCATCCAGGGAAGTGATGAACGCAAACAGGGCGCCGGAGATCACGTTCGGCAGGATCAGCGGCAGGGTGACGCGCATGAAGGCCGAAAAGCGGCTATGCCCCAGGCTGCGCGCCACTTTTTCCAGATTCATATCATAGCTGCGCAGGCCGGACAGGCTGGTGACAACCACGAAGGGCAGGGCCACCATGGTGTGTGCCAGGATCAGGCCGCCCAGGGTGCCATTGATCTTGAAGGCGGCGTAGACATAGAGGATGCCGATGGCGGCGATGATATGTGGCACCATCAGCGGCAGCAGCAGGTACGTTTGCAGCCGGCGCAGCAGCGGCCATTCGCTGACATGGATCGCGTAGGCGGCGGCGACGCCAATCGGGGTGGCCAGCAGCGTGGTGGCCACCGCGGCGCGCAGGCTCACCCATGTCGCCTCGCGCCAGTCGACCGATGCGGCATATTGGCTGTACCAGCGCAGCGACCATACGCGGGGCGGGAAATCCAGGAAGCGTGTGCCCGAGAAGGACATCGGAATGACGATGAATACCGGCAGCACCAGGAAAAACAACACCAGGCCGCCGAGCAGGTAGAGCCACAGGCGCTGGTGATGGGCGACGAGCGGCTCGCCTTGATCCGTGCTTGCCATCACCGCGCTCCGAAAAGTTTCTCGAGGGAAAAGACCTTGCTCGAAATCCAGAACAACGCCAGCACGGCCACCATGCATACCACCGCTACTGAACTGGCGGCGCCCCACTCGAAGAACAGGTTGACATTGCGCTCGATCAGCATGGCGATAAGGATGGTTTTACCACCACCCAGCACGGCCGGCGTGATGTAGAAGCCGATGCTCATCACGAAGACCAGCAGGGCGCCGGCCAGCAGGCCGGGTGCGGAAAGCGGAAAGAAGATGCGCCAGAAGCTGTAAGTGGCGCCGGCACCCAGGCTGCGCGCGGCCCGCATCAATTCCGGATCGATACCCTTCATGGTGGCATAGAGCGGCAGCACCAGGAATGGCAGCATGATATGCAGCATGCCGACGATGGTACCGCTCATATTGTGCACCAGGTACAGGCGCTGCTCGATCAATCCGGACTGCATCAGAAGGTTATTCACGATGCCGCGGTTCTGCAGCAACACCAGCCAGGCATAGGTGCGCACCAGCAGGCTGGTCCAGAATGGAATGATCACTAGGGTAAGGCCAAGCGTGGCCCAGAACCGGTTTGATTGCGCCAGCATGTAGGCCAGCGGATAGCCCAGCAGCACACAAAGACCGGTCACCGCCAGGCTGACCTGGAGGGTGAGCCACAGGCTGCGGGCATAGGAGGGATCCTCCAGCATCCGCGCGTAATGCCGCAATGTGAAACCGCCATTCTCATAAACCGACAGGAAGAACAGCCACAGTACCGGCAGCACCAGCAGGAACAGCACCAGCAGAAACGCCGGGCTGGCCAGCCCGAGGAAGCGCAGATTCTCGTTGCGGATACTGCGCAGCACGCGCCGGCCATGCTCGGCCATTGCAGGGTCGGTCACTGTCTGCTCGCGCGGTTCGGAGCTGTTGTCAGAGGTGACAGTGGTCATCGACGCCCCGGCGGCATATTGCCGCCTCCCCGTTCGGTTGATCCATCGGAACGATACTAGGGGGCGGCCGAGGGGTGATCAATCCGCCTTGGCTTGATCGTAAGAGCAAGGCACTGGGCAACCGAACACTTACTTCCGATGCACTTGTCCACAGCCCGGCAGGCATCGCTTACTGACCATGCATGGGCCGTCTTCGCACCGAATCCTTGAAGCGGGCTTGGCCGGCCATGGCGCTTTTCTGAACCAGATGAACATGCAAGAGGCACAGGGTCATGGCAACAAAGATCGCCGGAGTGGATGTCGGGGGGACATATACGGACCTCATCCTGATCGACGAGGCGACAGGCGCGGTGGAGATTGCGAAAGTGCCGTCGACCCCCGCCAATCAGGCGCATGGCGTCATCGCGGCTTTCGCCAAGGTGGTGGATGGCATGGCGGACATCAAGACCATTGTGCATGGTACCACCGTCACCACCAATGCCATGCTTGAGCGCAAGATCAGCAAATGCGGCATCATCACCACGGCTGGTTTCCGCGATACGCTGGAATTGGGGCGCCGCACGCGGCCCGATCCTTACGGCATGATGGCGGAATTCGTGCCGCTGATCCCGCGCGATCTGCGTTTCGAGGTGACCGAGCGTGTCGATGCCGGCGGACAGGTGATCAAGCCGCTGGATGAAGCGGCGTTCGCGGCGGCGACAAAGCAGTTGATCGCCCTTGGCTGCGAATCGCTGGTGATCCATTTCCTGCATTCCTACATCAATCCGGCCCATGAGCTGCGCGCCGAGCAGATCGCCAAGTCCTTGTGGCCGAACGACTATGTCACCGCCGGGCACAAGATTCTGTCCGAGTTCCGCGAATACGAGCGCGTCGTCACCGCGACGGTGAATGCCGCGGTGCGCCCGGTGTTGACCCGCTATCTCTCGCAATTGCGCGATCAACTGGCGCAGAAGGGTTATGCCGAGGACCTGCTGGTGATGCAGGGCAATGGCGGCCTGGTTTCATCACAGATCATCGCGGAAACGGCAGTCAACTCGGTATTGTCCGGCCCGGCTTCGGGGGTATCGGCGGCGGCTTTCTCGGCCAAGGCGGCCGGCGTCACCCATGTCATCACCTATGACATGGGCGGCACCAGTTGCGATATCGGTGTGGTGCGCGGCGGCATCCCGGAGGTCAGTGCCGAACTGGATCTCGAATATGCCATGCCGGTGCATGTGCCGATGGTGGAAGTGCATACCATCGGTGCCGGCGGCGGCAGCATCGCCTATGTCAACGAGGCCGGCATCCTGCAGGTGGGGCCGCAAAGCGCCGGTGCGGTGCCAGGGCCGATCTGCTATGGGCGCGGCGGCACGCGGGTCACCATCTCGGATGCCGACCTGCTGCTCGGGCGCCTGAATAAAGACAGCCTGCTGGCGGTGGATAATCCGGTGTCGCTGGATCAATTGCGCCGCTATATCGACGAGCAGATTGGGCAGCCGCTCGGCCTGTCACCGGAGGAGGCTGCCTATGCCGTACTGCGCATCGGCAATGACAAAATGGCTGGTGCCATCCGGCTCGCCACCCTGGCTCGCGGCTATGATCCGCGCGACTACGCCCTGTTCGCCTTCGGCGGCGCCGGGCCGCTGCATGCCGTGGATGTCGCCAAGCAGCTCGGCGTACCGAATGTGCTGATTCCGGCGCGGCCGGGACTGGTGAATGCGCTTGGCTGCATCGTTGCCGATATCCGCCATGACTATGTCGACACCATCAACATGCGGCTTGAGAAAGTGGACATGAACCTGGTGTCGGATGTGCTTAAGCGGCAGATAGCGGAGGGCCGCAAGGCCATCGACCGCGAGACCATTGATATCGAGGCTGTGGATATAAAGCATCGCGCTTATATGAAATATCAGGGCCAGACGCATGAGATCGTCATTCCGCTGGCCTCCACCGAGATCGACCGGGATCTGCTGGCTTCGCAATTCGCGTCCGCCTACTGGAACCGCTTCTATGTCGAATTGCCGGAGATGCGGCCGGTCCTGGTCAGCCTGCATACCACGGTGTTCGGCCGCCGCAAGGCAGTGCAGCTCGATACGCTGCTGGGCGACATGCGTAAGAACACTACCCTGACGGCGGCCAAGTCAGGGGAGCGCAAGGTGTGGTTCGAAGGCGGCTGGATCGATACGCCAATCTACCGGCGCGAACGACTGCCGCTGGAAATAGAATTCGAAGGCCCTGCCATCCTGGAGCAGCTCGACACCACCACGGTGGTCTCGCCCGGCGACCGGGTCCGCGTCGACGCCCTCGGCAACCTGATGATCAGCGTCTGAAGCCAACCATTCGGAGTCATGCCATGACCAAGCTCGACAATGTCACTCTCGCGGTGGTGCAGAACGGCCTGCAGCAAGTCTGCGATGAAATGGATATCGCCTTCCATCGTTCGGCCTTCAGCCCGGTGATCACCGAGACGATGGACCGTTCCGACGGCATCTATCACCGCGATACCGGTGAGTTGATTGCCCAGGGCGTTTGGGGCATGCCGATCTTCGTCGGCTGCATGCAATTCTCCACCCAGGCGGTGATCGACTATATCCGCAAGCACGATATTCCGGTGAAACCCGGCGACGTCTTCATGGTGAACGATCCCTATATGGGCGGCACCCATGTGATGGATGTGAAATTCGTACGGCCATTTTTCTACCGCGGCGAACTCTTTTCCTGGCTGTCGAATACCGGCCACTGGCCGGATTTCGGGGGCATGGTGCCGTCCGGCTTCTGCTCGGCCGCGACCGAGATCGAGCAGGAAGGCCTGCGCCTGCCGCCGGTGAAGATTTTCAAGGAAGAGGTGATGGACAAGGAGATCCTGTCCATTGTGCTGTCAAATATCCGCATTGCAGAGGAGCGGATCGGCGACATGAAGGCGCAGATTGGCGCCCTCAAAGTGGGCGAGAAGCGGCTTACCGAACTGCTCGACCGCTATGGCCAGGATGTGGTGGAGGAATGCATCGCCGAATTCCGCGCCCGTTCGGCACAGCAGATGCGCGCCAAGATCGCCACCATCCCGGATGGCATCTACGAAGGCCAGTCCTTCCTCGATTCCGATGGCATCGTGGACGAACCCTTGCGCATCCATATGCGGGTGCGCAAGGAGGGCACGGAACTGTATTTCGATCTTTCAGGTTCCAGCCCGCCTTGTGCCGGGCCGATGAACAGCGTGCTGGCAACCACGAAATCCTCGATCTACCTCGCCATGAAGCATATCTTCCCGGAAGTGCCGATCAATGCGGGCATTTTCGATCCTCTGCATGTGGAGGATCCACATAACACCTTCCTCTACGCGCAGTATCCGCGTCCGGTGGCGGGCTGCGCGGCGGAAGTGAGCCAGCGCGTCTGCGAAGCAGTGTTCGATACTCTGGTCAAGGCCATCCCAGTCAAGGTCTGGGCGGCGCCGGCCGGCACGGTCGGCAACCTGTCCTTCGGTGGCTATGACCCGGACCGTGACCAGCGTTACGTCATGTATATCATCAGCGGTGGCGGTTATGGCGGTTGCGAGAAATTCGACGGTATCAGCAATGGCTGCGCCACCACCGGCAATGCCAAGACCATCCCGGTGGAAGTGGTGGAGCAATACTATCCGGTGATCTGCGAACATTACCGCCTGCATGACGGCTCGGCCGGTCCAGGCCGGCATCGCGGCGGTCTTGGCATCAACTACCGCCTAACGCTGCGGCGCGGCGAGGCAAAGCTGTCCTTTATCGGCGATCATGGCCGCTACGGCCCGCCAGGTGCGCAGGGTGGTGAGGATGGTGGTGTCAACCGCATTGTGGTGTATCGCGCCGATGGCACGGAATACCACCCCACCCATCTCAGCAAGGATCATGGCATCCTGATCCGCGAAGGCGATTCCGTGGAAGTCTGGACGCCTGGCGGCGGCGGCTTCGGCCCGGCCAGCGAGCGCAAGCCGGAGGCCATCGCGCGGGATATCGCGCTGGGCTACTATAGCGCCGAACAAGCCCGGCGCGACTACGGCTACAGCGCCTGATCGCCTGGCTATATCGTTCCGGCCCGCTCTGGATGTAAGAGCGGGCCGCTTTGTTTTGCTGGGGATTTAGCTGCCGCCCAGCCGGTCGCGCAGGCTGAGCAGCGCATTGGCCACCGCTTCGATATCCGCCAGGCTGGCGACCGAATAGCCCTCGGCGAACTCGGGCAGATGCGGCTTCAGCGCGGCACGCGCTGGGCCGTGCAGCGCGACGAATTTCCGACCACGGTCGAATTGCACATGGTCTTCTTCCTCGAAGCGGGTGTTGAAGGCAATCGCCTCGGCTTCGGAAACGCCCTCAGGCAGGTCCAGCGAAAGGCGGCCGCCGCGAATCGCAATCGGATAGCCGCCGGGCCGCCCATCCGGACCCGGCGCATGGCCGATATAATCGCGCCGGCCAAGCAGGCCGAGCGCCATCGGCGCGACCAATGTGCCAGTCAGCAGGTTAAGTGCAGTATCGGTGGCCGGCGGAAAGCGAAGGTCACGAAAACGGTGGTGGAAATTCTCCTCGCGCTTGCCGTCGATCCACAGCATCGTGTCGCTTGGCCGGCGTTGCTCCGGCGGCAAGCGAAAATCGGCGACATGCGGCTCCCATTGCGCCACCATGCGCACGGCGCCGGCTTGTCGCCGAGCCAGGAAGGCGGTGATGGCGGTGGTCAGGATGCTGATATTGCCAAAGCCCGTAGCCACGGCGCATCCGGCCGCGGTAAGCAGGCCGTTGACGAAATCCGGCAAGGTACCATTGACGGTGACGGCCTGATGCCCTGCATCCCGCTGCGCCGCCACCAGGCGGCCGGGCAGCACGGTATGCAGTGGTGCCGTCAGCACGAAACCGCCGGTTGCGATCAAGTCGCCCCAGGCCGATGGCTTGGTCAGCTCCCAGGAGGATTGCAGTGTCGCGGTGTGAAAGATCACACGCGGTTTGCTGCTAGCGATCGCGGCAGCCATGCTGTCGGCGGATGACCAGTCGATGGGCACCGGGGCGAAGCTGTTTGGCAGGCCGAGCGATGTGGCGCGGGCATTCGCCGCCAGCGCCAGCCAGCGGCATTTGTCATGGCTGCGGCCGCCGATGCCGATGCGCAAGGGTCCGGCATCCACCAGAGACAACGCCATGATCGCTTCCTGTGCCAGCGATCCGGTGCCGGTAACCAGCACATCGCATTCCTCTATCCCGCCCATCGCCATCTCCCTCATCGCCGCATCTCCACTATCGGCGCCGTTGCCTGCCTATTGGCTTAGGGTGGGGATTTGATGAATTCAATTGAATTGTCCGGCGCACGACTTTATAGCCGCGCCCCTGTTCTTCCGAGCATTGTGATGCTCTGAAGACCATGGCCGCTGAACCGCTGAGAGGCGGATCGCTCCATCTGCTGGCCCTATGCTGCGTCGCTGCGAAACGGGCAGAGAGCGGGCGCGATGATGGACGAAAAGCTGAGGGCGCAGAAACTTCATGCGGATGCACTGGTCTGCGATGTGGTGCTGCCGATTGATCCACAGCTCGGCAATGATTTCTCGTTACTGGAGCGGCATGCTGCAAGCCGCGCGACATTCGTATCGCTGACGCTGGCGGGAGACGATGCCGTGACCGGCGAGACGCTGCACCGTATCGGCGCGGCGCGCAGCCATATCCTGGCGCATCCGGACCGCTATGTCCTGGTGGAGACGGTGAGCGATATCCGGCGGGCGAAGGCGGCTGGGAAACTGGCGGTGGGCCTGCATTTCGAGGGAACACGTGTGCTGGAGCGCGATCTCTCCCTGATCGAGGTTTACTACAAACTAGGTATTCGGCAATCGATCCTGGCCTTCAACAAGACCAATTCTGCTGGCGGTGGTTGCGCCGAACGTACCGATCCAGGCTTGACGCGCTATGGCGAACTGGTGGTGCGTGAGATGGCCCGCGTGGGCATGGTGCTTGATCTCAGCCACACCGGTTATCGCACCACGCTCGATGCCATGGCGCTACTGGACGGGCCCGCCATCTTCTCGCATTCCAATGTCGATAAGCTGCATCCGCATTTCCGCAACATCAGGGATGATCAGATCCGGCTCTGCGCGGCGAAAGGCGGCGTGATGGGCATTTCCGGTTCCAGCATCTATCTGGGCGATCCCAGTTCCAGCGCCGAGGCGATCTTCCGCCATCTCGATTACATCGCCGCGCTGGTTGGCCCGCGTCATGTCGGCATCGGTCTGGATTACGTCGCCGATGCCGCGCTGGCGAAACACTGGATGGTCACGCGCCCTGATGAATGGCCGGGCGGGCCTGGGAAAATCGATCCCTTCTATGCCGGTCCGGAGGCACTGCCGGCGGTGGCGGAAGCCATGCTGCGGCGTGGCTATTCCGATCAGGATGTATTGGGCGTGCTCGGAGAAAATTTCCTGCGCGTATTCGACGCGGTCTGGCGCTAGGGCTGCCTCAGGGCAGGTTTTCCTTGATGGCCAGGGTCACCGCCTGGGTGCGGTTGTCAACTCCAAGCTTCTTGAAGATGCGCCGCAGGTGATGCTTCACGGTATATTCCTCGATCTTCAGCGAGCGGCCGATCATCTTGTTGGAGATACCCTGTTTCAGCAGTAGCAGCACGTCGCGCTCCTGCGCCGTGAACGGAGCGCCGAGCTGACGGTTCGGCTCCGGCGCTTCGCTCGAGCTGGCAGTAAGCCGCTGCTCCATCTCCTCGATCAGGAATTGCGGCACATAACGATCACCGGCCAGCACCACCTGGATCGCACTGACCAAGCCGTTCACGCCCAAAGCCTTGGGGATGAAGCCTTTGGCGCCGCGCTTGAGTGCGGTGAACACCATGTCGCAATCGGTGTTGCCGGAAAGAATCGCCACTGGAATGCCGGAATAATTCTGCGTTATCTTGGTCAGGCCGATCAGGCCGGCCATTCCCGGCATTTCCAGATCCAGCAGGATGAGATTGAAATCGGCATCGCTTTCGATGCGATCCACCGCTTCCGGCAGCGAACCGGCGGTCAGCACTTCGTATCCCATCGGCTTGAGATGGGAGGCAATCAGATCGCGCAGCATTTGATGGTCGTCTGCCAGCAGTATTCGCATCGGTGCAAATCCGCTTTCATGTGAAATGCCAGTGTAAAAACACTGACACAGGCGTGACGGCAAAACAACTGTTGACTCAAGCCAAGCCCTGCTGGAACACTGCCCGGACAGGCAACGAGCCGCCTGCAACGCCGCCACGGGAGAGCGCGGAAAGGCCGCCGCCGAAGGAGCAACCGCCCCGGAAACTCTCAGGCAAATGAACCGTGGCGTCGTTTATCGAGTGCTTCTGGAGAGAGGCGCAACCAGCGCCCGCCGACGGGATAATACTCTCAGGCAAAAGGACAGATGGGGCTTCCGCAATGGCCATGCTGGCCAGGGGAGGCGTTCGTCATGTCTGAAGCAAAAGTCACGGAGGCGGCTGCGGCCAGGCGGCAGGCACAGCGCCCGATCAGTATCATGGAGTTGTTCACCCTCGGCATCGGGCCGTCCAGTTCGCATACGGTGGGGCCGATGCGTGCGGCGGGCCGTTTCATGGCCATGTTCGAGCCGCAGCGCTTGGCGCTGCTGCAGACGGTACGGGTCGAGCTTTTCGGTTCCTTGGCGCTGACCGGCAAAGGCCATAGCACTGATATCGCTGTAATGCTGGGACTTTCCGGCTGGCAGCCGGAAACCACCGATCCCGATGCCGTGGCGCAGTTGATCGAACGGATACGGCAAACTGGTGCAATCGATTATGCCGGACATTGCCGCTTCCGGTTTCGCGAAGCCGAGCATCTGCTATTCCGGCAGAAGCAATTCCTTGCCCAACACCCAAACGGGATCCGCCTGCAGGCGTGGTTCGCCGACGGCGCCGTGGAAGTCCGCGACTTCTATTCCGTCGGTGGCGGCAGGGTGGTGATGGCCGGTGAGGATGAATTGCAGGGGGTGGGAAGCAATCTGCCGCAGCCCTATCCCTTCACCTCGGCGGCCGAGCTGCTGGCCTTGGCCGGGCGGCATCGTCTCAGTATCGCCGAGATCGTGCTGGCGAATGAGCGGGTGTGGCGCCCGGAGGAAGACAGTCTGCAATTCATCGATAGTATCCGTGCCGCCATGTTCGATTGTATCGAGCGCGGCTGCTCGCGCGATGGTGTGCTGCCGGGTGGATTGGGCGTGCGCCGACGGGCCAAGTCGCTGCATGCAGCGCTGCTGCAGGCCGGCCGCGACCATGATCCGGCGCAGCTTCTGGATTGGGTCAGCGTTTATGCCCTGGCAGTGAATGAGGAAAACGCAGCCGGCGGCCGCGTGGTCACCGCGCCGACCAATGGAGCCGCCGGCATCCTGCCCGCTGTGTTGCGCTATTACGAGGATTTCTGCCTCGGGGCCACGCTGGCAGGTTCCCGGATCTTCCTGCTCACCGCTTCCGCCATTGGCTTCCTGTACAAGAAGCGCGCCTCGATTTCGGCTGCCGAGATGGGATGCCAGGGAGAAGTGGGGGTTGCCTGTTCCATGGCGGCCGCAGGCTTGGCCGCTGCCCTGGGCGGCAATCCGGGGCAGATCGAGAATGCCGCGGAAATCGGCATGGAGCATAATCTCGGCCTGACCTGCGATCCGATCCGCGGCCTGGTGCAAGTACCGTGCATCGAGCGCAATACCATGGGAGCGATACAGGCGATCAATGCTGCCCGGCTTGCCATGCGCGGCGATGGCCAGCATGTCGTGTCGCTCGATGCGGTGATCGAAACCATGCGCCAGACCGGCAAGGACATGCGCGCGAAATACAAGGAAACTTCGCTTGGCGGCCTGGCTGTCACCGTGGTGGAATGCTAGGGCATGATGCTCTGGGCGGCCGGCAAAGCCGCCGTCACGGATATCTCCACCAATATGCCGGGCAGGGCGAATTTGGTTTCAGCGCAAGCGCGCACCGGCGCACAGCCATTGGGAAGCCAGGCATCCCACACCGCGTTCAGGCGATGGTAATCCTGGATATCGGCCAGCCATACCATGGCTTGCAGTAATCGTGACTTGTCGCTGCCGGCGATGGCCAGGAGGTGCTCGATTTTCTCAAGCACCTGTTCGGTCTGGAGCGTAATGTCGGTGTCTCCAGGCACGGCCAGTGCCGATGTATAGATCAGGCCGCGATGCACTACGGCCTGGCTCATGCGCTGGCTTGGATCAATCCTGATGATATCCAGCATAGGTTTTGGCATCCGTCAGTTGAGAAGGGAGCCATGGCCGGCGATGCGGTCATGGATGTTGGCCAGCCGCAGGCAATGCCACATCATCGCCTGATTGCTGCAGATCACCGGCTTGCCGGTGGCGGCCTCGCATTGGTCCAGAATCTCGATCGAGCGTAGGGCGCCGCAACTGATGAAAATGGCATCGGCATCGGCACGGTCGACCGATTGGGCGAATTCCGCCAGGAAATCCGGCGCCACCCGCGCCATATCCTCTTCATGCACCAGGTTCAGGCCCTGGATATCCAGAACATCGAAGCTCTGGGCGGTGAGATAGGCATGTTCACGCCGGTTCACTTCGTCGAGATAGGGCGTGGCGACCACGATGCGCCTGGCGCCAATATGGCGCAGCGCTTCCGTCACGCCGGTGATCAGAGAGGTGGCCCGCGCCTGCGGTGCGCCATGCTGTATTTCATGGCAAACGCGCTCCTCGCCGATCACGATGCTGCCGGAGGTGCAGGCGAAGCAGACCACATCGAGTTTTTCCTCGGGCAGGATCAGGCTGGCGGCCCGGCTGAGCCCGGCTGCCAGCGCCGCCAGGCCATCCAGTGTCACTTCGCGCGGCATGGCGATGCGGCTGAAATGCGCTCCCACTCCTGGCGGCAGCATGCGCATGACATCAGTTTCTGCCGTACGATCCGCCGCCGTCAGCAGGAAGCCCAGGCTTGCGCGCGGAAAGCGCCCCTGATCAAAACGCACAGGCCGATGCTGCGCAGATGCAGCCTTGATGCTCATAGTCCCTCGGCGCTCATTTTCCGGTCCATAGGACCCGGTTCATAGGAGCGGGGCGGCAGTGGCGCTGGCAAGCTGATCTTTCGGCCCTGAACTTTTGACCAGCGCCGGGAAACCCGCGCCAGCCCTGCGCTATTCGATTGCGCCCGCCATTTGCCTGCGCATATGCTTTCAGGCATGACGCGCAAAGCTGTCAGCACGAAGGCAAAGAACGGCCCGCGGGTGAGCTATCGCCGCCCGGCGGCGTTGGCTGCATTGTCCACCGAATGGCAATGGGAGGCCGATGCGGATTTCCGCTTCACCTACCTCTCATCGGGTTTCGAGCGCCTTGCTGCCGCCGAACCAGAAGCCTGGCTGGGCCAGCGGCCAAGCGATCTGGGAGCGTCGAATATCGACGCCATGACGGCGGTAGCGGACAACAGCCGTATCTTCAGCGATGTTACCCTTGAATATCTGAGCAAGGCACAGGGCCGGCGCGGCTGCCGCCTGAGCGGCAGGGTGCGCCTGGATCGCCATGGGCACCGCATCGGTTATTACGGTGTCGGCACTGCCGTTCCCGTACTCACCCAGTTTCAGCATATGCAGCATGCCCAGGAACTGCTGTTCGATGCCATGGAGAGCATTTCGGAAGGCTTCGCGCTCTATGATGCCGATGACCGCCTGGTGCTTTTCAACAGCCGTTACCAGTTCATGGCGGACCGGCCGATCTCGGCGATCCGTCCGGGGTCGCTGTTTCGCGAAGTGGTGGCCGAGGCGGTGGCACGTGGCTGTTTCAATTCCGCGCTGGAGGATCCTGAAGGCTGGATGGCGCAGCGCCTGAATTATCACCGCAATCCAGTCGGCGTATTTGAAGTGGAACTGCGCGACGGACGGTGGATGCAGATCGTCGACCGCCGCACGCCGAGCGGTGGCATCGTGACGGTGAACACCGACATCACGGTGCGCAAGAAGCGGGTGGAGGCGGAACAGCGGGCGCAGACCCTGCAGGCGTTGGGGCAACTGGTTTCCGGTGTAGCGCATGATCTGAGTAACGTGCTGCTGATGCTGGATTGCACCGTGCAGAATCTGGGTGACACACTGCGCGAGGGCAGGGACCCTACCTTGCTGCTCAATTCCTGCTCGTCGACCATGTCGCTGGCAAACGGCGTCGTGAACCGGCTGCTGGTATTTGCGCATCGCAAACCGGTCAAGCCGCAGCGCATCGATGCGCGGGAGTTGCTGCGGCGGCTGACGGATTTGTTGCGCCACACTATTGGCAGCGGCATCGATATCGCACTGCACTTCTCAGGCAACCGCTTCAATGTTTATGCTGACCCGCAGCAACTCGAAACCACCTTGCTGAATCTCTCGCTGAATGCGCGCGACGCCATGCAGACAGGTGGCTTGCTGCGTTTCGATGTTGCTGAAGTGGAACTCGATGCCCATTGGGCAATGAGCCGTGTCGGTATGGTGCCAGGCACGTATCTGCGGATAGACGTCTGCGACAATGGCCGTGGCATGACCAAGGATGTGATCGGCCGTGCCTTCGAGCCGTTCTTCACCACCAAGGGCATGGGCAAGGGAACCGGCCTGGGGCTCAGCATGGCCTATTCGTTCGTCAAGGAATCCAACGGCGAAATCGAAATCGACAGCGAACTGACGCAGGGCACACGCATCCGCATTTACCTGCCGCTCGAAACCAGGCCTGGCACGAAGCAGATAGCGGGCTAGGTCGCAGCCACGGTATTCCCCCGGCAAGCCTGCTTCAGGCGAAAGCGAAACCCATGGTTCGCATGTAATAATGCAAGCCGCCATCCTGCACGATCAGGGCCAGACCCGGCTGGCTGCCGGGATTATCGTGATCATGCACCGCGCCGGGCGGCGTCAGCAGCACCTGGCCCTCGCGCCAGGGGAAACGCTGGCCGTCGATGGTGGAATGCACGTCGCCGCCTTGCATGCCCAGCACCAGAGCGGCGGCATTGTGGCGGTGCGGCCGTTGGCGTTCGCCGGGCAGCACCAGGTTGAGGGTCAGGGTTAGGCCCGGCAGGCAGGTCTGGTGATTCTGCATCGCCAGGCTGGTGAGGAATACCGCCCGCCCGGCGGTATCGGCCCCCATCTGGCGACGGCGCAGACTTTCGATCTCGGCATTCAGCATCGCGGCACGGTAGCGCACCGCCGGCATCGCACCGGTTGCCGCATCGGCGCCGAGAAAAGCCAGCATCGGTTGATTGCCGACGGTGTAGAGCAGGCAATCGCTGCCCGGCATCGCCTGATGGGTAGCGATGCCGCCCGGCAGGCAGAAGATGTCTCCGGCATTCCAGGCAATACGATCAGTACCTTGGCTGCTCTCGCCCAGGCTGCTTTCCCCTTGACCACGCAATACATAGAAAATGTCGCCGCTGGACCGGCTTGATTCTGTCACGCTACCGCCCGGGCGCAGACGGAGATAGCGTGCCAGCAGGGTCGGCGTGGTGGCAGGATAGTCGCAGAGCAGCACGTCGCTGCAATCAAGCAGCGTGAAGCCGCTGGGCGCGGTGTCTGCAGTGGCGGCCATGTATTCGCTGGCGAATACTGTTGGCCGCAGGTTTGGCCGCTTGATGTTGAATCCGACCTCGACCGCCACAATACGCGCATCATCATCGGGCTGGCTTGTAACTGGTGACATCGGTTGCTTCCTAATGACCGGTATTGCGGGGCCGGGTTATTGATAGAAATTGCTCCGGCGCGGCAGGATGCGCCGTGAGGCCAGAACGTATTGCCGGGGGGTGAGGCCATAGGCGCGCTTGAAATGATGTGTCAGGGCGCTTTGGTCGTAGAAGCCGGCCTGGGTTGCCGCATCGGCAATCGGCAGGCCGTCTTTCATTGCCTTGATTGCCGCATGCAGCCGTATCTTGGTGAGATAGGTATGCGGCGTCAGGCCAATGCCACGCTTGAACAGGTGAATGAGCTGGAACGGCGTCAGGCCCAGTTCATCGCCCACATGTTCAAGCCGCACCGTGTCGCTGTGGCGTTCGTCCATGATCCGCATCGCCCGGCGCAACAGCCCTTCATCGCGGAACATCAGGTCCGGCTTGCGGTCACCCTCGCCATGCGCCTGGTAAAGCTGGCCGAAGCTGCTCACCAGCAATTCCTCCTCGCGCTCGGCATCGCCGCCAATATCCATCTGCTCATGCAGCGCCGCCAGCAGCCGCACCAGCGATGGATCGGCCAGGCGGTTGCTGCGGAAATAGGGCAGAGCACCGCTGCCCGTAAGGCGGCCGATGGCGGCCAGCGCCGGTTCGGTGAGGTAGAAGCTGCGGTAGCGCCAGCGCTTGCTCCGCCCCATATGGCCGGAATGCGGCTCCTGCGGATTGAACACCAATACCTCGCCGGGCAGCGCCTCCTGGCTGATGCCGCCGCTCTTGAATTCCGATCCGCCCAGCTCGGTGATCGCCACCACCAGAGCATCATGGCTATGCGGGGCATATTCATGGGTGGTGAAATCCGCCTGCATCAGGCTGAGGCCGGCGATGCCGCGATGCCGCCAGTAGCGCGTGCGATTGTCCTGATCGAGACGCGGCATGTTTTCCTCCCCCGTCAGTCCAGGCGCGAACGCTCGACGATGTCGCGCAGCCGGGCCTGTGCGGCCAGGCTGCCATAAGCGCGGTTGGCAAGGCCGCTGCAGCGTGAGTCGATAAACGCCTGTGCTGCCGCCGGATGCGAGAATTGCACCATCAGCGCGGCTTCCATGGCCGTGGCAATGGCGATGGTGATATGCCGGGCCCGGCGTTCCCAATCCTGGCGGTCATGCAGCGATGCATCCAGCGCCGCGATATAGGCATCGAGCGTGGCGTCGGCGCCTTTCACCGGGAGGAATTCGGCCATCAATGCCTCGGCGCAATCCGGCTCGCGTTCCAGCGCCCGCAGCACATCCAGACAGATCAGGTTGCCGGCGCCTTCCCAGATGCCGTTCAGCGGCGCCTCGCGGTAAAGCCGGGGCATCGGCTGCTCCTCGATGAAACCATTACCGCCGTGGCATTCGACGCATTCGGCAACAAAAGGCGGTGCGCGCTTGGCATTCCAGAATTTCGCCACCGGGGTCAGGATGCGTTCCAGCAGGCGGGCATTCTCGGAGTCCGGCGATTCATCCACGGCCCGTGCGACGCGGAAGGCGAGCAGGGTGGCGGCCTCGGATTCCAGGCAGAGATCGGCCAGCACCGCCTGCATCAGCGGCTGGTCCGCCAGGGTGCGCTGGAAGGCGCGGCGGTTGAATGTATGGTGCAAGGTGAGGTTCAGTGCCTGGCGCATCAGGCCAGCCGAGCCGATGGCGAAATCCAGCCGCGTGAGATGCGCCATTTCCAGCGAGGTGCGGATGCCGCGACCTTCCTCGCCGATCAGGATGGCATAGGTATCGGCATATTCGATCTCGCTGGAGGCATTCGAGCGGTTGCCGCATTTCTCCTTCAGGCGCTGGATGAAGAAGCGGTTGCGGCTGCCATCGGGCAGCGAGCGCGGTACGAAGAAACAGCCCAATCCGGCGGGCGCCTGCGCCAGGGTGAGGAAGGCATCGCTCATCGGCGCCGAGCAGAACCATTTGTGGCCGGTGAGGCGGTATTCGCCACCCTCGCCGCCGCCATTCACCGGCACCGCACGGGTCATGTTGGCACGCAGGTCCGAGCCGCCCTGCTTCTCGGTCAGTGCCATGCCGATGGTGGCGGCGCGTTTCTCAGCTACCGGCAGAATGCGCGGGTCGTAATCCTCGGCCAGCACCTTGGGCAGAAAATGCTCGCGGATCGGCGCCACGCGGCCCAGACTCGGGATCGAGGAATAAGCCATGCCGGTGGGGCAGCCGATGCCGTTTTCGAGCTGGTTCCAGAGATAGCTCAGGGCGGCGCGGGCCACGTGCGCGCCCTTGCGCTGGGCAGTCCAGGCCAACGAATGCACGCCGGAGCCGAAAGCCAGGCCCATCAGGGCATGATAGCTGGGGTGGAAATCCACGCGGTCGACGCGATGGCCGAAGCGGTCATGGCTGTGCAGTTCGGGCGTATGGGTGTTGGCGAGATGGGCATGCTCCTGCCAGGCCGGATCGGCCACGGCAGCGCCCAGCCGCGTCGCGCGCTCGGCCACCCAGCCACCGCCCTCGCGCGTCACGGCGGCGCTCAGGATGCGGTCCTTGCTGAAACTGTTCACGCCGGTGAAGGCACCGGACTGGTTCAGGACTTCATGGGTGCTGATCTGTGGGGCGGTCATCTGTTTTTGTCCTGATGCAAGTCAGCCGGCGGTTTCGATCAGGCCGGCCTGGCTGAGATGGTCGGCGAAACGGCTGCGCAAATCGGCTTTGCGGATCTTGCCGGTGGCGGTCATCGGCATGTCGTCGATGAACACCACGTCGTCGGGCAGCCACCATTTGGCGAAACGCCCGGCCAACTGGTGCCGCACGGTTTCCTTGTCCAGGCTTGCGCCGGGATGCAGTTGCAGCACCAGCAGCGGCCGCTCATCCCAGCGCGGATGATGCACCGCCACGGCGGCGGCCAGCCGCACTTCCGGCAAGGCATAGGCGGCATTCTCGAGATCCACCGAACTGATCCATTCGCCGCCGGATTTGATCATGTCCTTCATGCGGTCGGTGATGCGCAGATAGCCTTCCGGGTTGATGGTGCCGACATCGCCGGTGGGCATCCAGCCATCGCCATCCAGCACCGGCCCGCCTTCATCCTTGAAATAGCCTGCCGCCGCCCAGGGGCCGCGCACCCACATGGCGCCCGGCGTAGTGCCGTCATGCGCTACACGCTGGCCGGCATCGTCCAGCAGCTTGATCTCCAGGCCGAATTGCACGCGGCCTTGCAGGGCCAGGAAACGCAGCCGCTCCGGCTCGGGCAGGCTGGCCACTGCGTGGGTCAGTGTCGTCATGGTGCCGAGCGGGCTGAGTTCGGTCATGCCCCAGACCTGGGCGACGAAGCAGCCATATTTGTCGCGCAGCAGCTTGATCATGTCGGGTGGCACGGCGGTGCCGCCGATGGTCGCTTTGCGCAGGCTGTCGATGCGCTTGCCGCTGCGCTCCAGGTAATCAAGCAGGCTTATGAAGATAGTGGGGACCGCAGCGCAGAAGCTCACCTGTTCGCGTTCGATCAGGCCATGCAGCGATTCCGCGTCCAGCCGCCTTCCCGGCAGCACCAGCTTGGCGCCCAGCATCGGGCCGAGATAGGGCAGGCTCCAGGCATTGGCATGATACATCGGCGCGATCGGCATCAGCGCGTCCAGGCAGCTCAGGCCCATCGCCGCATTCTGGCAGACGGCGAAGGCATGCAGCGATGTCGAGCGGTGCGAATACAGCACGCCCTTGGGATTGCCGGTGGTGCCCGACGTGTAGCAGAGTGAGGAGGCGGTGCGTTCGTCGAAATCCGGCCAGGCGAAATCATCGTCGAAGCAGGCCAGCATCGACTCGTAGTCATTCAGCGGCAGCGGGCAATCGGCGGGAATCTCATCGCTGCCGCCCAGCAACACGAAATGCTCGATACATGTCAGCCGTGGCGCGATGCGCGCCACCAGCGGCAGGAATTCCGGGTCGAGGAACAGGACGCGGTCCTCGGCATGCTCGCAGATATAGACGATCTGATCGTCATGCAGGCGGGGATTGACCGTGTGCAGCACGGCGCCGAAGCCGGAAACGCCGTAGAACATCTCGAAATGGCGGTGATGGCTGGCGGCCAGGGTGGCAACGCGGTCGCCGGGCTTTATCCCTAAACGGATCAGCGCCTTGGCGAGCTGGCGGGCGCGGCGGGCCGCTTGGCGGTAATCGTAGCGGAATTCATTGCCCTCGCCGTCGCGCGACACGATCTCGCGGCCGCCATGATAGGTTTCGGCGTAGGTGAGGAACTGGCTGATTAGCAGGGGCCTGTCCTGCATCAGGCCGTAAATCGATGACATCCCGGCGTCTTTCCCGATATGGCCCGGCCCGTTTCCCGGAGGGGCTCCCAGTACCGGGAAATAGCAGGCCAGCCGGTGGGGGTATTGGCGAAAATTGCCGCCTTGCAAGCAATCCGGGCCAATACAGCCCCCGCGATATGCCGGTTTCTGGTGGCCTCACAAAAATCCGGGAGGAAAAATCACCATGACCAATACCAATCGCCGCACCGCCCTGGCGCTGCTGGGTGCCGGGGCGGGCAGTGCCGCGCTGTTGCCCGGCGTCACGCGGGCACAGGAAATGCCGCGCCTGCGCTGGCGCCTCGCCTCCAGCTTTCCGAAGTCGTTGAACACGATTTTCGGCGCCACGGAGTATTTCACCAGGCGGGTGGCACAGCTCACCGAGGGCCGCTTCGAAATCCGCGCCTTCGCGGCTGGCGAGATTGTGCCGGCCTTGCAGGTGATGGACGCAGTCTCGACCAACACCGTGGAATGCGGCCATACCGGCAGTTTCTACTATATCGGCAAGAATCCGGCTTTTGCCTTCGGCACCGCCATCCCCTTCGGTATGAACATGCGCCAGCATAATGCCTGGCTCTACCATGGCGGCGGCAACGAATTGCTCAACGCCTTCTATAAGCAATACAAGATCCACGCCATTCCGCTGGGCAATACCGGGGCACAGATGGGCGGCTGGTTCCGGAAGGAACTGAGATCAGCCGCCGATCTCAACGGCCTGAAAATGCGCGTCGGCGGCATTGCCGGCCAGATCATGGCCAGGCTGGGCCTGGTGCCGCAGCAGATCGCCGCGGGCGATATCTATACCGCCCTGGAGAAAGGCACTATCGACGCCGCCGAATGGGTCGGGCCTTTCGATGACGAGAAACTCGGTTTCCAGAAAGTGGCGCCGTTCTATTATTATCCGGGCTTCAACGAGAGCAGCACGGTGATCCACCTGTTCGTCAACCAGGATGCCTGGACTGCCTTGCCGCCGCTCTATCAGGCCGTGGTGGAGACGGCGGCGGCGGAAGCGCATACCTGGATGACGGCGCGCTACGATGCCGAGAATCCGGCAGCGTTGCGCCGGCTGCTGGCCGGTGGCACCAAGCTGCGCGCCTATCCCAACGACCTGATGGATGCCGCCTACCGCACAGCGCAGGCGCTCTATGCCGAACTGGCGGAGAAGAATCCCGAGTTCAAGACGCTTCTGGCTTCCTACAGTGCGTTCCAGACCCTGACCACGCCGTGGTTCCAGGTGGCGGAAGATTCTTACGCCAACTTCATCGCCCGCACCTTGCGGGCAGCCGCCAAGCGGTGAAACCAAAAAGGGCTGCCGTGCGGAACGGCAGCCCTTTCACTCGGCCTATCTTGTCATTCGGCCATTCTGTTAGTTCAGGATTTCTTCAATAGCGGGCATTCGCTTTCCGCCGCCGGGCGGAAGGCCTTGTCGCCGGGAATGACGCCGATCTGCTTGTAGTAATCCCACGGCGCCTTGGATTCGGCGGGCGATTTCACCTCGAACAGATACATGTTGCGCATCACCCGGCCATCGGCGCGCACGACGACATCCTTGCTCATGAAATCGTTCACCGGCAGGGCGCGCATGGCATCGGCCACCTTCACGCCGTCATCGGTGCCGCTTTTCTCCACCGCTTTCAGGAAATGCATCGTGGCGCTGTAGACGCCGGCCTGCAGCATGTTCGGCTTCTTGCGCGCCTGCGCCTCGAAACGCGCGGTGAAGGCGCGGGTCTGGTCGCTCTGATCCCAGTAGAAGGCTTCCGAAACGATCACGCCCTGCGCCGCCTTGAGGCCCAGGCCATGAATCTGGTTGATCAGCAGCAGCAGGCCGCCCAGGCGCTGGCCGCCCTGTGCGATGCCGAATTCCGCCGCCTGTTTCACCGCGTTCAGCGCATCATCGCCGGAATTGGCCAGGCCGATGATCTTGGCCTTCGAGCTTTGCGCCTGCAGCAGGAAGGAAGAGAAATCGGGATTGTTCAGCGGATGGCGCACGCCACCCACTACCTTGCCGCCGGATTCGGTGATGAAGCGCGTGGCATCGCGCTCCAGCGCGTGGCCGAAGGCATAGTCGCTGGTGACGAAAAACCAGGTATCGGCGCCTTGTGCGGTCAAGGCACGGGCCGTGCCGCTGCCCAGGGCATAGGTGTCGTAGGTCCAGTGAAAGCCGGTGGGCGAACAGGCCTTGCCGGTGAGGTCGGAGGTGGCGGGGCCGGAGAGAATGGCAATCTTGCCGCGATCCTGCGCCATCTTCTGGATCAGCAGGCCAGCGGCGGAGGAACCGCCATCGAGGATGGCATCGACGCCATCCACATCCATCCAGCGGCCGGCAACACTGCCGACGATATCGGGCTTGTTCTGGTGGTCGGCGGAAACCACCTCGATGCGCTTGCCCAGCACCTTGCCGCCGTAATCCTCCACCGCCAGCCGCGCCGCGATGGCCGACCCTTCGCCGGTGACATCGGCGAAGACGCTGGAACGGTCGTTGAGCACGCCGATGATCACCGCATCGCCGGAAATCTGGGCCTGGGCGGCGGAATTGAGGCCTGTGGCAAGAGTTGCACAGAACATCAGGGCAAGCATGGACTGTCGTTGCATGGCTTTCTCCTGGGGAGTGGATGTCTGGGGATTGGACAACTGGATTTAAGTGACGCCGAAGCCGCGCAGGGTCGGCGGCAGGCTCGCCATGTCATGGATATGGGCGGTGACCAGTGCCGGATCGTGGCCGGAATTTTCACGGTCGACCCAGACGCGGCGGATGCCGAGTTCATGCGCCGGCCGCATGTCGTGCCACCAGCTCACGCCGGCATGCACCCAACGTTCGCGGGCGACACCGGTGATCTGCTCGAAACGCTCGAAATGCCCCATCGCCGGCTTGTAGCTGCCGACCTGCTGTGCCGTGACCACCAGGTCGAGCGGCACCGGGAAGACGGCGCGGGTTTCGGCGAAGAGGTCGTCGTCGCAATTGGTCAGCACCGCCAGGCGCCAACCGTCGGCGCGCAGCGCGGCCAGGGCCGGGCCGGTATCGGCGAAGAAGGGCAGGCTGCCCCATTGCCGCGCCAGTACCGAGGAATCGCCAGGCTTCAATTGCAGGCCGATGGCCAGGGCGGCACGCTCGATGGTCAGCCGCAGCACCTCTTTGTAGGAGCGCGAGGGCGCTTCGCCTTCGGTGGCGATTTCCGCCTCGTGATAGGCATGGACCAGGGCGTCGGTACGGTCGCCGGCAATGCCCTGGAGCAGGCGGCGGAACCCGGTCTGCCAGTCCACCAGCGTGCCAAAGCAATCAAAACTCACCCATTTTTCGACTTTTTGCATTGCGCCCCCGCTTTTGCCTTGACCCCACTATCCGGCCAGATTATAAGATTGTCAACAATCTAAATTTCGAAAGGTTGGCAATTGGCACAGCATCTCAGCGTGATCGGCGCCCTCAATGACCAGGTCACCCTGCTGTTGAAGCAGCGCATCTTCTCCGGCGAGATGCCGCCGGGCAGCCGGGTGGTGGAGGTCGAACTGGCGCAGGACCTGGGCGTCAGTCGTGGCACCCTGCGCGCCGCCCTGCAGCAACTCGCCTTCGAAGGCCTGATCGTGCAGAAGCGTTTCCACAGCACCTTCGTGGCGGCGCTGAGTGCGCGCGATGCCTACGAGATCTACACCCTGCGCAACACGCTGGAGGCGATGGCGGCGCGGCTCGCGGCGCGGCGCATCGATGGCCGCGGCAAGGCAGCGCTCGGCGCCGCTTTGCAGGCGATGGAACGTGCCGCCGCCAGTGGCCAGCGCGGCGAGATGATCGACGCCGATTACGGCATCCACCGCTGCATCTTCGGCCTCACCGACCACAGCCGGCTGCAGGCCGAATACAAATTGCTGGAAGGTCAGACCCAGCTTTACCTGCGCCATACCGCCGAACTGGATTACGACTTCCTGGAAATCCTCGGCATCCACCGCGCCCTGGTGGAGGCGATTGCTGCCGGCGACGACGTCGCCGCCGAGCATCTGGCGCGCGACCACAACACGCCGGACGGCGAGAAGATGGTGGCGTTGCTGCGGCAGACAGAGACAAACGAGGCATGACCATGCTGGATACCATCGACACCGCCTCCGCTTTGCGGCAGGCGGTGGCGGAAGCGCATGACCGCTACCGCGCCGAAAACCCGAAATCGGCCGAGCGCCAGCAGGAAGCGGCGGCTCACATGCCCGGTGGCAACACCCGCAGCGTGTTGCATTACGCGCCGTTTCCGCTGGCTTTCGAGCGCGGCGAGGGCTGCCACCTATGGTCTGCGGATGGCCATCGCTACACCGATTTCCTCGGCGACTACACCGCCGGCCTTTATGGCCATTCGCATCCGCGCATCATGCAGACCCTGCATGAAGTGCTGGCCAAGGGCATCAGCTTTGGCGGCCATAATCTGCTCGAAGGCCAGTTGGCGGCGCTGTTCTGCGCGCGGTTCCCATCGCTCGATCTGGTCCGTTTCACCAATTCGGGTACGGAATCGAATCTAATGGCGCTGGCCACGGCGTCAGCACTCACCGGCCGGCGTGGTGTTCTGGTCTTCGAAGGCGGCTATCATGGCGGTGTGTTCTCCTTCGCCGGCGGCGGCAGTCCGATCAACGCGCCCTATCATTTCATTGTCGGCAGCTATAACGATCAGGCCGGCACTGCTGCGCTGATCCAGCGCCATGCCGGCGAAATCGCCGCTATCCTGGTGGAGCCAATGCTGGGCGCCGGCGGCTCGATTCCCGCCGATGCTGCCTTCCTGCACATGCTGCAGGATGCCGCGCAGCGTATTGGGGCGCTGTTCGTACTGGATGAGGTGATGACCTCGCGGCTGCATCCGGGCGGCCTGCAGGCGCTGCATGGCCTCAAGCCCGATCTCACCAGCTTCGGCAAATATCTCGGCGGCGGCATGTCGTTTGGCGCTTTCGGTGGCAAGCGGGCCATCATGGAGCATTACGATCCGACGCGGCCCGGCGCACTGCCCCATGCCGGCACGTTCAATAACAACGTGCTCTCGATGGCCGCCGGCATCGTCGGCTTAAGCGAAATTCTCACCGAAGAAGCGCTGGTTGCCCTGAATCGGCGTGGCGATGCCTTGCGCCATGGCCTCAATGCGGAAGCGGCGCAGCGCGGCCTGGCGGTGCAGGTCACTGGCCTCGGTTCGCTGATGACGGTGCATTTCAGTGCGCAGCCGTTCAGCAGCGTGCCGCCGGCAGCCGAGACGCAGCAACTGTTGAAGGAATTATTGTTCTTCGATCTGCTGACCGAACGTTTCTGGTTTGCCCGCCGAGCCATGATCGCGCTGAGCCTGCCGGTGACGGATGACGATTGCTCAGCCTTCATTGCCGCCTTTGGCCGCTTCCTCGACCGCCGCACCCGTTTGATCGAGCAATCCGCCTGAGCGCTGGGGGCGAAGACTGATCCCAAACGTTAGGGCTGCCGGAACAGGCGGCCCTGCAGCGTCATCATTTCGCCCTTGGCGATATTGAAGCGCATGCCATGCTCGCCATGCCGGTTTGCGGGCAATGAAACGGGCGAGCCGGACGGCCAGATGACGACACGTCTCACCCGCCAGGCCATGGATGACGGCCAGATCATCCCGTCCTGTGGTGTCAATGGCAATGTAATCCACTTCCAGATACCCCTCAATATCAGCGATACTCTGCTGGACGAAGGCATGTGGCTCCTGGAAGGCTGCTTGATCAAGGTATCAGGTGCGGCGTGAGAGTCGGGGTATGAAATTCAGCGAGGCGTGAGATGAAAATCGCTGTCCTGGGTGCGGGTGTCATTGGTGTCAGCACCGCCTATTATCTGGCCCGTCAGGGCCATGACGTGACAGTGCTGGACCGCCAGCATGGTCCTGCGCTTGAAACCAGCTTCGCCAATGCCGGCGAAATATCACCAGGTTATGCCTCGCCCTGGGCCGCTCCCGGTATCCCGGTGAAGGCCATGAAATGGCTGTTCATGCAGCATGCGCCGCTGATTCTGCGCATGAAGATCGATGTCCACATGGTCGAGTGGATTGCCCGGATGCTGCTGAACTGCACCTCTGCCCGCTATGCCATCAACAAGAGCCGCATGGTGCGGCTGGCGGAATATAGCCGCGACTGCCTGATCGAGCTGCGTGCCGCGACCGGCATCGGCTACGACGAGCGCATGCAGGGCACATTGCAGCTTTTCCGCAGCCAGGCACAGCTTGATGGCACCGCCAAGGATATCGAGGTGCTGAAGGCCGATGGCGTGCCCTATGAACTGCTCGATGCCGCCGGCTGCATCCGCGCCGAGCCGGCATTGGCCCATGTACGGGAGAAGATTGCCGGCGGCTTGCGCCTGCCCAATGATGAAACCGGGGATTGCTTCAAATTCACCAATGCGCTGTACCGTATGGCAGCCGAGCTTGGCGTGAGGTTCGATTTCGGCCGTACCATCCTTGGCCTGCGCGCTGAAGCGGGCCGGGTGAGTGGCGTGGAAACCTCGGCCGGCCCGCTCCAGGCCGATGCCTATGTGCTGGCGCTGGGCAGTTTCTCGCCCCGGCTCAGCCGCGATATCGGCGTTTCGCTGCCGGTCTATCCGGTCAAGGGCTATTCGCTCACCTATCCGATCACCGATGCAACGCGGGCGCCGGAATCCACGGTGATGGACGAGACCTTCAAGATTGCCATCACGCGGCTCGGGGACCGTGTCCGCGTCGGCGGCATGGCGGAAATTTCCGGTTATACCAATGACCTGCCAGAGCGGCGCCGGGCAACGCTGGAGCATTCCGTCTCCGATCTGTTTGGCGGTTCGGGCGATGTGAAATCCGCCAGCTTCTGGTCCGGCCTGCGGCCAATGACGCCCGATGGCACGCCGATTGTCGGTGCCACCCGCTACGCCAACCTGTTCACCAATACCGGGCATGGCACGCTGGGTTGGACCATGGCTGCCGGCTCGGCACGCGTGATTGCCGATCTGATCAGTGGCCGAAAACCCGAGATCGATATCGCCGATCTGGCCGTCTCCCGTTACGCCTAGAAGAAGCGTCACGAGTCAGTCTGATTATCTTGGCGTCATGGCGACCGCCCTGGCCGAAGTGATCCGGAAGGCTGCGGTTTCCGCCCAAGGGGCTTTGGCTGTGGCCTGGGCGCGCTGCAAGGCGATTGCAATTCTCGTCGCTCTGGCGCCACAATCCCGGCATGATCGACAAGCTCGAATTCCTCATGGCGCTGGCGCGCGAGCAGAATTTCGGCAAGGCCGCGGAGCAATGCGGCGTGACACAGCCGACTTTCTCTGCCGGCATCAAGAGCCTTGAGGATACTCTGGGCGTGATGCTGGTGCAGCGCTCTTCACGCTTCCTTGGCTTCACCGCCGAGGGTGAGCGCGTGCTGGATTGGGCGCGGCGCATTGTCGGCGACACCCGTGCCATGCGCCAGGAAGTCGCGGCATTGAAGCATGGTCTGGCCGGTCATCTCAGGATCGCGGCGATTCCTACCGCGCTGGCCATGGTCTCGGCGCTTACCACGCCTTATCGAGCCAAGCATCCGAATGTGAAATTCACCATCCTCTCCAGCACCTCGGTCGAGATTCTTTCCATGCTGGAGAATCTGGAGGTTGATGCCGGGCTCACCTATGTCGATAACGAGCCGCTGGGCCGGGCCCGCAGCGTGCCGCTCTATCCAGAGCAATACCGCCTGCTGACATCTGAAAGCAGCCCGCTTGGCGACCGCGACACGGTAACCTGGGAAGAGGTGAGCAGGATTCCGCTCTGCCTGTTGACGCCGGATATGCAGAATCGCCGCATCATCAACCGGCTGCTGCGCGCCGCCGGCGGCGAGCCGGAGCCGACGCTGGAATCGAATTCGATGATTGTGCTGTTCTCCCATGTGCGTACCGGACGCTGGGCCAGCGTGATGCCGGAAAAGCTTGCCGACACTTTGGGCCTGACCGAGAAGCTGCGCTCGATCCCGATCATCGAGCCGGCGGCGGTGCACATGATCGGCCTGGTGGTGCCGAGCCGCGAGCCGATGACGCCGCTTACTGCCGCCCTGGTGGCGGAAGCCAAGCTGCTGGCCGCCGAACTGGCCTGATACGGGGGAGTTACCCTGCTTTTGTTGGGCAATCGGCGCTTTTTGATAGATATGTTCTATCGCAGCACATAATAGCTTTATTGCCGCGCCCAGCCCTTGCCCCCATCATTCCCGGGTTAACAGGCAGGGTGGGATACCAGCAATGTACGCCACTTGGGACCCGACGCGTGCCGGGGACATCATTAACCATCTGCGGGGCCTGGAAGGGCCGCTTCTGCCGATCCTGCATGCCTTGCAGGCGGAATTCGGTCATGTGCCGAAGCCAGCCTTGCCGCTGATCGCCGAGGCGCTGAACATTTCGCGCGCCGAAGTGCATGGTGTGGTCAGCTTTTACCATGATTTCCGCGAGCAGCCGGCAGGCCGCCATGTGCTCAAGCTGTGCCGCGCCGAAGCCTGCCAGTCGATGGGCAGCGAGGCGATGGCCAAGCAATTCCTGGACCGGCTCGGGCTCGGCTGGGGCGAGACCACGCGCGATGGCCGGCTCACCATCGAGGCCACCTATTGCCTCGGGCTCTGTGCCTGCGCCCCGGCGGCGATGCTGGATGGCGAGGTGGTCGGGCGGCTGGATGATGCCCGGCTCGATGAATTGGCGCGGGAGATGCGGCGATGACACCGCGCATCTATATCCCGCGCGATGCCGCCGCCAAGGCGGTGGGTGCCGAGAAGGTGGCGGCCGCGATCAAGGCTGCCGCTGCCAGGCGCCGGCAACATATCGAGATTGTGCGTACCGGTTCGCGCGGCCTGCTCTGGCTTGAAACCATGATCGAAGTGGAAACGTCGGCTGGCCGCATCGCCTATGGTCCGGTCAGCGAAGCCGATGTGCCGAGCCTGTTCGATGCCGGGCTGCTGATCGGCGCCGCGCATCCGCTGCGGCTTGGCCGGCCCGAAGATATTCCCTTCCTCAAGCGCCAGACCCGCCTGACCTTTGCCCGTTGCGGCATTGTCGATCCGCTCTCGCTGGAGGATTACCGCAAGCATGGCGGCTATCGTGGCCTGCAACGCGCCTTGAGCCTCGGCCCGGCGGCGACGGTGGAGGAAGTGACCAAATCCGGGTTGCGCGGGCGCGGTGGCGCCGGCTTCCCCACCGGCATCAAATGGAAAACCGTGGCCGAGGCCAAGTCGGAGCGCAAATACATTGTCTGTAATGCCGACGAGGGCGACTCCGGCACTTTCGCTGACCGCATGATCCTGGAAGGCGATCCCTTCGTGCTGATCGAAGGCATGACCATCGCCGGCTTTGCGGTTGGTGCGGCCAAGGGCTTCATCTATATCCGCTCGGAATATCCCGACGCGGTGCGGGTGATGGACCAGGCAATCGGCATTGCCCGTGAGGCCGGCTATCTCGGTGCCAAGGTGGCGGGCGGCAGTTTCAGCTTCGATCTCGAAATCCGGGTTGGTGCCGGCGCCTATGTCTGCGGCGAGGAAACCGCCTTGCTGGAAAGCATCGAAGGCCGGCGCGGCATGGTCCGCGCCAAACCCCCGCTGCCGGCGCATAAGGGGTTGTTCGCCAAGCCCACCGTGATCAACAACCTGATCTCGCTCGCCACTGTACCGGTGATCTTGAGCGACGGAGCTGCTGCGTATGCCGATTTTGGCATGGGCCGTTCGCGCGGCACGATGCCGATCCAGATTGCCGGCAATGTGAAGCGCGGCGGCCTGTTCGAAGCAGCATTCGGGCTCAGCCTGGGCGAGATCGTCGAGGATATCGGCGGCGGCACTGCCTCTGGCAAGCCAGTCCGCGCGGTGCAGGCCGGTGGTCCCCTCGGCGCCTATTTCCCGGTCGGCTTGTTCGACACGCCCTATGATTACGAAGCCTTCGCGGCACGCGACGGCCTGATCGGCCATGGCGGCCTGGTGGTGTTCGACGATAGCGTCGACATGGCGCGCATGGCCCGCTTCGCGCTGGAATTCTGCGCCATCGAATCCTGCGGCAAATGCACGCCCTGCCGCATCGGCTCGACGCGTGGCACCGAAGTGATGGACCGTGTGCTGCGCGGCGAGCGGCGCGAGGCAAACCTGACGCTGCTGGAAGACCTCTGCCAGACACTGAAATTCGGCTCGCTCTGTGCGCTGGGTGGCTTCACACCCTATCCGGTACTCAGCGCCCTGAAACATTTCCCCGAGGATTTCGGCCGTGACCCTTTAAACGCTGCGGCGGAATAGCGAGGCGCCCCTCATGCCCTTGATTGACGAAATCGACTACGGCACTCCAGCCAGCGCTTCCGAAGCGATGGTCACGCTCAGCATCGATGGCGTGTCGGTCACTGTGCCGGAAGGCACCTCGGTGATGCGGGCGGCGATGCAGGCCGGTACCCAGATTCCCAAGCTCTGCGCCACGGATATGCTGGATGCCTTCGGCTCCTGCCGCCTCTGCCTGGTGGAGATAGAAGGCCGCGTCGGTACGCCGGCTTCCTGCACCACGCCGGTGGCACCGGGCATGAAGGTGACGACGCAGAATGACCGCCTGGCGAAACTGCGCCGGGGTGTCATGGAGCTTTATATCTCGGATCATCCGCTGGATTGCCTGACCTGCCCGGCCAATGGCAATTGCGAATTGCAGGACATGGCCGGTGCGGTTGGCCTGCGCGAGGTGCGCTATGGCTATGAGGGTGAGAATCACCTCAAGCAGCAGAAAGACGAGTCGAATCCGTATTTCACCTTCGATGCGTCCAAATGCATCGTCTGCTCGCGCTGTGTGCGGGCCTGCGAGGAAGTGCAGGGCACCTTCGCGCTGACCATCCAGGCGCGCGGCTTCGATTCCAAGGTCTCCGCCGGCATGGCGGAAAATTTCCTCGATTCCGAATGTGTTTCCTGTGGTGCCTGCGTGCAGGCCTGCCCGACGGCGACATTGATGGAAAAATCGGTGATCGAGATCGGTCAGCCGGAGCATTCGGTGGTGACCACCTGCGCCTATTGCGGTGTCGGCTGCAGCTTCAAGGCCGAGATGCGCGGCGAGGAGCTGGTGCGCATGGTGCCCTACAAGGACGGCCAGGCCAATCGTGGTCATTCCTGCGTCAAGGGCCGCTTCGCCTGGGGTTATGCCAATCACCGCGAACGCATCCTCAAGCCGATGATCCGCGAGAGCATAGACCAGCCCTGGCGCGAGGTGAGCTGGGAGGAGGCGATTGCCTATGCCGCTGCCGAATTCAAGCGCATCCAGGCCAAATATGGCCAGGGTTCCATCGGCGGCATCACCTCGTCGCGCTGTACCAATGAGGAAACCTATCTGGTGCAGAAGCTGGTCCGTGGCGGCTTCGGCAACAACAATGTCGATACCTGCGCCCGCGTCTGTCATTCGCCCACCGGCTATGGCTTGAGCAAGACCTACGGCACCTCCGCCGGCACGCAGAATTTCGATTCGGTGGAACATACCGATGTCGCGGTGGTGATCGGCGCCAACCCGGCCGTGGCACATCCGGTTTTCGCCTCGCGGCTGAAAAAGCGCCTGCGCCAGGGCGCCAAGCTGATCGTGATCGATCCGCGCCGCACCGAGATGGTAAAATCGGCGCATATCGAAGCGGCCTATCATCTGGCATTGCGCCCCGGCACCAATGCGGCGGTGATGAACGCCCTGGCGCATGTGATCGTCAGTGAAGGCTTGCAGAACGAGCAATTCATCCGCGAGCGCTGCGATCTCGATGCCTTCCAGCACTGGGTCGATTTTGTCTTGCAGCCGGAGAACAGCCCGGAGGCGGTAGAAAAGATTTCTGGCGTGCCGGCGGAAACCATCCGTGGCGCCGCCCGGCTTTATGCCACCGGCGGCAACGGCGCGATCTATTATGGTCTCGGCGTCACCGAGCATAGCCAAGGGACTACCACCGTCATCGCGATTGCCAATCTCGCCATGCTTACCGGCAATATCGGCCGCGAAGGCGTCGGCGTGAATCCACTGCGCGGCCAGAACAATGTGCAGGGCGCCTGCGACATGGGCAGCTTCCCGCATGAATTGCCCGGCTACCGCCATATGTCGGATGATGCCACCCGTGCCATCTTCGAAGATCTCTGGGGCCGCACGCTCGATCCCGAGCCTGGCCTGCGCATCCCGAACATGCTGGATGCCGCCGTGGATGGCAGCTTCAAGGGCATCTATGTGCAGGGCGAGGACATCGTGCAATCCGATCCCAACACGCAACATGTCGCCGCCGGCCTGAAGGCGATGGAATGCGTGGTGGTGCAGGATTTGTTTCTGAACGAGACGGCGAACTACGCCCATGTCTTCCTGCCCGGCTCCACCTTCCTGGAGAAGGACGGCACTTTCACCAATGCCGAGCGCCGCATCAACCGCGTGCGCCGCGTGATGACGCCGAAGAATGGCGGTTATGCCGACTGGCAGATCACCATGATGCTGTCGAACGCCATGGGCTTCCCGATGACCTACAAGCATCCAGCCGAGATCATGGACGAGGTCGCCAGGACCACGCCGGGTTTTGCCGGCGTCTCTTATGATTACCTGGAGAAGATGGGCTCGGTGCAATGGCCCTGCAACGAGAAGGCGCCGCTTGGCACGCCAATCGTGCATGTGGACGGCTTCGTGCGCGGCAAGGGTAACTTCATGATCACGGCCTATGTGCCGACCGACGAGAAATCGACGGCGCGATTCCCGCTGCTGCTCACCACCGGCCGCATCCTGTCGCAATACAATGTTGGTGCGCAGACCCGGCGGACCGAGAATGTGGTGTGGCATGACGAGGATGTGCTGGAAATTCATCCGCATGATGCCGAACAGCGCGGCATCCGCGATGGCGTCTGGGTGAAGCTGCAAAGCCGCGCCGGTGAGACGACCTTGCGCGCATTGATCACCGACCGGGTGGCGCCGGGCGTGGTCTACACCACCTTCCATCACCCCAATACGCAGGCCAATGTCATCACCACCGATTTCTCCGACTGGGCGACCAACTGCCCGGAATACAAGGTGACGGCGGTGCAGGTCGGACTCTCCAACGGCCCGTCGGAATGGCAGACCGAATACCGTGGCATGACCGAGAAAAGCCGCCGCATTGCCGGCAAGGCAACAGGCGGCAAGGAGGCGGCGGAATGAGCACGCCGCGCGCCATTCTGCGCGTGCCCGCTTTGCTGCGAGTCCCGGGCCTGGCCTGGCGCGACGGCAGGCTGCATGACAGCTATCGCGCCCTGCCGGTGGAGAGCGCGGTGGCGCTGACCTATAACGGCTCGACGCATGCGGTGATGATGGCAAGCCCTGCCGATCTCGAGGATTTCGCCATCGGCTTCAGCCTGGCGGAAGGCATCATCGATGCGCCGGGCGATATCGAGGATTTGCGGCCGGTCGAGGGGCCGCATGGCATTGACCTGCAAATGTGGCTCAATCCGGTCCTGGCGGAGCGTCATGCGGCACGGCGTCGCTTTATGGCCGGACCTACCGGTTGCGGTCTCTGCGGCATCGAGAGTCTGGAGCAGGCGGTGAAGCCACCAACGGCAGTGAGTGCCGAGCCGCGTTTCACGCCGGAGATGATCGCCGAGGCGTTGGCTAGCCTGCCGGCGGCGCAGCGGCTCAATGCCGAAACCCGCGCCATGCATGCCGCCGGCTATTGGGAACCCGGTATTGGTCTTGTTGCGTTACGCGAGGATGTCGGTCGCCACAATGCACTCGACAAGCTGGCCGGCGCGCTGGCGCGCGACGAGCAGACCGCGCAACGCGGCCTGCTGCTGCTGACCAGCCGGGTTTCGGTGGAGATGGTGCAGAAGGCGGCCCGGCTTGGCGTGGCGGCGATTGTGGCGGTATCGGCACCAACCTCAATGGCGCTCAGCATGGCGACAGCGGCTGGTATCACCTTGATCGCCGTGGCGCGCGGCGCGGAATTCGAGGTGTTCTCGCGGCCGGACCGACTGCTGCCCGGAGTGAGTGATCATGTCGCATGACAAGCTGGTGATGATGGCGAACCAGATCGGCCGTTTCTTCGCGCCGCAGGCTGCCATGAACCCGGTCGATGGCATCGCCGATCATTTGAAGAAATTCTGGGATCCCCGCATGCGGGCCCAGATTTTCGCGCATCTGGAGAATGGCGGCGAAGGACTCGATCCATTGGTCCGCGAGGCGGTATTGCGCCTGTATGAAGAGAACAAACAAAAGCAGGCGGCCAAGCCGTAACGCCAAAGCAGGTGCTTTCCTCATCCTGGGCCGGAAGTTCGCCGGCAAATTGCCCTGGCGGCCCCTGGTCGCCGGGGTTTTTCATGGCCGGTTTTGGCCACTGCTTTGCCAATCTGTATCACTGTCGACAGGTTCTTTAAGGCTGAATTTTGTAGTTTTTCGGGCGGGTTACCTGGCATCCGACAGTAGTATGTAAACTGTTGACATTATGCGTCTGCTGTGTTTTTTTCCTCTGCAACTGGAGAGGAAACCAACCGCGTCGCCAAAGCACGCGGCACCGATAAGGCAGGCAATCGGGTATGAGTAAGGCAGTTCGGGATAGCCAGACCGCGCATACAGTGCTGGTGGCCAATCGCGGCGAGATCGCGGTGCGGATCTGCCGTGCGGTGGCCGAGTTGGGCTGGCGCAGCGTCGTGGTCTATTCCCAGGATGACTCAGCCTCGCTACATGGCCGCAAGGGCGATGTGGCCGTTGCTTTGGCCGGCGCTGGCAGTGCCGCCTATCTCGATATCGATGCCCTGATCGCCGTTGCCCGCCAGCAGGGCTGCACCATGGTCCATCCGGGCTATGGCTTTCTCAGCGAGCGTGCCGACTTCTCCCGCCGCTGCGAGCAGGCCGGGCTGATCTTCGTCGGCCCGCAGCCGGAAACCCTCGAGACCTTCGGCAACAAGGCGGCGGCGCGGCAATTGGCCGCCGCCTGCGACGTGCCGTTGCCGCGTGGCACCGGTCTGTTGCCATCGCCCGAGCCGGCGCTGGCCTTCATGCAGAGCCTGGGTGAAAACCCGGCGATCATGCTTAAAGCGGCGGCCGGCGGTGGCGGACGCGGCATCCGCATCGTGCGTGACGCAGCCAGCCTGGCCAATGATTTCGAGCGCTGCAGCTCCGAGGCGCGGGCTTCGTTTGGCGATGGCGGCGTCTATGCCGAGGAACTGATCGAGCATGCCCGGCATGTGGAAGTGCAACTCGTCGGCGATGGCCAGGGCCATGTGGCGGTGCTGGGTGAGCGCGAATGCAGCCTGCAGCGCCGGCAACAGAAGCTGATCGAGGTAGCGCCATCGCCGGGTCTCACGGCGGAAATCCGTCGCGAGCTCTACGAGGCCACGCTGCGCATGGCCAGGAAGGTGAATTACCGCGGCCTCGGCACGTTTGAATTCCTGGTTGGCACGCGCGGCGAAGCCGGCATGGAGTATTTCCGTTTTCTGGAGGTGAATCCGCGCCTGCAGGTGGAGCATACGGTGACCGAGGAAGTCACCGGCATCGATCTGGTGCAGTTGCAGCTCCGCATTGCTGCCGGCGCCAAGGTGAACCCGAAGGAATTGCCGGACCCGAAGCAGCCACGCGGCATGGCGATGCAGCTGCGCATCAATGCCGAGACGATGCGGTCCGATGGCATGGCCTCGCCTTCGCTCGGCACGCTCAGCGCCTTCGAGATGCCGGCGGGGCCTGGCATTCGCGTCGATACCGCCGCCTATGTCGGGCATCAATCCGGCGTCAGCTTCGATTCGCTGCTGGCCAAGGTGATCGTGCATACCGGGGCTGGTGACTTCACCGCCCTGGTGCGCAAGGCGTATCGCGCACTTTGCGAAATGCGCATCGATGGTGTCGCCACCAATCTCTCTTTTCTGCAGGCTTTGCTGCAGCATCCCGATGTGGCCGCCAACCATATCCATACCCGTTTCATCGACGAGCATGTGGCCGATCTGGTGGCGGCAGCCGCCGCGCCGCATCCAACACTCTATTTCGCCAATGCCGCGACGAGCCGGCAGGCGGTGGCGGTGGCCGAGCTGCAGGGCCCGGTCGGTAGCCAGCCGGTGACGGTGCCGATGACCTGCCGCGTTATGGACCTGCTGGTGCAGGCCGGTGATGTGGTGCGGGCCGGACAGCCACTGGCGATCACCGAGGCGATGAAGATGGAATTCGTCGTCGAGGCGCCATGCAGCGGCACGGTGGCGCTGCTTGCGGTCGCCAAGGGCGGTGCCGTGGCGGAAGGCGGCGCGGTGCTGTTCCTGCTGCCCGATGGTAATGCCGATGACGGTGCGGTGCGCAGCGAGGCGGAGCAGGATCTCGACCTGATCCGCAAGGATCTTGCCGAGGTACTGGCCGCGCATGCAAAGCTGGAGGATGCGGCCCGCCCCGATGCGGTGGCCCGTCGGCGCAAGAGCGGACAGCGTACCGCACGCGAGAATGTTGCCGATCTCTGCGATGCCGGCAGCTTCCGCGAATATGGTGGCCTTGCCGTGGCGGCGCAGACCAGCCGCCGTGAACCCGAGGAATTGCAGCGCATCAGCCCGGCCGATGGCCTGATCACCGGTGTCGGCACGGTGAATGCGGAAACTTTCGGTGCCGACCGCACGCAATGCGTGGTGCTGGCCTATGATTACACGGTATTCGCCGGCACCCAGGGTGTGATGGCTCATGCCAAGAAGCGCCGCATCTTCCGCCTGGCGACCAAGTGGCGCTTGCCGGTGCTGATGTTCGCCGAGGGTGGTGGCGGACGGCCGGGTGATACCGACGATCACGGCCATCTCAAGCTCTACAATGGCAGCTTCTGGTCGCTGGCGCGGCTGCATGGCGAAGTGCCGATCGTCGCCATCGTGTCTGGCCGCTGCTTTGCCGGCAATGCCGCGCTGGCTTCCTGCGCCGATGTGGTGATTGCCTGCGAGAATGCCTCCATCGGCATGGGCGGCCCGGCGATGATCGAGGGCGGTGGCCTGGGCGTTTTCGCGCCGGAGGAAGTCGGGCCGGTATCGGTGCAGGCGCGCAATGGCGTTGTCGATATCGTGGTGCGCGACGAAGCCGAGGCGGTGGCGGCGGCAAAGAAGTTCATGGGCTATTTCCAGGGCGTGGCGACCGATTGGCAGGCGCCGGACCAGCGCTGGCTGCGCCATGTGGTGCCGGAAGAGCCGCGCCGCGCCTATGACATGCGGGCAGTGATCAAGGCGCTGGCCGATATTGATTCGGTGCTGGAACTCCGGCCGAATTTCGGCCATGGCATGATCACCGCACTGATCCGCATCGAGGGCCAGCCCTTCGCGGTGATCGCCAACAACCCGGCGCATCTTTCCGGCGCGATCGATGCCGAGGCTGCCGACAAGGCGGCGCAATTCTCCGATCTGGCGGAAACCCTGCGGTTGCCTTTACTCACGCTTTGCGACACGCCCGGCTTCATGGTCGGGCCTGATGCGGAGAAGGAAGCCCTGGTACGCCGCTCCGGCCGCATGTTCGTCAGCGGCTCCAAGCGCACGGTGCCGCAATTCATGATCGTGGTGCGCAAAGCTTATGGCCTCGGCGCGCTGGCCATGGTCGGCGGCAATTCCTTCGAGCCACTCTTCTGTGTCGCCTGGCCCACCGGCCATTTTGGCAAGATGGGCCTGGAAGGCCAGGTCAAGCTGGCTTACCGCAAGGAACTGGATGCCATCGCCGATGAAGCCGAACGCGAGGCACGCATCCGGCAGATGGTGGCAGACCTGCATGATCGCGGCAGCGCGCTCAACACTGCGCCATATCTCTCGATTGACGATGTGATCGACCCACTCGACACCCGCCGCTGGCTGCTCAGTGGCCTGCAGGTGGTGCGCCAGCGCGGCGCGCTTGGGGAACACCGGCGTGCCCTGCAAGAGCCTGAGCCGTTCGGCTCGGCCTGGGTTGGCTGAGGGAGGAATGGGCGTGACGGGCAAACAGCCGGTGGTCAGCGTTGAAGATGTGAAAGTGCATTTCCCGGTCGGGCGCCGCGATGTGCTGCGCGCCATCGATGGCGTCAGCCTGCAGGTTCTGGAAGGGGAAGTGCTCGGCATCATCGGCGAATCCGGCTCGGGCAAGTCGACATTGGGCCGTGCCATCGTCGCGCTGCAACGCATTACGTCAGGCCGGATTCTCTGCGACGGCACCGAGCTTGGCGCGCTGAAGGGCGCCGCGTTGCGCGAGCGCCGCCGTGCCTACCAGATCGTGTTCCAGGATCCCGATGGCGCGCTCAATCCGCGCCTCACCATCCTGCAAAGTGTGCGCGAGCCGCTGGATATCGAGGGCGGTGCCAGCCTGGAGGAACGTAATCGCGCGGCACTGAAATGCCTCGATCAGGTTGGCCTCGGCCCGGATTTCGCCAGCCGCTATCCGCATCAGCTTTCCGGCGGCCAGAAGCAGCGCGTGATCATCGCCCGCGTGCTGACCATGAAGCCCCGCGTGGTGGTCTGCGACGAGGCGGTGGCGGCGCTCGATGTCTCGATCCAGGCCGAGATCATCAACCTGTTCGCCAAGCTGCAGCGCGAACTTGGCCTCACCTATGTATTCATCTCGCACGATCTCAACATCGTGGCGCATATGAGCAACCGCATCGCGGTGATGTATCTCGGCGTCATCATGGAATTGGGGCCGGTGGAGGAATTGCTGGCGCAGCCGCTGCATCCCTACACGCTCAGCCTGCTGCAATCGCGGCCTGATCCGGTGCCGGCCTCGCTGCGCACCACCCAGCGCATGACCCTGAAAGGCGAGATTCCAAGCGCGCTGGCGCCGCCATCGGGCTGCCGCTTCCGCACCCGCTGCCCAAAGGCAGTGCAGCTTTGCGAGGAAAAAGTGCCGGCCTGGGAGAATGCTGCGCCTGGCCGCTGGGTAGCCTGTCATTTCGCAGGGAGTACCCCGTCCGCCGGGGCCAATTGAAGTCGTAACTGACCAATAACAACCAAACAACGGATCAAGGAGAGGAACATGTCGAGCAACGAACAGCATTTCACAGGTGAGCAGGAAGTCGTTGGCCGCTACAGCATGACGCGCCGGCAATGGCTCCAGGTGCTCGGCCTTGCCGCCGGCGGCAGCATGGCCGGCGGCCTGCCGATCTTCGGCGGTGATGCCCAGGCGCAGAAGCGTGGCGGCACGCTGAAGATCGCCTCGCCGCATAATCCCACCAGCATGGATCCGATCACCGGGCGCCATGGCAGCGACCATATCCTGCTGTTCCCGGCCTTCGAGTCGCTGATCAATATCGATCTCGACACCCTGATGCCGAAGCCGGGCCTGGCGACTTCCTGGTCCAATCCCGATCCCACCACCCTGGTGCTGAACCTGCGCCAGGGCGTGAAGTTCCATGACGGCACGCCGTTCGATGCCGAAGCCGCGCGTTTCAACCTGGAACGGGCCCGCACCGACGACCGCTCGCGCGTCAAGATCGACCTGATCTTCGTCAAGAGCATCGAAGTCACCGGCCCCTACCAGATCACGCTCAGGCTGTCCGAGCCGGACGTGGTGCTGCTCGCCGTGCTCTCGGACCGTCCGGGCATGATGTCGTCGCCCAAGGCGGTGAAGGAATCCGGTGACCGCTCCGACCGCAATCCGGTGGGCACTGGCCCCTGGCGCGTGACGAGCTGGCTCGACGCCGAGAAGATCACCTATGCCCGCTTCGCCGATTACTGGGACAAGAAGGCGGCGCCGGTCGACGAACTGGTGGTCTCGATCATCCCGGAAGTGAATACCGCGCTCCGCACCGTCACCTCGAAGCAGAACGACTTCGTGTTCCAGCTCGCGCCGCAGCAGATTCCGATTGTCGAGCGTTCCGGCCTCACCCTGGCGATGGGCCAGACGGTGGCGACTTATCACCTCTATCTCAACTACGCCAAGCCGCCGCTGGATAACGTCAAGGTTCGTCTTGCCATGTGCCACGGCATCGACCGCGACGAGTTCAACAAGCTGACCATGGCCGGGGTCGCCGAGCCGACCATCCAGACCCTGCCGCGCTCGCACTGGGCCTATAACAAGGAACTGGACGGCACCTACAAGTACGATCCCGAACTGGCGCGCAAGCTGCTGGCCGAAGCCGGCTATCCGAATGGCGTCGATATCGAGATGTATATCTACAACGACCAGCGCTCGCAGCAGCGCGGCGAAGTGCTGGTGGAGCAGTACAAGCGCTCCAACATCCGCATCCAGCTCCGCGCCGTGCCCGGCAACGAACTTGGCGCCAAGTATATGGGCGAGCAGCTCGGCAATGCCGCCTTCTCGGTCTATACCGGGCGCACCGATCCGAGCCAGTTCTTCTCCATCATGTTCGACCCCAAGTCGTTCATCAACGCCGCGCGCAAGTGGGGCGTGCCGGAACTGGAGAAGGCGATGGCGGATTGCCGCACCACCTTCGATCTCGAAGAGCGCAAGAAAGCCATCGGCCGGGCGCTGAAGATCATCAGCGACAATGCGCTCTATGTGCCGGTGATCCTGCAGACCGATATCGCGGCGATGCAGCCCAAGGTGCGCGGCTATAAGCCGAACATGCTGGGCAAGCCACGGTTCGAAGACGTCTCCCTCGAAGGCTGACCGGATACCGGGGAGGGAAGCGGCATGAAAGCGAAGCGAATTGCACGGTTGCTCCTGCATGGCCTGTTCCAGGCCGGGCCGGTGCTGATCGTGGCGACATTCCTGGTCTTCGCGATGATGCAGCTTGTCCCCGGCGACGTTGCCATTGCGCTCGCGGGTGAGAATGCCACCCGCGAGCGTGTCGAGGAAATCCGCGTACTCTATGGCCTCGACCGGCCGCTCTGGGAACAATACACAAGCTGGCTCTGGAAGATGATGCAGGGAGACATGTCGGTCTCCATGCTGTCTGGCGAGCCGGTGCTGGAATCGATCCTGCGCCGCCTGCCGGTCACGCTGCTGGTCGTGTCGCTGGCCATGCTGCTGTCGCTGGTGGTTGGTATCCCGCTCGGCATCACCGCCTCGGTGCGGCCGCGCTCGGCGGTCGATTCCTTTGTCACGGTCTTCGCTTCCCTCGGCATCGCGTTGCCGAGCTTCTGGCTGGCCATGATCCTGGTGTCGATCTTCGCCATGGGCTTTGGCTGGTTCCCGGTTTCCGGCATGGTGCGGCCGGCGGTGAATCCCTGGGGCGCGGTGTGGCATGCCATCCTGCCGGCCATCGCGCTGGCCGCCAGCGGCGTCGCCGAAGTCGCCCGCCAGACCCGGTCGGCCCTGCTTGAAGTGCAATCCTCGCAATACATGCGCACGCTGCTGGCCAAGGGCCTGCCGCGCCGCCTGATCTTCTGGAAGCACGGCCTGAAGAATATCAGCGTCACGCTGCTCACCGTCATTGGCCTGCTGTTCAATCGCCTGCTCGGCGGCACCGTGGTGATCGAGGCGGTGTTCGCTATCTCCGGCATGGGCAGCCTGGTGGTGAGTGCCGCCACCGGCAAGGACTATCCGGTGATCCAGGGCGTGATGCTCACCATGGTGCTGATCGTCATCACCGTGAACCTGATCATCGAAATCCTCTACGCCGTGTTCGACCCCCGGGTGTTGAAGAAATGAACCAGCCCACTACGCTGCAGAGCAATGCCAGCCTGATGCCGGGCGTCTATGCCGTGCTGCGCCGCGCCGGCTTCTATCTCAGCATCGCCTATCTGCTGTTCCTGGTGGCGCTGTCGATCTCGGCGCCCTGGGTGGCACCGTTCTCGCCGACACTGCAGAACCCGGCCAATGTGCTGCTTCCGGCCGGTCCGGTCTATATCCTCGGCACCGACGATCTCGGCCGCGACGTGCTGAGCCGCCTGATCTGGGGCGCGCCGTTGACATTGTATGGCAGTGTGCTGGCGGTGCTGGTGGCCTGCGCCATCGGCTTGCCGTTCGGCCTCATCGCCGGCTTCAGCGGCGGCTGGATCGATGCCGCCATCAGCCGCACCATCGACACCATGCTGTCCTTCCCGGCCATCGTGCTCGCCATCGGTGTCACCGGCGTGCTCGGCGTCGGTCAGACCAACAGCATGATCGCCATCGGCATCGTGTTCTCGCCTACCATCGCGCGCTTGGTGCGCGGCCAGACGCTGATCGGCCGCGAGGCACTCTATGTCGATGCCGCGCGCTGCTTCGGCGCCAGCAACACGCGTCTGATCGTGCGCCACATTCTGCCGAATGCCGTGCAGCCGGTGATCGTGCAGGTGACCTTGCTGCTGGCCACCGCGCTGCTGGCGGAAGCCAGCCTCAGCTTTCTCGGCCTCGGTGTGCAGCCGCCGCAGCCGAGCTGGGGTGCCATGCTGGCCCGGGCTTACCACTACATGGAAATCGCGCCCTCGCAGATGTATGCGCCGGGCATTGCCATCCTGGTGACGGCACTGACCTTCAACACGCTTGGTGAGAATCTGCGCGTGATCCTCGATCCCACCCAGAAGCGGCGCTGAGGCAGCCATGAGCAGCCAGATACACACCCCGCCCTCTCTTTCCTTGTCCGGCGCCGCCGATCCCCTGCTGGTGGTCGACAAGCTGAATATCTATTTCGACATGGCCCATGGCCTGATGCAGGCCGCCAACGATATCAGCTTCACGGTGCATGCCGGCGAGCGCGTCGGCATCGTCGGCGAAAGCGGCTGTGGCAAGACCGTCACCGGCCTGTCCCTGCTTGGCCTGCTGCCGCGTCCGATCACCCGCGTCACCGGGCGGGCCGATTTTGATGGGCAGAACCTGCTCGACATGCCGCGCGAGAAGCTGCGCCAGATTTCTGGCTCGCGCATTGGCATGATCTTCCAGGAGCCGATGCGCGCGCTTGATCCGGTCTTCACCATCGGCGAGCAGATTACCGAAACGCTGCGCGCCCATACCGGCATTGGCAGGCGCGAGGCGCGCGCCCGAACCATCGAGGCACTGGCCGAGGTTGGCATCCCGTCGCCGGCGCGGCGCTACGATGATTACCCGCACCAGCTTTCCGGCGGCATGCAGCAGCGTGTGATGATCGCCATGGCGTTGGTCTGCCGGCCCAAGCTGCTGATCGCCGACGAGCCGACCACGGCACTGGACGTGACGGTGCAGGCGCAGATCATCGATCTGCTCTACAAGATCAGCGAGGATACCGGCACGGCGCTGTTGTTCATCACCCATGATCTCGGCGTGGTGGCGGAACTCTGCACCCGCGTGCTGATCCTCTATGCCGGCCAGATCGTCGAGGATGCCTCGATCGAGAGCGTCTACCGCACGCCGCGCCATCCCTATACCTCGGCCCTGTTCCAGTCGATGCCGCGCTTGAGCCTGCGCGGCAAACCACTGCCGTCCATCGGCGGGCGGGTGCCGAGCTTCGCCAACATGCCGCAGGGCTGCCGTTTCCGCGAACGCTGCGGCCATGCCCAGCCGGCCTGCGTGGCGCGGCCTGAAATCGAGGCATTGGACCAGGGCCGGGTGCGCTGCTTCCGCGCGCGCGAACTGGTCCTGCCCGGCGCCGTCACCTGATTTTCCAGAGGAGCTTGAAGCGTATGGGACCGTTAAAAGGGCTGAAAGTGATCGAGATGGCCGGCATCGGGCCGGGGCCGTTCTGCGCCATGATGCTGTCCGATATGGGCGCCGAGGTGCTGCGTATTGATCGTGCCGATGCCGTCGGCGCCAAGGGTGAGCGCGATCCGCGTTTCGAAGTGCTGAACCGTGGCCGGCCGTCCATCGCGCTCGATCTCAAGAAGCCGCAGGCGGTGGAAACGGTGCGCCGCCTGGTGCAGCAGGCCGATGTGCTGATCGAAGGGTTCCGTCCCGGTGTGATGGAGCGTCTCGGCCTTGGACCGGAGGATTGCGCCAAGGTCAATCCGAAGCTGGTCTATGGCCGCATCACCGGCTGGGGTCAGGATGGGCCGCTGTCCCAGGCCGCCGGCCATGACATCAACTATATTGCCATCACCGGCGCGCTGCATGCCATCGGCCGCGCCGGCGGCGCCCCGGTGCCACCGCTCAACCTGATCGGCGATTTCGGTGGCGGCTCGCTCTACATGCTGTTCGGCATTCTCTGCGCATTGTGGGAGCGCGAGCGTTCCGGCAAGGGCCAGGTGGTGGATGCAGCCATCGTCGATGGTGTCAATTCGCTGGCCAGTTTCCTGTTCGGCGCCCTGGCGCGCAAAGGCTGGGTCAACGAGCGCGGCAAGAATGTGCTGGATGGCGGCCGCCCGTGGTACGACAGCTACGAGACCAAGGATGGCGGCTATATCTGCATCGGCCCCATCGAGGCGCGGTTCTACCAGCTCTTCCTGGAGAAGGTCGGCCTCGCCGATGCCGGCCTGCCGGACCAGAACGATCCCGCCGGCTGGCCGGTTTTGCGCGAGCGTTTCACGGCCCTGTTCAAGACCCGCACGCGCGACGAATGGTGCGCGCTGCTGGAAAGCACCGATGCCTGTTTCGCGCCGGTGCTGAGTCCGCTGGAGGCGCCATTGCATCCGCATAACGTGGCGCGCGGCAACTTCACCGAGGTGGATGGTGTGCTGCAGCCAGTCCCGGCGCCGCGCTTCAGCCGCACCAAGCCGGAAATCGCCGGCCCGGCTTCGCGTGCCGGGCAGAAAACCCGCGCCGGCCTGGCGCAATGGGGCATCCCGGAAAACGAGATCCAGGCGCTGATCGACGACAAGGTGGCGATCCAGGCAGCGGTGTAAGGCGAGGCTATAGTCATGGCGATTTCCTACGAAGCATTGAAGAACCGCAAATTCGAGCCGATCGTGCAGGAATACGGCACGCGCGACACCCTGCTCTATGCGGTGGGCACCTGCTGCGGCGATGATCCCACCGATCCGCGCGACCTTCGCTTTGCCTATGAGGAGAATATCCAGGCGCTGCCGACCATGGCGACAGTGCTGTGTTCGCCGGGCTTCTGGCTGAAGCAGCCCGATACCGGTGTCGACTGGCGCCATGTGCTGCATGGCGAGCAGTTCCTCACCATCCATCGCCCGCTGCCGCCGAGCGGCAAGCTGGTCGGCCGCCAGCATATCGAGGAGATCATCGACAAGGGCCCGGGCCGTGGGGCGCTGATCTACATCAAGCGTGAATTGAGCGATGCCGTCAGCGGCGAACTGGTCTGCACCGTCGGCCTTTCCAGCTTCGCCCGCGCCGATGGCGGCTTCGGTGGTCCGTCCGGCCCGGCCAAGCCGGTGCACAAGCTGCCGGAAGGCAGCCCGGATCTGGTCTGCGACCTGCCGACCTGGAAACACTCGGCGCTGATCTATCGCCTGAACGGCGATTACAACCCGCTGCATGCCGATCCGGCGATTGCCACGGCGGCTGGTTTCGAACGCCCGATCCTGCATGGTCTCTGCACCTATGGCGTGGCCGGCCGGGCGCTGATCCGCAGCCTTTGCGACAATGATGCGACGCGGCTGAAGCAGCTCAATGTGCGTTTCTCGGCCCCGGTCTATCCGGGCGAGACGATCCGCACCGAAATCTGGCAGCAGGAGAGCGGCCTGGCCGGTTTCCGCTGCCGCGTGGTCGAGCGCAATGTGGTTGTGCTGGATAACGGCAAGATGGTCTACGCATGACCAGGGCGATCGTTTCCGGCGCCACCGTTAGGCCGGTAGCGGCAGTGAATGAGCGTGCCGCGCGCATCGCTTCCGGTCTTGCCGCGCTTGGTATCGGGCCGGGCACGGCGGTGGCGATCCTGATGCGCAACGAAATCTCGTTCATCGAATGCAGCCTCGGTACCGCCATGCTCGGTGCCTGGGCCGTGCCGCTGAACTGGCATCTGGCGCCGCCGGAAATCGAGTATGTGCTGGGCGATTGCGCCGCCAAGGTGCTGCTGGTGCATGCCGACCTGCTCGACCTGGTGCCGGCGGCTGTGCTGAACAGCGGCCGTTTCGCGGTGATTGTCGCCGACGTACCGGCTGAAGTGCGCGAGGCCTATGGTGTGCCGGCGGTCAAGGCGGAGGCGCCGGCCGGGATGACGCGCTTCGAGGAATGGCTGGCGGCGCAGCCAGTATGGGACAAGCCGCCAGTGCCGGCGCCGGAAAGCATCATCTATACCTCGGGCACCACCGGCAAGCCGAAGGGTGTGCGGCGCAATCCACCGACGCCTGAGCAGCGCGCGCGGCTCGAGCGGATGCGCGAGGAGGTCTATGGCCTGCGCGCCGGCATCCGCCTGCTGGTGCCGGCACCGCTCTATCATGCCGCGCCAAATGTATTCGCCATCGCCGGTGCAAAGGTGGCCGACTGCCTGGTGCTGATGCCGAAATTCGATGCCGAGGATCTACTGCGGCTGGTGGAAAAGCACCGCCTGACCAATATCGTTATGGTGCCGACCATGTTCGTCCGCCTGCTGCGGCTGCCGGAAGCGGTGCGGCGGCGCTACGATCTCAGTTCGCTGCGCGCCGTGCATCATGCCGCCGCGCCCTGCCCGCCGGATGTGAAGCGGGCGATGATCGACTGGTTCGGCCCGATCATCCATGAATGGTATGGCACCACCGAATCCAGTGTCGTTGCGGTCTGCGACAGCACCGAATGGCTGGCGCATCCCGGCACGGTCGGTCGCGCCATTGCCGGTGCGCGGATCGAGGTGGTGGGCGAGGATGGGGCTTTGCTGCCGCCGGACCAGCCGGGCGAACTTTATGTCGGCCTCGATTTCCTGCCCGACTTCACCTACCACAACCGCGATGAAGACCGCCGCCAGATCGGCCGCAATGGCCTGATCACCGGCGGCGATATCGGCTATCTCGATAGCGACGGCTTCCTGTTCCTCTGCGACCGCAAGAAGGACATGGTGATTTCCGGCGGCGTCAATATCTACCCGACCGAGATCGAGTCGGCGCTGCTTTCGATACCCGCCGTGCAGGATTGTGCCGTGTTCGGCATCCCGGATGCGGAATTCGGCGAGGCGCTGATGGCCATCGTGGTGCAGGACGGCAGCAGCAGCGAGGCCGCGATCCGCGCCATCCTCGCCGCCCGCCTGGCCCGCTTCAAACTGCCCAAGGTGATCGAGTTCCGCGACAGCCTGCCGCGCGACGATGCCGGCAAGCTGCTGAAGCGGCGGCTGCGTGAACCCTATTGGCAGAATGCCGAACGGCGGATTTGAGCAGCCGATTGGTTGACAGGATTCAAGATTGTAGACAGATTACAGTTGACAATACAGCCGGGCGGATATGCTTCTGATGCCGGCCAAACGATGCGTGAGGAGGAAAACATGGCATCCGAGCAGTGTCTCAAGGACAAGGTGATCGTTGTTACCGGCGCCGGCCGCGGCATTGGCCGCTCCATCGCCGTGCTGGCGGCAGAACAAGGCGCCAAGGTGGTGGTGAACGATCTCGGCGGTTCGCCGGAAGGCGATGGTGCCGATGCCTCGCCGGCCCAGTCGGTGGTGGATGAGATCCGCAAGGCCGGCGGTATTGCTGCCGCCAACACCGACAGCGTTGCCGAGCCGGCTGGCGCCAACAACATCATCAAGACCGCCATCGATAATTTTGGCCGCATCGACTGCGTGGTGAACAACGCCGGCATCCTGCGCGACCGCATCTTCCACCGCATGTCGGTGGTGGATTTCGAGATGGTGATCAAGGTCCATCTGCTCGGCAGCTTCTATGTCGCGCGTGCCGCCGCGCCGTATTTCAAGGAGCAGAATAGCGGCTCCTATGTGCACTTCACCTCCACTTCGGGCCTAATCGGCAATATCGGCCAGAGCAACTATGCCGCCGCCAAGCTCGGCGTCATCGGCCTGTCCAAGGGCATCGCGCTCGATATGCAGCGCTTCAACGTGCGCTCCAACTGCATCTCTCCGTTCGCCTGGAGCCGCCTGATCGGCACCATCCCCACCGAGGGCGACCCGGAGAAGGAACGCCGCGTCGAGCGCCTGCAGCAGATGGGGCCGGAGAAGGTCGCGCCGCTGGCGGTCTATCTCGCCAGCGATCTTTCCAGCCATGTTACCGGGCAAATCTTTGCCTCGCGCATGAACGAGATTTATCTCTTCAGCCAGCATCGCCCGATCCGCTCGGTGCATCGCGGCGAAGGCTGGACGCCGCAGACCATTGCCGAGCATGGCATGCCGGCGATGCAGGCGAATTTCCTGCCCCTCAGCCGCACCGCCGACGTCATCGGCTGGGATCCGATCTGAGTCTTTACCCTCCCCACACGCCCCGCTCCCGCATCGGAGCGGGGCTTGCACAAGGCCATTGCCCATGAGCTTACGCAGCGCCTCGTATATCGCGGGAATCCATGAGCACCCGACGCGCAAGGCCGCCGACAAGTCGGTGGTGCAACTGCATGCCGAATCGGCATTAGGTGCGCTGCGCGATGCCGGCCTGTCGATTGCTGATGTCGATGGCTATTTCTGCGCCGGCGATACGCCTGGCGGCCTGCAGACGGTGGAATATCTCGGCCTCAACCTGCGGCATTTCGATGCCACCGAGGCCGGTGGCGCCAGCTATGTCATGGATGTCGGCCATGCCGCCGAGGCAATCGCGGCGGGCAAGTGCAATGTCGCCTTGATCACTTTGGGCGGCCGGCCACGTTCGGAAGGCGTCGCCACTGGCACCACGCCGCGCATCTATAATGCCTCTTCGCCCGATGTGCCGTTCGAGGCCACTTTCGGCGCCACCGTCGTCAACATGTATGCCATGTCGGCGGCGCGCCACATGCATGAATTCGGCACCACCGGCGAGCAACTCGCCTGGATCAAGGTGGCGGCCTCGCATCACGCCCAGCACAATCCGAACGCTTTGTTGCGCGAGGTGGTGACGGTGGAGGATGTGGTGAATTCGCCGGTGATCGCCGATCCGCTGCGTCGGCTGGATTGCTGCGTCATCACCGATGGCGGTGGCGCATTGATCGTAGCGCGGGAGGAAATCGCCCGCAGCCTGAAGCGGCCGCTGATCAAGGTGCGCGGCACCGGTGAGTCGGTGAAGCATAGTGCCGGCGGTCGCATCAATGCCACCGTCTCGGCGGCGGCCAAGTCTGGCGCCACCGCTTTCGCCGAGGCTGGCATCAGGCCGTCCGACATCAATTATGCCTCGCTCTACGACAGCTTCACCATTACCACGCTGATCCAGATCGAGGATCTCGGGTTCTGCGCCAAGGGCGAGGGTGGTCGCTTCGTTGCCGATGGCAACCTGATTTCCGGCATTGGCAAGCTGCCGTTCAATACCGATGGCGGCGGCCTGTGCAACAACCACCCGGCTAACCGCGGCGGCATGACCAAGGTGATCGAAGCGGTGCGCCAGTTGCGCGGCGAGGCGCATCCCAAGGTGCAGGTGAGGGATTGCCGCCTGGCCCTGGCCAATGCCATCGGTGGTTCGGCACTTACCAACCGCCATTGCAGTGCCACCTTGATCCTCGAGCGGGAGTGAATCAGCCATGAGCAAAGCCGCTGCCATCCGCGACATCATGGTGCCGACGCTTAGCCCGGAGACCGAGCATTTCTGGGCCGCTGCGCGCGAGGAACGCCTGGTGCTGCGCTACTGCAACGCCTGCCAGCAGTACCATTACTATCCGCGTTCGATCTGCCCGTTCTGCTTCAGCGACCAGACCGAATGGCGCGACAGCGCAGGCAAGGGCGAAATCTACTCGCTCTCGGTGATGCGCAAGGCGCCGGTGCCCTATGCCATGGCCTATATCGCGCTGGATGAAGGCACGATGATGCTGAGCAACATCGTCAATTGCGATTTCGATACGCTGCGCATCGGCCAGCGGGTGCGGCTGCAATTCCTGCCCTTCGAAGGTGGCAAGCTGCCGGTCTTCGAGCCGGATGCCTGAAGCCTGAGAGCATAGTCACACCGTGGGACCTTTCGCCGATTGCTTCAGCCCCTTCGAGGGCCAGAATCTGGAATGGCTGCTCGCCACCCAGGCGAAGCAGCGCGGCGATCACCCCTTCATCGTCTTTGAGCCCTTCGAGCGTCCGGCCCGCAGCATCGGCTATGCCGAATTCTACGACCTGGCGCAGCGGCTGGCTCAAGGGTTGCGCCAGCGCGGCGTGCGGCCGGGCGACCGCATCATTGTGCATCTCGACAATTGCCCGGAATTCCTGCTGAGCTGGTGTGCCTGCGGCATCGCTGGCGCCGTGGCGGTGACCACCAACACGCGCTGTTCGGCCGAGGAACTGGGCTATTTCTTCGAGCATAGCGGTGCCATCGCGGCGATCACTCAGCCACGCCATGCCGCCATGGTGCAGGCCGCCTGCCGTGACGCGCGCTGGATCGTGGTGACGGACAATGACTCCGGCGAGCCGGCCAGCTTCGCCGCGCGACAGGCCGGTTCGGAGCGGTTCGACAGCTTGCTGTCTGCGGTCACACCGGAAAGCCGCGCCCCGGTCCTGCCTTCATCGCCGCTGGCGGTGCAATATACCTCCGGCACGACGTCCCGGCCCAAGGCGGTGCTGTGGACCCATGCCAATGCACTCTGGGCGGCACGGGTCAGTGCCAGCCATGAAGGCCTGCTGCCGAGCGATGTGCATCATTGCGTGCTGCCGCTGTTCCATACCAATGCGCTGTCCTATTCCTGGCTGGCCAGTTTCTGGGCGGGTGCCACCCTGGTCTTGCAGCCGCGCTTCAGTTCCAGCCGTTTCTGGGCGGTGGCGCTGAAGAACCGCTGCACTTGGAGTTCGATCACCGGCTTCTGCTACCGCGCGCTGGCCAATGTGGAGGTGCCGCGCGCGCATTACTTCCGCTGCTGGGGCGTGGCTTTCTCCGATCCCCTGGTGGTGAATAAGTTCAACATCAAGCCGCTGAGCTGGTGGGGCATGACCGAGACCCTGACCCAGGGCATCATCGGCTATCCGCATCTGCCGGTGGCCTATGGCGCCATCGGCCGCGCCGCGCCGGAATACTCGATCCGCATCCTCGATGCCGATGGCCGTCCGGTGCAGCGCGGCGAGACCGGCACGATCCATATCGCCGGCCAGCGCGGCGTGTCGCTGTTCCAGGAATATTACCGCGACCCGGTGGCCACTGCGGCAGCCTTCGATGCAGAGGGTTTCTTCAATACCGGCGACCAGGTGACGCTGCTGGAGGATGGCTCGGTGCGTTTCGCCGACCGGCTCAAGGACATGCTGAAGGTCGGTGGCGAGAATGTTGCCTCGTCCGAGATCGAACGGGTTATTGCCGGCATCCCGGGCGTGGAGGAAGTGGCGGTGGTGGCCAAGGCCCATGCCATGCTGGACGAGGTGCCGGTGGCTTTCGTTCGCCTCGGCGGGCCGTTGGCCGATGCCGCGCCGGATACGGTGGCGGCCCTGGTGACGGCGCAATGCCGTAAGCTCCTGGCCGACTTCAAGGTGCCGCGCGAAGTGCATGTGGTGGAGGAATTCCCCCGCGCCAATGTGGAGAAGATCGCCAAGGCGAAGCTGAAAACCATGCTGGCGGCGCTCGGCGATGGCCCGGCGACGCGGGAGAGTTTCACTGCCTGGCCGGCCAGAGGACCGACAGACTGAAAACTGTTGACAGTTTGCGATATTGTTCTAGTATCCGGAATCACCGAATTACGCGAGCCTATCCTGCACCGGGGCTCGGAGAAAGCGACGAAAGGGAGAGGAAGCGATGGAGTATGATGTAGTTGTGGCCGGCGCCGGCAATGCGGCTTTGTGCGCGGCTTTGTCGGCACGCGAGAATGGCGCCAAGGTTCTGGTGCTGGAGCGTGCGCCTGAGTCCGAGCGCGGCGGCAATTCCTACTTCACCGCCGGCGGTTTCCGCTTCGCCCATGATGGCCTTGAGGATGTCTGCCAGGACATCCTGACCGACCTTTCCGATGCCGAGCGCAACCAGATCGTGCTGCCCAAGCATACGCGGCAGTTCTTCTATGATCAGCTCATGGAAATCACCCATCACCAGTCGGATGAATCGCTGGCCAACCTGCTGGTCGACCGCTCGCGCCCGACCATGGCCTGGCTGCGCAGCCATGGCATCCGCTTCGTGCCGATGTTCGGCCGCCAGTCCTATATTGTCGATGGCAAGCATCACTTCTACGGCGGTGTGAATATCGAGGCTGTGGGCGGCGGCGCCGGCCTGGTGGAAGCCGAAATCGCCCGCGCCGAGAAGCTCGGCATCGAAATCCGCTATGGCACCGCGGCGGTCGGCCTGATCCAGGAGCCGAACCGCGTCATCACCGGCGTCAAGGTGCGCAGCAAGGAAGGCTATTCCGAGATCAAGACCAAGGCCGTGATCCTGGCCTGCGGCGGCTTCGAATCCAATCCGGAAATGCGCGTGCGCTATCTCGGCCCGGGCTGGGACCTCTGCCGCGTGCGCGGCACCCGGCATAATATGGGCGAAGGCATCAACATGGCGCTGGCGATCGGCGCGCGCCCCTATGGCAACTGGTCGAGCTGCCATGCCTGCGAATGGGATATCTCGGCGCCGCCCTATGGCGACCGCTGGGTGCTGGATAATTTCCAGAAGCATTCCTACCCGCTCGGCATCATGGTCAATCTCGATTGCGAGCGTTTCGTCGATGAAGGCGAGAATTACCGCAACCTGACCTACGCCAAGTTCGGCCGCGAGATCATGAAGCAGCCGCGCCGCACCGCGATCCAGATCTTCGACCAGCAGACGGTGAAGATGCTGCGCGATGAATACCGCATCAAGGAAGTGACCAAGGCGGAATCCGACACCATTGCCGGCCTCGCCGAGCAGCTCGACCTCGATCCGGCGGCGCTGGAAAAGACCATCAACGAATATAATGCCGCCTGCGGCCCGGAGCCGTATAACCCGGCGATTCTGGACGGCAAGAAGACCACCGGTCTGCCGGTCCCGAAGTCGAACTGGGCTTTGCCGATCAACAAGCCGCCCTATGTCGCCTATGTCACCACCACCGGCATCACCTTCACCTTCGGTGGCCTGCAGGTGAACACCAAGGGCGAAGTGCAGGATATGACCGATCAGTCGATCCCCGGCCTCTATGCCGCCGGTGAGTTGGTGGGCGGCCTGTTCTTCGAGAATTATCCGGGTGGCACCGGCCTGATGTCGGGCTCGGTGTTCGGCAAGCTGGCCGGTGAAAGCGCTTCTGCCTATGTGCAGGGCAAGAACTGAGGCACGGGACGCCGCGTTATGAGTGAGCCGAAGCAGTATCAGCTATTCATCGACGGCGCCTGGCGCGATGGCGCGAAGGGGCGCCGCTTTCCAGCGGTGAATCCCTTCAACCGCCAGGCCTGGGCATCGATTCCCCAGGCCGAGGCCAGCGATGTGGCCGATGCGGTGGCGGCGGCGCGGCGTGCCTTCCCGGACTGGAGTGCCCGCTCCGGTCTCGAGCGCCAGCGCCTGATGCTGAAATTGGCTGAATTGCTGGAGGCGGACGCCGACCGCATGGCGCGGCTGGAAACCACCGACAACGGCAAGGTGATCCGCGAGACCAAGCCGCAGATGCTGTTCGCAGCGCGGCAATACCGCTTCTTCGCCGGCTATGCCGACAAGATCTACGGCAGTGTGATTCCGCTCGATCAGCCGGATGTATTCGATTATGTGATGCGGGTGCCGATCGGCGTCGTGGCGCTGATCACCGCCTGGAATTCGCCGATCTCGCTGCTCGCCAACAAGCTGGCGCCGGCGCTGGCGGCGGGCAATTGCGCCGTGATCAAGCCGTCCGAGCATGCCTCGGCGACGACCCTGGAATTCGCCACCCTGGCGGAGAAGGCCGGTTTTCCCAAGGGCGTGATCAATGTGGTGACGGGTGATGGCGAAACCGGCCGTGCACTCACCGAACTGCCGGGGCTCAACCGCATCAGCTTCACCGGCAGCGCCCAGGTTGGGCGTCAGATTGCCGCCGCCGCTGGCCGCAACCTGGTGCCGGTAACGATGGAGCTCGGCGGCAAATCGCCGAACATCATTTTCGAGGATGCTGATCTCAACAAGGCGGTGGCTGGTGCCCTCGCGGGTATTTTCGGTGCCACCGGCCAGACCTGCATCGCCGGCTCGCGCCTGCTGGTGCATGAGGCGGTGCATGACGAGGTGGTGGACCGCCTGGTGAAGCGTGCCGCCGCGATCAAGCTCGGCGATCCGATGGATCCGGCGACCGAGATGGGTACGGCTGCCAATGAGCAGCAGTTCAACCGCATCCTGGATTTCATTGCGGCGGCGAAGCAGGCCGGCACCAAGCTGGTGGCTGGCGGCGACGCGGCGCGCGATGGCGTCCTGGCGCAGGGCTTCTTCGTGCAGCCGACCATCTTCACCGGCGTGGCGCCCGATGCCCGCCTGGCGCAGGAGGAAATCTTCGGCCCGGTGCTGGCGATCATCAAATTCAAGGATGAGGCCGAGGCGATCCAGATTGCCAACGGTACCGCCTATGGCCTGGCTTCCGGCGTCTGGACCCGCGATGTCGGCCGCGTGCACCGCATGGTGCGGGCACTGGAAAGCGGCGTGGTGTGGGTGAATACCTACCGTGCCCTGGCGGCGCAGGCCCCGTTCGGCGGCATGAAGGAAAGCGGCTTCGGCCGCGAGCGCGGCGAACAGGCCTTGCAGGAATACACAACGACCAAGAACGTGATGATCGATTTCTCGTCGCAGGAACGCGATCCATTCGTGCTCAAGACGTGAAATCAGCGAAAGAAGACGCTCCATGCCCTATCTAATCGGCGCCGAACGTCCCGATACACCGGCTGGCCTGGCATTCCGCAACCTGCTCGCCAGGCCGCAGATCCTGCAGATTCCCGGCGCCCATAACGGCCTCGCCGCCCTGCAGGCGAAGGCTGCCGGTTTCGAGGCCCTGTATCTCTCCGGCGCGGCCATGACTGCCTCGATGGGCCTGCCCGATCTTGGCATCATCTCGATCAACGATGTCTGCTTCTTCCTGCGCCAGATTGCCCGGGCTTCAGGCCTGCCGGTGCTGGTGGATGGTGATACCGGCTATGGCGAAGTCCTCAATGTCATGCACATGGTGCAGAATTTCGAGGAAGCCGGTGCCGGCGCGGTGCAGATCGAAGATCAGTTGCTGCCGAAGAAATGCGGCCACCTGAATGACAAGAAGCTGGCCAGCGCCTTTGACATGGCGGCCAAGGTCGCAGCGGCGGCCAAGGCGCGGAAGCACCTGGTGATTGTGGCACGCACCGATGCGGTGGCCAGCGAAGGCCTGGATGGTGCCGTGGCGCGGGCCAAGATGTATCTTGAGGCCGGCGCCGACGCGATTTTCTGCGAGGCACTGACTTCCGCCGAGATGTTCCGCGAATTCTCCCGCCAGGTGAAGGCGCCGCTGCTGGCCAACATGACCGAGTTCGGCCGCACGCCCTTCTTCACCGCGAAGGAATTCGAGGAGATGGGTTACCGCATGGTGATCTGGCCAGTGAGCGCACTGCGCGTCGCCGCCAAGGCCCAGGAAGAACTCTATGCCGCGATCCAACGCGATGGTGGCACGCACAAGATCATGGAAAAAATGCAGACCCGCGCCGAGCTTTACGACGCCATCGGCTACCATGAGTATGAAGCCCTGGATGCCAGCATCGTGAAGACCATCACGCCGCAGGGCATGCCCCAGGATAAAAACAAGAAGTAAGAACAAGACGTAGGTTCGGGAGAAACGGGAATGGCTTACAGTGTCAAGGATGCCGTCTATCTGATCACCGGCGGTGCCAGCCTGATCGGCTCGCATATCGCCGATGTGCTGCTCGCCGATGGCGCGCGTGAGGTGCGGCTGTTCGACAATTTCTCGCTCGGCACGCCCGAGACCATTGCGCATCTGCTGAATGATCCGCGCGTCAAGCTGATCCGTGGCGATATCCTGCGGCTGAACGAACTGATTGATGCGCTGCAGGGCGTCGATGGCGTCTTCGCGCTTGCCGGCTTCCTCACTTTGCCGATGTCGCAGAACCCGTCGCTCGGCATCGCGGTGAATACCAGCGGCCTGGTCAACACGCTGGAAGCCTGCCGCATTGCCAAGGTGCGCCGCATCATCTTCTCGTCCTCGGTTTCCACCTATGGCGGCTCCACCACCGATGTCATCACCGAGGAAACCCCCTTCACCATGGCTGGGCTGCCACCAGCCTCGATCATGTACGGCACCAGCAAGATCATGGGTGAGGGGCTCTGCGCGCAATATGCCCGCAGCCACGGCCTGCAGTTCAATGCGCTGCGCTTCTCTTCTGTCTATGGCGAACGCCAGCATTGGCGCGCGGTGAATGCCGTGTTCATTGCCGAGACTTGCGAGAAAGTGCGGCGTGGCGAGGCGCCGGTAATCGTCGGCGATGGCAGCGAAGTGCATGACTATATCTATGTCACCGACGTGGCCGAGGCCTGCCGCGATGCCATGATCAGTCAGTCCTGCAATCATGTGCTGAATATCTGCACCAGTGTCGACACCACGCTGACCGAGGTGGTGTCCATCGTGCTGGATGCCTATGGCGCCAAGAATCTCAAGCCGGTCTACCAGGAAGACAAGCGCGCGGTGCGTTCCTCGGCGGTGGACAAGCTGAATTTCAGCCGCGCCAAGGCCGAGAAGGAAATCGGCTGGAAGCCGAAGATCGATGCCAAGGAAGGCATCCGGCGTTATATTGCCTGGCGCAACGCGCAAAGCTGAAGCGGAGGCGGGCATGCAGCGACGGCTCAAGGCGGTTTTCATGCGCGGCGGTACATCCAAGGCGCTGATCTTCCACCAGGCCGACCTGCCGGCACGGCGCGACGACTGGGCGCCGATCTTTCTCGCCGCCATCGGTTCGCCGGATCCGAACGGGCGCCAGCTCGATGGCATGGGTGGCGGCGTCTCGTCGCTGTCCAAGATCTGCATCATCGGCCCGCCAAGCCGACCCGATGCCGATATCGACTACACCTTCGCCCAGGTATCGGTGGATCAGGCAGTGGTCGACTATGCCGGCAATTGCGGCAACATGTCGTCCGCGGTCGGTCCCTTCGCCATCGATGAAGGCATCATCCGCGCCCCGGCCGATGGCATGGTCAGCGTGCGTGTGCACAACACCAATACCAGCAAGATCATCGTTGCCACCTTCCCGGTGCAGGGCGGCATGGCGGCGGTGGATGGCGATTGCGAGATCGATGGCGTGGCCGGCAGCGGTGCACCGATCCGCCTGGATTTTTTGGCACCCGGCGGTTCCAAGACCGGCAAGCTGCTGCCGAGCGGCAATGCGGTGGACCGCCTGACCCTCTCGGATGGCAGTGTAATCGAGGCCAGCCTGATCGATGCCGCCAATCCCTGCCTTTTCGTGCGTGCCGCCGATCTCGGCTTGAGTGGCACCGAAACCCCCTCGGCGCTCGAAAAGGATGCCACACTGATGCAGCGGCTGGAGGCGATCCGGCTGGCAGGTTCCGTGGCCATGGGTCTGACGCCCGACCTGGCGGCGGCGGCGCGTATGCCCAGCATTCCGAAGATCGCCGCGATTGCGCCAAGCCAGGCATTCACCGCCCTGTCGGGTCGGGTCTATGGCGCCCAGGAAACCGATATCATGGTGCGGATGATCTCGGTCGGCCAGCCGCACCGCGCGGTGCCGATCACCGGCGGGCTCTGCCTGGCGGCGGCCTGTCGGGTGCCGGGCAGCCTGGCGGAACAGATGCTGCGGCCGGGCCAGTCCGGGCCGCTGCGGGTCGGCCATCCCTCCGGCATGCTGCTGGTGGATGCGGCGGCGGAATTGCGCGACGGCGCTGCCTTCGTGCCGCAGGCCAGCCTTTACCGCACGGCACGCAGGCTGTTTCAGGGTGAGGTGTTATACCGGGTGTGATGCGGCAGGCCTGATGACCAGGATGTGACCGAAACAGGGTGCAAACTGCCGACAAGGGTACTATATACTCGACCAGGAATCGGCGCGGTCGGCGGACCCAACCGCGACGCGGGGGACAATGAAGTGGTTATACAGCCATGAGCAGTATTCTGACCAATCAGGTTCAGCGGCAATCGCTGGTGGATACCGTGACCGAACGGTTGGAAGCCGCCATCGTTGCCGGCGAGCTTGAGCCGGGCCGCCGCATCAGCGAGCAGGCGCTGGCCAGTGCGCTCGGCGTCAGCCGCGGCCCGCTGCGCGAGGCGATCCGCCGCCTGGAAGGCCGCCGCCTGCTGGAGCGCACGCCGAATATCGGTGTCCGCGTCGCCAATATCTCGATCCACGATCTGAAGCAATTGCTGGAAGTGCGCGAGGCGCTGGAAGGCATGGCCTGCCGCCTTGCCGCCACCGAGATGACCGATAGCGATATCGAGGAACTGAAGAACCTGCTCTCGGAGCATGAGCGGCAGAAGGGCCTGCAGGGCGGTACCGGTTATTACCAGAATCCGAAGGACGAGGATTTCCACTTCTGCATTGCCAAGGGCTCGCGCAACAAGTGGCTCACCGAGATGCTGTGCGATGGCCTCTACGACCTGCTTCGCGTCTACCGCTTCAAGTCCAGCACCCGCACCGGCCGCGCGCAGCAGGCGTTGAACGAGCACAAGGCCATCGTCGAGGCGATTGCCAGCCGCGATCCGGACATGGCCGAGGCGGCGATGCGCCGCCACCTGCGCAATGCCCGCGCCCATATCGATGTGCGCGAGGCGCAGGACAAGCTGGTGGATAACGAGCAAGGCAACGACGCCGCCAAGATCGTCAAGGTACTTTCGAAAATTTAAGCTAGCGCCGCAGCAGCACGGCGTCGCAGGCGATGGCGCCCTGGCCCGGCGCCAGCACGCGCACCGGGTTGATCTCCAGCGAGTCGATCTCGGCGGCATGGGCGGCGAAGAATAGCGACAGGCGTTCGATCATCGCGGCCAATGCCGGCAGGTCGGCCGCCGGCAGGCCACGGAAGCCCTCGAAAATCCGCCGACCGCGCAGGCTGTGCAATGCGCGCAAGGCTTCCGCCGCACTCACTGGCGCCAGCCGGCAGGCGACATCCTGGTAGATTTCCGCCTGCACACCGCCGATGCCGATCATGGCGATAGGGCCGAGTTCGGCGTCATGCTGGAAACCCAGAATCACTTCCGCGGCTTTCGGCGCCATCTTTTCCACCAGCACGGCACCGCCGAAACGGTCGAGCATGCCGGAGGTCGCCGCCGCCACGGCATCGGGCGTGGCGAGATTGAGCGCCACGCCGCCGACATCGCTCTTATGCAGGATCGTGGCGCTGTGGATTTTCACGGCCACCGGCAGGCCGGCTTCCAGCGCGATGCCTACAGCGCGGCCGCTATCGCTGGCAACGCCGCCCTTCGGTACATTGATGCCGAGTGCCGCCAGCACCGCCTTGCCGGAGAATTCGGTGCCGTCATGGCGGCGCAGGCCAGCCGCTGCCGCCGCGAAATCGGGCATGGGTAGCGTCGGTGCGGGTGCGGGCCGCAGCCGCGCCATCACACCCAGCGCGCTCACCGCACGATACTGGTCCTCGAATACCGCGAAGCCGGCGGCTTCATAGCGCGCCACGGTTTCCGTATCGGCAACGATGCACAGCACCATCGGCTTGTCGGGATATTGGCGCGGCAGCGGCGAGAGAATCTGCGACAGTTTCGGCGCGATGCTTTTGGAGCCGGCGGTGACGGTGAAGAAGGCAACCAGGGCATCCAGCCCATCCTGGCGCAGCACCACATCCAGATTGTCGCGCACCAGGTCAAGATTGTTGAAAGCCTGCGCCGTCACATCCACCGGATTGCGCGTTGCGGCATAAGGATTGATCGCCTTGAGCGCGGCCTGGGCTGCATCGGGCAACGGCGGCACCTCCAGGCCGCATTGCGCGGCGGTATCCGCCATCTGCACGCCGACGGCGCCGGAAATGCTGATCAGGCCGACGCGGTTGCCGCGCGGGCGCGGCGCGCGCTGCAGCAGGTAGGCGGCATCCACCATCGCCTCGGTATGCGGGATGCGCACCGCGCCATATTGTTCCAGCATGCCGCTGAACACCGCGTCGCTGCCGCTCATCGCCGCCGTATGGGTCTGCGCCGCCGCCGCACCCACAGCGCTGGTGCCGGATTTCATGAACAGCACCGGCTTGCCGGCGCGGCGTGCCGCTTCCAGGCCATCCACCAGGGTTTCGCGCGCATGCACGCCCTCGGCATAGGCCATGATGATGCGGATATCGGGCTGGCTGGCCAGCCACTCGATGCCCATGCCGACATCGATGCCGGCTTCATTGCCGGTGGTGAGCCATTGCCCGACCTTGACGCCGCGCTGCAACGCGATTTTCGCCAGATGGCTGCCGAAGCCGCCGCTCTGGCTGATGATGCCGGCATCGCCACCTTGCGGGAAACCGCTCTCGAAGATCGCGGAGAAACTGGCATAGAAACGGTGTGCGACATTGAAGGCGCCGAGGCAGTTCGGGCCCAGCAGCGCGATGCCGGCCTCGCGCAGGATGCGGCTCAACTCATCCTGCCGCGCACGGCCTTCCGCGCCGGCCTCGGCGAAATCGGCGCTGAACAGCACAGCACCACCCACCTGTTTCGCGGCGCAATCGCGGATCGCCGCCATAGCCGGCACGGCGGGCAGCGCGATGATCGCCATGTCGACCGGGCCTGGCACATCGCGCAGCGAGGCATAGGCGGTGAGGCCCTGCACGGTCTGGTAATTCGGATTCACCGGATAGATCGGGCCTTCAAAGCCGGCATCCAGCAGGTAGCGGATCGGCCGGCCGCCGATGCGCGTGGCATTCTCGGAGGCGCCGATCACCGCCACCGAGCGCGGCCGCATCAGGCGCGGCAGATTGGCTTTCATCATGTGGTGCCTCCCGGCCATGCCAGCCGTGCCTCGCCGATGGCCAGCAGGCGCTCGCCGCTATGCAGCGCCAGTGCCAGGGTGATGCCGGTGGCATCGCGGCCGGTCACTTCCAGGCTGTAGGTGGTCGGCTCGCCGGCCTTCACGGTGTTGAGCAGCTTGGCTCGGAAATTCGCCCCATTATCCCAGGCGGCAGCACCAAACAGGTCGCAGAGCCAGGATTCGAATACCGCCAGCAGCATCATGCCATGGGCGATGGTGCCGCCGAACGGTGTTTTCGTCGCGTATTCCGGATCGGTATGGATCGGTGCATCGGTGCCATGCAGGCGGCCGAATGTGGTGAAGCTCCACTGGGTAAGCGCTGGGCCAGGGCGCTCCAGGCGCTGGCCGACCGTGAGGCTGATGGGGGTGAGGCTGGCGGGGTTCAGCATGGCCAATACAGGATGTGGCGCACCAGCAGCACGTCGCGGCGTTCAGTACCGGCCTGCACGGCCTGTTCGACGATGATGAAGCGTTTGCCGTTGCGGATGTATTTGTCGGCCACCCGCACGATGGTGATCAATTCCTCACCGAGCAGGGCGGCGCCGCGCATCTCCAGTTCCTCTTGCGCATGCAGCACGCCGGGCGGAAAGTAGACATTGCTCTTGAAGGCACGCAGCTCGTTGAGCAGGAAGGACGGAATCCGGGTGCCGGGGCCGATGCCGTCCACTTTTTCGCCCAGGCAGCGCCGGAAATCGGCGATGGCGGCGGCGTCCACGGCCAGGCGATAGGGGGGGGAAGTCTGGCCGACCGCGATGGCGTCGTAACCGGTTCCCTCCCAGCCGCCCATGCGGCGGTCAGGCTCTGGCGTGGTCAAAGGCTGGACTCCCGGCACATCACGGCGTTTCGATCCCTTAGCCTTGGTAACGGGCAAGGGTCAAAATGTCAACAGTAAGCAGATGACATGTTGAGATGGCCGGTGTATGTAGGCTGCTAAGTGGCCAGCCAGTACGCTATGCGCCCGGGAATTACGCGCCAGTACGTCACGTAAGGGGAAGGAAAATGCCTTTATTCAACGATTTCGGCTTCACCGACGAGCAGAAGATGATGCGCCGCAGCCTGCTGGCGCTGGCCGAAAAGCATTTGCCGAACGAGAAGATTCGCGAACTCGACAATACCGCCGGCTGGCCCACCGAGGCCTATCAGGCGATGGCCCGCGATGGCTGGCTCGGCCTGCCTTATCCCGAGGAATATGGCGGCCTCGGCGGCGGCTACAAGGATATCGCGGTGCTGCTGGAAACGCTGTCCTATCATTATGCCTGCCTCGGCACCACGTATATGACCAGCGTGATCTATGCCGGCCTGCAATTGCTGCATAACGGCAGCGAGTATCTCAAGCGGCAATACATGATGCCGATGATCAAGGGCGAGATCTACATCGCCTTCGCGCTGACCGAGCCGCAGACCGGTTCGGATGCCGCCGCGATCAAGACCTACGCTGTGCGCGATGGCGACGACTACATCATACGCGGTCAGAAATGGTTCATCACCTCGGCCCATGTCGCCGACTATATCGTGCTGGTGGTGAAGACCGATCCCGATGCGCAGCCGGCCTATAACGGCTTCAGCATGTTCCTGGTCGATGCCAAGGCGCCGGGCGTCACCATCCGCCCGATCGAGACCCTGGGCCGCCACACCACCCATACCAACCAGATTTTCTTCGACGAAGTGCGGGTACCGGCGTGCAATCTGATCGGCGAGGAGAACAAGGGTTGGCGCAAGTTGATGCGCGGTCTCAATCTCGAACGCATGAGCATCGCCGCCTGTGGCGCCGGCAATGCCCAGAAGGCCATCGATATCGCGCAGAACTATGCCATGGAGCGCGTGCAGTTCGGCCAGGCGATCAGCAGTCATCAGGTGATCCAGCACAAGCTGGCCGATATGCGGATCAAGGCCGAGGTGGCGCGCCTGGTCACCTACCGCACGGCGGAAATGCTCGATGCCGGTTATGATGCGCGGATGGAAACCGCCATCTGCAAGCTGGTTGCCACCGACAACGATTTTGACTGTGCCAATATTGGCATGCAGATCATGGGTGGCGCCGGCTATTCCATGGAGCATGACATGCAGCGCCTGTTCCGCGATTCGCGGCTTGGGCCGATCGGCGGCGGCAGCAACGAAATCCAGCGCAATATCATCGCCAAGCTGATGGGCCTATAATACGAGTAGGCGTATGGGGCAGGAGAGACCGACGATGAGCGAACAGAAGCCGGCGCCGCGTGGGCGCTATTTCGAGGATTTCACCATCGGCGAGGTGCTCTATACCGGCCAGCGCACGGTGACTTCCACGGATATCGTGAATTTCGCCTGCCTGTCCGGCGACTTCAACGACGTGCATACCAATTTCGAATATGCCAAGAACACGCCGTTCGGCGAGCCCATCGCCCATGGCCCGCTGGTCTTCGCGGTTGCCGCCGGCCTGAATTACGCTTCTGGCATCAATGACGGCACGCTGATCGCGCTGCTCGGCATCGACAAGTGGCGCATGAAGCTGCCGGTGAAGCATGGCGACACGATCCGTGTGCGCACCACGGTTACCGCCAAGAAGGAGACCAGCCAGCCGGATCGCGGCGTGGTCACTTTCGCCCGCGCCTTCCTCAATCAGCGCAATGAGGAAGTGCAGGAAATGGAAGTCACCATCATGTACAAGCGGCGCCCGCGCTGAACGCCTTCAGGCACTGATTTCCTCGGCCGCCTGCGCCGCTACCCAGCTTTCCACCTCGGGGCGGATCACCTTGCCGGTATTGTTGCGCGGCAGGCTGCCCTTGGGCACGAACAACACCTGCTTCGGGCGCTTGTAGGGCGCCAGTTCCTGGCGGCAGAGCGCGATCAGTTCTTCGGCTGCCGGCGCCTCGCCTTCCGCCGCCACCACCAGCACCGGCACTTCACCCCAGCGCGCATCGCGCCGCCGCACCACCACGGCTTCAGCGATATTGGGATGCAGCAGCGCCACCCGCTCGATCTCGGCGGGATAGATATTCTCGCCGCCGGACTTGATCAGATATTTGCGGCGGTCGACATAATCGAGCCGGCCATCCGGGCGGCGCACGAATACATCGCCGGTATGATACCAGCCACCGGCGAAGGCTTCCGCTGTCGCTTCCGGCGCGTTCCAGTAGCCGCTGAACAGGGTCGGCCCGCGCATCAGCAATTCACCCGGTTCACCATCGGGCACCGGCTGGCCGGCTTCATCCACCAGCAGCACGTCGCAGAGCAGGCTTTCAGTCTTGGCGAAATCGGTCGGTGCCACGCCAGCGGCCAGGCGCCCAGCGGAGGCTGGGGGCATGCCGGTTTCGGTGGAGCCGAAGGTGTTGGTGAAGGGCACCCCGAGCAGCGCGGTCATTTCCGCGATCTCGCGTGGCGCAAACAGATCAGCAAGCGCGCCGAATTTCTTCAGCCGCTTCACCTGGGGCCGCCGTTGTCGCAGATAGGCCAGGGTCTGCTCCACCATGCCGGGGAAGAAGATCAGGTTGCTCAGCGGCTCGCGTTCCAGATAGTCGCAGATCACCGGCAGCTCGGCGCCATCCAGCACTGCCACCTTGCCGCCAAGCAGCAGGGTGCCGAGGCCCAGCTCCACCGAAGCCATATGAAAGAGCGGCGACCAGGCGAGGAAAGTGTCGCCGCCATCGACGCCATAATCGGTGACATAGACCATCAGGCGCGCCAGCATGGCGCGCTGGCTCAGCAATGCGCCTTTGGGCAGGCCGGTGGTGCCGCTGGTATAGATGATGAAGAGGCCGTCTTCCGGATCGCTTTCCGGCATCGGCGGCAGGGCCGGCAGCGGGCTGTCTAGCTGCTGTTCCAGCGTGGTGCCGATCTCCAGCAGATTGCCGGATGGGCCGATGCCGTCCAGGCTGGCACGGTGGCGGGCTGAGACCAGGATGGTTTTCGGCTCCACCAGGGCAATGCAATGCGCCAGCTCACGGCCCGAGAGCCGCCAGTTCAATGTGGCCACGATGATGCCCAGCCGCAAAGCGGCCAGCGACAATTCCAGAAAGATCGGATGGTTTTCACTCAGGATGCAGACGCGGTCGCCGGGCTTGAGGCCCTGGTCGTGCAGCAAAGCCGCCAGCCTTTCCGCGCGCTGTCGCAGCCTGGCATAGCTCAGGCTGCTGTCCTGGTAGGCCAGGGCGGTGCGTTCCGGGTGCAGCCGGCATTGCTTCTCGAACAGGGCATAGAGCGAAAGCCGCGCCGCGCGCCGTGCCTCTTGCCCCATAGCTGGCTGACCCTGCCTCAAGCTCATGACGGTCCACCCGAATCGTTCTGCGTTTTCTTATCTGCGCCATTTTGCTTGACGCTCACCGACGGGAATACTACTGTTGACAATGTAATCTGTAGACAGTTTTCAGTCTAGAGAGAGCAGGGAAGAAAACGCAGGGATTTCCGCGCTGAAAAGCCCAGGCGGTTAGGGCTGGCGCCGCGCGGATGGAAAGCAATCGACCGGGACGTTGGTATGCCGAACAGGGTTGAAGTCTACACCACGCGAAGGCTGTGCGCCGCACGCGCTTGCCGCGCAGAACTGGCGACGGGCTAAAGCCATGGCTGCCGAACACGCCGCCATGGCGCATTACGAGGCCGAACTGAAGGCCGGCCGCTTTGTCATCCAGCATTGCCGTGCCTGCGAGCGGCATGTGTTCTATCCGCGTGCCATCTGCCCGCATTGTGCCGCCGATGCTTTAGGCTGGGTCGTCCCTTCAGGTCTTGGCCGCGTCTATTCCACCACCGTAGTGCGCCGCCCGGCTGACAAGGGCGGGCCGTATAATGTGGCACTGATCGATCTCGATGAAGGCGTACGGCTGATGTCGCGCGTCGACGGCTTGGCGCCGGAAGCGGTTAGGATCGGCCAGCGCGTGCGCCTTGCGCTCGCCACCATCAAGGGCCAGCCGGCGCCGGTATTCCATGTCGATGAGGCCGCGCCATGAGCAGTCTGCGCGGCAAGGCCGCCTTTGTTGGTGCGGCGACCGGATTCATTTCCAGCGCCGCCGGTCATTCGGCTCTTGAGATGATGGCGGTGGTGGCAAGGCAGGCCGCCGAGGATGCCGGCATCTCGCTGCGCCAGGTGGATGGCCTGTTCACCGGCATGCAGACGGAATTTCTCAGCACGTTGGCCTTTGCCGAATATCTCGGCCTGCGCCCGCGCTTCTCCGACAATAACCGCGTCGGCGGTTCATCCTTCCTCTGCCATGTGCAGCAGGCCGCCCTGGCGCTGGATGCGGGTCTCTGCGATGTGGCACTGATTTGCTATGCCAGCAACCAGCGCAGCGCGCTCGGCAAGCTGCAGACCGCGGTGGCCAGCAACTGGTCGGAAATCGAGGCGCCGTATGAAGCGCGCTTCCCGGTCAGTTCCTATGCCCTGGCGGCGGCGCGGCATATGCATGAATACGGCACACGGCGCGAGGATTTGGCCGCTGTGGCACTGGCGGCGCGGCAATGGGCGCAGCTCAACCCGGAAGCTTTTGCCCGCGATCCGCTCACCCTCGATGCCGTGCTGGCCTCGCCGATGGTTTCGGATCCGCTCAGCAAGCTGGATTGCTGCCTGGTCACCGATGGCGCGGCGGCAGTGATCATGACCCGCGCCGACCGCGCCCGTTCGCTGCGCCGCAAGCCGGTTTATCTGCTGGGGGCCGCTGCCGAACATTGGCACAAGCAGGTCTCCGCCATGGAAGACGTGTGCCGCACGGCAGCCAGCGAAACCGGCCGCCGCGCCTTCGCCGAGGCCAAGGTCGCGGCAGCGGATATCGATGTGGTGGCGCTCTACGATGCCTTCACCATCAGCACGATTGTTTTGCTGGAAGATCTCGGCTTCTGCCCCAAGGGCGAGGGCGGACGTTTCGTCTCCAGCGGTGCCATCGCGCCGGGTGGCAGCCTGCCGGTGAACACCAATGGCGGCGGCCTGTCGTGCTGCCATCCCGGCATGTATGGCCTGTTCACGCTCACCGAGGCGATCCGGCAATTGCGCGGCGAAGCCGGCGACCGTCAGGTGCGGGGTGCCGACTTGGCACTCTGCCAGGGCAGTGGCGGCGTCTTTTCCAGCCAGGCAACAAACATTCTCGGTACCGAGGCGGCGTTGTAGCGCCGCCGCGACAATCAAGCCAACACATTGCAATGGGAGGAAACAGCAATGGTAGGATTTAAGAAGGTATTGGCCGCTGCGATGGGCTTAGGCATTGCCCTGGCATCCACGGCAGCTTTGGCGCAGACCTATCCGAACAAGCCGGTGCGTATGATGGTGGGCTTCACGCCCGGTGGCACCATCGACGTGGTGGCGCGCATCATCGCCGAGCATCTCACCAACAAGCTCGGGACGTCCTTCTATGTCGAGAACCGCACTGGTGCCAACGGCATGCTGGCGGCAGAGGCCGTGGCGCAAGCACCAGGCGACGGCTACAACATCTTCGTCAGCAATTCGAGCACCATCACGCTCAACCCGACCCTGTTCAAGGACCTGCGCTATAATCCGCAGCGCGATTTCGCGCCCGTCACCACCGTGGTATCGGTGCCACTGATCCTGGCGGTGAATCCGGATGATCCGGTCGGCGGCAAGATCAAGACGCTGAAAGACCTGATCGACCTGGCGAAGTCAAAGCCGGAAGGCGTGCCCTATGGTTCGGCGGGCAATGGCAATATCACCCACCTTGCTTTCGAACTGCTCTCCGATCGCGCCGGCATCAAGATGATCCACGTGCCCTATCGTGGTGCTGCGGCGGCACAGGTGGCGGCGCTGTCGAAGGAAGTGACCGTGATCTTCGACACGCTGTCCGGCGTGCCGCATGTCAAGGCCGGCAAGCTGCGCGCTTTGGCTGTGTCGTCGTCCGAACGGCTGCCGGCGCTCCCCGATGTGCCGACTGTCGCCGAACTCGGCTTCCCCGGCTTCGATGTCAGCTTCTGGGTTGGCATCTTCCTGCCGAAGTCGACGCCGGAGCCGATTGTCTCGCTGCTGAACAAGGAAATCCGCGAGGCCACCAACGTGCCGGCGGTGCGTGCCAAGCTGGAGCCGCAGGGCACCATCCTGACCCAGAGCCCGGCGGACTTCGCCAAGAAGGTGGCGACCGAGACCGCCGAACTGGCCGCCGTGGTGCAGAAGGCCAGCATCAAGGCCGACTGATCGTCGGGCTATCCATAAAAAAGAAAAGCCCGGCCGTGAGGCCGGGCTTTTTTCAAGCCTCGCTCCCAAACAAAAGCCGGCCCACAGGACCATGACGCAGCACGCGCGCATCGAAAAAAACGCCGAACCTTCTGCCAGTACACATCTCGCGAATTTCGCGGCAGCTCTGCGTTTAGAGGATATTCCCACGCCAGTGCTGGAACGTGCCAAGCTGCACATCCTGGATGCGCTGGGTTGCGGCCTGGCGTCCAATGCTTATGCCTTCGCTGGCCGTGTTGCCGCTGGCGCCGCCGCCCATGGCGAGGCCGGGTCCTGCCACCTGATCGGGCGTAGCGAACGCCTGCCGGTACGCGATGCCGCGTTAGTCAACGGCGTGCTGCTGCATGGCCTGGATTTCGACGATACCCACCTCAACAGCATTGTGCATCCCACCGCCGCCTGCCTGCCGGTGGCGCTCTCTTTCGGTGAGTTGCTTAAAGTGCATGGCAGTGCGTTGCTTACCGCCTATGCCGCCGGCATGGAAACCGCCATCCGCATCGGCCTGGTGGTGAAGGGCGGTTTCCATCATGTCGGTTTCCATGCCACCGGCGTGGTGGCGCATTTCAGTTCGGCCATTACGGCTGCCAAGCTGCTCGGCCTCGATGCCGCGCAGATGATGATGGCCCAGGGCATTGCCGCCAGCACTGCTTCTGGCGTCCAGGTGTTTCTTGAAGAAGGTGCCTGGACCAAGCGGCTGCATCCCGGCTGGGCAGCGGTGGCCGGCATCACGGCGGCGCGGCTGGCGGCCAATGGTTTCGTGGCGCCGTCGCGGCCGTTGGAAGGCAAGTTCGGCCTGCTTGAAACCCATCTCCAGGCTCATGCCAATGAGGCCGATATCGGCGCCGTGGCGGCTGGGCTGGGGAGCAAATGGCATCTCGCCGATACCGCGATGAAGCCCTATCCGGTCTGCCATTTCATCCATGGCTGTGCCGATGCGGCGATTCTGCTGCATCATGAACTGGCGGGCGAGGAGATCGCGGCGGTGGAGGCTTTGCTGCCGCAGCCGACGCTGCATATCGTTGCCGAGCCGGCGGCGCAGAAAGAGCATCCGACTTCCGATTACGAGGCGAAATTCTCAACTCAATTCGTGGTCGCGGCCTGCCTGCTCAAGGGCGGGTTTGGCCTGCCGGACTTGCAGCCGGAGGCGCTGGCCGATCCGCAGGTGCTGGCGCTGTCGGCCAGGGTGCGCTGCGGTGTCGATCCCGATACCGCCTTCCCGACCTATTTCTCCGGCGGCGTGACAGTGACGACGCAGAGCGGCCGCAAGCTGACACGGCATGTGCGGGTGAATAGCGGCGCCGGTGAGCGCATGCTCCAGCAGCAGGACGTTGTGGCGAAGTTCATGGCCTCGGCCTCGCTCAGCGTGCCGCGCGACAAGGCGGAGCGTATCCGCGATGCGGTACTCCGCCTTGAAGCGATCTCGGTCGAGGAATTGATGCGCACCCTCAGCCTGGCGCCGGAGAACTAGTCTCCGGCGGCGAGCCTCTTAGTCGCCTGCGGCAAGCTGGGCATCCTCGCGGCTGCGCCATTCCAGCAGGCGGCGGATGCCATCCTCGATGCTCACTTCCGGCTTCCAGCCCAGCATGCTGGCGATCTTGTCGCGGCTGAAATTCAGTTCATTGGTGACGCTGGAACGCACCTGGGCGGTATTCTGCTTGTAGACCGGCTTGAGCGGGCTGCCGCTCACCTGCAGCAGAATCTCCACAATGCGGTTCAGCGTGGTGGCGACGCCGGTGGCGACATTGAAGCTCTCGCCGGTGACATCGGAAGCCATGGCCAGCAGGTTGGCCCGCGCCACATCGGAGACATGCACGTAATCGTGCACTTCCAGGCCGTCATCGGGAATCACCGGCGCCTCGCCGCGCTTGATGCGGTCGTAATTTTCCATGATGTAGAGCGCATTGATGCCGCGATAATGCTGCCGCTCGCCATAGACCGTGGCATAGCGCAGCGAAATCGACTGGATGCCATGGCGCTGACTGTAGAGCTTGCCGAGATTTTCGCCGATCAGCTTGGTGCAGGCATAGAGCGCGGTGGCTGGCTGGAAGCTGGCAAGATGCGAGGCCGAGGCTTCATCGATCAGGCCCGGGGCGGGATCGCCGTAGACAGCGATGGAAGAGGAGAACACCACCTTCTTCACATTGCGGTAGCGGCAGGCTTCATAGAGATTCTGCTGTCCCTCGACATTCACCGCCAGGCCGAGCCGGGGATTCTGGCTCAAGGGCAGGGTGAGGAAGCCGGCAATGGCGAACACGCCATCGGCGCCCTCGAAGGCATCGAATAATTCGTTGACGTTCAGCAGGTCGCCGCGCACCAGCTTGACGCGTGGATTGCCGAGCAGGAAGCGCACCGTGTCCGGGCTGCCGAGCGCGTAATTGTCGAGCAGCACGACCTGTGCCGCGCCCTGCTCGAGAAGCTGTTCGGCGACATGCGAGCCGATCAGGCTGGCGCCGCCGGTGACGACGAATTTTCCACCGTTGAGTTTCATGGGATCCTGCGGGAGTGGCGAAAACGACACCCATTCCGGAGACAAGCCGGCTTTCTGCCCGGCCTGGATGGCCTTGCCTGGACGGCTTGTTCAGCCTGCTTCATCCTCGGCTGTTTCCTCTAGGAATGTTTGTTTTCTAGGAAAAATGAAGCTGTGACAGTGAGGAAATAAACCACACAAACTATAAACTGTCTACAGTTATCAGTTTGAGTCGGGCCGCAAGAACGAGAAAGGGCGGCGCTTGCGGCGCCGCCCTGAGGAAAGCCCAAGCGGGGTCTTTATTACCAAGTCGGGATGATAGAACCCTCGAACTTGGTCTGGATGAACTCCTTCACCGGGGCCGAGCGGTAGAGCGCGATGAAACGCTTGAGGCGGGGGTCATCCTTGCGGTCCTTGCGCGCGGCCCAGACCAGATGCCATTTCGACTGCTCGTTCTCGAGCGTCACGGCGTCCTTGGTCTTGAGGCCGGCCAGCACGGCGTAGTTCAGCGTCACCGTAGCGGCAGCAACATCATCCAGGCTGCGCGGCAACTGCGCCGCGTCCAGCTCGATCAGCTTCACATTGCGCGGATTCTCCGCAATGTCGATCTGGGTCGCGTTCAGCGGCGCATTCGGCTTCAGCTTGATGATGCCGGCCTGCTGCAGCAGGAACAGCGCGCGTGAGGCATTGCTGGGATCGTTCGGGATGGCGATCTGGGCGCCGCGCGGCAGGTCGGCCGGCGACTTGACCTTCTTGGAATAGAGGCCCATCGGCACCACGATGCTGGCATCCAGCGGCACGACATCGTAGCCGCGCTGCTTCACCTGGTTTTCCAGATAGGGGATATGCTGGAAATTGTTGGCGTCGAGTTCGCCCCTGTTCAGCGCCTCGTTGATCTGCACCCAGTCGGAAAATTCGATGATCTCCGCCTTCAGGCCTTCTTTCGCAGCCAGATCAGCCGTGAAGCGCAGAATATCGCCATAGGGGCCGGCGGAAACGCCGATCTTGAGTGGCGCCTGGTTTTGGGCAAAGCCGGGAAGGGCGGCGAGCGACAGGCCGGCCACCGCGAAAGCGAGAAGGGTGCGACGAAGCATACGGACTCCTATGGCATTGGCCGCGAGCGAAGCCATGCCGTTTTGGTTTCTGGTTGTAGGAGCGTGCCTGGGGAGGCAAACGCAGAAACGAAGATTTGTCTGTCGCCAGCCTGGAATCAAACGAGAAAGATTGATGCTTGGCGTTAAGAAGATTTGTGTTTGGCCTGTCGCCCGCGTAGGCCGGCGAACAGGCCTGCTACGTCCATCCGTTTATTTTGCCGGCACTGGGCTGCGTGTCGGCGGAGCGCCGATCGGGCTGTCCTCGGCGCGCGGGCCGTGCGGATATTCAGGATTATGCGAATGGGTCGAGCGGATGATCGCCGAGCGGTCGACATGGCTGTAATCGTAGAAGGCGTCATGCAGCCCCCAATAGCCGGTGACGAACAGTGCCATGGCGGCTGCCAGGCCGAGCGGGATGTTGCGTGGCGCGACCTTGAATCCCGCCAGGAATTGGTTGGTGCGGCAATGATCGGCTGCCACCGCCACCAGGATCGCCATGATCAGGCCATGGCCGATCAGGTCGGTGCGGCCGAATGGCCAGACGGCTGCAGTGAAGATCACCAGCAGCGCAATCGCCGACAGCCGGCGGATCAGCGGCGTCCAGAGCAGGCCAAAGCCCATGGTGAATTCCGCCACGCCGGCCATCGGGATAAAGATATCCCGCGGCATGCCGAAGGTGAGGAACGGCTTTTCCACCACCAACGGGTAGAACCAGCTCGGATAGGCGAATTTCTCCAGGCTGGACCACATCAGCGCGATGGCCAGGCCCCAGCGCAATGCCTCGAAACGGTGCGAACGCCAGTTTTCGCGCGAGGATGGCTCGAGGATGAGATAGGCGGCAACGCCGAGGCCCAGTGCCAGATAATCCAGCAGGTGAAACAGGTCATAGTCGCGCATCGCCAACAGCCACAGGCCGATGATGCCGATGCCGGCCAGCGGCATGGTGCGGCGTGAGAAAATGAACAGTGCCAGCAGCAATTGCAGCCAGGACACCCACTCGGCCGGGGTCTTGAGATCCGGGGTGAGGTAGACGCCGCCGACGGCGAAGATGGCGACGAAGAAAGCCGCGATGAAGGCCCGCACATAATCATCAAGCCGCAGCCAGAGCGGATTGGTCATCCGATCCAGGCCATCCTGCACAACGGCGCCGAAGCGGCTGGCCTCGATGAAGCGCGTGATGATGAAAAACACCAGGGTCAGCGCAACCCCGGTCCAGAGCCAGGGATTGCGCACCACATCCCCCACCGTTTCCGGCGGGGCGTCGATGATATAGGGGGCGAACCACTTCACATGCGCCGTTGCCGCCGCTGGCAGGCCGGAAAGCAAGGCAATCCAGGCTGTTGCGGCAATCGGTAAATGTTTCATGACTCGCCCCCTCATCATGTCCGTCTATTCGGCCGCTTCGGCAGTGTGTTCACCGAGCACCGCCTTAGCGTAGATGATCCCGAGCCCGTAGGCACCACCATATTTCTTCGCGATGCCGGTGGTCAGGTCATAGGTGGCGAGGCGGCCCCAGTCGCGCTGCAGTTCCAGCAGATACTGCAAGGCCGTCAGCGGCCGGGCGCCGGCCTGCACCATGCGGTCCATGGCGCGCTGGTGGGCTTCCTCGGATACGTCGCCACAGGCATCGGTGATGACATAGGCCTCGAAGCCCTGTTCCAGGGCCGAGAGTACCGGATCGACAATGCAGACAGAGGTCCACAGGCCGCAGAAAACCAGCCGCGACTTGCCGAGGCGGTTGATCGCCTTGATCACCGCCTCGTCCTCCCAGGTATTCATCGTCGTGCGATCAATCATCGCCTGGCCCGGAAAGGCACCGGTGATCTCGCTGAACATCGGGCCGGAGAAGGTCTTCTCAGCGGCGGTGGTCAGGATTGTCGGCACCTTGAAGCCGGCCGCCGCATTGGCAACCATGGCGGCGTTGTTGCGCAGGGCAACGATGTCAGTCGACTTGGTGGCGAATGCCATCTGCGACTGGAAATCGATCATAATGAGAGCGTGGTCGGGCCCGTTGAGCAGGGTTTTCGCGGGCTTGGCGGTGGCGATGATCATGACGGATCTCCTTCAGGTTCGAGGGTAAAACGGTTTGTGCCTATTCGGCGGCAGCAGCGGTGACAGTGAGGCCGAGCGCCTTGGCAATGCCGGCGCCATAGGCCGGATCGGCCTTGGTGCAGTTGTCGATGTGGCGCTGCTTGATTTCCGGCGCGGCGTCGCCCATGGCGCGGGCGGTGTTCTCGAACAGCACCTGCTGCTGCGCCGGTGTCATCAGCCGGAACAGGTCGCCGGGCTGGCTGAAATAATCCTCATCCTGGCGGTGATCCCAGTGCCAGGCATCGCCAGCGGCCAGCGGCTTTTCGTTCAGCGCCGGCTGGTCCTGCCATTCCTTATAACTGTTCGGCACATAGCCGAGCCGGGCACCCTGGTTGCCGTCGGTGCGCATGGCGCCGTCGCGATGATAGCTGTGGAAGGGGCATTTCGGCGCATTGACCGGGATATGGTTGAAGTTGACGCCGAGCCGGTAGCGTTGCGTGTCGCCGTAGGAGAACAGGCGGGCCTGCAGCATCTTGTCCGGCGAGAAGCCGATGCCGGGCACTACATTGGCCGGCGAGAAGGCGGCCTGCTCCACCTCGGCGAAGACATTCTCCGGGTTGCGGTTCAGCTCCAGAACGCCGACCTCGATCAGCGGATAATCCTTGCGCGGCCACACCTTGGTCAGGTCGAAGGGATTGAGGCGGTAACTGCTGGCCTCGGCCTCGGGCATCACCTGCACATAGAGCGTCCAGCGCGGGAAATCGCCGGCTTCGATGCTGCCATAGAGATCGCGCTGATGGCTCTCGCGGTCATTGCCGATCAAGGCCGCTGATTCGGCGTCGGTCAAATTCGCAATGCCCTGATGCGTCTTCAGGGTGAACTTGACCCAGAAGCGTTCATTTTCAGCATTGATGAAGCTGAAGGTGTGGCTGCCGAAGCCGTGCATGTGGCGATAGCTTTTCGGGATGCCGCGGTCGCTCATCACGATGGTCACCTGGTGCAAGGCTTCCGGCAGCAGAGTCCAGAAATCCCAGTTGTTGTTGGCGCTGCGCATGCCGGTGCGCGGGTCGCGCTTCACGGCATGATTGAGGTCCGGAAAGCGCAGCGGGTCGCGCAGGAAGAATACCGGGGTGTTGTTGCCGACCAGGTCCCAGTTGCCTTCCTCGGTGTAGAACTTGACCGCGAAGCCACGGATATCGCGCTCGGCATCAGCGGCGCCGCGTTCGCCGGCCACGGTGGAAAAGCGCACGAACAGGTCGGTCTTCTTGCCGATCTCGGAAAAGACCTTGGCCTTGCTGAAGCGGGTGATGTCCTGCGTCACCGTGAAGCTGCCATAGGCGCCCGAGCCTTTGGCATGCATGCGGCGCTCCGGGATCACCTCGCGGTCGAAATGCGCCAGCTTCTCGATCAGCCAGATATCCTGCAGCAGCGCCGGGCCGCGCGGGCCGGCGGTCATGATGTTGATATTGTCGGAAACCGGTGCGCCGTTGGCGTGAGTCAGAGGCTTGTTGCTGGTCATGGTACAGTTCCTTTTTTGCCGGGTGTCAGGTCAGGGTGGCGCAGAAGAAGGCCAGCGTGCGGCTGTTCGCCAGCTCGGCATTCTTCCGGTCATAGTGCAGCCCGTTGTTGCGCGCGAAGGCGTGGCTCATGCCGGGATAGCTGTGGACCTCGACGCCGTTGCGGCCCGCCAGGCCATGCTGCATCACCGCCTGGGCTTGCTTGGAGACGAATTCATCTTCCTCGGCGATATGCACCAGCAGCGGCTGCTTGATGCTCTCGGCCTCATGGATCAGCTTGTCGATGCCGACGCCGTAATAGGCGACGCTGGCATCGGCATCGGTGCGGGTGGCGGTGAGATAGGCCAGCAGGCCGCCCAGGCAGTAGCCCATGGCGCCGATCTTGCCGGAAGCGCCATCCAGCCCGCGCAAGAAGCGGATGGTGGCGGCAATGTCTTTCACCCCGGCATCGACATCGAAGGCGGTGTAGAGCGCCAGCGCCTTGTTCCAGTCGGCTTGGGTCTTGTCGAACAATTCAACATCCGCTTCCTGCCGCCAGTAGAGATCAGGGCAGATCGCCAGGTAGCCTTGGGCGGCCAGGCCGTCACAGGTTTTGCGCATGTCGGCGTTGACGCCGAAAATCTCCTGGATCACCACGATGGCCGGTGCCTTCATGGCTTTCGGCCGTGCCAGATAGGCAGAGAAGCTGCCATCTGGTGTGGCGATGATGACGCGTTCGCCCTGTGATGATGTTGAGGAAGCGTCATTGGCAGCGATGCTGCGCATGCCATTGTCCAGGGTGGTCGTTGCGGGCTTGCTGCTTAATGCCATCTGGCTGCTCCGTTTGTTTTCTCACCGCTCTGGTGCGGTTTGCTTTGATGGAGTCAGGATGCAGGGAGGCAGCACCGCGCGAAACCAGACGAAGGGCTTTCGACCTCATATCTAGGTATGGTTTCTCTGGCTGGGTGCCGGTCAGGCTGGGCGCGTACAGAGCTGCGTCTGAAAAAATCTGTTGGCATCTGCGTGCGGAAGCGTCTAAATCACCGGCCTATTGCCCGACCAGTCCCGCGAGAGGACCGGCGCATCAGGAGGAACATTGTGGCAGAGCATGTGCTGGAGGCCGAAGGCCTCACCAAGCAATTCGGCGGCTTCAAGGCGGTATCGAATGTCAATCTGGCGGTGAAGCGCGGTTCGATCCACGCGCTGATCGGTCCCAACGGCGCCGGCAAGACCACCTGCTTCAACCTGATGACCAAGTTCATGGAGCCGAGTGGCGGCAGCATCCGTTTCAATGGCCGTGACATCACGCGCCTGGGCGCCGATGCCGTGGCACGGCTCGGCCTGGTGCGTTCGTTCCAGATATCCGCCGTATTCGCCAACCTCACTGTGCTGGAGAATGTGCGCCTGGCGGTGCAGCGCCGGCGCGGCGGCTCCTATGATTTCTGGCGCAGCAAGGCGGTATTGCGCGACCTCGAGCCACGCGCGCTGGAACTGGTGGAGGCGGTTGGCCTCGAAGATTACGCCGACGCCCCTGCCGCCGATCTCTCCTATGGCCGCAAGCGCGCCCTGGAACTGGCCACCACCCTGGCGCTGGAGCCCGAGGTGATGCTGCTGGACGAGCCGATGGCCGGCATGGGGCATGAGGATATCAGCCGCATCACGGCGCTGATCCGCAAGGTGGCGCAGGGCCGCACGGTGCTGATGGTCGAGCATAATCTCGGCGTTGTCGCCGATCTCTGCGACCGCATCACGGTGCTGACGCGCGGCGAAATCCTTGCCGAGGGCGATTACGACACGGTGTCGAAGGATGCCCGCGTGATCGAGGCCTATATCGGCGGCGCAGCCGGTCATGCGTGAGGCTGGCATGCGTGAGGCTGGCATGCGTGAGGGCGGTATGGTTGATGCGATGCTGGAAATCCGCGATCTGCATGCCTGGTATGGTCAGAGCCATATCCTGCACGGGGTTGACCTCGAGGTACGGCGCGGCGAATTGGTGACGCTGCTGGGCCGCAATGGCGCCGGCAAGTCGACGACGCTCAAGGCGATCATGGGGACTGTGCCGCTGCGCGCCGGCTCGATCCGCTTCGAGGGTACTGAAACCATTGCCCTGCCGCCGCATGAAATAGCACGCCGCGGCATTGCCTTCTGCCCGGAAGACCGCGGCATTTATGCCACGCTGGATGTGCAGGAAAATCTGCTGCTGCCGCCGATGGTGCGGCCGGGCGGCATGAGCGCCGAAGCGGTGCTCGACCTGTTCCCCAATCTGCGCGAACGGCTGAAAAGCCCTGGGATGAAACTCTCCGGCGGCGAGCAGCAGATGCTGGCCATTGGCCGCATCCTGCGCACCGGTGCGCCATTACTGCTGCTCGACGAGCCGACCGAGGGCCTGGCACCGGTGGTGGTGGAGCAGATCGGCCGGGTGATCCGGCGGCTGAAAGAGGATGGCTTCACCATCCTGATGGTGGAGCAGAATGTCCGTTTCGCCGCCACAGTGGCCGACCGCCATTACGTGATGGAAGGCGGCCGCATCGTCGATGCCCTGGACAATGCCGCGATGGGTGGCGATTTCGAGCGCGTGGTCGGCCTGCTAGGCGTCTAGCTCGCGGCTGCCGGCCTGGCGCCGGTTGCGGAAATGCGACGGCCGGAAGCCGGTCATGCGCTTGAATGTGTTGGAGAAGGCGAAGGGATTCTGGTAGCCGACCTGCAGCGCGATATCCTCGATCTTCGCCGCCGTGGTCGCCAGTCGGTGCGCGGCATGCTGGATGCGCAGGTAGGTGAGCTGCTGCATCGGGCTGCGGCCGAGGCTGGACTGGCACAGCCGGCGCAGATGCTCGCCGCTGATATTCGCCAGTTTTGCCAGGCGTTCCACGGTCCAGGGCTTGCCGAGATCGCCGCTGACTTTCTCCCACAGGGCGCGCAGCCGATCTTCGCGCTGCAGCGGCTCGGCAAAGCGGCTGATGTAATGCTCGATCAGGTCGATCCACAGCATCGCCGAGCCGGAATCCGCCGGTCCCTGCACCTCCTTGTAAAGCCCCAGAATGGCATGCTGCAGCGCCTCGGCATCGAATTGCGCCATCACCGGCGCCATGAAGCCGATGGCCGAGCGCGGCGATTGCGGCATGTAGCGCACCCAGCAATATTGCCAGCGTTTCGACGGAATGGCGTGGAACGCGTGCAGCACATGGGCCGGGGCCAGCGATACCATGCCGGCGCGGTGTGGCCGCCAGCGCCCATCCAGCAGGATGCGGCCCTCTCCGCCCAGGCTGGCATGCACATAAGTACCGCTGAGATGTGTGCGGACGATCCGGTAGGGCACCGCAGCATCACCCACGCCAACATGGGAAATCTGCCGCGTGGCCAGTGCACTGCACTCTTCCGCGCGCACGATGAGCTGATGCGTGTTGCGGCCGACAATGTGTGTTTCAGATAGGTTTTCGTGTAAACCAGCCATGTAAAACCCTTAATGGCATCAGGTAGAGTGGAAAACAATAATAACCGGGAAACAGTAAACCAGTAAACTTGGGAGGAAAATAATGCGAAACAGTCTGCGACTGGCGGTGGCGGCTGCCTCCGTTCTGGCCCTCGGCAGCAATGCTGCCACGGCCCAGATCTCCGATGATGTGGTGCGCATTGGCGTGCTCGCCGATATGTCCGGCATCTACAACGATCTTTCCGGCAAAGGCGCCGTCGAGGCGGTGAAGATGGCGGCCGAGGATTTCGGCGGCACCGTACTGGGCAAGAAGATCGACGTGATCTTCGCCGACCACCTGAACAAGCCCGATGTCGGCGCCGCCAAGGCGCGCGAATGGTTCGATACCGGAGGTGTCGACCTGATCAACGATCTGGCCAATTCCGGCGTTGCCCGCGCGGTGGCCGCCGTGGCCAAGGAGAAGAAGCGCCATATCATCGTCAACGGCGCCTCCAACATGGGCATCACGAACGAGCTTTGCTCGCCCTATGCCATCCACTATGCCTATGACGCCTATTCGCTGGCGCATGGCACTGGCAAGACCGTGGTGGAGCAGGGCGGCAAGAGCTGGTTCTTCCTCACCGTCGATTTCGCCTTCGGCATCGGCCTGGAGCAGCAGGTGTCGGATGTGGTGCGCAACAACAAGGGCCGCGTTGTCGGCGCCGCGCGCCACCCGCTCGCCACCACCGATTTCTCGTCCTACATCCTGCAGGCGCAGGCGTCCAAGGCGGAAATCATCGGTGTTGCCTCCACCGGCGCCGACGCGGTGAACGCGATCAAGGCGGCGGCGGAATTCGGCGCCACCAAGAACCAGAAGCTGGCGGCCCTGCTGCTGTGGATCGAGGACGTGCATTCGCTCGGGCTGCAGACCGCGCAAGGGTTGCTGCTGACCAATGCCTGGTACTGGGACATGAACGACGACACGCGCAAATTCGCCAAGCGGTTTTACGACCGGGTCGGCAAGATGCCGAACATGGCCCAGGCAGCGGATTATTCCTCCACCATGTTCTTCCTGAACGCGGTGAAGGAAGCCGGCACCGACAATCCCGACAAGGTTTCGGCCAAGATGCGCGAGATGACGGTGAGCGACATGTTCACCAAGCAGGGCAAGGTGCGTGTCGATGGCCGCTTCATGCATGATATGTATCTCTGGCAGGTGAAGACCCCGGCGGAATCCAAGGCGCCGTGGGATTACCTGAAGCCGGTGGCGACGATCCCGGCGGAGCAGGCTTTCCAGCCGCTCGCCGATAGCAAGTGCGACCTGGTGAAGAAGTAACAACGCTTACCCGCCGGGCCGGCCGCCTTGTCCCGGGTGGCCGGCCCGGATCCCGTTTCGTAGCCGTATCCCTGTACCCGTAGCGGAGTCTCAAGCGGCGGATGGACATCTTCGGTATCCCGCACCAGGCCTTTCTCGGCCAGATCATGCTCGGTCTGGTCAATGGTGCCTTCTATGCCGTGCTCAGCTTAGGCCTCGCCATTATCTTCGGCCTGCTGCGCATCGTGAATTTCGCCCATGGCGCCTTCTTCATGGTTGGCGCTTTCGTGGCCTTTCTGATCGGCCGTCATTTCGGTGTCGGCTATTGGTGGGCGATGGTCCTGGTGCCGATTGCCGTCGGCATCATCGGCATCTTGTTCGAGCGCCTGGCGCTCCGCCGCATCTATCGCCTCGATCCGCTTTATGGCCTGCTGCTCACTTTCGGCATGGTGCTGGTGCTGGAAGGCGGCTTCCGCGTTGCCATGGGTTCCTCCGGCCATCCCTTCGCCACGCCGGCCGAACTGCGCGGTGCCTGGAATCTCGGCTTCATGATGCTGCCAGTCTATCGCGGCTTCGTCATCCTGGTGGCCGTGGTGGTCTGCGCCGGCACCTGGATCGTGATCGAGAAGACGCGCATGGGCGCCTATCTCCGTGCCGCCACCGAGCGGCCGGAACTGACCCAGGCCTTCGGCATCAATGTGCCGCTGCTGCTGACCCTGACCTACGGCGCCGGCGTGGCTTTGGCCGGCTTTGCCGGTGTGCTGGCGGCGCCGATCCAGCATGTCAATCCATCCATGGGTTCCGACCTGGTGATCATCGTTTTCGCCATCGTGGTGATCGGCGGCCTTGGCTCCGTGGTCGGTTCGGCGATCACCGGGCTGGGCCTCGGTGTCGTCGAGGGCCTGACCAAGGTGTATTACTCGGAAGCCTCCACCACGGTGGTGTTCCTGGTCATGGCGCTGGTGCTGCTGTTGCGTCCGGCCGGCCTGTTCGGACGCGAGGGGGCGGCGTGATGGCGGCCCTGCTGTATTCGCCCATGCTCCGGCGCGGCCTGCTGCTTCTGCTGCTGACGCTGCTGCTGATCGTGCCGTTCGTGCCGAAGCTGATCTATCCGATCTTCCTGATGAAGGTGATGTGCTTCGCGCTGTTCGCCTGCGCCTTCAACCTGCTGCTCGGCCATACCGGCATCGTCTCGTTCGGTCATGCCGCGTTCTTCGGCGGCTCGGCCTATATCACCGGCTATGTGCTGCGCGATCTCGGCCTGACACCGGAAATCGCCGTCATCGCCGGTGTGCTGTTCTCGGCCGGGCTTGGCGCTGCCATCGGCGCGCTGGCGATCCGCCGCCAGGGCATCTATCTGGCCATGATCACCCTGGCCCTGGCACAGATGGTGTATTTCACCTTCCTGCAGGCGCCTTTCACGGGGGCCGAGGATGGCATGCAGCCGATTCCACGCGGCAAGCTGCTGGGCCTGCTTGATCTCAACAACGACACCAGCCTGTATTTCGTGGTGCTGGCCTGCACCATTGGCGGTTTCTGGCTGGTGCACCGCATCGTGCAGTCGCCGTTCGGCGAAGTGCTGCGGGCGATCCGCGAGCACGAGCCGCGCGCCCGCTCGCTCGGCTATGCCGTCGAACGCTACAAGATCATGGCTTTCGCGCTCTCCGCTGGCCTTTCGGGTCTTGCCGGCTCGCTGAAATGCATTGTCTTCCGACTGGCGTCGCTGAGCGACGTGCATTGGCATATGTCCGGCGATGTCATCCTGATGACTTTGCTCGGCGGCATGAATTCGATTTTCGGTCCGGCCATCGGCGCGGTAATGATTTCCGCGCTGCGCCATTATTTCGATGCGCTTGGCGCCTGGGTCACGGTGGCCGTCGGCCTGATCTTCATTGCCTGCGTGCTCACCTTCCGCCGCGGCGTGCTCGGCGAACTCAATCACCTGCTGCAGCTCAAGCTGCCGGCTGTTTCCCCTGCTCAAGCTGTTATCCCTGCCAAGGAAGAAAAAAATGCCCAGATTTGAACGTGCTGCCATTCTCGAACGCTTCCAGGCCATGATCGCCCGTGGCGAACCGATCATTGGCGGCGGTGCCGGCACCGGCATTTCGGCGAAGTGCGAGGAAGCTGGCGGCATCGACCTGATCATCGTCTACAATTCCGGCCGCTATCGCATGGCGGGGCGCGCTTCCTCCGCCGGCCTGCTCGCCTATGGCAATGCCAACGACATCGTGGTCGAGATGGCCGGCGAAATCCTGCCGGTGTGCAAGAAGACGCCGGTGATCGCCGGGGTGAACGGCACCGATCCCTTCGTGATCATGCCGGTATTCCTGAAGCAGCTTAAGGAACTAGGCTTCTCCGGCGTGCAGAATTTCCCCACTGTCGGGATTATCGACGGCACTTTCCGCATCAGCCTGGAAGAAACCGGCATCAATTATGCCAGCGAGATCGACATGATCCGCCAGGCGCATGAACTGGACCTGCTGACCACGCCTTATGTCTTTTCCGCCGATGAAGCCGTGGAAATGGCCAAGGCAGGCGCCGATATCATCGTGCCGCATATGGGTGTCACCACCGGTGGCAGCATCGGTGCCACCACGGCCAAGGGCCTGGCTGAATCGGTGAAGCTGATCGATGACTGGGCGGAAGCGGCGCGGCGCGTGCGCAAGGATGTCATCATTATCGCCCATGGCGGGCCGATTTCCTCGCCCGAGGATGTCGACTTCGTGCTGCGGAACAGCCACCATTGCAACGGCTTCTACGGTGCCAGCAGTGTCGAGCGGTTGCCGGTGGAAATCGCGATTACCAATCATATAAAAGGCTTCAAAAGCCTGAAGGCCCGCAAGCAATAGGCCGGAAGCAATAGGGAGGAACACGAATATGGCACGAGTCTATATCAGCGCCGTGATGGATATTCCGCTGGAACAGGCCTGGGGTGTGCTGCGCGATTTCAACGCATTGCCGGTCTATCACCCGTTCTTCTCCAAGAGCGAGATCGAAGGTGGCCTGCCATCCGACCAGATCGGTTGCGTCCGCAGCTTCCACACCCATGAGGGTGGCCATATCCGCGAGGAATTGCTCACGCTCTCCGACCGCGAACATGTCTGCTGCTACCGTATCCTCGAAGCGACGCTGCCGGTGCAGAATTATGTCGCTGAGATGCGGCTCAAGACCATTACCGAAGGCAACAAGACCTTTGGCGAATGGTGGGCGGAATATGATGTGGCGCCGGCTGACGCCGCCCAGGTGTTCCAGACGGTGAGCGACACTTTCCGCTTCGCCTTCGAGGGCGCGGTGAAAGTGGCGCGGCAGAAGAAGTAGGGCAGGACGCCGCGCCATGGCCGGCACCGCCTATGTCGTCGGCACCTTCGACACCAAGGCCGAGGAACTGCGCTATGTGGCGCAGTTGCTGGGCCAGGCCGGGCTGCACGCCGTCACGGTCGATGTCGGCACGCGGTCGCCGTCGGCTGATGCGGATTTCCCGGCTGAAGCCATAGCTGAGTATCATGCCGAGGGCCGCGGCGCGGTGTTTCAGGCGGGTGATCGCGGCAGGGCGGTGACGGCGATGACCGAGGCACTGCAGCGCTTCATCGCCACGCGCAACGATATTGGCGGCATCATCGGGCTTGGCGGTTCAGGCGGCACTTCGATCATCGCACCGGCGATGCGCAGCCTGCCCATTGGCCTGCCCAAGTTGATGGTATCGACTTTGGCTGCGGGCGATGTCGCGCCCTTCGTCGGCGTGCATGACATCACGATGATGTATCCGGTAACGGATATTGCCGGGTTGAACCGCCTTTCGCGGGTGATCTTGGCCAATGCCGCCCATGCGCTGGCCGGGATGATGAGCCGTGCCGTGCCGCCGTCGAGCGATGCCCGCCCGGCACTCGGCTTGAGCATGTTCGGCGTCACCACGCCGTGTATCCAGCAACTCACCGCGCGGCTTGGCGGCGATTATGAATGCCAGGTCTTCCATGCCAATGGGCCTGGCGGGCGCTCGCTGGAGGCGATTGCCGGCGCCGGCCTGCTGCAAGGCATGGTGGATCTCACCACCACGGAAGCGGCGGATCATCTGCTCGGCGGTGTCTGTACTGCCGGGCCGGAACGTTTCGACGTGGTGGCGAAAACCGGGATTCCCTGGATCGGTTCTTGTGGCGCGCTCGACATGGTGAATTTCTGGGCGCCGGATACCGTACCGGCGTCATACAAGGGGCGGCTGTTCCATGCGCATAATGCCAATGTGACGCTGATGCGTACCACGGCAGACGAGCTTGAGAGGATCGCCGCCTGGATTGCCGCCAAGCTGAACGCCTCGGCCGGGCCGGTGCGGTTGCTGCTGCCGGAGGGCGGTGTGTCGGCACTGGATGCGCCGGGGCAGAAATTTCACGATCCCGCCGCCAATGCCGCGCTGTTCGCCGCCTTCGAGCGGCATTTCAGCATAAGTGACATGCATCACCTGATCCGCGTGCCGCATCATATCAATGATGCCGCCTTCGTTGACGTGGCCGAGCGCCATGTGCGCGAGTTGATCCCGGCCAACTGAGGGCCATCACTGTTCCGCTTCTAGAAAAGCAGACCAGGCCTGTGCGTTTCGTCATGCGCAATACGCCGTGAGGCGGTACACTGAAAGCAGCCGGTATTTTCCGGCCTGTCTGCCCACCGGTCTTCCTGATCCGTGGCCATTCGTGGCAATTCATCCGAAATATTTCTCTATTTTCCGGCATTTCTTTAATCGGGATCGGGAGATTTCAGGTATCTGGGCTTGACCTATTTTAGAATAATTCTAATCTTAGTTCCCGAGCAGTGAAATCATCCAGATCAGCAGGGAGGAAGCCATGTCAGCAGAAGCAAAATGCCCGTTCCACCATACCGCCGGCGGCGGCACATCGAACCGGGATTGGTGGCCGAACCAGTTGAAGCTGGAGCTGCTGCACCAGCATTCCTCGAAATCCGATCCCATGGGGCCGGGCTTCGATTATGCCGAGGAATTCAAGAAACTCGACTATGCCGCCCTGAAGCAGGACCTGCGCGCCCTGATGACTCAGTCGCAGGAATGGTGGCCGGCCGATTTCGGGCATTACGGCCCGCTGTTCATCCGCATGGCATGGCATAGCGCCGGCACCTACCGCACCGGCGATGGCCGGGGTGGCGGTGGCCGTGGGCAGCAGCGTTTCGCGCCGCTGAATAGCTGGCCGGACAATGTCAGCCTCGATAAGGCGCGGCGCCTGCTGTGGCCGATCAAGCAGAAATACGGTCGCCGGATTTCCTGGGCCGACCTGATGATCCTGGCCGGCAACGTGGCGCTGGAAAGCATGGGCTTCAAGACTTTCGGCTTCGGCGGCGGCCGCGCCGATGTGTGGGAGCCGGATCAGGACGTCTACTGGGGCCGCGAGAGCAAGTGGCTCGATGACAAGCGCTATAGCGGCGACCGCGAGCTGGAGAATCCGCTCGCTGCGGTGCAGATGGGCCTGATCTATGTGAATCCGGAAGGCCCGAACGGCAATCCCGATCCGCTCGCGGCGGCCAAGGATATCCGCGAGACCTTTGCCCGCATGGCGATGGATGACGAAGAGACCGTGGCGCTGATTGCTGGCGGCCACACCTTCGGCAAGACCCATGGTGCTGGCCCGGCCACCCATGTCGGTGCCGATCCCGAAGCGGCTGCCATCGAGGATCAGGGTTTTGGCTGGAAGAGCAGCTTCGGCAGTGGCAAGGGCGGCGACACCATCACCAGCGGTTTGGAAGTGACCTGGACCACCACGCCGACCAAGTGGAGCGGCAACTTCTTCTGGAACCTGTTCGGCTATGAATGGGAATTGACCAAGAGCCCGGCCGGTGCGCATCAGTGGAAGCCGAAGCATGGCGCCGGTGCCAATACCGTGCCCGATGCCCATGATCCGTCGAAGCGCCATGCGCCGTCGATGCTGACCACCGACCTGGCGCTGCGCTTCGATCCGGCCTATGAGAAGATTTCGCGCCGCTTCATGGAAAACCCCGACCAGTTCGCCGATGCCTTCGCGCGGGCCTGGTACAAGCTGACGCACCGCGATATGGGGCCGCGCGCCCGGTATCTCGGGCCGGAAGTGCCTGCTGAGGCGTTGCTGTGGCAGGACCCGATCCCGGTTGTGGATCACAAGCTGATCGACGATGCGGATGCCGCTGCACTCAAGGCCAAGATACTGTCGGCCGGGCTTTCGGTCTCCGAATTGGTGTCGACGGCGTGGGCGTCCGCTTCCACTTTCCGTGGCTCAGACAAGCGCGGTGGTGCCAATGGTGCGCGTATCCGCCTGGCGCCGCAGAAGGATTGGGCGGTGAACGAGCCGGCTCAGCTCGCCAAGGTGCTGAAGGCGCTGGAAGCGATCCAGGGCAGTTTCAATGCGGCGCAGAGCGGCGGCAAGAAGGTGTCGCTGGCCGACCTGATCGTGCTGGCCGGTAATGCCGGCATCGAACAGGGGGCGAAGGCTGCCGGCGTCGCGGTGACGGTGCCGTTCGCGCCAGGCCGCATGGATGCCTCGGCGGAGCAGACCGACGTTGAATCTTTCGCGGTGCTGGAGCCGATTGCCGATGGCTTCCGCAACTACCTCAAGGGCAAGTACAGTGTTTCCGCCGAGGAATTGCTGATCGACAAGGCGCAGCTGCTCACCCTGACGGCGCCGGAGATGACGGTGCTGCTCGGCGGCATGCGGGTGCTGAACACCAATACGGGCAAGAGCCAGCATGGTGTTTTCACCAAGAAGCCGGAAACCTTGAGCAACGACTTCTTCGTCAACCTGCTCGACATGGCGACCGAATGGAAGCCAGCGGGAGACAATGTGTATGAAGGCCGCGACCGCAAGAGCGGCGAGGTGAAATGGACCGCCACCCGCGCCGATCTGGTGTTCGGCTCCAATTCGCAGCTTCGCGCCATCGCCGAAGTCTATGGCAGCGCCGATGCGCAGGAGAAGTTCGCACGCGATTTCGTTGCCGCCTGGAGCAAGGTGATGAATCTCGACCGCTTCGATCTCGCTTGATCGCGTGAAGCAGTGGAACGCCGCCGGATCATTTCGATCCGGCGGCGTTTTTGCTGTTCAAAGCTAGTTACTGTTTCAGAGTCTGGCGCCGGCGATGCTGGCGGCGACGGCTTCGGCGGTACCAGCCGAAAGCGTCCAGCCAAGATGGCCATGGCCGGTATTGTAGAATACCCGCGGGCGGCGGCCCAGACCGACTTTCGGCAGCATGCTCGGTGTCATCGGCCGCAAGCCTGCCCAGGGAATCACGCGGTCTGTCGCCACACTGGGAAACAGCGTGCGCACCCAGTTGGTCAGCGGCAGGATGCGGTCGTTGCGGATATTGTAGTTCTCACCGTTGAACTCCGCCGTGCCGGCAACGCGCAGGCGGCCCGGCCCCAATCGGCTGGTGACGATCTTGGCGGCATCATCGAGCAGGCTGACATAGGGCGCGGCCTGACGGCTCTGTTCATCTTCCAGCGGTACGGTGATGGAATAGCCCTTCACCGGATAGATGTTGATGCGGTCGCCCAGCATGGCGGCGAAGGCGCGGCTGGCGACGCCGGCGCAGATCACCAGGCCGTCAAAGCTGGAGGATTCCACCGGACCGGTCCGCGCCGCCTCGTCGCCAGCCGGGCGCCAGGTCACAAGCGCATGCTCGTTCTGCGCCGCCAGCGACAACACCTCGGCATCCTGCACGAAACAGACACCGCGTCGCGCCGCCGCATCCGCCAGGCCACGGGTGTATTTGTGAATGTCGCCGGTGGAATCGGAGGCCGTGTAGAAGCCGCCCAGGCAGTCGATGGCGATGGCCGGTTCGATGCGGCGGATATCGGCGGGCGAAACTTCCACCCGCTCCAGGCCGCCACGCGTGAGATGAGCGTTCACTCGCCGTGCCGCCGCCAGGTCGGCTTCGCGGCGATAGACATGCAGAATGCCCTTGGGCTGCCAGTCGAAATTGATCTTCTCGGTTTCGGCCCAGGCCAGCAGATGCTGCCGCGCGGCAATCGCCAGGCGGGTGGTCTCCACCGTGTTCAGGCCATATTTCGGGATATTGGCGATGAATTCGGCAAACCAGGAAAGCTTGTGCCAGGTCGGCAACGGGTTGAGCAGAAATGGCGCCTCGGGCCAGAACATCCATTTCAGGCCCTTCAGCACCGTCCCCCAGCTATTCCAGACTTCCGCATTGCTGGCGGATAGCTGGCCGCCATTGGCATAGGAGGTGGCCATCGCCGGATAGCGGTGGCGGTCGAACACGGTGACATCATAGCCGCGCAGGCTCAGCGCATAGGCGGTGGTAACGCCGGTGATACCGGCGCCGATTACGGCGATCTTGGTCATGTTTAAAGGCTCTCCAAAGCAACAGGGGTTGAACCGCCCGCGATCAGCCTTGCATGGCGCATGCCATGCACGATTTCGCGCAAACGGCCCCCTCTGTCGCTGTACCTGAGAGCTTACCAAGCGGACGTACCGCCAAGCTTCCCCTTCGGTGGGCGCACTTAAGCGCCTCTCTCCAGATGTCAAAGAACGGCGCGGTCCTGGTGCCTGAGAGTTTCCGGGGCGTTGCTCCGTCGGCGGTGAACGGAGAAGCCTCCGTCCACGCTCTCCCGCGTCATTCGGTAACACGGCTACCTTAAGCAGCAGAGCCTGGCTTGGCAAGTCGGGCTGGCCGCGCGGTTCAAGGCCCCTGTTGCTGAATGGCCATAATGAATACATTTTGCATTAATCGACGTAGAATATAATACAATCATCCAAGCCATCGGTTAGAATGCATTGCCGGTGGCGTTGAACGGCGCGTTGGCGCACGAAAAAGCGCCGTTTGTATACGTTTCGGCAGTTTATACGTTTCGGATGGAGGCAGTTCTGGGCGCGAGGCTTGAAGCTAATGACGGGCCACGGTCGCAGACCGTAACCGACCTGTTGCGCGCGGCCCTGCTTGATGGCCGCATCGCGCCGGATTCCCGGCTGTTTGAACTCGATCTTTGCCGCCAGTTCAAAGTCTCGCGCACGCCGATCCGCGCCGCGTTGCAGACGCTGGCCGGCGAGGGGTTGCTCGATTACACGCCGAACCGTGGTTACTCGGTGCGTGCCTACACCCTGTCTGAAATCACCGACACCTACGAAATGCGCGCCCTGGCGGAAGGCCTGGCGGCGCGGCTGGCCGCCGAGCGCGGCCTGACTCAGGCGCAGCAGGTTGAGATCGAACAGGCTCTGGCCCTGGTCGATAACGCACTGAACCGCCACGGCGTCGATGTGCAGACGCTGCGCTCGGTCTATACCGAGGCGAACCGGCGTTTCCATCGCGTCATCCATGAAGCGGCGAATTCCCGCGTGGTGGTGGATGTGGTGCGGCTGTTCCAGCGCGTGCCGCATACCTCGGCGCATAACGTGGTGGGTTTCGGCCTCGAGCGGGTACGCATGCGCCATATGGATCATCATGCCATCTTCGAGGCGATCCTCTGCCGCGAGCCGAAGAAGGCGGAAGAGCTGATGCGCACCCATATCATGACGGTGAAGAACACCGCCGCCCGCGCCCTGGCACAACGCAATATTATCGAGGAACTGCCGGCGGAGCCGCAGAAGCGCCGCCGCACGCCGCGCGCCAAGGCCGCTGCCGTCTAACTGGGCCGTCTAACGGGGCTGCCTAACTCGTCTACTTAACTCGCCCACCTAACTTGCTCTGGCCACCTTGTAATTCGCTTCGTTCATCAGCCGCGTGACGGAGGCGGAGAGTTCACTCATGCGCTGGCGCAGCAGCCCGGGCGGGAAGCGCAACTTGCCGCCGCGCTTCAGGATAGCGCCATCCACGATCACGGTATCGACATTGCCGGCATTGGCCTGTTCGACGATGCTGTAAACCGGGTCATGCACCGGAAAGAGATTGAGGTCGTTGGCACGCAGCATCACGATATCGGCCTTCTTGCCGGGCGTGAGCGAGCCGGTCACCTGTTCCAGACCCATGGCGCGGGCGCCGCCGATGGTGGCCCATTCCAGGGCTTCCATGCTGCGGATCGGCACGCGCTCGAAGGGCTTGGCGCCCTCGTATTCGTTGTTGCGCTGGGCGATGGACAAGGCGTGCAGCAGCGCGATCTGCATTTCGCGGAACATTTCGCCCGAAACGCGCGGCTCGACATCGACACCAAGCGAGGGCAGCGCACCGAGCGCGCGCAGCCGGCCCGGCAGCGGATCGGCGGCATAGCCGCGCAATTCGGTCTGCACCGTCGCGGTGAAGGAAACGCCGCAATCCACCAGTAGCTTTAGTTCCTCGTCATCGAGATAGTTGCCATGCACGATATTATGGTGCGGGCCGAGATAGCCGGCCTTGGCCAGCCGGATATAGCCATCGGGCACGACGCAGAATTTCTTGCGCTTGGTGGCATGCGAGGAGGAGAGCAGGCCGTATTCCTTGGCCAGTTCCAGGTTCGATATGGCGGTATCGTAATCGCCCCAATGCGGGCCCGAGATTGCCAGCGCCATGGTGACGCGCTGCTCGTTGCTGGCCATGCGGCCGCGGCGCAGATGGTCGATGCGCTGGCGCGGATGTGGCCGCTTCTCGAACGGATTCTTGGCTTCTTCCTCAGGCCGCAGCTTGCCATTGCCGAGCCCGAACAGGGCGCGGATACCGCTTTCCTCCAGGGCATCGATGGAGCGTTCGGCCTGCTCCAACGAGGTGATGTTGTGGCAATAGTCGAACAGCGAGGTGACGCCGCAATTGATCTGGTTCAGCGCGCCGATCAGGTTGCCGAGGTAGTTATCCTCTGGCCCATACAGCGTCGCCATGTTGCCGTGCAGATACTTGAAGTAATCGAGATGCACCCATTCGCAGCCAATGGCCCGCAGGCCGGATTGCCAGGTATGCATATGGGCGTTGATCAGGCCGGGCATCACAATCATGTCGCTGGCGTCGATCACCACATCGGCCTGGGCATTGAGCGGCTTGCCGATGGCCTTGATGCGATCATCCTCGATCAGCAATTCCGCATCGGTGAGCACGCCGATGGATGGATCCACCGAAACCAGCCAGCCACATTTGATCAGGGTGCGGGTCATACCGGGTCTCGCTCTAGGCCGCTTTCAGGGTGAACTTGGCTTCGCGCATGATGCGTTCGGCGGAAGCCAGCAGCTCGGTCTTCTTGCGCCGCAGGGCTTCGGCACCATAGACGAGCTGGCCGCCCTGCTTGCGGATCACGCCATCGATGATCACGGTATCGACATTGCCGGCATGAGCCTGCTCGACGATGGAAAATACCGGGTCATGTACCGGGAACAGGTTCAAATCGGTGGCGCGCAGCATCACCACGTCGGCCTTCTTGCCCGGGGTGAGCGAACCGATCTTGTCTTCCAGCATCAGCGCGCGGGCACCGCCGATGGTGGCCCATTCCAGTGCCTCGCGCGAGCGCACCGGGATCACCTGCGACGGCGGCTTGCCGGCGGCGGCATAGGCGCGATGCTCGGCATTGCGCAGGTAAAGCAGGGCTGCCTGCATTTCGCGGAAGAATTCCGCGGTGACGATCGGCTCCACGTCGATGCCGAGTGAGGGCATGCCGCCCATGGCGCGCACGCGGCCGGTCAGCGGATCGGCGGCATGGCCATGCAGTTCCACCAGCACCGTCGCGGTGATCGAGGCGCCGCAATCGATCACGGCCTTGAGTTCATCATCCTCGAAATAATTGGCATGCACGATATTGTGGTCCGGCCCCAGCAGGCCGGCCTTGGCCAATTGCAGATAGCCTTTCGGCGTCACGCAATCGGCATGGCGGCGGGTGGCATGCGAGCTTGCCAGCAGGCCGAATTCCTTGGCCAGCCGTACATCCTGTTCCACCACTTCCGCCACCGAGTAATGCGGCCCCAGGATCGCCATTGCCATGGTGATGCGGGCGTCGTCGCTGGCAAGCCGGCCTTCGCGCAGGGCTTTCACGCGGTCGCGCGGATGCGCGATATGGGTATAGGGCAGGCCGCCCGGCGGCGTCGGCGGCTTGGCGGTGCCATGGGCGAACACGGCGCGCAATCCAGTCTCTTCCAGGCCGTCGATGGAGCGTTCGGCATGTTCCAGCGAGGTCAGGTTATGGCACCAGTCGAGCACGGTGGTAACGCCGCCATCGATCTGGGTCAGGCTGCCCACCACATTGGCGACATAGTTGTCGTCCGGCTTGTAGCGGGTGGCGATGTTGCCATGCATGTTGCCGTGATAGTCGGCGCTCATCCATTCCGAACCGATGCCGCGCATGCCGCATTGCCAGACATGGATATGGGCGTTGACCAGACCGGGCATCACGATCATGTCGCTGGCTTCGATCACCGCATCCGCCTGGGCATTCAGGTTCTTGCCCACGGCGACGATCTTGTCGCCTTCCAGCAGCAATTCGGCATCAACCAGATCGCCGATCTTGGGGTCGCAGCTCACCAGCCAACCGCATTTCACCAGGGTGCGCTTCATCTCGAACCTGCCTTCTTGCTCATAATCAAATAGCCATACTCAGTTTGCGCGCCAGCGGCTCAGCAGCCGGTCCAGCGCCTGCTGCCCTTTGGTAAGCAGAATGCCCAGGATCGCCAGCAGCAGCAGGATGGCGAAGACCTGGCCGGTCTCGAGGATCTGGCCGGCAAGATTGAGCTTGGCGCCAAGGCCGTAGCGCGCCGTCTGCATTTCGGCCGCCACCACCAGGATGATGGCGATGCCAAGTGCCAGGCGCAGGCCGCTGAAGATGCTGGGGATTGCCGCCGGCAGCACCACCTTGCGCAGGATCTGGCTGTGGCTGGCGCCGAGGTCGCGCGCCGCCAGCACCAGGCCCTCGTCGCATTGCCGCACGCCGAGAATGGTATTGACCAGGATCGGGAAGACGCAGCCCAAGGCGCTCAGCACAATCTGGAAAGCGTCGCCGCTGCCAAGCCAGATGATAAGCAACGGTACCAGTGAAATTTTTGGCAGCGGATAAATCGCGGCAACGAAGGGATCGAGGATGGCGTTCATCCGCTTGGATGTGCCCATCAGTATGCCAAGGCCGACACCGACGAAACTGGCGAGGAAGAAGCCGCCGAAAATTCGGTAGAGCGTGACATAGAGGTCGTAGAGCAGCCCCTTGTCGACGAACAGCTTGTAGAGCGTTACCACGACCAGCGACGGTGCCGGCAGGTACAGCTCCGGAATCTTCGAGATGTCGACGAAGGCTTCCCACACCACCAGCGACAGGATCAGCGCGATGGGGCCATAGAGGCGGTATTCGTCCTTCAGCCGCTGGTTGGCATAGGCTGCTTCGTCGTCCTGCTGAACCTGGCTGGCCTTGATCGGATCGTGCTTCTCGGTCATGGCTTACGCACCTGCCAGCATGGATTTTCTCACTTCATCGCGCAGCAGGCCGTAGATGTCGGAGAAATACTTGCCGAAGGCCGGGTTGTTCTGCGTTTCGATGCCGCGCGGACGCGGCAGGTCGATATCGATATCGGCGGCAATGCGGCCGGGCCGCGCGGTCATCACCAGCACCTTGTCAGCCAGGAACACCGCTTCCTCGATGCTGTGGGTGACCAGGATCACCGTCTTTCGGCTTTGCTCCACCACGGTGGCGAGCTGTTCCTGCAGGTAAAGCCGGGTCTGCGCGTCCAGGGCGCCGAACGGCTCGTCCAGCAGCAGCACATCCGGCGCCTGCACCAGGCCGCGCGCCAAGCCGACGCGCTGTTTCATGCCGCCGGAAAGCTGGCCCGGAAAATGGTTCTCGAAGCCGGAAAGCTCCACTGCCTTGATCGCTTCCGCCGCGCGGCGATAGCGCTCCTCCTTGCCCATGCCGCCCAGCTCGAGGCCGAAAGCGACATTGTCGAGCACGGTGCGCCAGGGCAGCAGGTTGAAGGCCTGCCACACGGTCGCCATCTGCGGCGCCGCGCCATAAGTCGTGTTCTGTCCCGACTGATACGCGAAGCTGATCTTGCCCTGGCTCGGCTCAAGCAAGCCGCGCAGCATCAGCAGCAAAGTGGATTTGCCGCAGCCGCTGGGGCCGACAATGGCCGTCACCTTGCCGGCCGGGAAGCGGCAGTCGACATTGCTCAAGGCCAAAGTCGGTGGCCGTGTCTTGCTCAGCCAACGATGGGTCAGCCCCGAAACTTCAATCGCCTGCAGCATCCCGCACCTTAGTACCGACTGGAAACGCCTATCCGGATCAGATTCCCGATCCGATCAGATGAATGGGTTCTTGTCCTCGAGGCGCTTCTTGGCTTCGCGCACGGCACCGAGATCGAACAGGCTGTCTTCCGGCACCGGCCGCGCCAGCAGGTCGGTCTTGTCCTTCCAGAACATCTGCTGGTTCATGATCGACTGCACATTCGGGATGCCATCTGGTGTCATCTGGGTCCAGCGCGGGCGGCATTCATCGATCACTTCCGGCTCCAGGCCGGTGCCTTCGGCAATGATCTTCAGCACCTCCGGGTTGCCGTTCTGCGCCGCCGCGTTGAATTCGGCATTGGCATGCAGGATCGCCATGATGAAGCGCACCACCGCCGAATAGCGCTCGGCAAGGAATTTCTGGCTGGCGGCACGGCAGGCCAGCACGAAATTCGGCGCGATCTCGTCGCTCCAGGTCACCACCTTGCCGACGCCGCGCTTCTGCGCCGCATAGGCGCCGGGCAGGGGAATGTTGATCACATGCACGCGCTCGGCCGGCATCAACGCCAGGCTGTTGCGGGTATCCAGGCCCCACTGCCAGCTCACGTCGTCCGGCGTCAGCCCGGCACGCTCCAGCGCCGTGTAATGCAGGTACTGCGCCACGGCGCCGCGCGTCGAAACACCGAAATTGCGGCCCTTGGCGAATTTGTAGCCGGCGAGGTTGGTGAAGCCGGCGGCGTAGGTCTCGTTGCTCACCAGGATGGCGTTCGAGCCCATTCCTGGGCTTTCGCGGCCGCCTTCCATGATCAGGCGCACCGGGGTGCCCTTGGCCATCAGGTTGAACAGGCCGGCGCTGATCGTGGCGCCGGTGATGTCGAATTCGCCTGCCGCTAGGCCGGGCATCGCCTGGGCCTGATCGATGAAGCTGGTGGAGGTGACGTCGAGGCCCACTTTCTTGAAGTAGCCCTTGGCCTGGGCGATGAAATACGGGCCGGCCGAGACATAGGGCGCATGGGTGGTGCGCACGCGGGTCGGCTCGAAGAAATTGGTCTGCGCCATCAAGTAGGGCGTCGGGAACAGGCTCGCGGCGGCAATCGCCGTCGAGCCGGTGAGAAGCTGCCTGCGGTCAATCTTGCGAAACATGTCGGTCCCCTCTGCCGGTTGGGAAATGCGCCCAAACGCCCCGTGGTCCCGATTTAGCCGCCCTCAGCGGTCATGGCGCCTGCAACGCCTCGGCCACGATGTGTAATACATCGTAGCCCCATAAAAGCAGAAATGTATACTTCTTTTTTCAAAAGCGGCCGGTGTGTGTCCACAATTGAGTCGCCCCCTGCCGCGCACGCCATTGGTGAAGCGCCATTACGGGCGGCGGGCGGCAGGCGGCAGGGGGCTTGTGGCTCAGGCCGCTGAGATGCCGCCATTGACGCTGATGGTCTGGCCGGTGAGCCGTGCGGCAGCGGGGCTGGAGAGAAACGCCACCACGGCGGCGAGGTCATCGGGCACCACCACGCCCAGCTTGGCCAGGCCTTCCGCCTTGGCAAACAGCTTGCCGGCAAAGGCATCGCTCATCAGCGCATCATAGAGCGGCGTATCGCGCACGATGCTGGGCGTGAGGCAATTGACGCGGATGCCGCTGCGTTTTGCTTCGATGGCCAAGGCGCGGCAGAACATCACGATCGCCGCCATCGCCGCGCCGATGCAGACCTCGCCGGGTGTCGCCACTTTTGCCGCGTCGGAGGCGATGCAGATGATGCTGCCGCCACGCTGCGCCATCATCGCCGGCAGGGCGGCCCGCACCGGTAGCAGCACGCTGGCAGACGTGCCGCCGATGATGCGCGGCAAGTCGGCCAGCGGCGTTTCATGCAGCAGGCGCGGCATCGGGTCGCCGCCGGCGCAGCTCAGCAGCGTGTCGATGCGCCCGAACGCCGCCAGGCAGGCCTGCACTGCCGCCTCGGCGCCTTCCGGCTGGCCAAGATCGGCGGCACAGAATCGGATATCGGCGCCGGGGAATTCGGCTGCCAGGGCCGCCTGGGCTGCCGTGCCGCGTTCCGGCTTGCGGCCGACCAGCATGATTTTTTTCACCCCTTCGGCCAGTAAGGCCCGTGCGCTGGCCAGGCCGATTCCGGCCGTGCCGCCACAGAGCAGAGAAACTTCTTCGCGGCGATCCACCATTTTCTTGGACATGATTCTGGGTTCCCTCCTGATTTAAGGCTCATTGTGAACATACAGTAACTAAAGTTTCTAGTGTTGCATTCTCGGTTCTTACGTGTAACTATCGGGACGAATCAGGCAAGATGGCGCTTTGACAGCCACTCACCCTGGTTCGGAGGAAAGATGACCAAGTGGGCCAACGCGGTGCCAAGCCGCGCCGAGCAAACCGACAACAAGCGGAAAGCGATCATCCGCGAAGCCGCCCGCGTGTTTAACCGCCGCGGCAGCCACGGCACGACGCTGGACGACGTTGCCGAGCGCTTAGGTGTCACCAAGACCGCCCTCTATCGCTATGTGAACAACAAGAACGACCTGCTCTGCGCCTGCCACGAAGAGGCGATGGAGATTGCCAACGAGCATCTCGCCATCGGCATGCGCGAGGGCCGCAATGGCCTGGAAAAAATCCGCATCGGCATGACCGGCTACCTGCGCACCGTGATCAGCGACCTGGGCGTGCCGGTGCTGATCCTGGAAGAGAACGCGCTGGCCGAAGGCACAGCCGGGCCAATCATTGCCCTGCGTGATGCTTATGAAAAACAGCTCCGCGAACTGGTCGAGGAAGGCATCCGCGACGGCAGCATCCTGCCGGTGAACCCGAAGATGGCGGTGTTCATGCTGCTGGGTGCCGTGCACTGGGTCACCAAGTGGTACTCGCCCGATGGCCCCTGGACCGCTGATCAGGCTTCCGAAGCACTGATCGATCTGGCCCTGCGCGCTTTCACCGCCAATCCCGGCCCGGCCCTGCAGGCCGAGCTGCATCAGGTTCTAACCCCCTTCACATCACCGAGCATAAGAGGCGATTAGATGAACTTCGAACTCACGCAGGATCAGCAGAATCTGCAGGCCAAGGTCAGGGAATTTGCCCAGGCGGAAATCGCGCCGCGGGCCGAGGAACTGGACCGCACCGGGGAATTCCCGGCCGACCTGTTCAAGAAGCTTGGTGATCTTGGCGTGATGTCGATCCCGTTCCCCGAGGAACTCGGCGGCATGGGCCTCGGCGTGTTCGATGCGGTTCTGGCGCTGGAAGAAGTGGCGCGCGCGGATCAGTCGCTCGCTGTCTCGGCTATGGTCAGCATGGCCACCGGCCTCACCCTGGCCCGTTTCGGCACCCGCGAGCAGGCGGAGAAGTGGCTGCCGGAAATCGTCACCGGCCAGCGCATGTGCGCCATCGCCGGCACCGAGCCGGATGCGGGCAGCGACACGGCGGGCTTCAAGACCCGTGCGCGCGAGATTTCTGGCAACCGCTGGATGATCAACGGCGAAAAGGCCTACATCACCAATGCCGGCACCGAGCTTTCGCTGTTCACCTTGCTGCTGACGGTGAGCAGCCCGGCCGAGGCCGCGACCAAGAACTACACCCTGTTCCTGGTGCCGAACGATCAGCCCGGTTACACGCGCGGCCCGAAATACCGCAAGATGGGCTGGCGCTCCTCCGATACCCGCCCGCTCTATTTCAGCGATTGCGAGATCAGCGGCGACTATGTTGTCGGCCAGCCGCATAAGGGCCGCTTCGTGCTGCACAAGGGTTATCAGGCGGCGCGTCTTTTCCTTGCCACCTGTTCGCTGGGCCTGGCCCAGGCCTGTCTCGATCACTCGATCAAGTATGCCCAGACCCGCCAGGCTTTCGGCGGTCCCATCGGCAAGCTGCAGATGATCCAGGATATGGTGGCGGAGATGGCGCTGCTGGTGGATTCGGCACGCCTTGTCACCTATCGCGCCGCCTGGGGCGTCGATAACGGCCACCACAATCTGATGGATCTCTCGATGGCCAAGTATCATGCCACCGAGGCTGGTTCGAAATGCGCCAATCTGGCGGTGCAGATTCATGGCGGCTGGGGCTTCATGGATGATTGCCCGGTGTCGCGCTACATGCGCGACAACCGCGTCTGCACCATCGGCGACGGCAGCTCGCAGATTCAGAAGCTGCTGATCGCCCGCGAATGCGGCCTGGATGTCAGTTTCGGCTGATGTCCACCGCTCCCGCAGATAGCGACCTCGTACTCGAGGCGCGCGATCTGAACCTGCGCTTTGGCGCCGTCGAGGCGCTGAAGCAGGTCTCGATCCGTGTCCGCCCGCGCGAGATCCATGCCATCATCGGCCCGAACGGCGCCGGCAAGTCGAGCCTGCTCAACTGCCTGTCCGGCTTCTACCGGCCGCAGACCGGTGCGGTGCATTTCCAGGGCCGCGACATCACGGCTCTGGCGCCGAACCGGCGGGCCGCTGCCGGCATCGGCCGCACCTTTCAAGGCATCCAGACCTATCCCAGCATGACTGCGCGGGAAAACATCCTCACCGGTTTCCATAACCGGATGCGCACTGGGCTGCTGGATGCGCTGCTCTATTGGGGCCGCGTCTCGCGCGAGGAAGCGGCATACGCTGCCAAGGCCGAGGAAATCATCGAGTTCCTGGAGCTCGAGGAACTGCGCCATGCGCCGGTCGGCGACATGAGCTACGGCCTGCGCAAGCGCGTCGATCTCGGCCGTGCCATCGCGCTGGATCCCGAGGTGCTGATCATGGATGAGCCGATGGCTGGCATGAATCCGGAAGAGAAGGGCGATCTTGCCCGCTACATCCTGGATATCCGCGATGCCCGTGCCATCCCCATCGTGCTGGTGGAGCATGACATGGAAGTGGTGATGGATATTTCCGACACCATCACGGTGATTGATTTCGGCCGTGTCATTGCCGTCGGTACGCCGGCGGAAGTGCGCAGTGATCCGGCGGTGATCGCCGCCTATCTGGGGAAGGAATAGCGATGCCGAGTTTGCGCGCCACCCCGGTCAATGACAGCCGCAATGCCGCCGGCCGCACCCTGCCGCAATTGCTGCGCGACCGTGCCCGTGAATTTGCCGCCAAGCCGGCGATCCGCAGCAAGCGCGCCGGCATCTGGCGCATGCATGACTGGGCAGAAGTGAACCGCCGGGTGCGGCTCTATGCCCGTGGCCTGGCCGGCAGCGGCCTCAAGCGCGGCGAGGCACTGGCGCTGGTATCCGAGAACATGGAAGAGCAGTTCCTGCTCGAACTCGCGGCGCATTGTCTCGGCGCCCGCACGGTTTCTGCTTACCCCGATGCCTCGGTGGATGAACTCGGCTACCTGCTGGAGCATTCCGAGACGGCCATGGTGGTGGGCGAGGATCAGGAACAGGTCGACAAGATTCTTGCCATCCTGCCGCGCGCCCCGGCGATCCGCGCCATCTTCCATATCGATGGCCGTGGCCTGTGGGACTACAAGCAGGACAAGCTGCATCCCCTGGATATCCTGCTCGAGCGCGGCGCAGCACATCGTGACGATGCCTGGCTGGATGCCGAGATCGATCAGGGCCGGCAGGATGATGTCGCGGTCTATTGCTACACGTCGGGCACCACCGGGCGCCCGAAAGGCGCGATGCTGTCGCATGCCTTCATTCTCGATAACGCCTATCGCCTGATGGGCACACTCGGCACCGAACCTGGCGCGCGATACCTGTCTTACATTTCGCCGGCCTGGGCCGCCGAGCAGTATTTCGGCATCGGCCTCGCCTTGCTGGCGCCGATGACGCTGTATTACGCCGAGAAACCGGAGACGGTGCAGAGCGACCTGCGCGAGACCGGGCCGCATTATCTCATGTTCACGCCCCGGCAGTGGGAAATGCTCGCCTCCAGCGTCGAGGCGCGCATGATGGATGCTGGCACGCTGCGCCGCTGGCTGTTCGCCTGGGGCGTGGCGCAGGGGCGCAAGCGCGCCATGGGCAAGGGCAACTGGCTGGACAAGTTGCTGCTGGCACCGCTGGCCGATCTGCTGATCCTGCGTGGCGTGCGCGACCTGCTAGGGCTTTCCGAAGTGCGCGGTGTGCTTAGCGGCGGCTCCGGTCTTTCGGCGGAATTGTTCCTGCGCTTCCATGCTTTCGGCGTGCCGCTCGGCAATCTCTATGGCTCCACCGAACTCGGCCTCGTCTCGGCGCATCGCCGCGGCTCGCATTATCGCCCGGAGACCATGGGCGAATTGATGCCCTGCGATCCCAGCATTGCCGAGCCGATGGAAGCCTGGGTGGATGAGCAGGATCAACTTCGTCTGCGCCTGCCGGCCTTCTCCGGTTACCTGAAGAACGAGACCGCGACCCAGGAACTAGGCCAAGTCGCGAATGGCTTCGCCACCGGCGACGCGGTGCGGCTGGACGAGCGCGGGCAGTTGATTTTCCTTGACCGCCTGAAGGACATGCGCCGGTTGCGCAGCGGCCAGTCCTATCCGCCCCAATTTATCGAGAATCATCTGCGCGCAGCCTCGATGATCCGCGATGCCATCGTGATTGGCGATGCCGAGCGCGATTTCGTCACCGCCCTGGTGAATATCGATAGTGAGATCGCTGGCCGCTTTGCGGAATTGAAGGGTCTGGCCTACGGCACTTTCACGGAGCTGAGCCAGTTGCCGGAAATCCGCGCTGAAATTGCCGCGATCATCACCAATGTGAACCGCCTGGTGGCGCCGGGGGCGCGGGTGACGCGTTTCGCCACCCTGCCAAAGGAACTGGACGCCGACGAGTCCGAATTGACGCGCTCGCGCAAGCTGCGCCGCGAGGCGATCCATGAACGCTACAACGATCTGATCGAGTCGCTCTATCAGGGCGCCAGCCATTGTGACAGCGAGATACAGGTCAAATACCAGGATGGCAGCGTCAGCCGTCTGCGCGCCCGGGTGGCGGTGAATGTAGTGGGGGCAATGCCATGATCAAATTCCTCCAGGTACTGATCGACGGTACCCTGGTCGGCCTGGTCTATGGCCTGGTCGCAATCTCCTTCGTGGTGATCTACCGCGCCTCGAAGATCGTCAATCTGTCCCAGGGCGAGGTGCTGGTGTTCGGCGCCCTGTTCCTGTGGACCTTCACGCTCGGCATGAAAGCCATCGGCTTCAATGTGCCGCTCTGGCTCGGCCTGCTGATCACCATTGCCGCCTGCATCGCCTTCGGCCTGTTGCTGGAACGCTTCGTGTTCCGGCCGCTGATCGGGCAGCCGGCTTTTGCCATCTTCATGGCCAGTATCGCGTTGCTGGTGATGCTGCGCGGTACGGCACAACTTGTCTGGACCGCGGAAACCCGGCCTTTCCCGGCTTTCCTGCCGGGTGGCGCGTTGCAGCTTGGCCCCTTCGTGGTCACCACCAAGCTGCTGATCGGTGCGATTTTCACGATCCTGCTCACCATCGGCCTGCATCTTTTCTTCACCCGCTCGCGGCGCGGCCTACGCCTGGCGGCGGTGGCGGAGGATCACAACACGGCGCTCTCGCTCGGTGTCTCGGTGCGTGGTGCCATTGCGGTGGCCTGGATTCTCGGCACCGTGGTTGCCACGTTCGGCGCCATCGTCTTTCTTTCTGGCCGCATCGTATCGCTCGAAGTCGCTGCCATCGGCTTCAAGGCATTGCCCGTCGCTTTGCTTGGCGGCCTTGAATCGATCCGGGGTGCACCGCTGGCCGGTGTGCTGATCGGCATCGGCGAGGCGGTGGCGATGACCTATCTCGACCCCCTTACCAACGGCGTTGCCTCCAACGTACTGCCCTTCGTGGTGATGATCGGCGTTCTGCTGATCCGCCCCCAGGGTCTGTTCGGTTGGAAGAAGATCGAGAGGCTCTAAGCATGCTCCCGACCGGCATTCATTTCAGTTCCTATACCGGCGAGGCGGCGATCCTCAAGACCGGCCGCGCCAGGCTCGGTGTCGCCGTGCTGCTGCTCGCCCTGGCAACATTGCCGCTGCTTTCCGGTCCCTATCTGGTCGGCATCGGCACCCAGATATTCATCACCCTGATCGCGGTCTATGGCCTGCATGTCACGGTCGGCATGGCCGGGCAGATCAATATCGCGCAATCGGCCTTTGTTGGTGTTGGTGCTTTCGCCGCCGCCAAGCTCAGCAGCCTCGGCCTGCCTTTCTGGGCCGTGCTGCCCTTGAGTGCCATCATCACCGGCCTGGTCAGCGTGTTGTTCGCGCTGCCGGCGGCACGGGTGAAGGGGTTCTATCTGGCGCTCACCACGCTGGCGGCGCAGGTGCTGTTTCCCATCGTCATTCTCGGCCTGCCGCAGGACTGGCTCGGCGGCCTCGTCGGTCTGCCGGTGCAGCCGCTCAGCATCGCCGGCTACAATATCGGCTCGCCGAAGCAGTTCTATTTTTTCACCTTCGTGCTGATGCTGTTGTCGAGCTATGCGGTGTTCAACCTGCATCGCAGCCGCTTGGGCCGCGCCTTCAAGGCGGTGCGCGACAACGACGTGGCAGCCGAAGTCATGGGCATTCCGGTGCTGCGCTACAAGATCACGGCGTTCTTCGCCGGGTCGTTGTTCGCCGGCATTGCTGGGGCGTGTACTGCATGGTTCCTACAGTTTGTCACCATCGAGAGTTTCACGCTGTTCGCCTCGGTCTGGTATCTCGGCATGCTGATCGTCGGCGGCGTGCACAGCCCGGTTGGCGCCATCCTCGGCGTGGTCTTCATCACGCTGTTCCAGGAAGGCCTGCATGAAGTGGCAACCATGGTCATGCGCGGTCAGTCCCATGCTGTCGGCGGCGCGGTTTTCGCCACCACCAATATCGTGCTCGGCGCCTGCATCCTGCTGGCGCTGATCTTCGAACCGCGCGGCTTGGCGCATCGCTGGTCGGTGCTCCGGGCTGCGTTCCAGCTATGGCCGTTCCCACGCCAGTGAGCGCGGCACTAGAGCAGGGGCCGTCGGCCTCTCAATAAAAACAGGAGGAAACAATGGCGTTCAGGACCACTTTTGCTGCGGCAGCGATGCTGGCCGCGGTTTCACTGCCCGCCTATTCGGCGGAATACACCATGTCGGCCTCGGCCGACTTCTCCGGCCCCTTCGCCGACGTGATGCCGAATGCCATGTCCGGCATCGAAAGCGTCACCGCCTGGTGGAACAAGGAGGTCGGTGCCAAGCTCGGCGTCAAGGTGAATATCAAGATCTACGATATGCGCTATGACGCTGCCGTGATCGCCCGCACCTGGCCGACCATTCTGTCGCGCGACCAGCCGATCATGCATCTCGGCTTCGGCTCGCCCGATCTCACCACCCTGATGACCCGCCTGCCGAACGACAAGGTGCCGATGCTGATCGGCACCGCGATGGTCAGCATGGTGTGGAAGCCGCAGGGTTGGCATTTCTCGATCCGCCCGACCTACAGCCATGAATTCGTTGGCCTGCTGGATTACCTGCAGAAGAAGCAGGGCGGCAAGCTGAAGATCGGCGCGGTCTCGACCCAGACGGCGGCCGGCTTCGTCGATCAGGTCAAGGGCGTCGAAAAATTCGCCGCCACCTATCCGGACCGCTTCGAGGTGGTGGATACGCAATGGGTGGCTGCCAGCCCGGTGTCGATGACCAGCAACGTCCGCGCCATGCTGGAGAAGAAGCCGGATGTCATCCTGGTGGGTGGCACCACGGCCCAGGTCACCGCCACGGCGGCGGCGCTGGAAGAACTGAATGCCAAGGTGCCGATCATCAATTCGACCCATAACGGCCTTACCGAGGTCGCCAAGGGCTATGATCTGAAGAAGATGAACGGTTCCTATTCGGCCTTCTCGTTCACGCCGGACAATCAGCCCAAGCTGCCGCTGCGCGATATCTACGAAGCCAACAAGGTCGGCAACGGCCAGTGGGGCATCATTACCACGCAGTCCGCGGCCCAGGCTTTGCTGGCGCTCCGCGTGCTGGAAAAGGCTGTTGCCAAGGTCGGCAAGGACAAGGTGACCGGTCAGGCGATGTATGACGCCCTGCTCGCCAACAAGTTCACCGAGCAGGAATTGCTCGGCGTGCTGCCGGAGCTGGATTTCGACGACAGCGCCCCGTTCCCGATCGGCGCCATCAAGGCCAAGGCCCAGGTGGTGGTGGATGGCAAGATCCAGCCGCTGACCGAGGAATGGCTGCCGGTTCCGGCTTTCGAGAAGTGGTGAGTTGACAATGGTATTGCGCAGCATCCGGGAGACGCGGCCATGGGATTGACCCTGACCAATGTCGATGTCGTCTATGGTGGCGTCATCCAGGTGCTGCGCAGTGCCAATCTTGAAGTGCCCGACGGCAAGATGGTGGTTCTGCTTGGCTCCAATGGCGCCGGCAAGACCACCACGCTGCGGGCGATTTCCGGCCTGCTGCATGCCGATCTCGGCGAGGTGACGGCCGGCGACATCGTTTTCAACGGCGAAAACCTCACCAACCGCGACCCGATCTCGATTTTCGACAAGGGCATCGTGCAGGTGCTGGAAGGCCGCAAGGTGCTGGAGCACCTCACGGTGGAGCAGAACCTGCGCATCGGCGCGCATCGCCGCAGCGACCTCGCAGCGGTCAAGCGCGATCTCGAGCGCGTCTACAATTATTTCCCACGCCTGCCCGATCTGCTTGGCCGCACCGCCGGCTATCTCTCGGGCGGCGAGATGCAGATGCTGCTGATTGGCCGCGCCCTGATGGCGGCACCGAAGCTGCTGATCCTGGACGAGCCTTCCATGGGCCTGGCGCCGATGCTGGTCGAGCAGCTATTCGAAGTGATCGGCCGTATCAATCGCGAAGAAGGCATGACCGTGCTGCTGGTCGAGCAGAATGCCCGCGCCGCGATCAAGCAATGCGATTATGGCTATGTCATGGATGGTGGCCGCATCGTGCTGCATGGCACGCGCGCCCAGCTCGAGCAGAACCAGGATGTGCAGGAATTCTATCTCGGGCTTTCGATCGGCGAGGAGCGGCGCAATTTCCGCGACGTGAAGCATTACCGCCGCCGCAAGCGCTGGCTGGGCTGAACATGGCCGACCGCTTTCATCATATCCGCGAAGTATACAGCGATGCCGTTGCGCTGGCGCCGGCTTTGCGCCGCCGCTTCGAGGCGGCTGGCTTGTCGCCGGCGGATATTGTGAATGCGGAAGCATTGTCGCGGCTGCCGGTGCTGAAGAAGGAAGCGCTGATGGCGGCACAGCAGGCCGAGCCGCCCTTTGCCGGCTATCTCGCCTGCGGCCTTCAGGAAATCGCTCATATATATGTGTCGCCGGGACCGATCTTCGAGCCGTCGCTCAAATCCGACGAAACCGGCCATGGCATGGATTACATGTTCCGTGCTGCCGGCCTCGGCCCAGGCGATCTGGCGCTGAACACCTGGGCCTATCATCTGGTGCCGGCCGGGCTGTTGTTCGATCAGGGCCTGCGCCATGTCGGGGCCGGCGTGATTCCAGGCGGCACGGGCAACAGTGATCTGCAGGCCAGCCTGCTGCTGAAACTGCCGGTCACGGCTTTTCTCGGCTCCACGGCCTTTTTCCAGACCCTGGTCGAGCGGCTGGAAGGCGAGGGGCATAAGCTGCCACAGGCCTGGAGCCTGCGGCACGCCTTCCTTGGCGGTGAATTCGGTGACTGGTCGGCCAAGCGCCGCCGGCTGGAAGAAACCTACGGCATCAAAATCTGGTCCTGCTATGGCACTGCCGATTTCGGCCTGATCGGCTATGAAGAAGCGGGCAAGGATGGCTACAGCATCCATCCTGAGCGCTTCGTGCAGATCTGCGACCCGGAAAGCGGTGCGCAGCTGCCCCAGGGCGAATCTGGCGAAATCGTCGTGACGACACTGTCGCGCGGCTGGCCGATGATCCGCTTCGGCACGGGCGATGTTGCGATAGCGACGGAAACCGCCAGCGATGGCGGTGCGGCGCGCATCAGTGCCTTGCAGGGCCGTGTCGGCCAGGCGGTGAAGGCGCGCGAAATCTTCATCTATCCCAGCCATGTCGAGGCTTTGCCGCGTCGCGTCGCGGGCCTTGCGCGGGCTGTGGTGGAAGTGGGCAGCACCGGTCATCGTGATGCCATTACGGCCAGGATCACACTTGCCGGTGCGGCAAACGAGGCAGCGGTAACACCTTTGCTGCGCCAGGCTTTCACCAGCCTCACGCGCCTGCAGCTCGACCATATCGAAATCGTCCCCAGCGATACTCTTCCGGCCGACGCGCCATTGTTGCGCGATCTGCGTCACGCCTCCCCATGATTCAAGCACAAGAATAGGTCACACCATGGCCATCCTCTCCAGCAGTATCGATACCGGTTCCGCTGCCTTCAAAGCCAACAAGGCCGTTTATGACGGCCTGCTCGGCACCTTGCGCGAACGCTATGCCTGGGCTTTGGCCGGTGGCGGCGAAGCCATGGTCAAGCGCCATCGCGAGCGCGGCAAGATCATTGCCCGTGACCGCATCGACCTGCTGGTCGATCCGATGTCGCCATTCCTTGAACTCTCGCCGCTCGCTGCCTGGGGTCTCTACGACAACAAGGTGCCCGCCGCCGGCCTGGTCACTGGCATCGGCTGTATCCGCGGCACCATCTGCATGATCATCGCCAACGATGCCACCACCAAGGGCGGCTCGTTTTTCCGCGAAACCATCAAGAAACATATCCGCGCCCAGGATATCGCCTTCGAGAACCGCCTGCCGATTGTCTATCTGGTCGATTGCGGTGGCGCCAACCTGTCCCAGGGCGATGAAGTGTTTCCGGATCAGGATCATTTCGGCGGCGCTTTCTATCGGCAATGCCGCATGTCGGCGGCCGGCATTCCACAGATCGCCGCCGTGTTCGGCGAATGCACGGCGGGCGGCGCCTATATCCCGGCGCTTTCCGACGAGGTGGTGATGGTGGCGGGCAATAGCAGCGTGCATCTCGGCGGGCCGCAGATTGTCAAGGCAGCGATCAAGGAGATCATCGACCGCGACAGCCTGGGCGGTGCGGAAATGCACTCCACCGTTTCCGGCGTCTCGGATCATTTCGCCCGCGATGAACTGGAAGCCATCGCCAAGACCCGCGATATCGTCGCCGCGCTCAAGCGGGCGCAGACCATTCATGCCGTGGTGCAGCCGGCAAAGGCGCCGCTTTATGACGCCGCCGATATTCCTGGCATCGTCGGTGCTGATCTGACGCGGCCCTTCGATCAGCGCGAGGTGATCGCGCGGCTGGTCGATGGCAGTGAATTCCATGAATTCAAGCCGCTTTATGGCAACACGCTCGTCTGTGGCTTTGCCCATATCCAGGGGCTGCCGGTCGGCATCATCGCCAATAATGGTGTGCTGTTCTCCGATTCCTCCCTGAAGGGCGCGCATTTCATCGAGCTCTGCGACCAGCGCCAGATCCCGCTGCTATTCCTGCAGAATATCACCGGCTTCATGGTCGGCTCGGAAGCTGAACGCGGGGGTATCGCGAAGAATTCCGCCAAGCTGGTCTATGCCGTATCCAATGCCCGCGTGCCGCGCTATACGCTGGTCACCGGCGGCTCCTATGGTGCTGGCAATTACGGCATGAGCGGTCGCGGTTTCCGCCCGCGCTTCATGTTCATGTGGCCGAATGCCCGGCTTGGCACCATGAGCCCGGATGTCGGCAGTTCGGTGCTGATGGATCTGCGCCGCTCCAGCATTTCGCGCAATCCGGCCAGCGAGCAGGAACTGGCAGCCTATGAGGTCAAGCTGCGGCAGATGTTCGATGAGCAGTCGAACCCCTATTACTGCACGGCGCGGCTCTGGGACGATGGCCTGATCGAGCCACAGGATACCCGTGGCGTGCTCGGCCTCTGCCTCGCCATCGGCGCCATGCAACCGCACGATACCGGCAATCGGCCGGTCTACCGGATGTGAGGGAGAGGATCATGTTCGCATACTCCCCTCGTCCGATCCGTTCCGTGCTGGTCGCCAATCGCGGTGAAATCGCCGTGCGCGTATTGCAGACTTGCAAGCGTCTGGGCTTGCGCGGCCTGGCGGTCTATTCCGATGCCGATGCAGAGGCGCCGCATGTGCGACTGGCCGATGCCGCCGTCCGTATTGGCGCGGCGCCGGCCCGCGATAGTTACTTGAGCATTCCAGCGATCATCGCTGCCGCGCAGCAGCTTGAAGCCGATGCAATCCACCCTGGCTACGGCTTTCTCTCGGAGAATGCCGCCTTCGCGCGTGCCTGCGAGGCAACCGGGCTGATTTTTGTCGGCCCAGCGCCCAAGGCGGTGGCGGCAATGGGGTCGAAGATCGAGGCCAAGCGCATCGCGGAAGCCGCTGGCGTACCCACCGTGCCGGGTTATCATGGCGATGCCCAGGATGCGGCGACGTTGCTGGCGGCGGCGAAGCAGATTGGCTTCCCGGTGCTGATCAAGGCCTCGGCCGGCGGCGGCGGTCGCGGCATGCGGCTGGTCGAGCGCGACGCCGATTTCGCCTCGGCGCTGGAAGCCGCGCGCAATGAGGCGCAATCGGCCTTTGGCGATGCCAGCGTGCTGCTGGAGAAATACATCCGCAATCCGCGCCATCTGGAAGTGCAGTTGATCGGCGACCGCCGGGGAAATCTGCTGCATCTGTTCGAGCGCGATTGCAGCGTACAGCGCAATAACCAGAAGATCCTGGAGGAGGCGCCGGCGCCGAACCTGCCCGACATCGCACGCCAGCGACTATTTGCGGCTGCGCTGAAGCTCGGCCAGGCTATCGGCTACGATTCCGCCGGCACGGTGGAATTCATCATGGAAGCCGGCGATGAGCAGCCGTATTTCCTGGAAATGAACACCCGCCTGCAGGTAGAGCATCCGGTCACGGAAGCGATCACCGGCATCGATCTGGTGGAATGGCAGCTTATCGCCGCGGCCGGCGAGGCTTTGCCGTTGACCCAGGAACAGATCCGGGCCCATGGCCACGCCATCGAGGCGCGGCTTACCGCTGAACGTCCCGATCTCGGCTTTCAGTCGGTGACCGGCCGGATCGCCCATATCGCCGGCCCGCCGGCCTTGCGCTTCGATAATGGTGTCGCGGATGGCAGCGAGGTCGGGCTTTACTATGATTCGATGCTGGCCAAGCTGATCGCCCATGGCCGCACACGGGAAAGCGCGCTCGACAAGCTGGAAGGCGGCCTGCGCGGCCTTGCCCTGCTGGGCCTGCCGAGCAACCAGCTTTTCCTGCGCGACGCGATCCGTCAGCCGTTGTTTGCCGAGGGGCGTGCCACAACGCGCTTCATCACGCAATCCTATCCCGATGGCTGGAAGCCCGATGCAGCCGAACTGCGCCTGTTGCGCGCTGCTGCGCTGGCGGCCTGGTGCAGCCCCGGCGCGCATCACCCGCAACAGGGGCCGAATGGCTGGACCAATCCGTGGCTGCTGCGCGATCCGCTGCGAGTGACGGCAGCAGCGCGTCCGGTCCTGGTCACGGCCTTGCTGGAAGATGAATACGGCAGCGTGGAGATGGAGTTGCATCAGGGCCGTGAGGGCGCGGCAGCGGTGATTGATGGCGAACGCGTGGCGATTGGCGCTGTTGCTGCCGGCGCCGATTGGCTGAGCTTTGCGCCGCAGGGGGCGCCGGAGCGTCTGGTTTGCCGCCGCGAAGACGGCAAGCTGCTGATTGCGCGTCAGGGTCTGGCGATCCAGGCGAAAATTGTCCTGAAAAGCGAAGCGCCGCGCGCCCAGGAGGCGGAGACCGCCAATGGCAACCGCATCACGGCACCGTTGCATGGCCTTGTGGCGCAGATCTACGTCAAGGTCGGCGACCGTGTCGAGGCCGGCATGGCCGTAGCGCAGATGGAAGCGATGAAGCTGGTACACACGCTTGCCGCGCCGCAGGCCGGTGTGGTGGCGAGCATCCGCCATGCCGCAGGCGATATCGTCCCGGCTGGTGCCACATTGATCGAGATTGACCTGGCAGTAGAAGAGGAGACACGCTGATGGCCGGTTTATGGTTTGAAGAGTTCAAGGATGGCATGGTGTTCAATCACGAATGGACCCGCACCATCACCGAGGCCGACAATATGTGGTTCTCGCTGCTGACCATGAATACGCAGCCGTTGCACATTGATGCGCATTATTCCGCCAAGTCGGAATGGGGCAAGCCGCTGGTCAACAGCCTGCTCACGCTTGGCCTGATGGTCGGCATGTCGGTGAACGACACCACTTTCTGCACCACACTGGCCAATCTCGGCATGACCAATGTGAAATTCCCCAAGCCGCTATTCCAGGGCGATACCGTGCGCGTACGCACCACGGTGTTGAACAAGCGCGAGAGCAAGTCGCGGCCCAAGGAAGGCATTGTCACTTTCTTCCATGAAACCTTCAATCAGCATGGCGAGATGGTGGCGAGCTGCGAGCGTCAGGCGCTGATGCGCAAGAAGCCCGTCGATCAGGCGAAAGCCTGATCACGATGCGCTCGCTGCTTTTCGCCCCTGGTGCCTCGGCCAAGATGATGGCCAAGGCACTGACCGGCGATGCCGATGTGGTGATCCTCGATCTCGAGGATTCGGTAGCGCCGGACGCCAAGGCGGCAGCACGCATCGCCGTGGCTGAAGCCCTGGCGACGCCACGCCGGCCGGAACAGCGGCTCTATGTCCGCATCAATCCGCTGGATGGCGGCTGGCATGGCGATGATCTGGCGGCGGTGATGCCGGCGCGGCCCGATGGCATCATGCTGCCGAAACCGGAAGGGCCGCAGGATGTCGAGCGGCTGTCGCGGCTGCTGGCCGGACTGGAAGCACCGGCGGATGCCGGGCGGACCCGCATTATCGCGATCTGTTCGGAAACCGCTGCCGGCACGCTGTCGCTGGCGGCGCAATCCTGGAAACATCCGCGTCTCGCCGGCCTGCTCTGGGGCGCGGAAGACCTCGCTGCTGCCATCGGCAGCAGTGGTAACCGCGATGCAGAGGGCCATTACACCGCGCCATTCCAACTGGCACGTAACCTCTGCCTGTTTGCCGCCCGCGCCGCCGGCGTGGTGCCGATCGACGCGGTCTACACCGATATCCGTAACCCGGAAGGCCTGGCGGCGGAAGCGGGCGCCGCGCGGCGCGATGGCTTCAGCGCCAAGGCGGCGATCCATCCGTCGCAGGTGGCCGTCATCAATACAGCCTTCAGCTACACGGCAGCGGAGATTGCCTGGGCGCGACGCGTCGTCGATGTATTGCAGGATGGTGCCATCGGTGCGGCGCAGCTCGATGGCCAGATGGTGGATGTGCCGCACCTGCTGCAGGCGCGGCGGATTCTCAGCAACGCTTGAGTCTTAGCCCGCCAGGGCGTGCAGGTGATTATCCCAGGCGATGGCATGGCGCCGCTGGCTGCCATCGGGCAGCAGCAGGTCGCCGCGCCCGCCACTGAGTGCGAAACCACCCCGCAAGGCCGTCACCCCGCAGATATCGGGCAGACGCAACACGTCGCCGGCAGGATGCAGCACAGCCTGGGCACCGAGCGGTGAGGTGACGCATAGCTTCTCTTGCCCCAATGCGGCAACAGCGCCGCAATAGCCGCGCATGCCACCCTGCTCGGTGCCCAGCGCGGCCCAGCGGATATCCGCGCCGTGCCAGAAAGCCAGCAGCGGCACGGCCGGGTCGGCGGCACCGCGATCCTGTGCTGCCACTGCCACGCTGCCATCGGGCAGGGCCGCCATATGGCGCAGGCTGAGGCGGCGCAATTCCGCCGGTACTTCTGTTCGCGCCAGCATCGCGCCGGTCCGCGGATCAAGCCGTGCCAGATTGGAGGGTTCCAGCGCGTCGCCACCATTCGCGACTACCAGCGCGCCCTTCACGAGCAGCAATTCATGCGGATCGACGCCACCGGTCGGCCAGAGCGCGGTGCGCTGCCCGGTCTTGGCATCGAGCACGGCGATACAGCCCTGGCCATCTGAGTCGCTGGCCGTGGCCGCCAATCTCGCGGCATCGAGATAGATGACATGGCCACCATAGGCGAGATCATCGCAGGGCCAGATTTCGCTGTGGCCGCTCACGAGATCAAGCTGCAGCAACCATTGTCCAGGCCGCCGCGCGGAGATCACGGCATATCTGCCATCCGGTGCCATGGCCATACCATGGCCGCGTCCCGGCAAGGTGTGGCGCCACAGCACATCGCCTGTCGCATCCAGGCCGAAACTGGCCTGACCTTCGGCATCGCCGCCACAGGCCAGCAAGGCCAGGGATGTCTCAGCCATCGCTGCGGCGCCAAACAGCGGTAGTGCGGCTAGGCCGAGCAGCAGGCCGCGCCGGCTCGGAGCAATCGCCTCAGTCGCCATCGAGCGCATTGAAGCCCACCTGTATATCCAATGCCGGCGCCAGCTTTTCCGCCAGCAGATTTTTCAGCGCCCCGGCATCGGCGCGCAGCTTGTCCAGCATCGCGCGCTGCGCCGAACTGGCCAACGCGCTTTCGAAATCAAGGCCGTGCGTGCGCTGGGCCAGATCCTCGAAGCGCCGGCTGAGCTCGGCTGCCAGGGCCTTGTCGGCAAGGTTTGGCGCGATGGCCTGGGCAAAGAGATCGCGCGCGGCGGCCAGATTGATGGCGATGGCGGCACCGGACTGGCCGCTGCGCCAGTATTCCGCCGCCATCGGCTTTTGCTCACGCGGTGTCTTGCCAAGTGGTCGTGCCAGTTTGTGGTCGGCCACCAGTTCGATGGCGGTATGCAGCGATTTGAACAGGTCCTGTGTTGCCTCGTCTGGTCCGGCATAGACCACCAGATTGCCCTTGGCGGCGATGAACTGCTCGGCATAGCCGCGCCCGGCGCCCCAATCGGCGCGGATATCGCTTGCCATGGTGGCGAGGTTGCTGGCCGCTGCCTGCACCCATTGGCAGCGGAACGGCTCTGCCCGCAGCTTGGTCACTTCCGCCGCATCGAACAATTCGCGCTCCAGTGCCGTGAGGCCCTGCACCGCGATGGAGCCGATGCCGAAATCCGGCAGCTTGCCGGCAGCGAAGAGTTCAGCCATCTGCCGTGCCACGCTATTGCGCGGATCGGGCCAGTAGGCGAAACGCTGCAGCCGGTTGAACAGCAGCACCGGGCCAAAACGGATATGCTGCAGGTTCTGCCAGGCGAGGTTGGCCTGGCGCCAGCCCTGGCGCAGTGTGTCGAGATCGTCGCAGCCCTTGGCCGCGTTGGCGGCGAAAGCCTGGGTTGCCTGTTGCAGGGCATCAAGGCGCGGCAGGATATGTTTCTCCACCGCCGCCTTGTTGATGGCGGCATAGTCCGGCGCGGCCTGGGCCGGCAGGGTGAACAGCAGCAACAGCGTGGCAAGCCAGTAGCGCATCATAGAGACTCCAGGAAAGCGAGCAGGGCATCGCGGTCGGTCTTGCGCATGGCGATCACGCGGTCGCGTGCCTTGGCCGCTTCGCCGCCATGCCACAGGATCGCCTGCAGCACGCCATCGGCGCGGCCATCATGCAGCAGGAAATCGTGGTCGTTCACCCGCCGGGTCAGGCCCAGGCCCCAGAGCGGCGGCGTGCGCCAGAGCCGGCCATCCGGGCCGGCATCAGCCAGTTCGTCGCCCATGTCATGCAGCAGCAGGTCGGTATAGGGCCAGATCACCTGGTTGGCGAGTTCGGGCCGGTCTTCCGATGGGCCGGTGACATGGCGCGGCACATGGCAAGCCGCGCAGCCGATATCGCCGAACAGTTTCTGGCCACGGCGAACCTGTGGCGCATCAATGCCCTCGCGCGCCGGCACGGCGAGATTGCGGGCATAGAAGACAGTGAGGTCGAACAGCTTCTGCGGCACTTCCACACCATCATCGTCAGCGCCATCCGGCGCGGCGCGGCAGGTCGCCTGCACCGCCGTGCAATCACCGAAGCCATCACGGAATACCGGTGTCGAAAGCCCCATATCATTCAGGAAGGCGATGGCGGTCTGGTCGGCGATGCTGGCGGCATTGGCTTTCCAGCCGAAACGACCGAGCAACTGCGTGCCATTGTTGGTCGGACTCGCCACCAGGCGGGCGCGGCCACGGATCCCGTCGCCATCCTTGTCGTCCGGGTCGGCGCGGGCAAGGATGTCGGCTTCCGGGATCAGTTCCAGCAGGCCGACGCCGATCATCGGCGGCGCGATGCGCGGCGACAAAGTGGTGGCCGGGTCGATGGCGCCATAAGCCAGCTCGCGCAAGTCATATTGCGGCTGCTGCAGGGTGACGCGCATGCCGTCAGCAAGTGTGACGGTGCGCGGCTTGCGGCTGATATGCACACCGGCTTCGGCGTCGAAACCCTGGATGGCGAAGGTCTGCAATTGCTTGCCATAGATCGGATCGGGCGTGCCATCGGGCCGTGCCAGGGCAAACAGCAGTGAGGAGGGCTGTTCCTCCGGCCCGGGCGGCCGGCCGCGACCGTCCTTGAGATGGCAGGCCTGGCAGGCACGGGCATTGAACAGTGGTCCCAGGCCATCGGAACTGCGCGTGGAGGAGGGCGCCGCCACCCAGAGCTTGCGGAACACGCCGTCGCCGAGCTTGAAATCAAGCTGTCGCGCGAAGGAGAGGTTGCCCGACGGATTGGAAAAGGCCGAACGGTTGCGCGGCCCCTTGCTGGTTGCCGTGCCGCCCGGTTTGTCTTCGCCCTGATGCGTCGTATCGTTGGCAACTGCCGCACTGATGGCAGTGCCGCCTGCCAGCAGCGCCACCAGCAGCAGCGCCATCGGCGGCATCGGTCGCATTACTTCTTACCCACCTTTGCCGGTGCGTCGAGGCTGTCGGAGCCCTCGAACTTCACTTTGCCGAGCTGCAACGCGGCGATGATGCGCTCCAGCGTGCGGGTCTGGTCGATCAGCGCGGCAATCGCTGTCTCGATCACCGCAGCACCGGCGGTGTTGCCTTCCGCCAGCATCTGGTCATAGCGCTCCACGGTTTCGGCGCGCTGCTTCAGTGCCGTCATGGCGCTGAGCGATGCATCCAGCTTGCCGCGCATCTCGGCATCGAGCGCCGGTGCCTTGGCCGCCACCAGTGCTGAAAGGCCAGGGCCTTGCAGCTTGCCATAGCGACCGAGATACACCGCTTGCATACCCACGACATTGTAGTAGTGAGAGTTATGCGTGTTGTCCGAGAAGCAGTCTTGTTCTTCCTCAGGATCATGCAGCAGCAGGCCGAGCTTCATGCGCTCGCCGGCGAGTTCGCCATAAGCCAGGCTGCCCAATCCGGTAACGATGCTGGAAATGCCGGCGACAGGATCGGCAAGCAGGGTCTTGCGGGCTTCCCCTTCCTTGCTCCATTGCGTCGCCATCCAGGCCAGGTCATCCACCAGCAGCCGGGTCGCCACCTGCAGATAGGCGGCGCGACGATTGCAGGGCGGGTGGGTGCAGGCGGACCCTTGAGCATAGTCGGTCCAGGGGCGGGTGCCCGCGCCTGGCCCGGTGCCGTTGAGATCCTGGCCCCAGAGCAGGAATTCCACGGCGTGATAACCGGTGGCGACATTGGCCTCCACGCCGCCGGCTTCCTGCAGGCCGCGCAAGGTGCGCCAGGTGATCTGTGCGGTATCCACCCTCTTGCCGCCGATGCTCAGCTTCGGATGGGCGATAATGTTGGCGGCGTACCATGGATTGGCATCCGAGCTTTCGCCGTAGCGGCCGGTATCGACATAGTCGATCAGGCCCTCGTCCAGCGGCCAGGCATTCACGCGGCCTTCCCATTCATCCACGATCTTGTTGCCGAAGCGGAAGACCTCGGTCTGCGGATAGATTTCGCGCGCCTTCAGCCAGGCTTCGCGCGCTGCAGCCAGGTTGGCCTCCGAGGGCTTCGCCACCAGGGCATCCACGCGCTTGAGCAGCAGTCGGGCCCGCGCCAGTGCATCGCCATACATGGCTTGGGCGATATCGCTGTACTGGTTCAATACGGCGGTGGGGCTGGCTGGCTGAACCGGGGCCTGGGCCTGTATCTGTGCGTGAGTGCCGGCTGGCAGGCAAAGGCCCCCCACTAGCAGCAGCGCGGCGAAAAGCAACTTGGTCATGGCGGCAGCTCCGGGCCTTTGATGAAGTTGCCAATAATTATCAATAACAATTACATCGGCAAGGCTGCCAGCCCGAACGGTAATGGCTATTTAATGGACTGATATTCCCGGTTTATTTTTACCCGGCTGCCGCAGCGGCAGGCTGTGGCGGCGCTTGCGTTGGCCGGTATGCCCCGGCACCATGGCCGCCGCACACCACAACAACCGGGAAATACTCGTGTCGAAGCTGCCTGGCGCCCTGGCGCAATCTCCGCTCCCGATCATCGCCGCCCCGCTCTTCATCATCAGCAATCCGAAACTGGTGATTGCGCAATGCAAGGCCGGGGTGATCGGCTCGATGCCGGCGCTGAATGCCCGTCCGGCGGCGCAGCTCGACGAGTGGCTGGCCGAGATCACCGAAACCCTGGCCGCCTATAACCGCGACAACCCGGACCGCCCTGCAGCGCCGTTCGCCATCAATCAGATCGTGCACAAGAGCAACGACCGCCTTGAGCATGACATGGAGATGGTGGCGAAATACAAGGTGCCGGTGATCATCACCTCGCTCGGCGCCCGCACCGATGTGAACGACGCGATCCATGCCTATGGTGGTGTGGTGATGCATGACATCATCAACAACACTTTCGCGCGCAAGGCGATCGAGAAGGGCGCCGATGGCCTGATCGCCGTTGCCGCTGGTGCCGGCGGCCATGCCGGCGTCAAGAGCCCGTTCGCGCTGATCCAGGAAATCCGTGAGTGGTTCGATGGCCCGGTGGCCCTGAGCGGCTCGATAGCCACGGGTGGCGCGGTGGCGGCGGCGCGCGCCATGGGCGCCGATTTCGCCTATATCGGTTCGGCTTTCATCGCCACCCATGAGGCCCGCGCGGCGGATGGCTACAAGCAGATGATCGTGGAGAGCAATTCCGACGACATCGTCTATTCCAACCTGTTCACCGGCGTGCATGGCAATTATCTCAAGCCATCGATCAAGGCCGCCGGCCTGGATCCCGATGCTTTGCCGGAATCCGATCCCAGCAAGATGAATTTCGGCGGCTCGGCGACCAAGGCGTGGAAGGATATCTGGGGCTGCGGTCAGGGTATCGGCGCGGTGAAGGAGATCGTCGCTGCCGGCGATTTGGTAGCGCGTCTGGCGGAAGAATACCGCGCCGCGCTCAAGCGCCTCGCGAATTGATACATAACGGCGTAAACAACCTTATAAGTTGAATAACTGCTACTATTCAGAGTATAATGCCGCCATCTCTTCTCTGAAGTGTATTGGAGGTGGCGGCATGGCAATCGATATCGGCACCTGTATTGCCCAGGATTTCGCGGCGCATGTGAATTCGGCGTTTTATGTCGAGCATGAACAGGCAGGAAAGCTGGAATTCCGCCTGCTCTCGATCAGCGACACACCGCAATTCAAACCGCAATTCCTCTGGGCCAAGCGCCCGCCGTTTTCGCTGTTCTTTGCTAGTCCGCAGGGCTACGAGGTCGGCCAGGGCACGCTCACGCTCAATCACAAGGCGCTCGGCAAGATGATGGTGTTCCTGGTGCCGGTGGGCCGAGTTGGCGGCAACAATCACGACATGACGCAGCCGGTGCTGCTGCAATGCAGCTTCAATTAGCCGCGCGGCAGCCCGGCATCAATTGGCGTTGACCGGATAGTCTGCGTTGGCGACGCAGATGGCATAGAGGATGCTCAGGTAGGGTTGCTGGGTCGGGATTGGCGCCGGATTGGTGCTGCCAGTCGCGGCCACCGTATAGGGATGCAGGGTCTGATCCGCTGCCGCGTTGCTGTAGGTGAAAAGGGTGACATTCAAATTCGGGCCAGCGGTAGCGCGACTGAACATGACGCCGGCCGTCGGGCTGGCCTGGCCGGATGTCTTGAACACCGCCACCGCAGGGGACTGAGCATTCAGGCTGTGGCTGTGGGAGGGCAGCGGGGCGGTCGTCGCAGGCGCGCCATAGCCCTTCGCGAATGTCCGCATTGTCAGGCCGGTGCCCTGACCGCTGCCATTCACCATGGTGCTGCGCAGATCAGGCAAGCCGAAAGTACTCATGCCATCACCGCCAAAGCGCGACCCCAGTAACGAAAACAATGCCTGATATTGGTTGGCACGAAGTATCGAGCCATCGCATGCCGCCCAATTCTCTGGCGCATAGGTGAAAGCCAAAGGGCGAATCTCGGAAATATACGCGTCCATGCTGAGTCTCCCGAAGTTCGGTTAAAGCGAGGGGGCCGTCAAACGGCTGGTGCAGTCTGGTTTCAGGGGCGCTGCGGATACAGGCCGGTAACGCAGAAGACGTAACTCAGCGTCAGCATCGGGGCGACGATAGGGATGCTTGTCGACGAAGTGCTCCCGGTGCTGCTAACTGCCGTGGTATCCAGCGCCACCGGCGTGCCGGCATTCGCTGGAACGTAGAAGCGCTGGTCGCTGGCCACGGGGCCGAGCATGGCGCCCGCCGGGATATTGGTCGACTGGCTGGCCTTCGATGCCGCCTGAAAGCCATGGGAATGTGCTGGCATGTTGGCATTGCTGCATGGCGCGGTCTCCGTGCCGATATATTGACCGACAACACGGCTGGTCAGCCCAGTGCCTTGTCCCTGGCCAACGGCGACACGGCCACGCATGTCCGGGAGCTTGAAATTGGTTCTGCCATCGCCGCCGTAAACGGTGCCGATCAGCGCGTAGAGCGCCTCATACTGGCTGATTGGCAAGGGTTGGCCTTGGCACAGCGCCCAGTTCTCGGGAGCATAGCTGCAGGCCAGAACGCGGACTTCGCCAAGATAGGCTTCAGCCATGGCGGTGTTCCTTCTGTCGTTGAGGTCGGGATCAGGGGTCCAGGATTGGGGTCCAGAATCAGGCGCCGGGTTCAGCGGCGCCGGCGCCGCTAGGGCCGCGTCGGAAAAATACCCCTCGTGGCGATGCAGCAATTCAGCACCAGGCTCGGCTGCATGGTGGGGATCGGCGTGGCCGCGCCTGCATTGCCGATTGTCGAGGCATCCAGGATTACTGGACTCAGGGTGGTCGGATCCGCAGGCACGGTGGTATAGGCCTGCGCGGTCGGTCCCGCGTAGCTGGTCGGCGCGGTCACCTTGCCCAACAGGTTGCTGGTTGGAACCGGTACGTTGGCGGCGGTGTTAGACACCACGGCAACCGTGTGACTGTGGGTCGTCAGGTTGGCGGCGGTCATCGCCACGCTTTCCTTGCCGCCGGTATTGCCGATCTTGGTGGTGAAGCTGGGGAAATTCTTGTTCTGCCCTTGGCTGATCATGGTGCGGCCGCGCAGATCGGGCAGGGCAAAACTGGTATTCGCATTCCCGCCATAAGTGTAGTTGAGCAAGGCGAACAGGGCTTGGTTTTGTGCTATCGGGAGCAGGGCGCCGTCGCATATGGCCCAGCCAGTGGGGGCCCAGCTAAAGCCGAAAATCCGAATTTCTCCTACAAACGGCTCCATAATTGCCTCCCCCGGATGTTGCCATGTCCGGCGACCGGTTGTCGCCAGGGATGATCCATGCTTGCAAAAATAATGCTCTTACTACGAGTTTCTGTAAAGAAGAAAATCAACAATAAAGATATTAAAAATAATTGAATACAATTTTATGTATGCGCCACCTCTTGCCTTGAGCAACAGGCTTCCAGGCCGTTCTGCAGTCCGGCTAGCAATGATGCTGCTTGATTGAAGATGATCCTGGATTACAGGGGATCGGGAATGCCGTTGCCACCTTCCGCATCCAGCGGGCGGTGATGCAGCGCCCGATGCAGCGCCGGCTCGCTGAAGCCCGGCGTGTAGATATCGTTGCGGCCGGGCATGAAGGCGACGTCGTAAAGCTCGGTCACGGTATTCTCGATCGTCAGCCAGTGATCGGTCCGGCCGGTTTCCAGATTCACCACCAGCAGGCCACAGGTCTCGGGCACGTTGCGTGCCTCCAGGCGCTGTTTCAGCGGCATGTTGGTGGTGAACGAGCTGGCGCGCAGCTTTGACAGGCCGATCACCGCATGCTTGCCGATGAAACACAGGCCGCGCGCAAAGCCAGGGCAGAGCGCCACTTTTTCGAAGCGGCCGCTGGCTGGGTCGAGATAGCCGAAATCGCCGTGGCCGGAATCCAGCAGCCACAGGCGGCCATCATGCCAACGCGGCGAATGCGGCATCGAGAAGCCTTCGCCCACCACTGCATCGGCCTGGATGTCGATCACCACGCCGCCATCCTTCTGCTGCTTGCGCCAGCCCATCGGGGTGTCGCTGCGGGCACAGGCGGTGGCATAGGCCAGTTTGCTATCGCGGGCGCACATGCCATTGAGGTGGCTTTTATCGCCGCCCCCCAGGATGCCGACCCAGCTTGGTTTCCACACCGGTACGAAGCCGTAATGGCGGTCAATCGTGGCGATACAGTCGAAATTTGTATTTACAAACAGCAATTCATACTGCTTGCCGCGATAGACTGCCCATTCCAACAGGTCATGGGTATCGACGGGGCCAAGGAAATGGCCCAGCCGGGGCATATAGAGCGCCTTGTAATCCACCTCCTTGCCCGCACCGAGACTGCCTTTGAAGGGCCCGACATGGGAGAAACGCCAGAGCTGTTCCTTGTTCGCCACCCAGATGGCGCCTTCGCGCAGGATCAGCCCCATCGCCGATCCGACGATGCGCTCCAGCGCGCGCAGCTCGCCTTCTGGCGCAGAGAGCAGAAACAGCCGCGAGGTCTGGTAGGTGGTGAAACCCAACGTGCCACCGCTATTTGCCAGCCAGGCCGCGAAGCCCGGCGACGGCAGCAGGCGCGGCAGAATCAGCCCCTCTCCCTTGCGTATGGAGGCTATGCCCGCGTCAGTAGCGTTGCCATCATCCGGCGTGGTAAAAGTCAGGTCTATGTTACTCAAGGTTGAGTTCGGCTCCTGGTGCAGGACAGTTGGCTGTCGCGATGCCAAAGGCAGAGGCATCCAGGGATAACTTTCCCGATTCCATCAATGCCAGCATATGCCCCTAACTTCAATGTCATAAAGGAAAAAACCCGTCCGGGTGTCACAAACCGACAGAATTGCATACTGGCTTAGTATATCCTATTTTGATACTTTAAATGGCTGGAACTCTATTATCAGTGTACGGAAAAACATAACCCTTCCGCGCATTTATACTGGAGTGCCATCAAAAGTGTAAATCACGGGATAATTTACCATGGGCCGCTTTGAAAGCTGGTTGAACCGTCCCGCCACTTCTGCGTTCGCCCTGCGCAGTGATGCCCGTCCGGTGGCCGCGCGACCAGCGACGGATAGCTCTCTGAAAGGCAAGGCCGCCAAGGCTGCCGTATCGCAACCGCTCCTGGCGCTGGCGCTGGAGCCGCGCATGATGTTCGACGCCGCGGCGGCGGCCACGGCGCAGCAGCAGCAGGATCAGGCTGATCAGGCGCAGCAGGATGCGGCGGCTGATCATGCCGCTGCCACTGCGACTTCGGCTGACGACAGCGCAGCGCATCAGCAGCAATTGAGCCAGGCCCTGGCTGGCATGAATCTGGCTGGGATGAGTGACGCGAGTGCGAGCCCGGTCGGCGATCCGACCAGCGATATCGCGGCGCCGCAAGCCACCGGCGCCGGTTCGGACAATGCCAGTCACGATGATGCCACCAGTCTGGTGGCCTCCGCCACCGATGGCGTGCTGCCGCCCGATACCAGCGGTGTGCGCCAGGTCATCGTGGTCGATTGGTCGGTGGAAGACTGGCGCACGCTGATCAATGGCGTCGATCCGTCCACCCCGGTGCTGGTGATGGGCCGCGGCACCAATCTCGACACGTTGGCCACTGCGCTCAGCGCGTATCAGAACCTGGATGCGATTCACGTCGTCACCCATGGTCACAACGGCGCCATCCTGCTGGCCAATACCAATCTCGATAGCGCCGGCATCGACGCCAACGCCGACGCACTGGCGCGGATCGGAGCTTCCTTGCGCGCTGGCGGCGATGTGCTGCTCTATGGCTGCACGGTCGCCGCCGATGCCGATGGCCGCGCCTATGTCGATAAGCTGGCCGCGGCTCTGGGCGATGATGTGGATGTGGCGGCCTCCGATGACCGCACCGGCCCGACCCGCCTCCATGGCGACTGGGACCTGGAATACAGCACCGGCAGCATCGAATCCGTGCTGCCCTTCACGCTCGCCGGCATGCAGGATATCGGCCATTGCCTCGGCTGCGTCGTGGGCGCGACAGTGTCACCAAGTGGCACGGGCAATGACGCATACTTTGCAAATTCAAAGCAGATATTCAACAATACCTCTGGCAAGAATGTTCTCGTGGGCTATTGGCAGCCAGTAGCTGTTTTTGGCAACAACACGCTGTTCTTCACCAAGTATGTTGATGACAAATATAAGAGCCAGGTGGCTTTCACCACATATGGTTATCTTGACTCGACTGATATCGCTTCGGTCAGTTTCAATAATTCCTACCTCTGCTCGACGAATTTCGCTGGCGATCCAGCGCCGACGGTGTCGGACGCGAATATCACCATCACCAGCACCGGCAGCGGCACCGGTGGCGCCTACAAGATCGGCGATACGGTCACCGCGAAGTGGAACAACACGGCCGGCGGCGACAACAATTCGGTCACCGTCACCGCCGTGACCATGGATTTCAGCCAGTTCGGCGGCGGCACGGCCGTGACGGCGACCAATTCCAGCGGCAACTGGACGGCGTCCTACACCATCACGTCTGGTTCGGTTGACACCACAAACCGCAACGTATCGGTCAAGGCCACCAGTTCGGGCGGTTCAACCACCACGAACGATACCAGCAACCTGACCGTCGACAATATCGCGCCGACGGTGACGGACGCGAAGATTTCGATTTCCGGCGCCAGCGGCACCAGCGGTGCCTACAAGATCGGCGATACCGTCACCGCGACCTGGAACAACACCGCAGGCGGCGACAACAACAGCGACACGATCAGCGGCGTGACGGTGGATTTCAGCGCCTTCGGCGGCGGCTCGGCCGTGGGTGCAACGAATTCGTCGGGCACCTGGACTGCCACCTACACCATTGTTTCTGGCTCGGTCGATGGCGCCAGCAAGAATGTCTCGGTCACGGCCACCGACAATGCCGGCAATACCAAGACCACGGCCGACACCAGCAATGCGACGGTGGACAATATCGCTCCGACGGTGACGGACGCGAAGATTTCGATTTCCGGCGCCAGCGGCACCAGCGGTG
>VFQP010000487.1_pt1 | contig 152373 bp, 141 predicted proteins | sample 3512351 | NCBI WGS metagenome assembly VFQP01 (sample SAMN10412372, study PRJNA504923) | tailings metagenome | isolation source: Relicate 1 Philex TSF1 revegetated site | place: Philippines: Tuba, Benguet | collected 2017-08-29 | reverse complement strand
GATTTGGTCATCAACTCTTTAACATTCGTTGGTTCCTATTTATGCCCACCCCTCATATATATACCTAAAGAATTCTTATGGCTCAGAAATTTATCAACAAGTATGTAGCGATTTTTGGGCGTCCTATAGTGCTAATATTCAATTACCTTACCCTATCCCTTCTGGTTCCAAAATTACATTGCAAGCAGGGGGATGCGACAAAGGAACCGTTAAGTGGACGGCTAGAGACGGCCAAGGAATTGTACGTACCCTCAAGGCACTAGAAGATGCCCCTACTACTTCTACTACTTACACAGCTACTTGTGAAACTAGCGGCACTATTTGTGCTCAAAAACAATTCTTAGTAGACGTGCACGAATTCAGCTGTGAAAGTTTTGAACTTTTAGTTGAGTCGAAATCACCGACCGGACAATTAGGGGGCGCTAAAACGGGAGAAATTTCATTTGTGGTAACTTACAGTGGTACCGCTCATCGAATTACGGCTACGGGCTGCATCAACAAAGAAGTGGCAGGTGCTGAAGAATTGAAGGCAAGCTATTATCCCCTGCCCAATTCATCCTCGCAAGACCTTTCTAGCAATACATCATTTTATCCCCAACAAGGTTCTAAGATTGAAATTAGTTGTAAACCTAGTATCGCTTATCCTAATGAAATATGTCAATACACCGTTTATTTTGATTCCAAGGGCATTCGTACCGAAAACAACTCCAACGCTCGTATAGGTGATACTACCACCTCAGGTGAATTATCGCAAACAAGTTCGGAAACCGTCACCACTGTTTCGGGCTGTACGGCTGCATTGCCGCTGAAAAGCCTCATGGCCGATTATTTTGCTACCCTACTTTGTGGCAATATCAATGCTTTTTATGACGAGTACGGTCAGTTTTCGAGGGAGAAAGTGGCGATATTTTTGACTGCTACCGAAACTCAACTTCGAAACAATAGCTATTTTAAAAGTTATAAACTTGATTTTCCCGCAGATTACACCGACATTATTGACCAAATCGAAGCCCTTGACGGAGATTGTGAGGGGATGACCGATATTGCCAAAGCCCTTACCGGAGGATTGAAGGAAACCATGTTTGTAGATAGTTATAATGAAGCGGTCTCCAAAAACTATTCCGCTATCGAAAACGCCGCGCGTGACGCACTTACCGCGGATGATGGTGGTCAAGAGCAATTGTTAAAACAAATTAAGCTTTCGACGGATGCCACTTCGACAAAGTGTATTCCGTTGGCGGTGTTGATTTATGCCCTTAAATCGACGATTCTTTACAAACAGAATCTTCATTTGTATGATTTACCCGCCAACTGCCTTACGTTGGAAGAAAGCAATGTGATAGTCAACCCTGCCATCAACGAGCTGAGTCTGCCGCAAGTAAAAGTACAGTTTTCGACCTCGTTTCAATCCACGGGCTTGACAGTGACTACCCCGACGCTGGCGGCCTTGATAGATCCCAACAATAGCAAACGGGTTTTAATTTCTCGCGGCAGCACACTTTTGCTTGTTTTTACACTAGATACCGAAGCCAGTGCCCAACGCCTAGCTGAGTATTTGGGAACAGCCCCCATAACCCCCCCTGTCGTTGCTAGCTTCCCAATCAGTGGTGCACAGTTGAAGGAGATATTTCCGAGTACTGACCAAAGTCGCTGCGATGAAGTGGCAGAGATTATTAATAAATACAGCGATAAGTTTGAGATTAATACTCCTCTCAGGATGGCGCATTTTCTGGGGCAAATTGGAGGGGAGTCTGCCCAATTAAAAGCAATGGGAGAAAAAAGTGGAGAGGGGACTTGTTATAAAAAAGCGAGTGCTGGTTGGAGTATCTGGTTTTCATTAACTTGGAAAGAAACACCTTTTAATAAAGATTGCTCTGATGCGCCGGATGATAGTCAAAAAAGTCAAGAAGAATGGTTGGTCTTCTATTAATGATGTTCCCAAAAAATATATTTGTGATGGTGGAGAAGTTAGAATAACATTTAATAAATGGCTGATCTCACAAGGATTTGATAATGATTATAAACCAGATTTATTTTATACTCACCACTTGGCAGTACCTGTTTGAAAAAAGCGGAATCAAGTTAACATTCCAGCACTTCACTTTCTTCGATTGGCGGGGTAATCTTATCCACAGGTTTGACGGTTTTGGCGATAAAAATGCTGAAAAATATAAACACCATCGCCCCGTATCCGACCCAATCATAATGAAGGAGTTTTCCATCGGGCATTTTTTGAATGATAAGCCCGGCCAGATATACTGCTACTGATTGCATCAGCAACTGTAAAGAAGTATTGATAGCCATAAAACTGCCACGTTGCTGAGGCAATACTACAGAGGAGGTCATGGCTTGAGTGGGAATGAGACGACCATTTGAAAAAACAAAAAAGATGGCGGCTGTTCCCAAAACAGAGAAGAGATGATTGGAGGTGGAATTGGTAATGAGCCACATCGGAATCATAGACAGTAAAGCAAAAATCACGAATACGGGATATTTGCCTTGACGGTCGGCCAATTTGCCCACCAGAGGTGCCGTAAAAAGTGTAAGCCCTCCACCAACAGCGTATATTAAATACAGTTTGTTTTCGCTAAAATGGGCATTGGCGGTCAAGAAGGGAGCAATAAACGGAATGATACTAAAATGCCCTAACATGATAGTGGCCGTCAGCCACAGCGCACGTAGCTGATTGGTGTCTGACAAAATATTGGTAATGGCCGCAAAAGGAGATTTTTTTAATGGAGACGGATTTTGTAAGTGTCCGTCGAGACGAGGAATATACCGCCAAATCAACCCAATGACTGCGATACCCACAATCCCCACAAACCAAAATGGCGCGTGCCAGCTAAATTCGGAAGCTAAATAAAGCCCCAACGGAACCCCTACAACGGATGCCACCGAAAAAGCAGTCATGACTACACCCATGGCACTTGCACGACGCTCATATTCAAATACATCACTCACTGCCGACATCACTTGAGCACCTAGTACGCCCCCAAAAACCCCCGCAAAAGTGCGGGCCGCCATGAGTAACCCAAAAGTAGGTGCCATAGCACACGCCAACGTGCCTACTACAAAACCTGTATAAGCGATGAGCATGATTTGCTTGCGCGGAAACTTATCGGCAATGAAAGCCACAAAAAAGCCAGAGAGACCCGCACTAAAACTGTATGCCGACACCAAAAGTCCAAACTCTTGAGGCGAAATATCGAAATGTCGCATCAATTGTGGCCCAAGGGGCATCATAATCATAAAATCCATGATGTGCGTGAAATTCAAACACGCCAAGACGAAGAGAAGTAATTTTTCTTTTTGAGACATTGAGGCTGTTAATAAAAATAAACAAAGACTCCTATCTAAAGCAAATAGGACAGGAGTCTTTTAATCAGATTATTCACTTAAAAGTTTGTTGATGAGCGCATTGAAGTCTTCAATAAACTCATCGTAATATTTGCCAGTACCAGGTCCCGAAAACCCAGTGTGGATTTCGCGGACACGCCCTTTTTTGTCAATAAAAATCGTAGTAGGATAGCCTGAAATATTGTTGAGGGCAGGCAAGGCTTTACCAGCATTGGCATCTACTATGCCCGCCAAAAGTAACGGGTAAGGCACACTAAAACGTTTGCCCATAAAATCAATTTTGGGGCCTGAGACTTTCAGATCACCAGAGCGTTCAAACATAAGCCCGATGATTTCGACTCCTCGCGAAGCATTTTTCTTGTACCAAGGTACCATAAATCGCGTTTCGTCCATGCAGTTGGGACACCATGTCCCTGAAATTTGTAATACTACTACTTTTCCTTTGTAGCGGTCATCTTTGAGAGAAATGAGATTGCCTTTGGTATCAGGAAATGAAAAATCTAGGGTTTCATAGCCTGGTTTTAAGTAGGTAAGCGCCGTAGGAGAAGGCAAAGCCGCGCTTGGGTCGAGCGTAGCCGTAAAAGGCTGATAACCTGAAATACCCGACCACAATCCACCTTTGATTTGACCATTGGGTAAAATGGCTGCTCGAAACAAAAAAGCGTGCGAACCATCATAGCATGACATGAAAAGGCTATCGCCTACGATGTCGCCTGCCAAATAACGGTAATCGCCGGTAGGAGTCAAGAAAGTCCCAGCCAGCTTGCTTCCTTTTTGGTCTAAAATACCAACCGCAAAAGAAGAATCTTTACGTTCGGGACGCTGAAAATAAGTGGCGTATTTGCCAGATATATTTTTGGTAGTAGCTTGGGGTGTCTTGGCAAACCAATACACATTACCCTTCTCTGCTTTGAAAGGCAATACAGATACCCATTTACCATTTCGGTTTTTCTTCCATGAACCCTTCATTTGATTGCCGCTTACTTTGGCTACCAAGTCGGAGTCAAAAATCAACATCGGAATGTGTAGAGAATCGCCTTCCATGTAGGCCTCATCCATGGCAAGCCGTTCGGCACCATTGATGACCACTACTTCATACTTACCGTTGGTTTTGGGGGTGATTTCAAGCCCAAAAGGTAAATCATGATTTCCTCTTTGAAGGGCAGCACGCCAAGTGCTTTTGGGGAGAGAGGTTTGTGCTACTGCACTATAGAAGTAGCTGAGTGCAAGGAGAGTGGCAAAAAACTGTTTCATTTAGTTTGTTAAAATGGGTTGTTATTTCAGAACAACCTTTTTTTTAGAAAAGTTGACTATATCCCATTTTATTCAATACATAGGTATTCTTCTCTTCTTTTTTTATATGAGAAGGCACCAAATTTTAATTAAGATTATAAAGTGGATAGTCGTCGCAGTCTTTTACCCGTGGGAGGTAGGCAGCGTTTATAAAATCTAGCGAGGGCTTACCTTTGAAATGAAGTAGTACCTAAAAAAACAGGAGAAAGACTGGGCCTTTCTCCTGTGAGTGTTTTTAACCCTTGCTATAATGAAGGGCTAATTCTTCCTCTTCTTGTAAATCATATCGGTAGATAGATTCCACAGGAGAGTTGGGAGGGATTTCCATGATAGAATTGATAAGACCCGTATGAAGGTCAAACACCCATCCATGTAAATGAGGGTAATTACGTTTTTTCCAAGCCCTTTGTATGATAGTTGTTTTGGCCAAGTTCATTGTTTGCTCCATTACATTGAGCTCAACTAGCTTGTTAAATCTATCATTAAATTCGGGAACGCTCTCAAGTTCTTCTTCGTGTTTGGCATACACATCTTTGATATTACGTAGCCACTTATTGATAAGCCCGTAGTCTTTATTGGTCATAGCAGCTTTTACGCCGCCGCACCCATAGTGACCTACTACCAATACATGTTTTACTTCCAATACCTCTACAGCATACTGTAATACGCTCAACATATTGATGTCGGTGTGAAGGATAAGATTGGCTACATTGCGGTGTACAAAAATTTCGCCAGGAGCTGTACCGGTTACTTCATTGGCAGGCACACGACTATCAGCGCAGCCAATCCATAGAAATTCGGGTTTTTGATCGGCGGCTAGTTCGTCAAAATAAGTTTCGTTAACTCTTAATTTATCGGAAGCCCAAGCTTTATTAGCTAAAAGGAGTTTTTGATATGATTGCATTTTTGAAAGAATATTTATGTGGTGAAATTCCTTTAAATTCAACTTGAATGCCTCGATAGAAGGCATCTTTTTTAAAATCTTCTAAGAGTCGGAAAATATCATGGTCGATAAATTCGGCTCTTGTACCATCAATGTAGACCGAATCCCCTTTTTCAAAAGAATCTAAGAGGCTTTTGAGATAAGCTTTATTCATAAAAGTGACATCTTTCATGAATAGAATCAAGATGTTCTGTTGGTCACGAGCTACACTGATTGCATAGCGATTGTTAGTAACAATAATGGAAACTATCCCCGTCAGCAATCCCAATACAATTCCTAAGAGCAAGTCGGAGAAAATAATCCCAACAATCGTTACAAAAAATGGTAAAAACTGTGGAAGACTTTTGAGGTCTAGTTGGGGAAGCTCTTGGGAAGTTGCTAGCTTGTATCCTATTAGTAACAACAAAGCGGCTAAACAGGCCAAAGGAATAAAATTGAGTAATTGCGGAATGGTAATGACGGCAATCAACATCAATATCCCTTGAATAAAAGCTGATAGGCGCGTTTTGCTCCCACTGTATATGTTGACAGAAGTACGAAGAGTCACCAAGGTCAGCGGTAGTCCTCCAATAAGCCCCGATACCATATTGCCTATCCCTTGCGCTTTGAGTTCTTGGCTTGGCGATGAAATACGGCGCTGAGGGTCGAGCTTGTCGGCTACTTCAAGACTTAAAAGAGACTCAATACTTGCTACAAGTGTAAGCGTAAAAGCCGCCAAGTAAACTTTGGGGTTGGAAAGAGCTTCCCAAGCTGGAAAATGAAAAGCACTAGAAGCATCTTCAAGGCTTAAAATAAGAGGTACTTTTACTAAGTGACTGCTCTCACTTAAGTAAAACGACGGAATCCATAATTTGAAAACTTGGTTCATCAAGACTCCCGTAAGTACTACCAACAGGCTGATAGGAAATATCTTGAAAAATCGAAAGTCTTTTTTAGAAAAATATTCCCAAGTTATCATCAAAGCTAAGCAGGTGATACTAATGGCAATAGCTCCAGGGTGAGGGTGACTGATAGCCTCGATAATTTCAGAAAAGGTATTGTGATGATTGAGTTGTAAAAAATCAAATTCTCCTTCTACATCGGCATCCCAGCCTAGAGCATGGGGGATTTGTTTGAGGATAATCACAATGCCAATCGCTACCAACATACCGTTGATGACACTCGACGGTACAAAACTACTGAGTCTTCCTGCTTTGAGCCATCCTAGTAGGTATTGTAGTGCACCCGCCAATACTACTGCCGCAAGGAAGTGAGAAAAACTCCCCAGTACCGCAATACTATCTAATACAATGATCGTGAGCCCCGCCGCAGGACCGCTCACACTTACCTCCGACCCCGAGAATAAAGTAACCACGATTCCCCCCACAATTCCTGCCAAAAGACCCGAAAACAAAGGTGCCCCTGATGCCAAGGCAATGCCGAGGCATAAAGGGAGGGTCACCAAAAAAACCGATAAACCTGCTGAAAAATCTTTATTAAAATGCTTTAGAGTCATTGGCTAAAAAATGAAAAGTGTGATCCTTGGTCTTCTCAGTGAGCTGCTAGTCCTTTAAACTCTGGAATATTTCGTAGCTCAAGGCTGATTCCTCTCAAAAGGGCAGTTTCTTTGAAATTGTGGATGATTTCAAGCACATCCAAATCAATGTTGTGAGATTTACTACCATCAATGACGACATTAGAATTTTCTGGAAGTTTGTCTAAAGTCAGTGTAATAACCCCTTTATTAATAAACGTCACATCTTCTACCAACTGAATCGTGATTTTTTCGTTTTCTTGATGCTCCTCTTTCATCAGTAAGTACGCACGGCGGTAGTTGTTGCGCAAGATGAAAAAGATAGAAATCGCGATTCCGATAATAATTCCTTTGAGCAAATCAGTGAACAAAATAGCAACAATCGTTACCACAAAAGGAATGAACTGCTCCCAGCCTAAATCATACATGGATTTAAACAAAGATAGTTTGGCAAGTTTGTAGCCTACAATTAGTAAGACCGCAGCTAAGCAAGCTAGGGGAATTTGATTGAGCAAGTTTGCAAATCCAACTACACTGATAAGCAAGAAAAGCCCGTGAATGATAGCTGATTTCTTGGTCTTTCCTCCTGAGTTGATGTTGGCCGAACTACGTACTATAACAGCCGTAAGAGGCAATCCTCCAATCAATCCTGATATTATATTACCAAGGCCTTGTGCCTTCAATTCACGATTTGTAGGGGTGTTACGTTTATAAGGGTCGAGCTTGTCGGCGGCTTCTACGCTGAGTAAGGATTCCAAACTTGCTACGATTGCAATCGTAATCGCCACCACATAAACTTGATAATTGGCAAGACCCGAAAAATCGGGAAGGGTAAACTGTCCCACAAACTCTTGGAGCGAATTAGCCACGGGTAGCTTTACCAAATGGTCGTTGGCAAGGGCCATTTTAGGAAAAGAAACTTTAAAAATTTGGTTTAATACAATCCCTAAAATCACCACAATAAGTGCTCCTGGTACAAACTTGAAAAAGGCGTATCTTTTCAAAAAAGGCTTGTCCCATAAAATCAAAATCAAAAGCGAGATACTTGATATGATAATGGCTCCAGGGTGCAGAAAGTTGAGGGCATTGAGGATTTCTGAAAAAGTATTTTGACCATCTACCTGTAGAAAAACGAAATCACCTTCGCTGTCTTTATCATAGCCCAAAGCGTGAGGGATTTGTTTAAAAACCAAGATAAGCCCAATTGCCGCTAGCATTCCTTTGATGACACTTGACGGGAAATAGTGCCCTATAATACCAGCCTTCAAATACCCTAAAATAACCTGTAAGATACCAGCCAATACCACGGCGGCCAAAAAAACTTCGTAGGAGCCCAGTTGTTGGATAGAGTTAAGGACAATTACTGTGAGGCCAGCAGCAGGTCCACTAACACTTAGAGGGGAGCCGCTTGCCAATGCCACCACGATTCCGCCCACTATCCCAGTAATAATCCCTGAAAAAAGTGGGGCTCCAGAGGCTAATGCAATCCCTAAACAGAGAGGCAATGCCACCAAAAATACCACTAATCCTGCCGGTAAATCATGTTTTAAATCTTTAAGTAGGTCCTTCATTTTTGTAGGTCTGAAATATGAAAATCTATACTAAGGGGGAGATATGAGAGTAAAAGTATGTTTAAGACCACCATACATAAGCTGTATTCAGAAAGGAGAACAATCTATAAGGTGATTGTCATTAAATCCTATTGAGATACAATAGTTGAAGTGGTTTTAAAGCAATAATTGAAATAAAGCAGTCTATAGAGAAAAGGATGCTTTTATTTCTGCAAATCAAAAATCTTTAGGATTGCTCAGGAGGAGGAATACAAATAGAACTAAATGGCTCGGGGTTGAGCACTAAATAAGTGAAGTTGCTGAAAATTTCCGCTAAAGCATATACTTTGAAAATATCATTCAGTAGAAATACAATCTCATCGTCCCATTCGCTATCTTCTTCGTTGGTCTCTTCACTGGTTTCTTCGTCGGTAGGGAAGTCGCAATCTGAAGTAGGGCAGGAGCTTTTTGTTTGATTTTCGGTAGAGAGTACCTTCTTACCTCCGCTTGCCAGAGGTTTAAGCGTTGTCATTAACCCTATCAGGAGACTAAAAAATAGCAATATGACGATTTTGGCGTAATGCATTGATTGGTCTGACGTGACTTTAAGAATCAACTACAACTTTTAGTAATATGCAAAAATGATACTATATTTTCTAATTCCCAACAAATTTTTTATTGCAAAACCTTAAATAGTCAGCACAATGCTTGGGGGAAGAAGAGGTAGGAAATAGACTTATATCGTTTTTAGTTCTTTTTCGATGGCCGCTTTTGAGCTTTCTACTATCTCTTCGAGCGTTTTCCCTTTGGGTTCAATGGCAGGAAGCACTACCCACGATAATCTCTCAAAACTGCTAAGGGGAAAAATACCTTTGGGGTTTAATTTAGCGGTATTTTTGATGGCGATAGGCACTACCAATGCACTAGGGGCTCTTTTAATAAGCACTCCTACACCACCTGTGGCAAAGGTTTTGAGTTCACCCGTACGAGAGCGAGTTCCTTCAGGAAAGATAGCTGCCGAAAACTTTGTTTCCTCAATTAGCTTTCCTAGTCTAGCAATCTCCATGATAGCTTGCTTACCATCTTTGCGGTCGATGAGGGCAGCACCACTTTTGCGGAGATTATAAGAAATACTCGGAATCCCTTTGGATAGCTCTATTTTGGAAACGAAAAGGGGATAGTTTTTACGTAAATACCAAATCATTCCTACAATATCAAACATACTCTGGTGATTGGCAATAAAAATAATAGGGCGGTCGGTAGGAAGTGGAGCTTTAGAAACAAATTGGAGGCGAGTGCCCACTATCCATAAGCCGTGCAAGAGAGAGCCATTGAGCAGGTGAACGGATTTTTGATGAATTTTACGACTAAAAAAATTGAAACAAATCACCTGAATCAAGTGAAATACTAACAACGTAAGCCCAAAGTATAGCAAGTATATGGCACTAAGAATGTAATCCAGAATTTTTTTCATGTAATTGTGGCAAAAAATCTTTTCGGGTCAAAATTAATCAAACATTCCTAAAACACCTTAGCAATCATTTTTTTTGAAATTATGCGTACCTTCGGCAAAATTTCGTTATATTCTATTTAACCGATTGATATTTTATGCAACTTCCTTCCACCCGTATAGAGGTTATGAAGTTCATTGGTCAGAAGATTGATTCAATCTTTGATGAATTTCTCAAACCCATCGAAAATATTTGGCAACCTGCTGACTTTTTGCCAGATGCCACTAGCGAAAATTTTTTGGATGATGTCAAACTCCTCCAAGAAGCCGCCCGCGAGCTACCCTATGATTATATGGCTGTGTTGGTGGGAGATGCTATTACTGAAGAAGCATTGCCTACCTACGAATCTTGGTTGATGACCGTAGAAGGAGTAAATCAGCAAGACCCTAATCAAGGCTGGACAAAGTGGGTGCGCGCTTGGACTGCCGAAGAAAACCGTCATGGCGATTTGTTGAACAAATACCTCTACTTGTCGGGGCGCATCAATATGCGTGCTATGGAGGTATCGACTCAGTACCTTATTGCGGATGGATTTGATATCCAAACAGGTACAGACCCTTATCGCAATTTTGTTTATACGTCTTTTCAAGAGCTTGCTACCAATATTTCGCATCGGCGTACGGCTACGTTGGCCAAGCAATATGGCAATGCGCTTTTATCCAAAATGTGTGGGGTGATTGCGGCCGATGAGATGCGTCATGCCAAGGCTTATAAAGCTTTTGTAGAGCGTATTTTTGAGGTAGACCCGTCAGAGATGATGCTCGCTTTTGAAGATATGATGCGTAAAAAGATTGTAATGCCGGCTCATTTTTTGCGCGAAACGGGTGTAAAATTGAGCGAAACATTTAGTCATTATTCAGATGCTGCGCAACGAATCGGAGTATATACTACTTATGATTATATCGAAATCATGGAGTCGTTGTTGGAAGAGTGGAAAATCGATAAAATAAGTGGGCTCAATGAAGCTGGAGAGCGTGCTAGAGATTATATGATGGCACTTCCGGCTCGCTTGAGAAGAGTAGCAGAGCGTACCAAAATTCCAGATTTGAATTACAATTTTAGTTGGATTGCTACCTAAAAGTAGGTTTGCTAGCCCGTTTATACATTCCAAAGCACAAAAAAAGCAGTGACTCACTGCTTTTTTTGTGCTTTGGAAACTTTTAAAAACTTTAAGCTATTTCTACTCTACTTTTACGAAGGTGCTTTGGCAAACGTCGTGCGGCCAAAGGATGTTCCGAAAGTGCCTCGTGTTTATCTAAACCTCGGAAAGTCAATACACCTCCTGCAGCTTCAAAATCTTTTCTAAAGTTGTTGAGATTGTCGGCTACAGTATGATCTACGTAAGTTGCTTTTGAAAAATCAATCACCAATGAACTACCCGCAGGAACTTGAGCGATAATCTTTTTGAGTTTAAGGTAATTGGCAAAAACGGCGGCATTGTTTACATTCAACTGATACACTCCTACTTCTTTTTCGGTAAGATCAAAACGTGACTTTAAAATGTCGCTGATTTTGACTCCAAAAGCTATTTGAATGATGAACTTGGTAATAATACCGGCGGCAATCCCTACCAATAAATCGGTAGCTAAGGTAGTAATAATAGTAATAAGGAAGATAGTAAGCTGCTCTTTACCAATGTGGTAGATGTGCGCAAACTCCCGAGGAGAAGCCAACCGAAACCCTACAAAAATTAACATGGCTGCTAATGAGGCTACTGGCACCATTTTGATGACAGGTACAAGCAATACAACAAACAAAAGTAAAAAAACACCGTGGAAGAAATTGGCCCATCGGCTTTTGGCGCCATTGTTGATATTGGCCGAGCTACGTGCTACTTCCGAAATCATAGGTAAGCCTCCCAACAATCCCGCAATAACGTTACCGATTCCTACGGCTGTAATATCCTGACTTAAGTTTGACTTGCGTTTTTCGGGATCAATCAAATCGATGGCACGGCCAGTGAGAAGTGACTCTAAACTTCCGATGAGGACAAACATCAAAAGGTATTTCAAAAATATCGGTAATAGGGTAGAATCTGTAAGCCCCGCAAAATCGGCGTTGAAGCTAAAAGAAAAATCGCCTGGATTAACGAGTGGCTTAAGATTTTTGTAAGAAGGTTCAGTCAAGTGAAAATACTGTCCTAGCAACACACCCACTACCAATACAATCAAAGCAGGGGGGACTTTTTTGAGGGCTTTAATATTAAGATACTGCCATCCAAACATAATAAAAAGACTTACACCGCCAATAATCGCAATATGATACTCCATATGTGCGAGACTGTGAGGAACCATTTCGAGCAGTTCGAGGGGCTCTTTGCCCTTCATTTCGGCAGGTGCTGTACCTACGGCTAGGTGGAGCTGCTTCGACATAATAATGATTCCAATCGCGGCTAACATGCCATGAACGGCAGAAAGCGGAACGAAATCTACAAACTTGGCTACTTTTAATAACCCTAATAGAACTTGTATTAGCCCAGCGACTACGATTACGCCCAGCGCAAGTTTCCAGCCGTGCTCCATGTCTCCTTTGCCTAGCTCATCTACAGCTCCTGCTACAATCACTATCAACCCTGCTGCGGGGCCTTTGATGGTGAGTTCCGAGCCAGCAAAAAAAGCAACCACCATACCTCCAACGATAGCGGTCATTACGCCCATAATAGGAGGGAAGTTACTAGCTCCTGCAATGCCTAAGCACAGCGGGAGAGCAATCAAAGAAACTAAGAAGCCAGAGAGGAGGTCGGTGCTCCAATGGTGCGATAAGCTACTAAAAATACTTTGCTTTGATCTCATAACAACAATTGTGTAGAAGTAGAAATTTAACAGCACAAAAGTGTTAAGAGCCCATTAAACCCTCATTAAGGGCAGATTAAAAGGAAATTAAAATGGAATCGTAACCACAAACTGACTCCCCAATCCTATTTGCGAAAAAACCCAAATCCGACCGTTGTGAAGTTCGATGATACGTCGAGTAAGAGCAAGCCCCACTCCATAGCCTTTGACATACTGAGTGGAGTTGGCGCGATAAAAAGGCTCGAAGATATGAGGTAAATCGGCTTCCGAAATACCAACGCCTCGGTCGCTAAATGAAATCCTGATATGATCTTCTTGGGCGCGAAGTGTCAAACTAACGTGATGGTCAGGAGAATATTTACAGCCATTTTCCATAAGGTTTAGGAAGGCTGTTTGTAGAAGAGCCGAATCTCCTTTGATTTGTAGCAAAGCTTCTTCTTCTGGAAATTCCTCAAATTCAATCTGAATATCATAATCTGGACAGTGATGTATCAAAATATCGCGTGTTTGCCAAAGAAGATCATCTACTCTAAGTTCTGAAAAATGATTCTGTGAGACTTCATCATTGAGGCGAGCCAATTCTAAGAGCCCATTTACCAAGTCGCGCATTTTTTTTACTTCGTCGATCGTTTCCTTTATGGTCTCTTGGTATTCTTCAATCGTACGTTTTTGGAGTAGTGATACTTCCAGCTGCCCCATCATGATAGCCAAAGGGGTACGTAGTTCGTGGGAAGCATGAGAGACAAAACTTTTTTGGGAACTAAAAGCATCTTCCAGACGACTCAAGAGATCATTGAATGTCGCCGCCAGTTGGGCAAGTTCATCGTTTTGTCGCCCTATTTTAAGGCGTTCGTGGATATTACGGGCGGAGATATTTTTTACTTGTTCGATGATATCCGAGACAGGCCGTAGGGCATCGCTCGAAAACAACCAGCCCGCTAGTACTACCATTAGTAAACTTACGGCCCAGCCAGTGATAAGGATAGTTCGGAGACGTTCGAGAATACTAATGCCGTACTTATCTATAGCATAAGCTACTACCACCAAGACTTGCTTTTTCTGGTCGATGTACCTTACTCCTACGATTTCTTTGTCGCCATCTCTTAGACTTACATCCTTACCTTGCCTTACTTGATTCAAAAAATTAGCATTGATATGATAAGGTTCTTCGCCACTATCATACACCACGTGATTGTGGGCATCATACACCGTAATCTCCTCTTTGTACATCGTGGTGAGGTCATTGCGGCTAATATCGTGTAATAGCTCTTCGGTGATGCCCCCTACATCTTCAAAAAGACGAACTGTAGTGAGCGCCTTGTCACGAAGGCGTTTTTTAAACTCCTGTTCTCGGTACTGATTGTATAAATAATAGACTGAAAAAGAAAATACCAGCATAATTGACGCGACCAAAAGAGCGAAAAGCAAAGTAAGGCGGACGCGGATATTCATCTCAGGAGTAAGAAGTTTAACCTAAAATTCTTTCATAATATAACCCATGCCTACTACCGTATGGATAAGCTTATGTTCAAATTCTTTATCTATTTTTTTTCGAAGAAAATTCACATATACATCTATGGTATTAGTACCAGTATCAAAGTGAATATCCCAGACTTTTTCGGCAATGTCTACCCTTGATACGACTCTCCCTTTATTACGAATAAAATATTCAAGAAGACCGAATTCTTTGGCTGTAAGCTCAATTCGATTTCCCCCACGCCGGGCAATACGTTCGTTGAGGTCTAGTTCTAAATCCGCGATTTTTAGGACGTTACTGGTCGGTCCACTTTCCGAATTACGTTTTTGTAAGGCTCTTAGCCTGATAATTAATTCCTGGAATTCAAAGGGTTTTACAAGATAATCATCCGCTCCTGCATCGAAGCCTGAGATTTTATCATTGAGCGTGCCAAGAGCCGTAAGCATGAGTATAGGAGTGCGGAGATTTTCGCGACGCAGAAGATTCGCCAATTCAAAACCATTGATTTTGGGGAGGTTTACATCCAAAAATGGTATGAAATAGCCCGTTTGGACTATAAATGGGAACGCAATTTGGATAATGTGACAGCCCATTATTCGCTCAAAGACAATGGTGATATCAGGGTAGAAAACCGTGGCTACAATTTCAAAAAAGAAAAATGGGAGCAAAGCATAGGCAAAGCCAAGCCGGTGGGTGACCCTAAAGAGGCAAAATTGAAAGTATCTTTCTTTGGACCTTTTTATGCGGGTTATAATGTAATTGCTATTGACGAAAACTATCAGTATGCGCTAGTAGTAGGAGAAAATACCAAATATATGTGGATTCTTTCGCGTACTACCACTCTTCCTGAGTCAGTGAAGCAGGATTATATTCAGAAAGCTAAGGCCATTGGCTTCCAAACAGAAGACCTAGTGTGGGTGAAGCATGACCGCCAAAGTGAATAAAACAAAAAACTCCCCAACTATTTCAGTTGGGGAGCAAACTATACTAAAAAAACAAACACAAACACTAGTTAGGATATCCTGGATTTTGTGGTTTTAGATTCGGGTTGTTAAGCATTTCTTGTCTTCCCAGGGGCAACAACAAGTGCTTAGCTTCGAGTGCTTTGTTAGAACTTAGATTGATGTGGCCTACGAAGTTGTCGAATCCATTGGTTTTTTCGTTGTATACTTTACGAAGGCGAACCATATCAAACCAAGTAATTTGCTCATAGCATAGCTCATGCCAACGCTCTCTCCAAACCGCTTCGCGGAAGGTGGCTTGAGTGAATGTGCCAAGGGCAGGAGTCGTAAGTTTGGCTCGGTCTCTGATTCGTTTCATCGCATCGTAGGCAGCTTGATTAGGACCACCCACTTCATTTTGGGCTTCGGCATAGGTAAGGAGTACTTCAGCGTAGCGGATTTGAGGTACGTTTAGGTTGTTTTGGCGTGTACCTGCGGTGCCAGAAGTACCATTGGCCGTACGATTGAAGTGCTTAAAGATGTAAGGAGCACCTAACTCAAAACGAGCTCCGTTGCCGTTTGTGAAGTAGGTTGTATAAAAATATCCTTCTTGGTCTTTGGCACGCAAATCACCTGGCTCATATGAGTTATAAAACGCAGGAGTAGGCACTGTACTACCTGTACCTGAAGGCCCGTTGTAAGTAACGGGTTTGAAGTTAGGGTACATGTTGTCCATTGGATTTCCGGCTACTACAGTATTGTATTGAAGCATGAAAAGGTGCTCAACTCTGTTTTTGAGGCTTTCCTGATGTACTTCCTCATACGTAGGAAACAAGTTAATGACACTAGGGTTAGCATTGGCATAGGTGATTACTTCAAGTGCTTTGCTAGCTGCTAGTTGATAGTGAGAAACTCCTTTACTGAGAGGAAAACCAGCCATTGTCAAATAAACACGAGCTAATTGCGCTTTTACAGCAGCAAGATTGGCGCGTCCGCTTACATCCATCCATGCCAAGCCTGCATTTTCAGCTTCTGTGAGGTCCGCGACAATCAATTTATAAATCTCCTCCTGAGAGGCACGAGTAGGCTGGAAGTCAGCGGAACCAGCAGTTTGAGGATCTGTAATCAATGGAATATCTCCCCAAAGTCTTACCGCTGTGAAATAAGCCGAAGCGCGAAGAAAACGAGCTTCACCTAAGATTTTCTTCTTCTGTGCCTCAGGCATAGGGGTAATCGGCGGAACCTTCGCAATCACTTGGTTGGCTTGAGAAATTACTTTATAAAGCCCATTCCAGTAGTTTACTACGTGAGCGGTGTTACCATCATGAACCAACCCGTACAAGTTATTGAGGTCAGAGTTTTGGGCGGTTTCAGTAGTAGAAGTACCTGTAAGGGCTTCTAACAATTGCCAGTTTGAAGAGAAAATACCCGCACTCTCACCCATAAATCTCAAATCAGCATACACAGAAGCTAAAGCAGCCTCGGCGTGGTCGGGAATGGTATAAAAGCTATCAGGGGTCAAGTTAGAAGGAGCTTGTTCTTTCAAGAATTCAGTACAACCCGACGGACCCAACAAAACAGCACTTAACAACGCTGCCTTGCCTACATTCTTTATGATATTTAATTTCATTTCAAATTTCGTTTTGAATTAAGTAATTAATTAGAACCCAACCTGAATACCTAGCATGTAAGTGGTAGGTTTAGGATAGTTGTGCCAAATCATACCTTGTGAGAAAGCGCTGTTGCCGTCTCCCTGATTGGTAGGCGTAACTTCCGGATCACCAACAATTTTGTCTTTTACCAACAAGAAGAAGTTTTGAGCAGTAGCATAAACTCTAAGACGGCTCAATTTCAATTTGCTTGTTACTTGGTTGGGGAAAGTATAACCCAACAATAAGTTTCTACCGCGAAGGAAGGAACCGTCTTTAATCCACCATGAATCTACGTTGGTTACGTATCCTGCACGTGTATCACGAATCTCCGCAATCATCGTATTTTGGTTTTGTGGAGTCCATGCATTCAATACTGATGTATAGCTATTGGCCAAGGCTTGGCGGTCTTCGCTTGGGTGAAGGTTCATCAACATGACATCGTTTCCGTACGAGAACTGAAGCTCAAGAGTAAGGTCGAAGCTGCGATAACGGAGGGTGTTTGACATGGCTCCCCAGAATTTAGGGCTACCGTTTCCGATGATGCTACGATCTGCATCTGTGATAGCTTTATCGCCATTTACGTCAAGGTACTTGATGTCACCAGGAAGAATCGTCAAGCCGTTACGGTAGCTAGTAAATTTAGCGGCTTCTTCGCGTTCAGCTTCGCTCCATACGCCCAAACGAGTAAGCCCCCAGAAAGAACCTACCGGTTCGCCAATACGGATAATATTGGTAGGGTTGGTGAAGTTAGGACCACCTACGTTGAAGATATCCGAAGGAGTTGCCAATGAAAGTACTTTGTTGCGGTTAAATGAAATGTTGAATGTAGTATTCCATTGGAAGCCGCCACGGTCAATGTTTATTGTATTTAAACCAAACTCAAACCCTTTGTTTTCCATCGAACCAATGTTTTTGCGGATGGTAGCGTAGCCACTTGTACGTGGTACAGGAGCATCCAAAAGCATGTCGGTTGTTTTGCGGTAGTAGTAGTCAGCTTCGATTGAAACCCTTCCTTTGAAGAGTGAAATTTCAGCACCTACATCGGCTTGAGCTGTTTTTTCCCAACGCAAATCGGGGTTAGCCAAACGCGAAATACCCGTACCTGATACGCGTGCATCGTTGTAAATAGTAGCATAGTTAGAGCTCAAAAGTGACAATGAAGAGTATGCCGGAATTTCGGAGTTACCAGTCAGACCAAAGCTAGTGCGTAATTTCAAGTTGGAGATTACGGAGTTGTCTTTCATGAATTCTTCTTCAGATACACGCCAAGCCAATGCTCCTGAGGGGAAAAACGCAAATTTGTGGTTTTCTCCAAACTTAGATGAGCCGTCGGCACGTCCCGTCACAGTAAGTAAGTACTTGTTAGACAAGGTATAGTTGATACGTCCAAAGTAGGAGTTAAAGGCAAAACGAGACGCACCTGAACCCACGCTAGGGTTGGTAGCCCCTGCACCGAGGTTGTTAAAGCCAAAGTAGTCAGTAGCAAAGTTGTTGATACTTGCACTCATACTAAAAGCATTTGTTTCTTGCCAAGAAATCCCCAAAAGAGCAGTCAAAGAATGCTTGTCGCCAATTTGTTTGTTGTAAGTCAAATAGTTTTCCAACGACCAGAAGCTCTCTTTACGGTTGCTTGTAGAGGCATTACCGTTACCACCGATGTTGAGGGTACGAGTTTGAGATTGGTTATTTTCTTGGGTCTGTACGTTGATACCAAACACTGTCCGCATTTCAAGCCCTTTTGCAAGGTTAATGTTTGAATACATGCTTCCTATCGTCGTTTGCGTATTTAAGATGTATTTACGACCCATTAAGCGGTGCAATGAGCTCATCGTACCTTCTGCATACGGATAGTCGCGGTTGTTGGCGTATGTTCCGTCAGCGTATTGAGTAGGCATGAATGGGAAATCTTCCACGATCTGACGAGCTACTGCATCTCCTTGATCCACAATGTTTTCACTTTGATTGTTGTAGCTCAAAGTACCTCCTACTTTTAACCATTTTTTGATTTGGTCATCAATCGTAAAACGTCCAGAATAACGCTTCATGTACGAAGTTTTGAGGAGGCCTTGGTCGTCACGATAACCCAATGAAAAAGAGTATTGAGTACGTTCGTTACCCCCACTGAAACCTAATTGGTGGTTTTGAGAAAGTTTATGTTGTGAGGTTTCTTTGAACCAATCTGTGTCGTATAAAGGATTGCCATTAGCATCAAAAATACGAGGGTCTGTACGGCGAAGTTTGGGGTTTAAGTAGGCCCATTTTCCAGCCGCCCAACCTACGGGGTCATACTTGGCCATGTTTGCCCATGCCAAATCTTCCACAGCAAGGTATTGTTTGGCATTGAGTACTTCAGGGCGGTTTGGACCGATGGTATTTACGCTAAAGTCGGCGTTGTAAGTGACCGTTCCTTCTCCAGCTTTCCCTTTTTTGGTAGTTACCAAGATTACACCATTGGCACCCCTAGCTCCATAAATAGCCGTAGAAGAAGCATCTTTCAATACTTCTACCGACACGATGTCGTTGGGGTTGATATAGTCAATGGCTGACGAAAATTGGTTTTGATTACCCTGAGGCAGCATCACCCCATCCACTACATAAAGAGGATTGTTAGAAGAGTTGATAGAGCTAAAGCCACGTACCCGAATCGTAGTACGACCGCCTGGACGGCCAGAGTTGGTGTTTACTTGCACCCCTGGCATACGACCTGCAAGCGCTTGGGTGAGCGAAGGGGCAGGACGTTCGAGTAGTTGATCTGCTTTTACCGAACCTACGGCACCTGTTAAATCTGATTTTTTGAGGGTACCATAACCGATAACCACAATCTCTTCTAGCACTTTGCTGTCACTTTTAAGAGTAAGGTTGATAGAAGTTTGATTGCCAACGGCAATTTCTTGTGGTTCATAGCCCACAAACGAGAAAATCAAAGTAGCATTTGCGTCAGGAACATCAAGTTTGAATTGTCCATTTCCGTCAGTGACGGTACCTTTTTGCGTACCTTTCAATACAATACTTACACCAGGAAGCGGAGAGTTGGTTTCGTCAATCACTTTTCCTGTTACAGTTTTGTCAACTGATTTTTGATCCACATTAGTGGTGGTGAGTTTGTCGAGTACATCTCGATCAGGAGCGGCTTGGGAGATGTTGCTGCTCAAAAATGCTAAGATGCCTATCCCCATCATCTTAGCGAGCGAACCATGCGAATGTAATGGTTTGTTCATAGAGTGTTGCCATTGCTATGGCGTTTTAGGTTTGAAAACGACTGTACTAATTAAACAATGCACCCTAAGAAGAGGAGATTTTAAAATAATTACTTTCTTTATTCTAAAAAAAATATCCATTATCAAGCTATTAATTGAATTTTTTTAATATTTCATTTATTGTGTAGTGATTGTATAAAAAGGGTAAATCTGCTAATATGTGTATATTTAACACACATTTGTGTCTACAAAAAAGCATAATCCGTCTTGGACAAAAACCATTATAAAAAAATTGTAAAGAGATTCTCTCTCTAAGAACCTTTGGGTGTTTGTATCTAAATAGGTAGTTTTGGAAAATACCTTGTCTATCCATCCAAACTATTATTTTATGAGAAAGATATTACTCCTATTTGTGATTAGTTTCTTGGGAAAAACTGCCGTTTTGGCTCAAGAAGATATTCTGAAAAAATTACAAAATATTGCAGTTGTTGACCAAAAAGTGATGATGCCCATGCGAGACGGAGTGCGCTTGGCTACCGATATTTTTCGCCCCAAAACCGATAAGCCCGTTCCAGTCATTTTTTCTAAAACTCCTTATAATTTCAACTCTTGGGGTAACGGCGAAATGAATACCCGTACTTACCAAGCTGCCTTGGAGGCTGTTTCTAGAGGATATGCGTATGTGGTTCAGAATGAGAGAGGTAGATTTTTTTCAGAAGGTGAATGGGACATTCTTGGGCCTCCTACTACCGACGGCTACGATGCTTTTTCGTGGCTTACTAAACAAGCATGGTGTAATGGCAAAATTGGTACTATAGGATGCTCCTCTACCGCAGAATGGCAGATGGCGGTGGCTGCCCTCGACCACCCTTCTCACGCGGCGATGGTGCCGCAAGGCTTTGGGGCAGGTGTAGGAAAAGTAGGGGAGTTTTGGGAACAGGGAAACTGGTACCGAGGGGGTGTACAACAAATGCTTTTTACGGCGTGGCTGTATGGAACTCAAAATGACGCGGTTAGGCCGCAGTTTCCCAAAAATGCTACTCAAGAAGAATTACAGCGGGTGTCTCGATATTTTGATTTGGCCACTGAAATGCCGCCCGTCGATTGGTCAAAAGGATTGAGACATTTGCCAGTGCAGGATATTATTAAAAATGTGAACGGACAGAAGGGTGTTTATGAGAAGATGATTGTACGCAAACCCAATGACCCTGAATGGTTTAAAGGGGGCTTATATCACGATAATATGCCTTTTGGCGTGCCCAGTTTTTGGTTTGTATCTTGGTATGATGTGTCAAGTGCACCCAATTTGGCACTTTTTAATCATGTCCGAAAAAATGCTACTGACCCTCAAGTAAGAGATAATCAGTACCTAGTGATTGCGCCTACTTTGCACTGTGCTTACAAGAGAGCGACCGAAAATACCATCGTCGGAGAGCGAAGTGTAGGGGATGCCCGGCTCAACTATGACGAACAAATTTATGCTTGGTTTGACCATTGGCTCAAAAGTGAGGCTAACGATTTTTTCAAGAAAACACCACGCGTACAGTACTATACGATGGGTTCTAACAAGTGGCAGTCGTCAGAAACTTGGCCTCCTGCCGACGTCGAAATGAAAACCTACTATCTCAATAGTGGCGGAAAAGCCAATAGTCTTTACGGAGATGGTAAGCTTACGCTTCAAGCACCTTCCAAAGAAAACAAAACGGATGAGTTTGCGTATGACCCTAAATTTCCGGTGCCTTCTTATGGAGGAAATGTGTGCTGTACTGGAAATGCCGTACAAGGCGGTTCTTTTGACCAACATCAGATGGAAACGCGGCACGATATTTTGGTTTATACTACGGAACCCTTTAAAGACGGAGTAGAAATGACAGGACAAATCGAAACCACTTTGTATGTATCTTCGGATGCAAAAGATACCGATTTTACAGTAAAAGTTATTGATGTGTATCCCGATGGACGTGCTTATAATTTAGATGAAACAATCTTGAGAGCGCGCTATCGTGAAGGCTTTGACAAAGAAGTATGGATGGAAAAAGGAAAAGTGTATAAACTTAACCTAAGCCCTATGGTGACTTCTAATTACTTTGAACCAGGACATAGCATTCGTATCGAAATATCAAGCAGTAATTTCCCGCGTTTTGAAAGAAATCTTAATACGGGTGGTAAAAATTATGACGAAAAAGACGGTATCGTAGCGCATAATCAAATCCATCATTCAGCGGCTTATCCTTCTCAGGTGCGCTTGCCTCTGCTAAAGGCTAAGTAAATCTGATAGTAGCAGATACCAAGGTAGGTGTAAGTTCCGTTAAAAAAATGATAATTTTGTAGAGGCGCATACGAAGAGTAGCGCCTCTTTTGCCCTAATCCAAACTCAGAATATTTTGTGAAAAAACATCTTGCTTGGCTTTGTTTATTGCTCTTTTTGGGATTGGAAGGTTGTAAAACCTCCAAAAAACCTCGAACATCTCCCCGCGATTTTGGACCGATGGGGGTACGCCGTGAGATGAGAGCTGTATGGATTGCGACTGTCGATAACATCGACTGGCCTAGTCGTAAAAATCTTTCTCCTGAAGAACAGCGGGCTGAGTTTGTGCGATTGTTGGACACTCACAAACGAACAGGTATTAATGCGGTTTTTGTGCAGGTGCGTGCCGCTGCCGATGCCTTCTATGCCAAAAGTGAAGAGCCTTGGTCTGAATGGCTTACGGGCAAGCAAGGCAAAGCCCCCGAGCCTTTTTATGACCCGATGGAGTTTATGATTGAAGAGTGTCATCGGCGTGGGATGGAGTTTCATGCTTGGCTGAATCTCAATCGCGTGGCTCACCGGGTTAGTAAAAGTATCGCTTCCAACAACATCGGCAAAGTACATCCTGAGTGGGTCTTTGAATATGATGGCTATCGATTGTTTAATTTTGGCTTACCCGAAGTAAGGGATTATATTACCAATGTTACTACCAACATTGTCAAAAATTATGACGTAGATGGTATTCATTTTGACGATTATTTCTATCCTTATACCGTGACGGGGCAAACCCTTAAAGACGAAGCCGCTTATCAGGAATACGGGCGACGATTTCGCTCAAAAGACGATTGGCGTAGAGACAATATAGATAAACTTATCAAACAAATAAGTGATGCTATTACGGCTCAAAAATCCTATGTAAAATTTGGGGTAAGCCCTTTTGGAGTGTGGCGCAACAAACAAGATGACCCTAGCGGTTCGCCTACCCAAGCTGGGCAAACTTCCTACGACAATCTATATGCTGATACCAAAAAATGGATGAAGGCTGGATGGATAGATTACATGGTTCCGCAGATTTACTTTTCTACCAAGTTTGACAAAGTACCTTTCAGGACTCTCACGCTTTGGTGGCTAGATCATACTTATGGGCGTCATTTGTACATTGGGCAAGGGGCGTATCGGGTAGGGACGCAGGATAAAGATAAAACATGGGCCGACTATTCGGAATTGCCTCGACAAATGCGATTTATCAGAGAGTATAAAGAAATCACAGGGAGCGTATTTTATAGCTCTAAGTCATTGGTTAATAATAAGTTTGGTCATGCAGATTCGCTTCGGCAAAACTTTTATAAAGAAGCCGCTTTTCCTCCTCCTATGCCTTGGAAAGACCGACTTCCGCCTTTGGCTCCTCGCCAATTGCAAGCCAAGGATACTCGAAATGGCGTAGATTTGAGATGGATTGCTCCTGCCAAAGCAAGAGACGGGGATGAGGCGCGTTACTATGCCGTATATCGTTATGCTGACGATGAAGAGCCACGTTTATTAGCCGGTTGTTATGAAGGGCAAACACGCGCCCTTGACCGTACTGCACTACGCGGTAAAGTCTATACGTATGCTATCACGGCCTTGGATCGGCTTCACAATGAAAGCGAGGCTGTTTTGACAAGTGTAATAGTAAGAGCTAATATGCATGCTAGAAGCAGCAAATAAGCTTCATTTGCTGATTTTGATTTTCCAGTCAGGGCCACTTTTGATGCCGTATTTCCCCGCAAAATCTCCCATGTTGATAGCCAACGAAAATTGAAGAAGACTATTGAGGTAGCAGAGATTTTGCCCTTCGGGTACTTCACCAAAAGTATTGGCAAAGGGTATGTTTTCTTCAAATACCTGCTGTGAGCCATCCCAAATCGTAACTTTTACTTTTTGACCCGCTTTGATGCCCCATTTTTTGAGTAAATCGGCCGGTATATTGGTCCATACGTTTCCGTATTGAATATCCAAAATAGGAATATTACCCACGATATTGTTTGCTTCCAACTTGGCTTTTTGATAAGAAATCCGTACCACATCATTCGGCAAACGCTTTCCTACTTGCCCTAACGTAATAACACCCGCCGCAAGTCTCGCACCCGTATAAGCATATACATCTCGCCCGTGAAAAGTGTACGAAGCTTGCGAATTTTGGCGGCGATTGAGGGCTTCGTCTATTTCATGAACTTCCTCAATTCCCAACGACTCCGCAATCAAAGTAAAAGTACCATTATCAGGACCCACAAAATAGTGTCCACTTTTGGTTTTTACTACCACAGATTTCCGCTCAGTGCCTACTCCCGGGTCAACTACCGACACAAAAACCGAACCTCGTGGCCAATAAGACGCGGTTTGTTCGAGGCGATAGGCTGCTTCCCAAATATTGTATGCAGGGATTTCGTGGGTAAGGTCAAACAATTTTAAGTCTTGGCTAACACTCATCGAAACGCCTTTCATGGCAGCTACGGCGCCGTCCTTTAAACCAAAATCTGTTTGAAAAACCACGATTTTGGATTGGGAAAATACTGAAAAACTACTCAGTAAAAAGAATCCGAAGATATAAATGACTGTTTTCATAAGCGTATGTTTTTTTAAGTTAGTACGGAAAAAAGGGGAATACTTGCTATGTTTTTTAAGGAGTTAATCCACTCATTCTCTGTTTGTTTTAAGTATTCGATGATGCTAGGAGTAGCTACTTCTCCATTGACAAAATCAAGTAATAAAGCATCGCCTACCAATATTTCAAGGGCGGTTTTGGTATTGCCTTTTTCATAGGGACCTTGTCGCCATAAATTGGGGATGTATTCGTTACAAATTCTCAATAAAATCAAACTACTCAGAAGCGAGTGATTGGGTTGAGAAGAGGCTATGTGTATCTGAAAGCCGCCGGAAAGCTCGTTGGTGTGTTTGTGAAAAGTAGGAATAAACTGCAAAGGCCGTAAAATATAATTGACCCACGGTAGGTCAGCCGTAAAGTTTTCGAAGTCGTGTTTGATGTTTTTTAAGACATCCCAAGTTAAAGAAGGTGCTCCTACAATTTCAAAAGGCCGTGTAGTGCCTCTGCCTTCACTCAAAGTAGTGGCTTCAAACAAGCATTGGCCGCTATAAAGGGTGGCTGTTTGAAGGCTAGGAAAATTGGGAGAAGGGAGGATTTGCATAAAATATTCGTCGGTCGGGTAGGGTAATAGGTCAAGTGAAAAATCCCCTTGATAATAATGCTTTAGCCAAAGGGCTATTTCACCTAAACTAAGTCCGTGACGATGAGGCAAACCTTCATGTCCAATAAATGACGAAAAGGTTTTGGAAATCATACTGCCCTCTACTTGCCTGCCCGCAGGATTGGGGCGGTCAATTACCCAAATGTGAGGCGGATGCTGGCAGCAGGTGAGGGTTTCAAACAAATAAGCCAACGTAGTAAGATACGTAAAGTATCGGCAGCCTACGTCTTGAATATCAACAATGATAACATCAAGTGATTCTAATAAAGCAGGAGCTGCTTTGAGACTTTGTTCGTCGCGGCCATACAGAGAGATAAAATCAATTCCCTCCCCAAAATGATAGACATTAGTATTTTCGAGGGGTTCTTGGTCTTGAAGTTCGGCAAAAAGACCATGTTCGGGTACGAATACAGTTTTAAGAACATTGTTTTTGGCCAAAAGCTCAATTAAATATTGTTTTTTTTCAAAAACAAAAGCTGTTTGATTACACAAAAGCCCCACGCGTTTTTGAGCCTGAGAAAAAGAGGAAATAAGAGATGTTAAATTCATAAAATTCCAACCACAAGATGAAGGGGCAAGTTAGTAGATAAGAGGATTGGTTGAGAAATAAAACCCTAAAAAAGCCCCCTCTAAGACAAATATTGGCTTTCCGAAAAAACTTAACCATTCGTGTTCTATTTTCGCAAAAAAACAAAGTAATTACTTCTATGCACCAATCGCAAATTATCAACGAACTCGCCGAAACTCGCGAAAATTACTTCAATGCCGTAAGTCCGCCGATTGTACAGACTAGCAATTTTGTATTTCATGATTTTGCCTCATTACGAGAAGCTTTTGAAGACGAAATGTCGGCGTATTTGTATTCGAGGGGGCTTAATCCTACCGTCGATATTTTACGAAAAAAATTAGCGGCCTTGGACGAAGCGGAAGATTGTTTGGTACTCAACAGCGGTGCTTCGGCCATTTTTTGTGCAGTAATGACCAATGTCCAAGCGGGCGACCACATCGTAAGCGTACAAAAACCTTATACGTGGGCATGGAAACTGTTTGATAATGTTTTGCCACGCTACAATGTAGCCACAACTTATGTGGATGGGACAAAAATTGAAAATTTTGAAGCCGCGATTCTCCCCAACACCAAGGTGATTTATTTGGAATCACCCAATACCCTCACTTTCGATTTACAAGATTTGGAAGCGGTGGCAAAATTGGCCAAATCGCACGGAATTGTGACCATTATCGACAACAGCTATTGTACCCCTTTGTTTCAAAAGCCTCATCGATTGGGGATTGATATATGCTTGCAGTCGGCTACCAAATACATCGGGGGGCATTCAGACACCGTTGGAGGCGTACTGACAGGAACCAAAGCGATGATTAAACAAATTTTTGACCGCGAAGCGCATAATACAGGTGCGTTTATCTCGCCCTTCAATGCGTGGCTTTTGCTGAGGGGCTTGCGGACGCTGTCTGTCAGGCTGAAGGCTATTTCGGAAAGTACGCAAAAAGTGGTCGAATTTTTGAAAAATCATCCCAAGATTGAGAAAATCTATTTTCCTTTCGATCCTGATTTTGCCCAATACGAATTGGCACAAAAACAAATGTCAGGCGCTTGTGGATTGGTAACGATTGCGTTGAAAGCGCAGACTTATGCACAAATAGAAACCTTTACCCACAATTTACAACATTTTTTATTGGCAGTAAGTTGGGGAGGTCATGAGTCTTTGATTATGCCTAAGTGTGCGGGGATGCTCCCCGAAGATTTTGATGCTACCCAGCAAGAGCATCGTCTATTAAGATTGTATATTGGGCTTGAAGAAGCCGATTACCTTATCGAAGATTTGGCGCAAGCTTTGGAAAAACTATAGCCTAAACCCCGGCTGCGCTTAAAGCGCAGCCGGGGTTACTTTATTTCAATAGTGCATTTACAGCTTCCACGTCGGTCGCAGCCTTGGCAGGGCGAGGATGAGTATCATTAAATACTTCCAGTTCTTTACGGTCGAGAAGTGGCGTATGGCTTTCGTCGATGCTACCGTCAGCTTTGAGGATTTTTGAAATATCAAGTGCGAGATGCTTCGCCAAAAAACGATACATCGCTGCCCGTTTAGAAGGACCATAATCGTGCTTTTCGTCGGGCAAGTGGTGATTTTCTAAGTTATTGGCTTTTCCATAAAGAGCATATATTTTTTGAATATGCGGGAATTCATCTTGTGGATTGTTTTTGGTCCAATCACCCCCGTCGGAGACAAGAAGCATCGGGCGAGGAGCGGCTAAGGCTGCAATTTCTACATTGTTGGTTTGAAAATCTCCTTTTTTATGAACGGGCATTCCACTTTCACAAACACACCCTCCAAAAAAATAAGCCGATACCATCACCACCGGAACCGACACCTTGATGCGTGGGTCAAGTGCAGTAAGCATAAAAGTCTGAGTACCACCGCCAGACTCCCCTGTGACTCCTACGCGGTTTTTGTCGATGTTGGGTTGGGATAATAAAAAGTCTAAAGCTCTGATACTGTTGATAGTTTGTAATTTAAACGCTTTAGGGATTTTATGTTCTTTCAGCTGCGAATCGCTGTACCCAACCATGTCATATGCAAACACCACAGCACCCATACGGGCTAAGTTGCCACACCGAAACTGCATAGGCTCCAGAAAACGGGCGTTGGGCTCGCGGGTATGTCCGTGAGGGCACAAAATCGCGGCAAAAGGCCCTTTTTGATTCAAAGGTTTGTAAAGATTGCCCGTTACATAATATCCCTCTATGCTTTCAAATGCCACATTTTCGATAGTATATCCGTCCATTTCGCGCTTACTATGGATAATAGGCTTTGATTTGGGGCGAGGAGGAAGCTGAGTGAGTTCGCCACCCTCCAAAATACGTTGTTTGATTTGCTGCGCGCGTGTTTCCCAGTCTTTTTTAGAAGTGGGAACATGTTCTGCCAAAAAACTCCGGCCTTGCTGCTCCGTAAAATACGCTCCTTGACAAAGCTCAGGAGTAGATTGGGCCGAAGCTAAATGGCAAGCCAAGGACACGATTATAAGGTAACAAAAACGTTTCATAAGTTATGAGATTTATAGTTTTATAAAGTCAGCCGAGAGGGCAAATTACCTTACAATTTTGCCGCCATTTGTGTATAGCATGTATTTTCAGCCTAAAGATTTGTATTTTTGAATACTTAAAACGATTTTTTGCCATGTCAGCTATCGCCAATAGAGAACAACAAATCACCAGCCTCATAAAGAAGTTATCGGCTAATGAGCAAGATGCTTTATTGAAAGCTTTGAAGAAACAACTGCTTTTAGCTAAAGCTGAAAAGTTAGAACATTCAGTCAAAGACAATCATATCAATATGAGTGAAATTGTAGAAGAGGTTCGTAAGGCTCGAAAAGCACGTCATGAGAGCTAGAGTGGTTGTGTTGGATACCAATATTTGGATAAGTTATTTTATCAAAGCAAAATTCAGTGAATTAGTAGATTTAATCATTGACAACGATTTGTTAGTGTATTCTTCCGATGCTTTGATAGAGGAATTAACAGAAGTTTTAGGACGTAACAAATTTTCTAAATATCTGACTTTGCCTATCAGCGATTATATAGAGTTTCATCAAGAATTAGTCACTATTGTCAAGCCTAAAATTAAGTATACTTCTAGTCCTGACCCTAAGGATAACTTTTTATTCGATTTAACTATTCAACATAAAGCTCGTTATTTAGTGACGGGAGATAGAAAGTTATTGGCTCTGGGTAAGGTAGAAAATGTCGAGATAATTTCGCTAACTGCTTTTAAAACGCTTGTTTCCTTACGCAATTCTTAACCGTCAAAAAAATATGAAAGAAATAAACGAAGAACGCCGCGACTTTTTGAAATGGACTGGTTTGATGGGAGTAGGAATGATGGCCGGAGGAATATCGCAATCTTGTGCTACGGCCCAAGTACCTTCTCAGTTGGGATATATTCAGCAACAAGCCCAGCACTCATCTCCCCAAAAGTTTAATATGAGTGGGTACGGTGCTCCTAAAATCGATACCGTCCGCGTGGGATATATTGGCTTAGGCAATCGTGGTACGGGGGCTATCAATCGGATTGTGTATCTTGAAAATGTGGAAGTAAAAGCCCTGTGTGATATAAGAATTGAAAAAGCCCAAGCCGCCAAAAAATTGATGGAAGGTACCACGCATTCTCCTGAGGTATATGGTGGTAAAGAAGATGATTGGAAACGTCTCTGTCAGCGAAACGATATAGATTTGGTATATATCTGTACTCCTTGGAATCTTCACGCACCTATGGCACTCTATGCGATGGAACAAGGTAAGCACGTAGCAGTCGAAATCCCCGCCGCTACGACAGTAGAAGATTGTTGGAAATTGGTCGAAACCTCCGAACGTACGCGAAAACATTGTATGATGCTCGAAAATTGTTGCTATGATTTCTTCGAACTCTTGACCCTTAATATGGCCCGTCAAGGGTTTTTTGGGGAAATTGTCCACGTAGAAGGCGCGTATATTCACGATATTTTTGAGTCATTGTACGATAAATCAAAACGATATGATTTGTGGCGATTAAAAGAAAATCAACGCAATGGGAATTTGTACCCGACACATGGCTTGGGTCCCGTATGCCAAGTGCTTGACATCAACCGGGGCGATAAGATGGATTATCTGGTAGCGATGTCGAGCAATGATTTTATGCTTGCTCCCAAAATCAAAGAACTTGCTACCAAAGATGATTATTTTGGACAGTTTGCCCAGAAGAGTTTTCGAGGCAATATGAACACCACTACGATTCGTACCCAAAAAGGGAAAACAATTATGCTTCAGCACGATGTAACCTCGCCACGGCCTTACAGTCGTATCCACTTGGTGAGTGGTACCAAAGCCACGGCTCTCAAATACCCTTTACCGGGGCGTATTTCGTCGGGACATGAGTGGGCTACAGAAGAAGAGTTTAAAAAATTAGAAGAAAAATATCAGCCCCAGATTGTGAAAAAAATTGGAGAACTTGCCAAAAAAGTAGGAGGCCACGGTGGAATGGACTTTTTGATGGATTGGCGATTGATAGACTGTCTTCGCAATGGCTTACCGCTCGACCAAGACGTATATGACGCTGCGTCGTGGAGTGTGATAGCACCTCTAAGCGAATGGTCAGTGGCAAATCGCTCCAATTCGATTGATATTCCTGATTTTACGGGAGGGGCTTGGAAAACCAATCATCCTGTAGATATATCTTTGGAAAAAGGAGGCAATACAGGCGTAAAAAAACGTTCGGCATAAGTAAAAACAAATATATGAATACCACGATTTTAGAATCAAGCGCGGCTTTAGGTGAAAAGGGCGGAAATATTGCCGCTCACATCATCCGAGAGGCGATTGCTACAAAAGGACAGGCTAACGTGATTTTGGCCACAGGCACGAGCCAATTTGAGACCCTTCAAACATTGATTGCCAGCGAAGGAATCGATTGGTCGAAGATAGTGATGTTTCACCTTGATGAATACATCGGTCTCCCCGTGTCGCATCCCGCTAGTTTTAGGAAGTATCTTTTAGAACGATTTTTGGCCAAAGTTCCCCCGTTAAAAGCCAGTTATTTGATTGATGGCGAAGGAGATGCAAGTGCCGAATGCGAGCGTTTGGGAAATCTTATCAGTCAACATCCCATTGACGTGGCTCTGGTGGGAATTGGAGAAAATGGCCACTTGGCGTTCAACGATCCCCCGGCCGATTTTGATACAGAGCAGCCGTATATCGTGGTGGATTTGGACGAGCAATGCCGTACGCAACAAATGAATGAGGGGTGGTTTGCGACCATGAACGATGTTCCTCGACAAGCCATTAGTATGTCGGTCAGACAAATCATGAAATCGGCAAATATTATTTGTGCGGTGCCTGAGCTTCGCAAGGCCAAGGCCGTAAAAGACTGTTTAGAAAATGAGATAAGTAATCTGTTTCCGGCGAGTATATTGCGACAGCATCCTCACTGTGAGCTACTCTTAGAACCCGAATCGGCAAGTTTACTTACAACTCTGGGATAAAACTCAAAAGTATTTATAAAAAAAAAGACCACCTAATCTAAGTGGTCTTTTTTTGCTTAACTCTACACTTAACAAACAAACTTAACTATAAGTTTTTCTAAAGGAATTTTCCAAGTTTGCCTCTGTCGACAAACTTGGAAGGTTCAATAATTATTTATGAGGAACGATAGGCGGTTTCATAAATAGATTTTACATGAGGCCCAAGGAAAACCCTCGCGTAGATTCGGATGATGGCAATACCATCAATGATAAAACTAAGCGAAGTAAAGAAGGCTAATGTAACTTGATTTTCGTGTATATGGCTGAAAATCAAGTCTTCTCCGATGAAAGTGGGTGTAATGGGAAAGCCCGACACTCCTAAACATGCCAACAAAAAAATCAAGGCAAGTTTGGGATGCTTGTATGAATGTCCATGAAATTGATCTAGATTAATATTGCCTTCCAGAGATTTGAGCTTCAAAAGTCCAAAATAACCCACTACTCCTGCTACTACGATTCCGCTCAAATAAAGCAGCGTTTGATTAAACTTAAAGTGTTCATTAAAAGAAATAGAAAGTGCAATCCAGAAGTGATTCATGATAACAAGCAACCAGCTCATGGGGGTATTGTGCCTTTCGGTAAATGACTTTAATACCATTATCAATCCTAAAAGCGAAAAGAAAATGGGTAAATAAGCATGAACGTTTTGAGGAATGGAATTTTCAAAATACAAACAAATCAATCCTAGTATATAAGCCGGAATAAAGAAAAACAAGGTGCGATTGACAGTCAAAAAATTCAGTTTATTGCCAGCCCATTTTAGCGGATTCCAAAGCGATTGGTACATCAATGAGTCTAGGTTCCATTCTTTGATGCTCAACATATACAGCGTGTACTGAAGTTTTTTTGGAAAGAAACGCTCGATTGAAGACTCGCGAGGGGAAAAATTATAGAACTGCTCGCGAATAAGATAACTTACTACCGAAGGCGAAACCAACAATTGATAGGTACGTAAGAAAGCATTTCCAGCAAAATGAAGCATAGCCAAACCTTCAAAACCACTAGCTACTTCTATAAAAATCAATCCGATTTGGGCAATAGAAGCATAGGCTATTTGGCTCTTGACCGATGACTGCACACGAGCGATACCAGTGGCAATAAAAGTAGTAGATAAGCCCAATAGCGCAATCAGGATACGTACTGAAAGCTGATGTTCCCAAAAAGGATAGGTACGTAACAACAAGAAAACACCCAAATGCACCGAAAGCGAACCATAAAAAATTGCACTAGAAGGCGTGGGACCTTCCATGGCTCTAGGCAACCATGATGAAAAAGGAAGTTGTGCCGACTTGGCAGCTGCCGACATCAGAATCATCACTGAAATAAAAATCCCAATCCAACTATGGCTTTGAAGATGTTCGTGCACAAGCTCATAATTGCTCAATTTCAAAAAAGTAATGTTTTCATGAAATAGATGATGACTCATCCACATTGCTAAAATCAATCCTACATCACCAATCCGATACACCGAAAATACTTTCACCGCATTTTTGACAGGTAGATAACGGTCTCTGTAAAAGGCGATTAATAGAAAGGAAGAGATGCCTAAGATTTCCCAACCAATGAAAAGAGTTTCGAGATTGCCCGAAAGAATGGCAATGTTGTATCCTAAATAAAAGAAAAGAATAGTATTGAAAAATCGTTTGTAGCCATTTTCACGATGCAAGTAAGCACGGCTATAAATAGTCACTAGAAAGGTGAGAAAAGACCCTACAAACAAATAAGTAGCGGCAATAGCATCAAAGCAGAAGTCGATAAAAAATTCGTAGCCTGTCGATTTGAAAAGTACAATGTCTTTGATGTTGAGGGTAGGATACCCTTGCAGTATCCAAAAACCAATAAATGTCACCGTACACAGTAAATGAAGCCCCACCGTTCCAAAGGCCGTTTTTGACATAATGCCTTCTTTATGAGCCGGAACAAACAGACTTAAAACAAAACCCACAATGGGCAAAACAATGAAAATATGCAAGAACGCCGTCATGGTGCAATCTTAAGAAAGTGAATAAACAGGAAGGTTTTCGTGATGAATTTCTAATAAAGGAGATAGGTTTTCTATCGCCTCTAGCTGCGCTCGAAGAGGAGCATAAGGCACAAATGTACCATCTCTGAAAACCATTAGCTCTTGAGTATCAGGATGAATAGCCACTAGATTTACCCATTCATTGATAAACCATTCGTAAGTAGCTGGATTTTTCTGGATAGTATTCAGAACTACTTCAGGATAGTGCTCTACAATCATCAACAAACGCACAGGGTCGTGAATCTCAATCATCTGACTTGGTAAGCCCGGACGTAGGTCTCCGTCAATGCCATTGGCTACTCCAAAAAGTCCCATCACATTGTGAGGGAGTTTGGTGCCTGCCCCGAGTTTTTGATTGTCCACTCTTGAGAAATAATATTCTAAGTTGATACCTCCGCATACAGGTGCAGCGGCATTGAGGATATTGAGCAGATATTTGCCTTCAGGGTCTACCTGAAAATCAAAGGAGTTCATGAAAGCGCGTCGATCCAAAAACAAGCCCTTCGACAAAGAGCGACGTCCTATAATACAGAGTGCATTAGTGGCGTGGTTGAGTTCGGGGCGTGGCTCAAACAATGATACGGAGCGTAGCCGTATTTTTTCATGGATTTTTTCGGGACTCAACGACGTATCGATTGATTCAAACCTTCTTGACCTCTCTTTAGCGTTGAAATCCAAGGCTCTTTCAAAAGTAGCCTCGTTTTTGATATGATATTCTTTATTTTTATGAGAGAGGGAATCTTCGTCAAAAAACATGATTTCATCGCGAGTAGTATCATGTAAACCTCCCACAAATTGGGTTTCTGAAGGAATTACAATACCCTTAGCGGCCAAAATAGCCCTTACTTGGGGGTGATTGGCCATGAATGAAAGCACGCGCGAATTGACTGACCCCGCCCGACCTGCGCATGCACCACAGTCATAAGCCGCATAATGAGGATTGTTGACACTGCTCGACCCATGCCCTACTACATATACTATCGGTGCAAAATCTTTGACCAAACCTATGCTTTTGAGGACGTTTTCTACCCGAATCGCCATTTCTTCGATAGTAAAACCAATCTGAAGGCCATTTTCTTGGTGGTCGGTGTGTTTGTTTTCAATGGTCAATTTTGAAAACTTATCCATGTGTTTGAAGGAGGACGCCGTCGCCGGACTCATTGAGGGCCTGAATACGTTAGCAAAAAGTTTGGCGGCTGACCAAAAACCAATGGTTTGCGAAATCAACCATCCGCCATAAAAAGAGTGAGAATGCTTCGTAAAGTGAATGTCTTTTTGTCGCCGATTTTTGATACCTACTTCTTTGATGAGGTATTTGGGAGTGACGGGCGCAGGGCACACTTTGGTATAAAACTTTCCGTCTTGAGGTTGATAAAAAAACTCTACCCCAAAAAAACCAGGCGTGCCAAACGTCTCACAAGTGGGGTCAAATTCCTCTAAATAACGCCGTAGGGAGCATTCGCGGTCGTCGATACAAAACATCGCCTGAAAGCTTTTCTTTGGAGATTGCAGCTTTTGTTTTTTGGGCGTTTTTAAACCTGCCAATACTTGATCATAATAATTCCACTCAAAAGCCTCCTGCCACAGTGTAAGCACTTCATGTAATTCTCTATGGTGTACCTTGGCAAAAAGCGGGGTAGGAGGATGATGGACTTTTTCGCTCAACGGAAGCCAATCTGTACTGCCATGATGAAAATCAAGGGCATCGATTTCGAGCAATAGCTCCACTACAATCAAATCGTGGATTGATATTTGGCGAGGGTCGAGCAGGGTTTGAGGCTGGTCTTCAATCGCCGACACCATCCCCGACCATCCTTGGTGGGCAAATTGCTGGTCAAAAAGATAATCCTGATACAAGGCCTCGTCACCAATCAGAATTTTCAATAAGGTTTTGATGTCGCAAGGAGTGTCTAATAGCAATTGTTTGGCACGTTTGCCTCTAAAAATGCTCATTAGGCTGTTTTTTTCTAGCTCACGAAGCGATGAAAGAAAACTTTGTTCTTTCACTGGAAAATTCCAAATCGAAATTCCTTGGTCAAGATAGCTACAAAGAACGCGGAAAAGCAAAGGATGAACGAGCGAATCAAGGTCAATATGATATTGTTTTTTCCAATGAGCTCTTAAGGCACCAATACGTGGTAAGGTGGTATGAGTGTAGGATTTTGAAAGTAGCTTTTCGAGCCATTCCGTAGCGTGCTTTGAGCCTTTCCGCTCGTAGACTATTCTTTGCAAAACCTCGTCGCTGATACGTTTGGAGGCATAAAAAGAGCGATATTCTTCCAATGAAAGCATTACCTTGTATCCAAATATCTCTGACGCACTATTGAGGGCATCAAAAAATTTGAGATGTTGGAATGCGTGAAGTGTATTGTGATGGATAAAATCTTTGAGCGGTGCTTGGGCAGGTAAAAAGTGCTTTAATTCGTGAAGCACTTCGTGTTCGTTAAAGTCTGCATTAAGTGTTTTCATGTGTGTACAATACGGTGTTATACAGAAAGCTGACGCTCGTTGGAGTAATGGCGCGAAGTAAATTTGCGTCGTTTTTTTTTGATAAGTCAAAGCTAATCAATGCTACAATTGGAAAGATTAATTAGTGATTAAAATACAAATTGATTGTATGAACGTTTTTTGAGTGAGACGCTGATTAGTATAAGGTAGTGTATCGTTTTTTGGTAATTAAGTTATTGTTTTACAGTGTATTGAGTTTATTTTTCTAGTTAAAGTTTTTGAATCAATAAGGTAAGAGAATAAGGTTTGTGTTCTTTTTTTAATCCTATTTTAATCTTCAAAAAGTTCTTGAAAAGATGCTTAGTTCTTCAAAAAATGGACGAAACCTCTTTGGCTTCTATTTTTTGTTAGTAGATTTCGCGTCAATAAACTGCCAATTGAGACGTTGGTGTGAATACGTGGGAAGGGTTACTCGCCCCAAAAAGAAAGTGTTTTATTTAAAAAGATAGATTTAGTTAATGAAAAATTTTCTCTTAGTAATAAGTATCTTGGCCATAATACCAGCCTCATTATATGCGCAGCAACAGCCTACATTGAAAGACACGACCTTATATAAAGCCTTTTCTACCTCTCATCTACAACCGGTCATTATTGGTGCCAATGGTCGATATTATTATGGCGGTCAGCGTCTTCGAAATCAGTATTCGTTGGAGATTCCCTTTGGAGAATTGGATGACCCTGAAGTAAATCGATACTTCAAAAATGCACGTGTCATTCGTACCGTAGGCTCAGTGCTATCGGCTTTGCCGGGTATTTATTTCTTGATTTCGTCGCGGGTGGCAGGGCAGACTATCACGCGGCAAGCCTTTTGGATTTCTTATGTGGGGGGAGTGGCTATTTCTCTTACTTCAGGATACATTTCAAGTGCTCAATTGCGCAAGGCCGTTAAGAGCTACAATAGCCGATTGGGAGCGCCAAAATGGGGGCTTTCGGTAGAGATGATGCCAAACAATGCTATCGCATTGGGAGTAGGATGGCGCAAAAGTTTTTAGAACCAAAATTTAGGCAAATTTCTTTCGTTGGGCTACATATAGGCCGCTGATTACCAGACCTGTTCCTACAAAAGTGTGCCAAGACAACGGCTCTTGAAGTAATAGATGAGAATAAGTAAAACCAAAAATGGGGCATAAAAACAGCCACAGAGAGGCTTTGACGGCATCTTGACGGAGCAAGTAAAACCACAATTGGAGCGAAATCACTGACACAGGTACAATCAACCACCCCGCCGAAGCCCAAAATTGAATATCCAAATGTGAGTGCTCCCAATCGGCAAAATAAAGCGTAAAAGGTAGAAGCATAAATCCGCCAAGTAACACCTGCCAGCCATTGATGGCAACATTTGATAATTTCCAATCAACACGCGCATAATACACACTCGCTGCCGAAACAGATACAATACCGCCCATTAAGATAGCCAATCCCTTTAGGCTTGCGTGGCTGTTTTGCAGTAAAGGCCAGGTAGCAAGTGCTGCTCCCGACAGCCCTAAGACCACTCCGAAGGCTTCGTCCCACCGCAGACTCCGCTGAAGCCAGATAGCTGATAGTACAATCACAAATAGAGGCCCCGTTGCAGTAGAAAGGCTACCTATACCCGCTGATACCTCGCGCATAGAAAGCACAAAAGCACTGAGATAAATGGTAGTGTTTAATAATGAAAAAATAAAAAGCTGTTTCCATTCTTTTCCGTGTGGTAAGTGACTCTTAGGGCGTGCGAGGGTATAAGCAAATCCTAGCATCAATACACCTGCTACCAAAAACCTTACATTAGCCAAAATAAGCGGATCAGCAGAACGAATCCCAAATTTGGTGGCTACGGATGCGGAAGCCCATAGCATAGAAAAAAAAATCCCAATAATTATATTTTTCACTTTTAGTATTATCGACAGTGTGTATTTACTTTTTCGGCAGATAGCTCATCACCCAATGCTGCCCCTTGTTTCCATATTTTACAAGCCTTATCGGTTTGATGATTGAGGAGTAGTGCTTCTCCTAGCCATAGGTGTATTTGGTCGGTGGCAGGACTTAAATCATAAGCTTTTTGCAGGGATACGAGTGCGTCTTTAGGTTGATTGTTTTTAAGAAGATATAGCCCCCAATTTCGATGAGCGTAGCTGTTTTGTGGAGCTTTGGCCAAGGCTTGGCTGATGAGCTTTTGTGCATCGGTAGTTTTGTCTTGGAGTAGTAAAATGTATCCTTTATTGTTGAGATAAATAGGGTTGACGGGGTCAAAATCCAAGGCGCGATTGATGTATTTTTCGGCTTCTCCTAGCTGACGATTGCGGGCTTGGATGAGTGCCATGTTGTTGTACGCTAATTGTTGCTGAGGATCAAGTTTAAGGGCTTTTTCAAAATCAACTTGAGCCGCTTTAAAATCTTTTCGTTCAAAATTGACCACCCCGCGATTGACCAAGGCTTGTACATTGTTTGGGCGTAAACTAATCGCACGGTCATATTCGGCTACTGATTGGTCGTAGTAGCCTTGTTCAAACTTCAAATCTCCCCATTTAAGATAATAGTTTGATGAATCTTGGTAGATTTTGCGAATTTTTTCGAGATCATTAACGGCCAAATTAAGCTCGCGTTTGTCAATCCAAATCTCTACGCGATTGAAATAAGCTTGGTAAAATTCTTTATCAAGCTCAATAGCCTTATTGAAATCCTCCAAGGCTTTGTCTCCTTCACCTAATTTGAGATAAGCAATGCCTCGGTTGCTATGCACATCTGCAAAATCAGACTTTTTTTCGAGTGCTTCGTCGTAGTATCTGATGGCATTTACATAGTCTTTTTCGGCTAATTTGAGATTACCTTTAAGAAAAAACTGCGCCGCCTCACTTTCGTTTTGGCCCGAACAGCCCGCCATAATGAGCAATGATCCTAAGATAAACCCTGTAAAAAACGTTTTTATAAAAAAGCAAGATAAATAGGAGGTGGGAGAAATGAGTGTCATACCTAATAAACTTTTATGGCACAAAGATAAGGCCTTCTTACGAGGTTTTTATAGGATAGATATATTTTGATTTGATGTGTAATCTTAAAAAAATCATATTCTTTTTTTGCTTCAAAATGCCTCGGTTTTAAAAGAGTGAATGTGTTGCTATTTTAAGGTTTTTTGTGTTGTTAATCAATGAGTTGTGTTTGAGGATATGATATAATTTTAGGAACTTTTAAAGATTTGTTTTTGTTGTTTTAATGTATTTTTCCTTTGTTAAAATAATACAAAAAGCCATGATAAATAGCCCTGAAAATCACCTCACCAAAGCCGACGAGCAATGGCGAAAGTCAATTCCTGCGCAAGTTTTTTTGAACCATTTTCGTGGAATTGATTATCACATTCGTCATGCTATGCCATTGTCGGAAGTCCGGCAATTAGAATCTTTGAAGCGTTTTCGCCCCAAGCAGGAAGAGGCGCGTGTAGAAACAACCAAAAAATGGCTTCTCAATGCTTGGAATGCCGAATATACACTTCATAGTACGGCCGCAAATCCTGACGAAAATTACCAAAAATATGCCCTGCATTGGACTTTTCCGCAGGCTTATTATAGTGTGTTGTACAGTGTCAAAGCATTTTTGGCGATTCAAGGAATCAATGTACCTGCGGAGGCACTTGTCCGTCAAATTATCAATGGCTATGTAGTCAAAGGGTGGTACCCCATACCAATAGGTTTTTATGCTGATGGTCCTTATGAAAATTATTCATTTCATCGGATTCAAGACCAAGATGAGCAGGCTTTGCTACAACCCCTTGAGACACCTAAGCAAGCAGAAGCGCATATAATTCAGTTTTTGAAAACAACCCGCAACCAACGGGCGCGTATTTCTCGGCAGCGTCTTCAGGCCAATCCTGCCAAAGCCCTCCGAACCAAGTCAGGCAAAGTACTAGCTAAGTTTGGGGCGCGTCATTGGGAAGAGGTCGCCAAAGGTATGGGTGCTACTACTTACTTTGATATGATGGCACGTTTGAAAATATCCGCCAACCAACGTGAGTTGGAGCGATTTGTAGAAGCTGATGTTAATGTTGTACAATTTCATCAGTCTTTACTCAATATTGTCAAATACCTCAATTTTGTACATGAATGCTATATCGTCAAAGCCCTAGGAGTAGAAAGATACACTCAATGGATTGATGAATTGCCGTCTTATCTGCGAGATGGATTCGTAAAAAAACGACTCCAACAAGGCATTCGGCCTGTGTTGGAGTCGCTGATGACTAAGCAAACTGCTCAAATATCCTAAATCATTTTGCCTGCGATTGTATTTGCGGGCAAAATGCTATCTTAAAAAATATCATCGTCGTCGTCATCGCTTTCTTCGTCGGGCCCCGAAAACATACTGCTAAGGAGGTCTTTGAAGTGAGTACCACGGTCAATGGCTTGCTTGCCAATGAGCGAATATTCGGCCATGCCATGAAGGGCAAATTCCATTAAAAACAATTTCTCTTCACGGCTCAACCCTCGCTGAAACTCATCCACTACATCATCGAGCCCTTCGATGGTACGGAGGCGTGCTTCGTATTCGCGGTTGGTGAGGTCACTCAAAATATCCATTTCATTTTCACCAAACCAATCTTGTACTTTTTGGAAAGGATTTTTGGCACCTTTTCTTTTCTTAAGTGATTCGGGATTGGGAAAATAATTCAGAAACTGCGTCCGAATGGCCTTTCCAATGAGATTTTGAGCTACGATGACAGGACCCTCTACTTCGCCTTCATATACAAGCTCTACCTTACCACAAATCGCCGGTACTACGCCATACAAGTCCGAAATTCTGACATAGGTTTCTTTTTCACCATTGAGCAACACGCGTCTTTCAGCAGTTGAAAGTAGATTTTCATAAGCCGCAATCGTCAAACGCGCCGACACCCCACTTTTAGAGTCTACGTATTCGCTTTCGCGCGCTTCAAAGGCAATCTGTTCAATCAAATCTTTGATGATTTCATTGGTTTTGACCATGCCTTTTTGCTCCGTCTTCACAATTGCTTCTTGTGTTGTGATTTTCTTTCCGGTTTCGAGGTCTTTGGGATAGTGCGTCACGATTTGACTATCAATGCGGTCTTTCAATGGGGTGACAATACTACCACGATTGGTGTAGTCTTCTGGGTTGGCGGTGAACACAAACTGAATGTCAAGAGGCAGGCGTAATTTAAAACCGCGAATCTGAATATCGCCTTCTTGTAGTATATTGAACAACGACACTTGAATACGTGCCTGTAAGTCAGGGAGTTCATTAATAACAAAAATGCCACGGTGAGAGCGAGGAATCAGCCCAAAGTGAATAACGCGCTCGTCGGAGTAAGGCAACTTGAGGGTGGCAGCTTTGATAGGGTCAACATCCCCGATAAGGTCGGCCACCGAAACATCAGGAGTTGCCAATTTTTCGGAATAACGCTCATCACGATGTACCCAAGCTACGGGGGTTTGGTCTCCTTTTTCTGCTACCAAGTCTCTGGCAAAACGAGACAGTGGTTGCATGGGGTCGTCGTTGAGATCGGAGCCTTCTACTATGGGCATATATTCGTCGAGTAGATTGACCATGAGGCGTGCAATGCGCGTTTTTGCCTGTCCACGCAACCCCAACAAATTGATGTGGTGCATGGATAATATTGCTCGTTCTACTTCAGGAATGACCGTGTCTTCATATCCCCAAATACCCGGAAAAACCGATTCTTTGGCTCTAAGTTTTTCTATAAGATTGTCTCTAAGTTCTTGTTTAATGGACTTGGGCTGATAGCCTGCCGCCTTTAATTCTCCAAGCGTGTGGATTTGTAATAGTTGTTTCGACTTCAAATCTCGATAAGCCATATTGTAAGAATTGGTTTGTTTGGGTATTTACATTAACAGCCCTAAAGTGGGAATAGTTTGGCAACTTTATCAAAGTTTTAGAACTTTGGCAAACTTGGTTTGTATACTATTTCATTTTCGCGATATTTGCTAATAGTATGCTTGCAGAATACAAAACCCAATAAACCAATATGCACTTGATTCAACAACTTTTATTTGCCGTGGCGTTGGGAATTACGGCATGGCTAATGGCCAAAAGAGTGGGTATTATAAAAAAAACGATTCAATTAGGCAAAGCTGAAGACCGTACCGACCACCCCGACCAGCGCCTTAGTACTATGCTACGCGTGGCTTTTGGTCAGAAAAAAATGTTTGATAAGCCAGTGGTTGGCATTATGCACTTTGTGATTTATGCAGGCTTTTTGCTCATCAATATAGAAGTATTGGAGATTGTCTTAGATGGCCTTTTCGGCACTCATCGTTTGTTTGCCCCTTATTTAGGGAGTTTTTATACGGTACTTATCAATTTTTTTGAATTTTTGGCCTTTGGGGTGCTTGTAGTCTGTATCGTATTTTTGATTCGGCGCAATATCCTCAAAGTAGCGCGCTTACAACCTAGTCGCCATCGGGAGCTTAATGGCTGGCCTGCTTTGGATGCCAATAGTATTTTGCTCATCGAAAGTGTGCTCATGATTGCGATTTTGAGCATGAATGCCGCCGATAGTATATTACAAAAGCGCGGAGTAGAGCATTACTATCCCGCGGGAGATTTTTTGTTTAGTAGTTTACTCCAACCTATTTTTTCGGGAATGTCAGATGGAGCGCTGATAGCGTTGGAGCGAGGGGCATGGTGGGCACACATTTTGGGAATATTTGCCTTTGCAATCTATGTCACTTATTCCAAGCATTTACATATCTTTTTGGCATTTCCCAATACCTATTTTGCCAATCTCACCCCCAAAGGAGAAATGCACAATATGCCTGAAGTTACGAAAGAGGTTAAGATTATGCTGGGATTGGAACAACCCGACAACAGTGAAGTGCCAGCAGAAATTGGCCGCTTTGGCGCAAAAGACGTCACGGATTTGAGTTGGAAAAATCTCATGGATGCCTATTCATGTACCGAATGTGGGCTCGCCCTGTTTGAACAGGGCCGGTTCGACCGCATGCTGATCAGCGGGGTGAACCCCAAGGCAGGCCTGTCACCCGATACCATCGCGGACCAGTTCCGTTTCTCGCCAATGGCCCGCGCTGCACTTTCATCGGGCAAGATCGAACTGTCTCCGGATGCCGCCGACACCTTTCAGAACGCCTCTGAAACGGCTTGCTGGCTGGCTGCCATCGGCGGGGTGACGGATGTTCTTCTGGTGACATCACCCTCGCACATGCCGCGCGCCTCGATCACACTGCAACGGGCCTTGCCCGCAGGGGTGCGGGTGCACCGCGCCATCACCGCCCCGCGGGCCGATGATCAGGCCCAACGGCGAAAGGAGTTCGCCAAATTCGCCGCCGCCTGGGTGGCCACCCTGTTTCCCGCCGGTCGTCGCCCTGGCGCGCACTTGACGCGCTGCCTGCATGGAACAACGCCCTAGACGCCGGGCAAGCCGAAGACCCAGCTCTGATAGGGCAGATAGCACTGCTGGAAATGCGATGAAAACAAGGACCAGACTGCCAGCACGAGGAGCAGACCCAAATAGGGCGCCGCCACGGCCAGTGCCCGACCGGACCGCAACGGCAGGTAAGGCAGCCGCGCCAGGATGACGGCCTGAACAGGGATGAGATAGTAACCCAGACGATCCGTGATCACGCTGGACACCGGCAACAACAACGCCAGAGCCAGCATCATCAGCGCCCCGATCGTGACCAGCTTGTATTCTGCCGGAAAGCTGGCCTGCCATTTCCGGCGCAGAAACAACAGAAACCAGAGCGCCGTCAGCACCAGCAGCCCAACGCGATAGGCCGCCCCCGCCGCATCATTGCCGGTGTCCACATAGCGGGTCGTGGCCATGACCCCGGCATCCGATGTGATCAGGGCAAATCCACCCGGAATGGCCAGCAGCGCCGACAGGATCATCCGCCCGCGCGTCAACCCACCGCTCACCAGCGGCGCCAGAAGCAGAAAGGCCGCCGCGCTGGAATGGATGCCCGCCGCGATCAGGACCAGCACCACGAAACGGATCAGGCGGCGATCGACAAATGCCAGAAAGGCCAGACACATCAGGCCGATTGCCGCCCCTTGCCGGATTCCCGACATCGGCATGTTGATGATCAGGACCGGAAACAGCAGAACCAGGAATCCCAGCGCGTCCGGCTGCCTTTGCGCAAGGCGATGCACGCCAAGAAAGAAGATCGCCGAAGTGATCACGTTCAGCCACGGATAGGGCAAGCCAAGCCCCACCTGCATCGACACGATCGCCGTCCAGATCGGCTCGCGCGTGGACATGGCCTCCGACAGGGGAACCGCGCCATAGACCTCGTACTGGTTCAAGTAGCCGAACCAGTCGCACCCCACCTCGTAGCGAAAGGCGGAAAACAGGAACAACACCGCCAGCAGGAACCCATAGCCCAGACGCAACCGCGCCAGGCGCAACAGGATCATCCCGACATAGCCTGCCACATAGATCATGCACCGCCCGCCTCTGCCACCTGCCGAAGCATGGCCGCCACCCGCGGGCCCCAGACCTGAAGGCTGTAATGGGCCTCGACCTTGCGCCGCCCCGCCTGCCCCATCCGGCGCCGCAAATCCGCATCCCGCAGCAGAACCACCAAAGCCTCGCGCCATTCCGCTTCGGTGCGCACAAGAAAGCCGTTCACCCCGTGTTCGACGATTTCGGCATTCACACCGACGGGTGATGCGATCACCGGGACACCGCAGGCCATGTACTGGATCAGCTTGTAGCCGCATTTGCCCCGCGCCCAGGGCGTATCGGTCAAGGGCATCAGACCGACATCCATCTCCATGATCCGGGCGACTTCGGTCGCCTCTGCCCACGGAACTGCATCCATCAGGGGATGCGCCCCTGCCCCACGCCCGGCCCCGACCACAAGCAGACGGGCATCCTGCGCCGCCGCCACCTCTGCAAGCAGGGGCATCATCGGCTGCATGTATTCCAACCAGGTGCTTGGCGATCCGATCCATCCTATGCGGGGGACTGTCACGCTCTCTGACCAGTCGCGCAAGTGATATGCCGTGATGTCAACCACCGTCGGCACGATCTCCACCCGTCGCGCCCCCGCACGCCTTGCCCGTTCGGCCAGATAGTCGTTGCCCGCCGTCACCAGGGCCGAGGCCGCCATCAGACGGTCCAGCTTCCGCCCCAGCACCGCCCGCACCGGCCATGTCCCATGCAGGTCATAGCGGTGAAACACCGCATCGTCGAAATCCACTGCGAATGGCACGGCGCGCGGCAACACGACCCGTTCCACCGCCCAGGGCATCCAGGGCAAGGCCTCCTTCTCGACCCACAGAAGGTCGGCCCTGCCTTGCCCCCGCAACTGCCCCAACCGCCGCAGATAGGCCGCCAGACCTGCCCACCCCCGGGGCGATCCCGCGTAGTGCCGTTCCAGATCGGTGTCGGTGAAGAATGACGCATAGGTCACGTCACAGCCCGCCGCTTCCAGGTGGCGCCGGTATTGCATCGTCCGCAGTCGGCTCGACGCGCCCAGACGGCCATAGCGGGACAGGACCGACAGCTTCACCGCTTCGCTCCGGTCTCTGCCACCGCCTCCAGGGCCACCCGATAGGCCTCTACCGTGGCGGCAAGCGAGAAATGCCCAAGGCCAATGGCGTGGCAGGCCTGCCGCATCTCTTCGCGTCGGCCCCGCACCTCGTCGATGATCCAGCGCAGGGTTGCCTGCCAATCCTCCGGCTCGGCAGAGCGGAACACACCCGCCTCTTCCAGCGCCTCTGTCATCCCCACACCCGGCGTGCCGATGACCGGCACACCCGCCAGCAAATACTCGCCCAGCTTTATCGGCTGCACGGCCCGTGTCGAAAACGACTGCACCCGCAGCGCCAGCCCAAGATCAAGCCGCACCAGTTCCCCCGGAATCTCGGCTGCGGGCACGGCCCGCTGTTCGATCCACCCCGCCCCGGCAAGGTTCTTGGCGGCAAGCGCCCGCATCACCTCGGCCCGCGCGGGCGAGAGCAGGCGAAGCCGCAGGTCGGGCATGGTCTCCCGCAAGCGCATGGCGATATCCAGCATGTCGGGCAGGCGATACTGCACCCCCACCGATCCGCAATATCCCAGCACAAAACCGGCATCGCGCGCTGCGGCGCAGGCCGCCAGCGCCTCGGCAAAGGGCGCGACCGCGACCCCGTTCGGCACGACATGGCACCGCGCCGGGGCGAGCGCCGCCCCGGCCCGCGCCAGCACGATGTCACGCGCCGCCTCGGTCCTCACCAGCACGCCGTCCGCCTGCCGCAGCATCCGGGCCTCGATGTCGCGCAACAGGCGATAGGTCGCGCCATGCGGTGACAGGCCGCCGAATTCCACCCGCTCATCTGCTGCCAGCCCATCGGCATCGAACAGGATGCGCAGCGCCCGCCGCTCGGCCCGCCGCAGGCACAACACGGCAAGCGCTGGCATCAGGCTGCGCGGCATCAGCGTTCCGATCCCCCACGCCGCAACGGCACGGCGAATGGCACGCGCGCCCATCACCGCCGACAGGAAAGGCCCCACCCCTCCCGGCCGTCGCCAGATGCGCACCTGACGGAACGGCACGCCTTCCGCAGCGCAAAGACCCGCCCGCGCGGCGATCACCGCTTCGTCTTCCGGGCTCCCGGCCCAGGTGAACTGCAACACGTGACAGCGATACCCCTGCGCCCCCAGGCCTGCCAGAATAGGCAGGAAAAGCCGTTCCAGATAGCGCGTCTGCGGCCCGTCCCAGGTGATGAACAGGATGTTGCGTGCAGCCTCCGCCTTCCCCATCACGCCGCCCCCGCACCCTGATGCGCCCCGGTCAGCCGATCATAAAGCGCATCCACCCGCGTCAGATAGGCCGCCACGGAAAACCGTCGCAGCACCGTTTCCCGCGCGGCATCGGCGATCCCCTGCAAACGCGCCGCATCGCAGGCCAGCGCCTCTTCGATCGTCGCAGCCAACCCCGCCGCATCCGGCTCTGGCAAAAGCCAGCCGGTCTGACCATGCGTGATGATCTCGGGCACCCCGCCGACAGCCGTGGCGATGACCGGTATCCCCGCCGACATCGCCTCGCAGACCGCCAGACCGAACCCCTCGGTAAGCGAGGGTTGCAGATAGAAATGGCACCCTTCCAGTCGCGCAAAGGGGGCAGGATCGAAACCGCACAGCGTGACCGCGCCCGTCAGGCCAAGTTCGGCAATCCGCCGCTCCAGCGCGGGGCGCAGGCTGCCCTCGCCCACAAGGCGCAGGGTGGCATTCCGCCCGTCGTGGCGCAGTCTGGCCACGGCCTCGACCGCCGCCATCGGGTTCTTCACCGGCTCCAACCGGCCCACGAAACCCAGAACCAGTTCCCCCCCGCGCGGCGCAAGTGGGCGAAAGGGTTGCGGTTCGAACGGGTTATGGATCACCTCGACCCTGGCCGAAGGCGCCTCTCCCAGCGCCAGGATGCAGTCCCTCACCGCATCCGAGATCGCCACCACCCTGTCGCAGCGCCGATAGATCTGCGCGAACACGCGCCGCGCGCGGGTCGAATGGCGCGGAATGCCGATCTCTTCGGCAATCACCACTGGCACCCCGGCAAGACGGGCTGCGATGGTGCCGTGGAAATTCGCCTCCGCCCCATGCAGATGCACGATGTCCGGCCGCATCTGCCGGAAATGCCGCCGCAGCGCCAGAATGGCGGGACGGGACGGGATGCCCGCCCGGCGACCCAGCGCCGCAGCCTCGGCCCCGAGACTGCGCAACGCCTCCAGCACCGCGCCGCCCCCCGCGATGGCGCAGAAGGCATGGGTGTGGCGCGACAGGGCGGCATTGGCCGCAATCAGGCGCATCTGCGATTCCACCCCGCCGAAATCGAGCGCGGTCAGCACATGCAGCACAAGCTGCCCGTGACCCCGCCCGCTCACGGCCGGATCATGTCCTTGACGGCGCTTTTCCACCCGGAAAAGCGACGATAGCCGCCGCGCATCCAGAACCCCAGAACCGAGAGCCAACGCCGATAGCGCGGGAGGGAGAGGAGGTGGATGCGGCCTTCAAAGCGGGCGACTTCAACATCAAGATAGGCTCGTGCTGTGGCCGCCCGTGCCCCGATCCCCAGTCGGCCCAGCACGGGAAGCCCCTGATCGAGGCGTTCCTTCTGGACCGTGATCTTTCGCAGGGTTTCCTGCCAACTGGCGACAGGCGAGGTGAAGCCCGTCGCCGAGACCACCGAAAGCATTGTCACACCAGCCGGATCGCTGAACACCCACTGGGACTCGTTCGATCCGTGCCTTCGGTAGTATTGCAGCGGCTCGTCAATCAGGCGCCGCACACCCAGCGCGACGGACATGTCGCCGATCCAGCGATCATGCGCGAAATCTTCCGCAGGGAACGGCATAAGGAACTCCAGCAGCGGGCGCTTGATTGCGACACAGCAGCCCGCAATGTAGCGGTTGTCGTTCGATCCCGTGACACGGATATTGCCCAACTGTGTCTTGTTGGAATGCTTCAGGTCCACATCCGTGATGATCATGTCGTTGATCGTGCAAAGGATGGACGGATCGGCCAAAATGGCATCCTCGACGGTTTTCAGTTTCTTGGGAAACCAAACGTCGTCTTGATCGCTGAGAAAGATCAGATCGCCGGTGCAAAGCGACAGCACCTTCTCGAAGTTGCGCGCGAATCCGAGGTTCTTTTCGTTCTGAATGACCCGCACCTCGAAAGGGGCCGTGGCACCGAAATCGTTCAGGATGTCAAGGGTCGCGTCGCGGGACCCGTCATCGCATACGACCAGTTCGTCCGGCAGACGGGTTTGCGTCGCGAAACTGTCCAATTGCTCGCGCAGGAATTTGGCCCCGTTATAGGTGGCCATGGCGATGGAGACTCTCATCGGTAAAGCCGCATGGTTTTGAAACGTGCCTCTGCGAGCCACGCCAGAGCGTATGAGTTGAAATTCTTCGATGCGAGACCTTTCCAAAAGGCCGCGCGGTCTGTGAGGTAATCGCGCTGGGCATGCAGTCGATGAAGTCGGTGACGTAGCATCTTTGCGATTGCCGAGCGATCCGGATGGCCCACCCTTTCGAGGTCATTCAGTCGTTGCGAAAGCGTTGCAATCCTGCGGCTCATGAGGCCAACACGCTGGGCCTTCCAGTCAGGCTGCTTTCTGTTCTGGACAAATGAGATCCCGACATTGGTACGATACATGACCAGAGGCTCATCAACGTAGCGCAAACCACCGACCAGAGCTGCCCGAAAACCGAAGACGATGTCTTCGTAAGTCTCGCCGAAAGCGATCGGACCGAAACGGTGAAAGAATTCCGTTCGAAATGCGCCCGTCGCGCCGATGTAGATGCCCTTTGAGTAAGCGATCTGGCGGAGGTCAGGGGCCTCGGTCTGCACGGGTGGCGCGTATAGCCCGCCGTGATTTCCCAGCGCATCCATCGTTTGCGTACTTGAGTGGACCAGCACCGCGCTCTGATCGCCCTGAAGGCGACTTACAAGGACGCCCGTGCGCTGCGGTAACGAGATGTCATCGCCAGCGGCAAAGACGATCACATCCGTCTCGACCATGCCGAACACCAGATTGTAGTGCGGTATCACCCCCATGTTCTGCGCATTACGGCGCAAGACCACACGGTGGTGGCCGTTATAGGCATCGACCAATTCGCGCATGATCTCGAAGGTGCGATCCGTTGAACAGTCATCCGAAAGGATGATTTCAAGCGGCTGATAGGTCTGGGCAAATGCGCCCATTACAGCGTCGCGAATGTAGGCTTCTTGATTATAGGCGAACAGCGTCATCGTGACAGTCGGATTGACGCGTTTCGGCGCGGCATCTCGCGCTTCCGCGCCACCTTGATGATCGTCTGTAGCCCCCATCACAACCTCAAATCGCTCTCATCGCGGGCGAAGACGCTTTTCAGGTCACAGAACACCTGCACGCCCCGGCCAAAGGCGCGCAGGCGGGCGGCGCCTTCGTGGCGGAAGGCATCATGCGCCACGGCGAGGATGACGCCGTCATAGGCGCCGTTTTCGGGCGTAGTCACCGGGTCAAGCCCGTATTCCGCCCGCGCGTCGGCGGCATCGACCCATGGATCGTGCACATCGACGCGCACACCGAAATCCTGCAACTCGCGGATCACGTCGACCACGCGGGTGTTGCGCAGGTCGGGGCAGTTCTCCTTGAAGGCCAGACCCAGCACCAGCACCCGCGCCCCGTCCACCTGGATGCGCTTTTTCAGCATGGCCTTGACCATCTGGCCCGCCACATAACTGCCCATGCCATCGTTGATCCGCCGCCCGGCAAGGATGACCTGCGGGTGATAGCCCAGCGCCTCGGCCTTGTGCGTCAGGTAATAGGGGTCCACCCCGATGCAATGCCCGCCCACCAGACCGGGGCGGAAGGGCAGGAAGTTCCACTTCGTCCCCGCCGCGCGCAACACGGCATCGGTATCCAGCCCCATGCGATAGAAGATGATCGCCAACTCGTTCACCAGCGCGATGTTCAGATCGCGCTGGGTGTTCTCGATCACCTTCGCCGCCTCAGCCACGCGGATCGATTCCGCGCGATAGGTGCCCGCGGTGATGATGCCGCCATAAAGCGCATCCACCCGCGCCGCCGCCTCGGGCGTCGATCCGGCCGTGACCTTGCGGATGGTGGTCAACCGGTGCGCCTTGTCGCCCGGGTTGATCCGCTCGGGGCTGTAGCCGCAGTGGAAATCCACATTGAACCGCAGACCCGAGATGCGCTCCAGCACCGGCACGCAATCCTCTTCCGTGGCGCCCGGATAGACGGTGGATTCATAGATCACAAGATCACCGGGTTTCAGCGCCCGCCCCACGGTTTCCGATGCCCGCAGAAGCGGCCGCAGATCAGGGCGCTTGTGGCTGTCGATGGGCGTGGGCACCGTGACGATGAAGGTTGTCGCCACCCGCAGGGCATCGGGGTCGGCGGTAAAGGTCAGACCCGTCGCCGCTGCAAGTTCGGCCTCGTCCACCTCGCGCGTGTGATCCTGCCCCGCGCGCAAGGCGGCGATCCGGCCCTGGTTGATGTCGAAACCGATGACGGGGCGATGCTTGCCGAACTCCACCGCAAGCGGCAGGCCGACATAGCCAAGGCCGATGATGGCAATGGGCGCGGGGTCAGCCATGGCGGCCTCCTCCAAATCGGAAGCGGTCATTCGCACCGGCAAGGGGCGAGGGGCGGTCGGACACCACGATGTTGCGGCTGTGCTTCTGCCGCAGCAGCCAGCGGCGGACGGCGACAAGGTGTTTGATGACGGGAAGTTTGTTTGCGGTGTCGGTGATCCGGCGCTTCCAGGTCCGGGCCCGGAAATGCTCGAGCGATGATTGGAACGGCCGCACCGCACAGGGCGTGGGATCGACAATGCGGAAGTGATTGATAAGCCCATCGCTGTGAAAGGCGGCGAAATCATCGGCAAGGTGGCGCACTGGCATGTTGCCCTGTGCGATGCCAAGGGCAGCGCGGTATTCGATCATGTAGGCCGCCGCCGTCCGGGCATCCTTCATATCGTAGGGCACAAGGAGGTTCAGCCTTCGCTCGGCATCCAGCACGCCGTCACGGGCAAAGGCGGTGCGCCGCATCACGGGATTGTAGAGCGAGATCACCTCGCCCTCGCGCAGCACGGCGGCCACACGCCGGATCAGATCATCGGCAAAGGGGGGAAGCGCAATGTCATCCTCCACCACCACACCCCAGGGCAGACCTTGCTCCACAATCCGGCGGCAGGCCGCGACATGCGACAGGGCGCAGCCGATTTGGGGCGCGGGATAGGCCGGGTTGTGCCCGCCGTCGCCCGCGGGATCGGACCGATCAAGTGTGGTGCCGTCAACGCCCACGACCTCGACCGGGAGAGCGGACACCTCGGCGAGATGGGCCAGAACGTAAGCATAGCGTTCCTTCAACCGGGGGATTGCGGCCACGAATATCTTCATGCCCACTCTCCCCTGCGGATAGGGCCGATCTTCGGGCGCGGGCAGGCGGCTTCTGCTGTCATTTCCCGTAATACTCCCGGAACCAGCCGACAAAGCGGGCGATGCCGTCACGGAAATCGGTCTGGGGGCGGTATCCGGTCAGGCGCTGCAACAGCGCCGCATCGGCCCACGTCGCGGGCACGTCGCCCATCTGCATCGGCATGTAGTTGCGGATCGCCTTTTGCCCGAGGCAATCTTCGATCGCGTCCACGAAATCCAGCAGGCGCACCTTGTCGGAATTGCCGATGTTCACCACCCGATAGGGCGCGACCGGCGACAGGCTGTCGCCCTCTGCAATCCCCTCCGGACCTGCGGGCCGCTCGGGCACCGCATCGACCAGCAGGCGGATCGCGCGCACCAGATCATCGACATAGGTAAAGTCGCGATACATTTCGCCATGGTTGTAGATGTCGATGGGCCGCCCTTCGAGAATGGCATCGACGAACTTGAACAACGCAAGGTCGGGCCGCCCCCAGGGGCCATAGACGGTAAAGAAGCGGAACATCGTCGTGGGCAGGTTCCACAGATGGGCATAGGCATGCCCCATGCTCTCGGTCGCCTTCTTCGTCGCGGCATAGATCGTCAGCTGTGTATCGGCCTTGTCGGTTTCAGCAAAAGGCATGTCCTCATTCGCGCCATAGACCGATGAGGTCGAAGCCATCAGCAGATGCCCGACCTGAAGGCGGCGCGCAGCCTCCATCACGTTGAAGGTGCCGATCACATTCGCATCCAGATAGGCGCGCGGGTTTTCAAGGCTGTAGCGCACCCCCGCCTGCGCGGCGAGGTGGATGATCACCTCCGGTGCAAAGGCATCGGCCACGGCATCGAACCGCGCCTGATCCTCCAGAAGCGCCTCATCCGCCGAAAAGCAGGGATGCTGCAACAACATGGCGTGGCGGCGATGCTTCAGGCGCACGTCATAGTAATCGGTCATGCCGTCATACCCATGCACGCGAAAGCCTTCGTCCAGCATGAGCCGGGCCAGATGGAACCCGATGAAACCGGCCGTGCCGGTGATCAATACCCGTCGCCCCTGCCCCGTCATCTGTCCCGTCACCTGACCTGCCACCTCTTTACCCGTGCCGTGCCGTGCCAACGGCCGATCAAGGCCCCGGCCAAGCCATTTCCGGCCCGCCGCGGCAGACGTTAGGTATTATTAACAACAGTTGAAAGACCTTTCGGAAACAAGACCTTCACACGCGACCCTTGTGCCGCTTGCCGGACACGGGCCTCCGGACGGCCCCCTGCTTTGTGCCGTTTCAGCACGGCTCGCCCGCGAAGCTACCCTCGCCCGGTCACGGTTCGGATCGCGTCGAGATAGCCGTTCACGACATGGGCCTCGTCGAATTCCCGCTCCATCTTGGCCCGTGCCGCAGCCCCCATCGCGGCGCGCGCCTTGGGTGGCAGGTCGAGATACCGCTGCATGGCCCGGGCAAGGCTTTCGGCATTGCGCACCTCGCAGAGAAACCCGGTCACGCCATCCTCCACCACGGCCCGACAACCCGGCACATCCGTGGCGATCACCGGGCGCGCCATGGCCGAAGCCTCGATCAAGGTCCGTGGCGCCCCCTCGCGATAGGAGGGTAGCACGGCGCAGCTCGCTGCCCGGAAAAAGGGGCGCACGTCGTCTTGCGCACCCAGATAGTCGATGCAACCCTCTGCAACCCAGCCGCGCACCACATCCTCGGCAATCGCCGTGCGATTCTCGGCGCCGGCCGGTCCCAGAAGTTGGAACCGGACCTCGGGCAATATCGCCCGGATGCGCCGTGCCGCCTCGACGAACTCCACCACGCCCTTGTCCCGCAACAGACGCGCCACCATCAGAAAAACGGGCGGCCCCACCTCCGCCCCCGGCATGGGGGTTGCGGCGAAGCGCACAAGGTCGATGCCCGATCCGGGCAGCACACGCGCCTGATCTTCCTGCACCATGGTGCTCCGCACGAACAGGTCACGATCTTCGTCATTCTGGAAGAACACCACCGGCAGCCCCCGGAAGGCACGGCGATACAGCACCTCGGCCAAACCTCGCAGAAATCCACCAGACAGGAAGGCCGTTCCCAACCCGGTGACATTGGGCACGAAGGGCACGCCCGCCCGTTGCGCGGCCATCGCCCCGAAGATGTTGTTCTTGATCGTGAAGCCCAGCACGACATCCGGCCTCTCGCGCTGGAAGATCGACGCAAGGCGCCGCATCAGCGCCAGATCAGCCAGCGGGTTCAGCCCGCGCACATCCATCTGCAGCGGCAGGAACCGGCATCCGGCCTGTTCCAGTTGCACGACGGTCGCATCAGGCGGGGCAAGGACCGTCACCCGATGCCCTTCCGCGATCAGCGCCGCGACCAGCGACCGGCGAAAGTTCCAGATGTTCCACGCCGCGTTGACAGTGATCAGAACATGCATTCCGGCACCGGCCATGCATCATCCACGCCGTTCGGTCCCGCTACTTCTGCGCGCGGCATCGGTCAGTCCTGCTGGGCCGCGCGCGGCCGGAACACCGGTATATGCACCACCTCTTCCCTTGCAGCCGCAGGAAGCAAGGCATGACCGGCAAAGAACACCCCGTCATTGATGACCTGCATCACCGTCATGACGTCAATCTGCGGATTGCCCTTGCTGAAGGCATAGACCATCGAAAAATCGCAAAGCTGGTTCACCAGCCGCGCCAATCCCCCGGTCCGCTCATGCACCAGATCGACAGCCTCGCTGGTGAAGATGTCATCGTCGCCGCCGACCTTGCGCAAACGGTGCCGCACATATTCGCCCGTTGTTTCGGCATCCATCGCCGGAAGATGGCAGGCAGCACCGATCCGCTGCGCGAGCGGCTGCAGGGTCGCGCCGACGATTCGATCGCGCAATCCCGAATGGCCCACGATGAACACCTGCAACAGTTCGTCCGTGCCGGTGTTCATGTTGGTCAGCGTACGGATCTGCTCCAGCGCCTGATCCGACAGGTTCTGGGCCTCGTCGAACACCAGAACCACCCTCCGGCCGGCCGCATATTCCCGGATCAGCCGCTCCTCGAATCGCGAGAAGAGGTCAACCATCGTGTCCTCGGGTTCGGCCGGTTCGCCCAGCGCCAGCAGCACCCAGGGCAGCACATCCTCGGCCTGGCCGCGCACCTGGCTGACCAGCCCGAAGACGACATCATCCCCGACGTTGCGCAGCAAATGCTGCACCAGCAGCGTCTTGCCCGCCCCCACCTCACCCGTCACCAGCGTGATGGGCGCGCGGGTCACGATGGCATATTCCATCAACGAATAGGCTCTGCGATGCGCATTCGACCAGTATAGCATGTCGGGGTCGGGCGCGATGGCAAAGGGCCGGGCGCTCAGGCCGAAATAGCCCGTATAAATGTCAAGGATGCTACCCATCCGCGTACTCGCCCCTTCCCATGCCTGACCGCGATCAGGGCAAGGCCCCGACCTGTTTTGCTTCCCCCCCCTTGTGACCTGTAGTATCTCAGAATTAAACTAAATTAATCAAGCGCGACCACCATATGCACCGCCCGGACGGCACCCATCCGCTTCCCGCCCATCTCCGCCTGCCGATCGGGGGGTTGATCTGGCTGGCGGTCGCGCTTGTCGGAGCGGCGGTCCTGTTCTGGCCCGGCATCGCGCTTCTCTTAACGGTCTGGCAAACGCCCGAGTATAGCCATGGCCCGCTCATCCCGGTCCTTTCCGGGCTGCTCTTCCTGCGCCAACTCAAGACCGAACCCATCGAACACGGTCCCGTCAACCGTTGGCCCGGCCTTTTGCTGATGCTTGTCTCCGTCATGCTCGCCCTCGCAGGGCAGATGGTGGAAACGCCGATGGTCACGGCTGCGGCCCTGATCCTGTGGTTCGGCGCCATCCTGCTGATCTGCTACGGCTGGCAGCAGGGCCGCCGGTTCTGGCCGCCGATCCTGCATCTGTTCTTCATGATGCCGTTGCCCACGACCCTGTATTATCAGGTCTCGATCACGCTGCAGCTCATCTCGGCCGAACTCGGCGTCTGGTTGCTGCGACTGGTCAGCGTGCCTGTCTATCTTGACGGCTACATCATCGACCTCGGCGTGATCAAACTCCATGTGGCCGAGGCCTGTTCCGGTCTGCGCTACCTCTTTCCGATCCTCAGCTTTTCCTACATCTTCGCGATCCTCTTTCACGGATCGCTCGTGATGAAGGCGATCCTGCTGCTGTCCGCCGCACCCATTGCCGTCATCATGAACTCTGCCCGCATCGCGATTGCCGGAATGATCGTGCAATATCAGGGACCCGAGCACCTTGAAGGCTTTTCGCATTTCTTCGAAGGCTGGGTGATCTTCGTCCTTTCGGTCCTGATGCTCTTCGGTCTGGCCCGATTGCTTCTGCTGTTCCGCCCGGGCCGGACCACGCTGGTGGATGCACTGGATCTGGATTTCTCCGGTCTTGCCACGCAGGCGCGGCGCATTCTCCTGATCGAACCCTCCCGCGCGCTGCGCGCGCTCGCCCTCGTCACGGCAGGCACGGCGGCACTCTGGCAGGCTTTCCCCACAGTCCGGACGGTGGAACCGCCTCGGGCGGAACTCGCCTCCTTCCCTGACCAGATCGGTGGCTGGACGGGCGATCAGCCGGTCCCCCTCGACCCGGAGGTGGCCCGTGTCCTGAACGCCCAGGATTACAGCTTGCGCGATTATCGCGATACCACCGGCGCACGGGTAGAGGTATTCGCCGCATGGTTCCGCGACCAGACGATCAGCGGCGCACATTCCCCCGATATCTGCCTTCCGAACACCGGTTGGGAATTCGCCTCCTTCACCCGCCGCGACATTTCCGCCGAACTCGATCTGGACAAGGCCTTCCCCATCAACCGCGCCGTGATCCAGAGGGGCGAGGATCGGCTTCTGGTCTATTACTATTTCGTCCAGAATGGGCGCCAGGTTGCCTGGGACTTCGGATCGAAGCTCTGGCTGTTCTGGGACAGCTTCGTGCACGGGCGCAAGGATGGCGGTCTGGTCCGCCTCGTCACCCCCATCGGTCGCGGCGAAACCGAAGACATGGCCGACAGCCGCCTGCGCGACATGGCGCGCGAACTCGACAGTCGCCTGCCGCGCTTCTTCCCCGGCCCCGTCTGACACCCTGTCCGGCGTTTTCGCTCTTCCGGTCGCCTTCGTCGCATGTGATCCTTCGGGCCCCTGCCCTCTGCCGGAAATGGGCCTCGCATGTCCCGCCTCGACAATGACCGCCTCTTCGTGGCCGTCCTCGAAACCGGCAGCTTCGCCGCCGCAGCCCGCCAGATCGGCATTTCGGCAGGCCAGGCGTCAAAGCTTGTCACCCGACTGGAGGCCGAACTGGGCATCCGACTGCTCAACCGCACCACCCGCGCCCTGTCGCCGACCGAAGCAGGACAGGCCTATTTCGACCGCATCCGCCAGATCCTCGACGACCTCGACACGCTCGATGCCCAGATGAAGGATCAGGCCGCCACCCCGCGCGGACGGCTGCGCCTGACGGCGCCACTTACCTTCGGCACCCTGCGCCTCGTGCCCGCGCTGAACGAATTCGCCCGCCTCTACCCACAGATCGAACTGGACGTCTCCTTCAACGACCGCATGTTCAACCTCGTGGACGAAGGCTTCGATGCCGCCATCCGCGCCGGCCGCATCGCCGATTCCAGCCTGATCGCGCGCAAGCTCTGCGAGATGCACACCCTCGTTGTGGCCTCTGAAGATTACCTCGCCGCCCACGGCACACCGGCACACCCTGCAGACCTGGCCCGTCATCAATGCATCATCGACACCAATTTCCGTGACCCGCTGATCTGGCGCTTCCGCGAGGGCGACACTCCCCTCTCCGTTCCCCTGACAGGCCGCCTGCGCTATTCCAACGCCGAGGCCTGCCTCCAGGCAGCCGAGGCGGGCCTCGGCATCGCCCATGTTCCCGATTTCGTGGCGAAGGCCAGCCTGGATACCGGTCGCACCCGCGCGATCCTGCGCGACTTCAACGACGATCCCGGCGGCATCTTCGCACTTTACCCGCCCGGGCGGCATCTGGCGGCCAAGGTCCGCATCCTCGTGGATTTCCTTGCCGCCCGCTTCCGCGACCCATCCCGAGATACGCCGGACCCTTAATGATTGCTGCCATTTTGGCAGGAATGAAATTCCATTTTCGCATATTCCATCCGTTTCGGAAGCTAAGCATATTCCGCGCATCGGCGTCACCCCGGCACACGCCCCAACGACGCCAGCCATGAAGGACATATCACCATGACCGCCACCGTTTCCCTCACTTCCCCCGCCAGCCGCGCCGATCTTGCCGCGACACTGCTGCGCGTCACCTCCGGCATCTGGTTCCTGCTCCATGCCGGGCTCAAGATCTTTGTCTTTACCCCTGCCGGAACCGTGGGCTTCTTCGAATCCATCGGCCTGCCAGGCCTTCTCGCCTATGTCGTGATCCTGGCAGAGCTTGTGGGTGGCCTCGCCCTGATCGCCGGGTTCAAGACGCGCGAAATCGCGCTCGCCCTGTCGGTCATCCTGATCGGTTCGATCTACACGCCCCATTATGCCGCAGGCTTCTTCTTCTCGAACCAGGGCGGCGGCTGGGAATTCCCGGCATTCTGGGCGCTCACCCTCTGGGCCCTCGCGCTGCTCGGCGATGGCGCCTACGCTCTCGGCAAACGCTGAAACCCGGTTCCGGAAAGGATCACCGCGATGAGCACCGCCACCGCCCCTCTGGAAATCGGCCGCGTCACCCTCAGGGTCCACGACATGCCGCGCATGGCCGATTTCTACTCCCGCGCCATCGGCCTGACACCGCTGTCCCAAGATGGCGAACAGGCCACCCTCGGCGCGGGCGACCGGGCGCTGGTCACGCTCATCGCCGATCCTTCCGCTCCGGCGCGTGCCCCGCGCGAGGCGGGGCTCTTCCACACCGCCTTCCTCCTGCCCGATCGCGCTGCCCTGGGCCGCTGGCTGCACCATGCCGCCAGCACGCGCCTCACCATCCAGGGTGCCTCCGACCACAAGGTGTCCGAGGCGATCTATCTCGCCGATCCCGAAGGCAACGGGATCGAAGTCTATGTCGATCGCCCTCGCGCCACATGGACAGGGGCAGACGGCGCAATCCGCATGACCACCGATCCGCTCGACCTCGAGTCCCTCGCCGCCGCTGCTGATGGCCCCTGGCAGGGTGCACCCGACGGCACGGTCGTGGGCGATGCGGGTGGTGGATTTCGCGCTCTGCGCCATGGATGAGATAGTGAACCAGGCGGCGAAGAACCGCTTCATGTTCGGCGGCCAGGGCCGCGTGCCCGCCGTGATCCGCATGCCCATCGGTATCTGGAGCGCTTCCGCCGCGCAGCATTCGCAGTCGCTGGAAGCCTGGTTCGCCCATGTGCCGGGGCTGGTGGTGATCGCGCCGGCAACACCGCAGGACAACTACTCCCTGCTGCGCGCCGCGATCAATTGCGGCGACCCCGTCACCTATTTCGAGCATAAGGAACTCTGGGGCCTGGAAGGCGAGGTGGACACGTCCGCGCCCGCCGAATTGGGCCGCGCCGCGATCCGCCGCGAGGGCCGCGACGTCACCATCGTGAGCTGGAGCCGCGCCGTGCATTGGTCGCTGCAAGCCGCCGACGCGCTGGCTGCCGACGGTATCTCGGCCGAGGTGATCGACCTGCGCACGCTGTGGCCCTGGGACCGCGAAGCGGTGTTCGCTTCTGCGAAAAAGACCGGCCGGGTTTTGATCGCCCATGAAGCCGTGCAGGTGGCCGGCTTCGGCGCCGAAATCGCCGCCACCCTGGCCGAGGCCGGCACGGCGAAGGTCGCCAGGCTGGGCGGGCAGCGCCTGCCGGTGGGCTACGCGCCGCTGCTGGAGGCGGAGGTGCGGGTGACGCCCGAGCGCATCGCCGCAAGGGCACGGGATTTGTGCAAGCCGTAAATTTGTGCAAGCCCTGAACCAATACGGTCAGGGCTGGTAAAGCCGCCGAAGCTGTGCAAGGCTTTCGGCAAAAGTAGAACCGTAACCGGAGGAAACAAGAGATGAAGTTCAACCGTCGCACCCTGCTCAAGACCGGCGCCGCCGGCTTCGGCCTCATTGCCGCGCCGGCCCTGGTGGGTCTGCGTCCGGCCTGGGCGCAAGCCAATTACAAGCCGGAATACAAGCTCTCGACCGTGGTCGGCCTGCCCTTCCCCTGGGGCCAGGGCGGCGAGATCCTCGGCAACCTGGTGCGTGAGCGCACCGAGGGCCGCATCAATATCAAGATGTATCCGGGCGCTGCCCTGGTCAGCGGCGACCAGACCCGCGAATTCACCGCCATGCGCCAGGGCGTGATCGACCTCGCCATCGGCTCGACCATCAACTGGTCGCCGCAGATCAAGCAGCTCAACCTGTTCTCGCTGCCCTTCCTGGCGCAGGACCATGCCGGCATCGACGCCATGGTGCAGGGCCCGGTGGGCAAGGAGATCATGGGCCTGGTGGAGAAGTCCGGCGTTGTGGCGCTGGCCTGGGGCGAGAACGGCTTCCGCGAAGTGACCAATTCGAAGCGTGAGATCCGCACCCCCGCCGACATGAAGGGCCTGAAGTTCCGCGTTGTCGGTTCGCCGATCTTCAACGACACCTTCACCGCACTGGGTGCCAACCCGACCCAGATGAGCTGGGCCGATGCACAGCCGGCGCTGGCTTCGGGCGCCGTGGAAGGCCAGGAAAACCCGCTGCATATCTTCACCGCCGCGAAGCTGCATAACCTGGCGCAGAAGTTCGTCACCCGCTGGGGCTATGTCGCCGATCCGCTGATCTTCGCCGCCAACAAGGATGTGTTCGATTCCTGGTCGGCCAAGGACCGCGACATCGTGCGCCAGGCAGCCATGGATGCCGGCAAGCAGGAAATCGCCATCGCCCGCAAGGGTCTGGTGCCGGGCGACCAGTCTCTGGTGGATGAAGTGAAGGGCTTCGGCGTCACCGTCACCGAACTCTCGGCAGCCGAGAAGGATGCCTTCAAGGCGGCGGTGAAGCCGGTGTTCGAGAAGTGGACCAAGGAGATCGGCCCCGACCTGGTGAAGCGGGCCGAGGATGCCGTGGCCGCGCGCAAGAAGGCCTGATCGGCCAGCGCGACCAGACAACAAGATGAGGCAAAGGCCGGGCAAGTCCCGGCCTTCGCTTTAGAGACCTTGCCGTAAAAATTTCGTAGAAGGTGGTGCCGTGACAAGCCCAAGCGATCAAAAACCCGCCCCGCTCGATCCACCGCCGGTCGACAATGCGCTGCGCTGGGAAGACTGGATCGGCGCCACTTCCATGGGCCTGCTCGCCATCATCACCATGGCCAATGTGGTGGCGCGCTATTTCACCGACCAGTCCTTCGCCTGGACCGAGGAAATCTCCACCGGCCTGATGGTGACCCTGACGCTGGCCGCCGGCGCCGCCGCCGTGGCGCGCGACCGCCATATCCGTATCGAATTCCTGCTGCTCTCTGGCTCGGCAGCGCGGCGCAAGCTGCTGGCGCTGCTGTCCTCGCTGTGCACCGCCATCGCCTTCGGCCTGCTCACCGGCTTCGGCTGCCGCTTCGCCTATGACGATTACCGCTTCGATGTCACCTCGCCGGGCATCGGTCTGCCGCAATGGTGGTTCAGCATCTGGCTGCCGCTGCTTGCTCTGGCCGTGACGCTCCGCGCCGCGCAACTCTTCATCAAGCAGTGGCGGCAGTCATGACCGGCCTTACCATCTTCATCGTTTTCGCCTTCCTGATGACCGTGGGGGTGCCGATCGGCGTCGCCCTGCTGCTCGGCGGTGCCATCGGCATCGGCTTCGGCAATCTCGGCTGGATGTCGATTCCGAACAACTTCTATCCCACGGTGGCGAAATATCCGCTGCTGGCGCTGCCGATGTTCGTGCTGGTGGGCGTGATCTTCGACCGCTCTGGCGTGGCGCAGCGGCTTGTCACCTTCGCCCAGGCGGTGATCGGCCGCGGCCCCGGCATGCTGCCGGTGGTGGCGATCACCGTGGCGATGATCTTCGGCGGCATTTCCGGCTCCGGCCCAGCTTCCGCCGCCGCCGTCGGCGGCGTGATGCTGGCGGCAATGGCGCGCGCCGGCTATCCGGCGCCGTTCTCGGCCAGCGTGATCGGCGCGGCGGCGGCCACCGACATCCTGATTCCGCCTTCCATCGCCTTCATCGTCTATTCTGTGCTGGTGCCGGGCGCCTCGGTGCCGGCCTTGTTCGCCGCCGGCATCGTGCCGGGCATCATGGCCGGCCTGGCGCTGATGATCCCGGCGATCTGGCTGTCGCGCAAGCATGGCTTCGGCGCCAAGGAACGCGAACAGCCGCGCCCGCCCCTCTTCTCCTCGCTGCTGCAGGCGAGCTGGGGCCTGGCGGCGCCGGTGCTGATCCTCGGCGGCATGCGCGCCGGCTGGTTCACGCCGACCGAAGCCGCCGTGGTGGCGGTGTTCTACGGCCTGTTCGTCGGCATGGTGGTGCACCGTACGATCAAGGTGAAGGATATCGGCCCGATCCTGGTGGAAGCGGCGGAAACCGCCGGCATCATCCTGATCATCCTCGGGCTGGCCTCGGTCTTCGCCTATGCCGTCTCGACGCTGGGCATCATCGACCCCATCGCCAAGGCGATCACCACCAGCGGCATGAGCAGCACCATGACCCTGGTGGTCATCGTGATCATCCTGCTCGCCGCCGGCATGGTGCTGGACGGCGTGTCGATCTTCCTGATCTTCATTCCGATCCTGATGCCGCTGATGCGGGCCTTCGCCTGGGATCCGGTGTGGTTCGGCGTGCTGCTCACCTACATGGTGGCGATCGGCCAGTTCACGCCGCCGATGGCGGTGAACCTGATGGTCGCCTCCAGGTTGGCCGGCATCTCGATCGAGAAGACGGTGCCCTGGGTGATGTGGTTCGTGCTGGCGATGATGATGCTGCTGGTATCGTTCATCATCTACCCGCCGCTGATCACCTGGCTGCCGAAGTATCTCGGCTACTAGGGAGCGCCGTCAGGAAGCGAGGAAGCCGCCGTCGAGGCAGAGATTGTGGCCGACCATGTAGCCGGCCGCATCGCTCGCCAGCCAGACGACGGCTTCCGCCACTTCCTCCGGCTCGCCCATGCGGCGGATCGGCAGGCCATCGGCCACGGCCTTCATGTCGGCGATGCCGGAGGCCAGCATCATCGGCGTCTTCACCCGACCGGGCGATACGGCGTTGATGCGGATGCCCTGGGGGCCATATTCCAGCGCCGCCGAGCGGGTCAGCGACAGCAAAGCCGCCTTCGACGCCGAATAAACGCTCAGGCCCGGATTGGGATTGCGGACGCCGCTGACCGAGGCGGTGTTGATGATGACGCCGGCGCCTTGCGCATTCTCGCGCTTTGGCTGTGCCAGCATGGCCTTCACCTGCGCCTGCAGCGCCAGGAACACGGCGCGCAGATTGGTATCCAGGATATGCTCGTAGACTTCCAGCGACTGCTCGGCAAGCAGGGCGCGCTTTTCCTGTGCGCCGGCATTGTTGAACGCCACGTCCAGCCGGCCGAAACGCGAAAGCGCCGCCTGCACCAGCGCCTCTGGCGCGGCCACATCCTTCACATCGTTGAGCAGGAACTGGGCTTCGACACCCAGGGCCGCGCAGGCAGCCCGTATATTTTCGCCGCGCGCCGCATCGCGGCCGCCCAGGGTGAGCCGCGCGCCACGCCGGGCGAAGGCCAGCGCGGTGGCACGGCCGATACCGGAAGTGGCGCCTGAGATGAGAATGCTCTGACCGGAAAAGTCCATGGCGCTACTCTAGCCGGGGCGCCGGCAAGCGTATTGGAAAAAATTAAGCCCGCAAACTTCAGGCCCGGGCCGTCGGCCGGCTGGTGACACGGCCATACCATGCGGTGAGATTCTGCAGCTCCGCCGGGATTGCCTGCTTGCAGGCACGCGCCAGCAGGAAGGCGCATTGCCCGGTGATATCGGCGATGCTGTAGCGGTTACCGACGAAATAGTCCTTGCCGGCCAGTTCCTCATCCAGCCAGGCCATGCGGGCCGCTAAGTATTGCTGGCTGAACTGGCCGTACTCGCCATATTGCTCGGCGCGGCCAACCCAGTAAGGGTGAATGTGGCGGAACACATTGGTCGCCGGGATCGCCACTTCATGCTCCAGCCGCCGCGTCCACATCTCGACCTGGGCACGCTCCAGCATAGTGGTGCCGAACAGTGGCGGCTCGGGCTGCAATTCCTCGAGATAGCGGCAGATCGCCAGCGATTCCGTGAGGATCGTGCCGTCATCCAGTTCCAGCAACGGCAGGGTGCCAAGCGGATTCTTCGCCAGGAAGTCAGGCGTGCGGTTGTCACCGGCCTCCATGTCGAGCACCACGGTCTCGAGCTTGATGCCCTTCTCGGCCATGAAGATGCGCACCCGGCGCGGATTCATGCCGTTCTTGAGATCGTAGAATTTCATCGCGTTTCCCCACCCAGAAAGTCCAGCAGCGCCGCCAGTGTCGCTTCCGGCGCTTCTTCCTGCAAGGTATGGCCGCAATCGAGCGGCCTGCCGCGCACATCCAGCGCCTTCTCGCGCCAGGTTTCCAGCACATCATAAAGCGCGCCGACCGTGCCCTTGCCGCCCCACAGGGCCAGCAGCGGCGCGGTGACGCGCTTGTCGACATCGGCGGCGTCATGCTCGAGGTCGATGCCGGCGGCGGCGCGATAATCCTCGCAGATGGCACGGATGGTTTCGGGCCGCTGATAACAGCGCAGGTATTCGGCGAAGATGGCTTCGGACGTGGCGCCCGGCGTCTTGCTCTGGCCGTTGAGATGATGGCGCAGGAAGAAGGCCGGATCGTTGAGGATAAGGGTTTCCGGGAACGGCGCCGGCTGGATCAGGAAGAACCACCAGAAATACCGCGTGGCGAAAGCCTTGTCGGTGCGGGCATACATGGTGGCGGTGGGCGCGATATCGAACAAGGCCAGCCGTTCCACGGCCTCGGGCCAGTCCAGCGCCATGCGGTGCGCCACGCGGGCGCCGCGATCATGGCCCACAACGGCGAAACGACCGAAACCCAAAAGCCGCATCAGCGCCACCTGGTCGGCGGCCATGGTGCGCTTGGCATAATTGATCTGCCGTTCGCCGCCCTCGGGCTTGGATGAATCGCCATAGCCGCGCAGGTCGGCGGCGATCACGGTGAACCGTTCGGCCAGGGTCGGCGCGATCTTATGCCAGGTGGCATGGGTTTGCGGATGGCCGTGCAACAGCAGCAGGGGTGGACCCGAACCGCCAATGGCGGCGCGCAAGGTGATCTCCTCACTCACCGGCACATCGGCGAGACGGAAGCCTTTCAGGAAGGGCGATGGGCCAAGTTCGGTAATGTCACGCAATCAGGGCCTCACCGCCGGGATTTCCACCGCCATGCCCTTGGCGCGCTGGGCAAGATACAGTTCCAGCTCCACCAGTTCCGGCGCGCCGAAGGCATGGGGTTCGGCGCGCACGCCGATCATGCAATTGCGCAGCCGGCGCTGCAACGATCCCAGCCCCTGCCATTCCAGGCGGTAGATCGGATAGCCATTGGCATGGCCCTGGGGTATCGGGCTGCCGCCAAGCTTCTGGCCCCAATTCTGCTCATGGCATTGCGCGCAGGAGAAATTGAGTTGCCCGATGCGGCGCTCGAAGGCCGCCTTGCCACGCTCGATGAAAGGTGTGAGCCGGGGATCTTCAGGGGGCGCCACGGCTAAGCCGCGCGATTGCTGGCCGATATAGGCGGCAAGACTGAGGAGTGGCCGGCTTTCCGGGGCATAGGCCGCCTGGCCCTGATTCTCGCTGCGGCAGCGATTGATCCGGCCAGCCAGGTCGATGGGCTGCTGTGTTTTCTCATCATAGGCCGGATAGCGTGCCGCCACGCCCTGCATGCTGCCTTCCGCATGGCAGGAAGCGCAGGGCTTATTGCCTTGGCGCCATAGTGCTTCGCCTTCCAGCACCCAGAGCATGCCTGGATTGAGCGTGTCGTCGCGCTGCATCGCCTGGGTCTCGGCGGTCATGAAATCAAAGCCGGAGCGGCGTTCGGACAAAGGAATATCGCCAGCAATGGCCGGCGTGGCTAGCAGCAGCAGCCAGGCAAAACGCTTCATGTCCCACGCTTCATGTAACAGTGATCGCGATGGCCTCGGTCTGGCTGAAGCCGTTATCGCCTTCCCAGGTGAAGCTGAGCATGGCGCTTTCTGTTGCCACCGTGGTGAAGGAGATGAAGGGATTGGCGGCGATGGCCTGATGCATCTCGGCGTGGAACACCACCTCGCTGCCGTAATGGCAGGTGAAACGGCGGATGATGTCGCGCGGCGCCACCTGGCCATCGGGGCCAGGTCGGTAGCCGGTTTCCATCGGATGCGACACCAGGGTGCGGATCTCGAAGATCTCGCCCTTCTTCACATTGCGGGGAAAGTTGATCAGCACGCGGGCCATATCTTTAGCCTTCCACGCAGGCGGCAAGGGTGACGATGACATCGGCACGGTCCGACCACACGCTGCCATCGCTCATCACCGCCAGGGCGGTGACTGCCTGCGAGGTGGCAAGCCGCATCCGCGTGGTGACGATGGCGCGGCCCGAGCGCGGCCCGAGATGGAACACCGCCACATGCGGCTGCGGATTGGCCTCGGTAAACAAGGCGAATTTCGCCACATGATCGGCTGCGGTCATCGGGCTGTCGGCCGTGAGCGTCACCGACACGCTGTTGCCATTCTCGACCAGCGGCGAGATATCCAGCTTGATGCGGCCGGGCCGGATCGGCGCCTCGCCGACCAGGGCACGGATCGCTTCCTGCATCGCCTGGGGTGTGGCAAGAGACGGCCGCACCAGCAGCAGCGAGGCCGCGCCCGCCAGCACCATACGCCGGTTCGCCTTCAGCATGGCCTACTCCCGTAACGTGGCCAGGAATGCCACCACATCCTCGATCTCCTGCGCCGTGAGTATCGGCTTGTCCTGCCAGGCCGCGCCGACCTGGCGCAAGCCCTCGATGCGATAATAGGATGGCATCAGCGAGTCCGGGTTCACCGCCCGGGAATCGGCGATACGCAACCGTAACTGCGCCACATTCCACCGCGCCCCCGCCCCGGCGAGGCTCGGCGCCAGACTGCCCTGGAAGCGCTCCTCGGCGAACGGCCCGCTATGGCAGAGCAGGCAGAGGCCCTTCTGCCGGCTGACCACGATGGCGCGGCCACGTGTGGCATCGCCAACAAGCCCCGGCTCCAGCGGCTGGCGCAGTTCATCGGACTGCGCCAATGCCGGCTGGGCCAGCGCAGGAAAGCCCAGCAACGCCAAACAAAGAACCAGGAATCCGAACCGCTTTAGCGCCACGGCGCCTCAGGCGGATTTCAGATCGTGGTTCTTCAGCGGCAGACTGCGCACCCGCTTGCCGGTGGCGGCGAAGATCGCGTTCAGCACCGCCGGCGCCGCCACGGCGATGGTCGGTTCGCCGACGCCGCCCCAGAAACCGCCGGACGGAATCAGCACGCTCTCCACCTTCGGCATCTCGTCGATCCGCATCATCGGGTAGGTATCGAAATTCTCCTGCTCGATACGGCCCTTTGCCACGGTGCATTCGCCATGCAGCGCTGCCGTGAGGCCATAGACGAAGGAGCCTTCGATCTGCGCTTCGACCTGCTGCGGATTCACCACATGACCCGGATCGGTGGAGGCGACGATGCGATGCACCTTCACCTTGCCTTCCTTCGACACCGAGACCTCGGCGCAGGCGGCCACGTAAGCGCCGAAGCCCATGCATTGCGCCAGCCCACGGAATACCCCGGCTGGCGCTGGTTTGCCCCAGCCGGCCTTTTCAGCCACCGCCTCCAGCACCGCGCGGTGCTTCGGGTGGTTGGCCATCAGCTTGCGGCGGAATTCCAGCGGGTCCTTGTTCGCGGCTTTCGCCAGCTCATCGATGAAGCATTCGAGATAGATGGTGTTCTGGTTCAGGTTCACGCCGCGCCAGAAGCCCGGCGGCACATGCGGGTTGCGCATGGCATGGTCGATCAGCAGGTTCGGGAAGCTGTAGCCGATGGAGGCTTCCGGCCCCGGCGGGTTGAGGCCCTGGAACACCACCGGATCGACGCCGTTGCGGATATTCTGCGGGAAGATGCCGGCAACGATGGACTGGCCGGAAATCCGCATATGCAGCGCCTGCACATCGCCATTGGCATCCAGCGACGCCGTCATCTTGCATTGCGTGACCGGATGATAGCGGCCGTGCAGCATGTCTTCTTCGCGCGACCACAGGAGCTTCACCGGCACGCCCGGCATCTCCTTGGCGATGGCAACCGCCTGGCGCACCCAGTCATGCACCGCGCCGCGCCGGCCGAAGCCGCCGCCGAGATGCAGCTTGTAGACCTCGCATTTCGCCGGCGGCAGACCGGAAGCTTCCGAGGCAGCAGCCAATGCCGCCTCGCCATTCTGCGTCGGTGTCCACACCTCGCAGAAATCCGGCGTCCACTTTGCCGTCGCGTTCATCGGCTCCATGGTGGCGTGATTCTGGAACGGATAGCCGTAGGTGGCGCTGACGATGCGGCCGCCCGCCGGGGCACCCTGCGCCAATACAGTCAGCGCCTCGCCGACCTTGTTGCCGACAGCGGCTTCCTTGGCCTCCAGGCCCTCGCGCAGCATGGCGGCAATGCTCTCGCTAGAGACATTGGCATGCTGGCCTTCGTCCCAGACGATGGCCATGTCATCCAGCGCGGTCTTGGCTCGCCACCAGGTATCGGCAATTACCGCCACGGCGGAATCGCCAACCTGCACTACCTTCTTCACGCCCGGCTTCTTCATCGCCGCGGCCGCGTCGAAACTCTTCACCTTGCCGCCGAAGACCGGGCAATCCTTGATCGCGGCATTGAGCATGCCGGGCAGTTGCAGATCGGCGCCATAGACCTGCTTGCCGGTGAGCTTGTCCACCGTATCGAGGCGCTTCAGCGGCTTGCCGGCAATCTTCCAGTCCTTCGGGTCCTTGAGCGCCACATCGGTCGGCACCGGCAGCTTGCCGGCGGCGTCCGCGAGCTGGCCATAGCGCAGCGTGCGGCCCGAGGGGCGATGGGTGACGACGCTGTTGGCCGCCGTGCATTCGGCCACCGGCACTTTCCATTGCTCGGCGGCGGCCTGCACCAGCATCATGCGGGCGGCGGCACCGCCCTTGCGCACATAATCATGCGACTCACGGATGCCTCTGCTGCCGCCAGTGGAGAAATTGCCCCAGGCGCGGTTGCGCGCCAGGTTCTGGCCCGGCGTCGGGTATTCCGTCGTCACCTTGGCCCAATTGCATTCCAGTTCCTCGGCGACGAGCTGCGCCAAGCCGGTGAGCGAGCCCTGGCCCATTTCCGAGCGGGCAATGCGGATCACCACGGTGTCGTCCGGCTTCACCACCACCCAGGCATTGATTTCCGGCGGGATGGAGCCTTGCGCCTGGGCTTCACCAAAGGGGATATGAAAACCGAGCGTCAGCCCGGCGGTGGCGGCACCAGCGGTGGCGAGAAAACCACGGCGGGAGAGCGGCTTGAGTTCAGTCATGGTATGCCCTCCCCTTAGCCCGCGGCCGTCTTGATCGCGGCGCGGACGCGGTTATAGGTGCCGCAGCGGCAGATATTGGTGATCTCGTTATCGATATCGGCGTCGGTCGGCTTCGGCGTTTTCGCCAGCAGCGCGGCGGCGGCCATGATCATGCCGCACTGGCAATAGCCGCATTGCGGCACATCCAGCGCCGCCCAGGCCTTCTGCACCGGATGCGAGCCATCGGGCGACAGGCCTTCGATGGTGACGATCTTCTGTTCTTCGGTGAAGGCCGAGGCCGGCATCGAGCAGGCGCGGACCGCCTCGCCATCCACATGCACGGTGCAGGCGCCGCATTGCGCCACGCCGCAGCCATACTTGGTGCCGGTGAGGCGCAGATGGTCGCGCAGCACCCAAAGCAGCGGGGTATCCTCCTCGGCCTGGAATTCCTGCAGCTTGCCATTCACGTTCAACTTCGCCATCGCCGTCCTCCTTGAAGGCTTCTCATGTCCTGAATTGGGGGCAAAGACGGCAGGCGATACCCGGCTGGGGCCTGCCGGCTGGAATAATGCGCTGATAAATTACCTTAACGTATTGCCCTGCCCCGCTGCCAGAGGCTTTGATGCAGTTACGGGTCCGCAACAAGGTTCCGCGCCCTGGCAAGAGCGGGGCGTTTTTGCCAATATGCTGCGCCGATTCAGCGCCGCCATACAGCAGGAGAGACCAGGGCATGAGCAGTAACGATCTGGTGATCATCAAGCCGGATGACTGGCATGCCCATTTGCGTGATGGCGACGTGATGGCCACCGTGCTGCCACACACGGCGGCACAGTTCGGCCGCGCCATCGTGATGCCGAATCTGAAGCCGCCGGTGACCACGGTCGCCGCCGCCGAAGCCTATCGCCAGCGCATCCTGGCCGCCCTTCCTGCAAGCAGCAGCTTTCAGCCGCTGATGACAGCCTACCTCACCGATACGATCGACCCCGACGAAATCCGTCGCGGCCATGAGGGCGGTGCCTGGGTGGCGGCCAAGCTTTACCCGGCCGGCGCCACCACCAATTCCGACCATGGCGTGACCAGCCTGGCGAAAATCCGCCCGGTGCTGGCGATGATGGAACGGATCGGCATGCCGCTTTTGGTGCATGGCGAAGTGACCGACCACAATGTCGATATCTTCGACCGCGAGAAGGTGTTCATCGACCGCACGCTGGCCCCGCTGCTGCAGGATTTTCCGGAACTGAAGGTGGTGCTGGAACACATCACCACCGCCGAAGCCGCCGATTTCGTCAAAGCGCATGCGCCCCAGCTTGCCGCCACGATCACGCCGCATCACCTGATCATCAACCGCACGGATATTTTTACCGGCGGCATCCGGCCGCATTTCTACTGCCTGCCGATTGCCAAGCGCGAGACGCACCGGCTGGCCTTGCGCCGGGCCGCCACCTCCGGCGATGCCTGCTATTTCCTCGGCACCGACACGGCGCCGCATGCCGCCCATACCAAGGAAGCCGCCTGCGGCTGCGCGGGCATCTTCAATGCGCCAACTGCCATGCAATGCTACGCCCAGGTATTCGACGAGGAGGGCGCGCTGGATCAGCTCGAAGCCTTCGCCTCGCTGAACGGCCCGCGCTTCTATGGCCTGCCGGTGAACCAGGAAAAGATCACCCTGCGCAAGCAAGCAGCCAGTGTGCCCGCCGAAATCCCATTGGGCAGCGATCGTCTGGTGGTGTTCGGCAGCGAGAATCTCGGCTGGTCGCTGATTTGAGACTGACACATCCCTGCCTTGTCATCCCCGCGAAAGCGGGGATCCAATTTTATTCTAATGGGACTCTCGCTTTCGCGAGAGTGACAAAATTAGAAACGGGTATCGGGGTAGAGCTAGATAATATTCTTCTCGATGATCGGCTGGTTGTTGAGCAGCCGCTCCGGCCCCAATTCGCTTAAATCCAGGCTGCGATAGGCACCGAACAGGATCAGTTCAGCAATGCCGCGCCCGGCGGCTGGCGATTGCTGCATGCCATGGCCGGAAAAGCCATTCGCCATCAGGAAATTGCCATGGCCCGGCACGAAGCCAATGATGGCGTTGTGGTCGAAATGATTCATGTCGTAATGCCCCGCCCAGGCATTGCTGAACTTGATCGCCTCGAAGGCCGGCACGCGATGCGCCAGCGCCGGCCACAGCACCTCTTCATAGAGGCCGTAATCGACTTCCAGTGATGCCTGCTGCTCGGGCGTATCGCTCATTCTTGGCGGCGGCCCGGCGATGAAGCCCGAGCCTTCGGCGCGGAACCAGACGCCGCTGGTATCGATCACCAGCGGGCAGGCCGGCAGGGTTTCCTTGCAGGTGAACACGAACACGCAATGACGCTCCGGCGCCAGCGGGAAATCCACCCCGGCCTTACCAAGAATGGCGGCGGCATGCGGCCCGGCGGCATTCACGGCAAAGCCGCAGGCAATCCGCTCGCCGCTATCAAGCAGCAAGGCCTCAACCTTGCCGGCGCTGATATCCAGGCCGCTGACATTGGCGATGATGTAGTCGGCGCCGAGCGCGCGGGCCTTGTTGCGGAAGGCCTGCAGCAAGCCATAGCCATCGAACCAGCCTTCGTCGCGCAGGCCCAATGAGCCCAGCGCCAGGTCTTCCGTGTTGAGCCAGGGAAAGCGTTGCTGCAGCGCTGCCGGTTCCAGCAGGGCGATATCGGCGCCAGCCTGGCGCTGAATGGCATTGTTCTCGCGCAGCACCGGCACGCTGGCATCCGTGGCGAGATAGAGATAGCCCGGCTCGGTGAGGCCGAGATGTGGCATTTCGCCATCGACGCTCAAGTACTCATTGGCGCGGCGCAGGAAGTCGATGCCGAAACGCGAGATGGCGATATTCACCGGGGTGGAGAATTGCTGCCGGATCGATGAGGCGGAAAGCGCCGAGGAGGCCGTGCGGTAGGTTGGGTCGCGCTCGATCACCACCACCGAGAGGGCGGGATCGAGCGTTTTCAAGTGATAGGCGACGGACGAACCGATCACCCCGCCGCCGATGATGGCGACGTCATACCGCCGCGTCATACCTCAGGCCGCACCCAGCACGTGAATGGCGCGGTTGGCGATCAGGTCCTTGGCCTTGAGGCTGTATTCCTTCATATGCGGTGCGACCGCATGGGCGCGCAGATGCTCGATGCTGGCCCATTTCTCGATCACCACGAAGCTGTCTTCGCCGAAGCGGGCCTGGGCCGGGCCGATGGCATCGATATCGACGGCAGCGCCGTATTCGATGCAGCCGTCTTCCGCCAGCACAGCCGGCACATTGGCGCGGAACAGGTCAAGCAAAGCGGCGCGCTGGCCCGGCTTGGCGGTGATGACGGCGATAACGTGAATCATGGGTTTCCTCCGGTTGGCGCGCCGATGCTAACCAACCGGAAGACACCTGACTACAGCTTGGTGACTACAGCTTGCAGCCGCTTTCGGCCACCGTGAAGAAGGCCTGGTCGCCCTGGATGGTGGCGAGCTTCTTGTAATAATCCCAGGGCTTCTTGCTCTCGGACGGCTTCTTCACCTCGAACAGGTACATGTCATGCACCATGCGGCCATTCGGCAGCACCTTGCCGCCCTGGCCGAAGAAATCATCCACCGGCAACTGCTTCAGCTTGGCCGAGACAGCGGCGGCATCCTTGCTGCCCGCCGCCTTTACCGCCTTGAGGTAGGACAACGTGGCAGAGTATGTGCCGGCCTGGATCATGTTCGGCATGCGGCCGGTGCGCTTCATGAAGCGTTCGCCGAATTCCCGCGACTTGTCGTCATTGTCCCAGTAATAGCCCTCCGTCACCACCAGGCCCTGGCCGGATTGCAGGCCGAGGCCATGCACTTCCGCCAGCGTGGTGAGCAGGCCGGCGAGCTTCTGGCCGCCAGCGGTGATGCCGAATTCGGCGGCCTGCTTGATCGAGTTCACCGTATCGGCGCCGGCATTGGCCAGCCCCACCACCTTGGCCTTGGAGGATTGCGCCTGCAGCAGGAAGGAGGCGAAGTCGGTGGCGTTCAGCGGATGCTTCACGGCGCCGAACACCTTGCCGCCCGAGGCGGTGACGATCTTCGAGGTATCTTCCTCGAGCTGGTAGCCGAAGGCGTAGTCAGCGGTGAGGAAGAACCAGGTATCGCCGCCGGCCTTGGTCAAGGCGCCGCCGGTGCCCACCGCCAGCGCGCGGGTATCATAGGCCCAGTGGAAGCCGAACGGATGGCAGGCATCGCCGGTGAGCCGCGAGGTGGCCGCGCCGACCACGATATCGACCTTGCCCTTCTGCTTGGAAAGTTCATGCACCGCCAGCGCCACCGAGGAGGTGGTGAGTTCGGTGATCATGTCGACGCCATCGATATCGTACCATTGCCGGGCGATGTTGGAGCCGACATCGGGCTTGTTCTGATGGTCGGCGGCGATCAGTTCGATCTTGCCACCGAGCACGCTGCCGCCGAAATCCTCGATCGCCATGCGCGCGGCTTCCACCGACCATTTGCCGCCGTAATCGGCATAGACGCCGGACTGATCGTTGAGCACGCCGATCTTCACGCCCTGCGCCAGGCTCGGCGCGGAAATGGCGGTGGTGGCAAGAGCGAATGCGGCAAACAGGCCGCGCTTGAGCGCAGGCGAGGGCATGTTTTCCTCCGGGATTATCGTTGCATTGTCATGGGGATGAAACCCATGATTGGCGTATCACGCAGGCCGCGCACGCGTCAGGTAAAATTAGGATTATCAATTCGCGGTGCGATACTACCGCCGCATTGCGGCGGCAGCGCGATCAGCGCGGTGCCCAACCGCCACAGACCGGGAAAATCTGCCCGACGAAACAATTCGCCGCATCGCTGCAGAGATAGGCGGCGAAGCTCGCATCCTCGCGCGGCGACACCAGCCGGCCCAGCGGCACCTCGCGCTTCAGCCGCTCCTGGAAGCGCGGATTCTGCTGCACGCTTTCTGGAAAATAGGTCGGGTTGTCGACGAAATTCTGCGCGATGGCGTTGACCTGCACATTCTGCGCCGCCACTTCCACGCCGAGCGCCTGGATGTAAGCAAGCTGCGCACCGCGCGCCGCGCTGTAGGTGGAGGCATTGCGCATGCCGCGCAAAGCCGAGGCGCTGCCCATCAGCAGGATCTTGCCCGCGCGCCGCGCCAGCATCTGCGGCAGCACTGCGCGGCAGAGACGGGGCAGCGGATCGACCATATGGGCAAACGCCTCGCGCCATTCCTCTTCGCCGACCTGCGCTGCCGGTGTTGCTGGCGCCGGGATCGCCAGATTGGCGACCAGCACATCAATTTCGCCAGCAGAAGCCACTAGTTCCGCCGGCAAGGCCGGATCGGCCAGCGCGCGGTCATCTGCGATCACCGTGGCGCCCTGCTCGCGAAACACTTCGCAGAGCATCGGCCCCATGAAAGTGTCCGCCTGAGTGATCAGGATTCGCTTGCCCTTTAAGATCATAGCAGGCCTCAATCGACGCCGGGATCGCCAACCAGGCCCGCTGCCTGGATGCCGGCCAAAGCCGCCGCCTCGTCATTGTCCGACGTATCGCCCGAGATGCCGACGGCACCGAGCAGCACACCCGCCTTGTCGCGGATCAGCACGCCGCCCGGCACCGGGATCAGCGCCCCGCCGACCACATGGCTGACGGCAGCGATGAAATAATCCTGTTCCTTGGCGCGCTTGCAGATCGAGCGCGAACCGATGCCCAGCGCCAGGGCGCCAGAGGCCTTGCCCTGCGCCACTTCGGCCCGTTTCAGGCTAGTGCCGTCTTCCGCCGCGAAGGCTTTCAGCGCGCCGCGCGTATCCAGCACCGCCACGGCCAGCGGCTTCAGGCTGGCGCCCCGGGCATGGGACAGCGCGGTATCGACAATGATGCGGGCGGCGGCAAGGCTCAGATCGGTCATGCGGTTGGCTCCCTTCTCTATCGCTTGCCGCAGGCTAGCATGGGGCCGGGGGGCCTAGGCAATTTGCATGCATTTTATCCACAGGCTTTGTATTTTTTACATTTAGGTGATTTGACCAAACTCATTTTTGCATTCATTATGCATTTTAGCCGGGGCAGGACACTTCGGCGCTCATGCCGAAAACAACAAAAAAAGAGATCCCGCCATGGCAAGCAACGCAGCCCGCAAGGCCGGCCGCCATTTTCTGCAGATTCCCGGCCCGACCCCGGTGCCCGACCGCATCCTGCGGGCCATGGACATGCCGACCATCGACCATCGCGGTCCCGACTTCCAGAAGCTGGGCAAGCGGGTGCTGGACGGCATCAAGACCGTGTTCAAGACCGCGAGCCCGGTGATCATCTACCCGGCTTCCGGCACCGGCGCCTGGGAAGCCGCGCTAGCCAATGCGCTCTCGCCCGGCGACCACGTGCTGATGTTCGAGACCGGCCATTTCGCTACCCTGTGGAAGAACATGGCCGGCAAGCTCGGCCTGGAGGCCGAGTTCATCGCCTCCGACTGGCGCACCGGTGCCGATCCGCAGGCGATAGAGGCACGGCTTCGCGAGGACAAGGCGCACACCATCAAGGCGGTCTGCGTCGTGCATAACGAGACCTCGACCGGCTGCGTCTCGCCGATTGCCGCGATCCGCAAGGCCATCGACGCGGCGAAGCATCCCGCCCTGCTGATGGTGGACACGATTTCCTCGCTCGCCTCGATCGACTACCGCCATGACGAATGGGGCGTCGATGTCACCATCTCCGGCTCGCAGAAGGGCCTGATGCTGCCGCCCGGCCTGTCGTTCAATGCGCTTTCCGACAAGGCGCTGGCGGCGGCCAAGGCATCGAAGATGCCGAAGCTGTTCTGGGCCTGGGAGGACATGCTGCCGCATAACGCACGCGGCTTCTTCCCCTACACGCCCGGCACCAACCTGCTCTACGGCCTGGCCGAAGCCATCGACATGCTGCACGAGGAAGGGCTTGAGAATGTCTTCGCCCGCCATGACCGCCATGCCGAGGCGACACGCCGCGCCGTCAGCGCCTGGGGCCTGGAAATTCTCTGCCGCAAGCCTGAGGATTATTCCTCCTCGCTCACCGCCGTTCTGCTGCCCGAGGGACTGAATGCCGACGATTTCCGCGAAGTGGCGCTGAACAGCTTCGACATTTCGCTCGGCACCGGGCTTGGCAAGGTGACCGGCCGGGTTTTCCGCATCGGCCATCTCGGCGATACCAACGACCTCACCATCCTCGGCGCACTGGCCGGCGTGGAAATGGCGTTGGGCGTGGCGAAGATTCCGCACAACAAGGGCGGCGTGCAGGCCGCGATGGATTTCCTCGCCAGCCGCGCCGCCGCCTGACCCAGCATACGGGAGTATCGCCATGGCAGACATCGTCGAGATCACCCGCCTCGGCCTGCATGACCAGGTGGCGGCACGGCTGCGCACCATGCTGGTGGAGGGATTGATCCAGCCTGGCGCCAAGCTGAACGAGCGCGAACTCTGCGAAAAGCTTGGCGTGTCGCGTACGCCGTTGCGCGAGGCGATCAAGCTGCTTGCCGCCGAGGGGCTGGTGGACCTGCTGCCCAATCGCGGTGCCATCGCGGTGAAACTGACCGAAGACGATGTGATCAACACCTTCGAGCTGTTGGCGACGCTGGAAGGCATGGCCGGCGAACTCGCCGCCGAGCGCATCACCGATGCAGAGCTCAGCGAGCTGCGCGCATTGCAGTATGAGATGATGGCCTGCTATGCGCGCCGCGACCTTTCCGGCTATTACCGCATCAATGCGCGAATTCATGCCGCGATCAACAACGCGGCACGTAATCCGGTGCTGACCAATACCTACCGCGCCATCAATGCGCGCGTGCAGTCGTTGCGCTTCCGCACCAACCAGAATGAGGCGAAGTGGGCGGAAGCCGTGCGCGAGCATGAGCAGATGGTGGAAGCCCTGAGCCGCCGCGATGCGCAAGCCATGCGCCAATTGCTGATGCAGCATCTGCGGCGCAAGCGCGATGCGGTGCTGGAATTGCTGCGCGCCGGTGAAATCTATCCTCTCTCTGCCAAGGCTTGATCCGCCCCGTCATGTCTGCCGCCCCACAGACCCATACCGATACCAGCCACCTGCTTGAACGCCGCCTGCGTGCCGAGACCGAGGGCGAGGTGATGTTCGACCTTGCCTCGCGCGGCCGCTACGCCACCGATGCCTCGATCTATCAGGCGTTTCCCATCGGTGTGCTGGTGCCGAAATCGGAGCGCGACGTAACGGCGGCCATCGACATTGCCCGCGACATGAAGCTGCCAATCCTGGCGCGCGGCGGCGGCACCAGCCAATGCGGCCAGACCACCAGCGGCACCGCCCTGGTGATCGACAATTCGAAATACCTGCGCGACATCCTGGAGCTGGATACCTCGCGCCGCCGCGTCACCGTGCAGCCCGGCATGGTGCTGGATCACCTCAATGCCGCGCTCAAGAAACATGGCTTGTGGTATCCGGTGGATGTCTCGACCTCGGCGCAGGCGACGCTGGGCGGCATGGCCGGCAACAATTCCTGCGGTTCGCGCTCCATAGCCTATGGCAACATGGTGCATAACGTGCACGGCCTGTCGGCCTGGCTCTCGGATGGCAGCGCCGTGGATTTCGGCCCGCTGCCTAATTTAAGCGGCAAGGCACGCGACATTGCATTGTTCGTAGAGGCCCTGGCGCGCAGCCATGCCGGCGAGATCGCGGCGAATTTCCCGAAGGTGATGCGCCGTGTCGCCGGCTACAATCTCGACATCTTCGACTGTCAGAGCGAGCGGCCCTACACCACCGACAACAGCGTCAACCTGGCGCATCTGCTGGTCGGTTCGGAAGGCACGCTGGCCTATACGCGCAGCCTGACGCTCAATCTTTCCGACCTGCCGCGCGCCAAGGTGCTGGGTGTGGTGAATTTCCCCACCTTCCGCGCCGCCATGGAAGCCGCGCAGCATATCGTGAAGCTGGGACCGACGGCGGTGGAGCTGGTCGACCGCACCATGATCGAACTGGCGCTGGCCAATCCGGCTTTCCGCCCGACGATGCAGACGGCGCTGATCGGCCAGCCGGCAGCAATCCTGCTGGTGGAATTCTCCGGCGAGAGCGGCGCGCCTTTGCTGCCGAAGCTGCGCCGGCTTGTCGAACTGATGGGCGATCTCGGCCTGCCGGGCAGCGTGGTGGAAATGCCCGACGAGGCCCGGCAAAAGAATCTGTGGGAGGTGCGCAAGGCCGGCCTCAACATCATGATGAGCCTGAAGGGCGACGGCAAGCCGGTGAGCTTCATCGAGGATTGCGCGGTGCCGCTGGAGCATCTGGCCGATTACACCGACGCGCTGACCGAGGTTTTCGCCCGCCATGGCACGCGCGGCACCTGGTATGCCCATGCTTCCGTCGGCACGCTGCATGTGCGTCCGATCCTGGACATGCGCCGCGCCGGCGCCGAAGGCGGCGCCGTAAAGATGCGTGCCATCGCCGAGGAAGCCGCCGCCCTGGTGCGCAAGTACAAGGGCGCCTATAGCGGCGAGCATGGCGACGGCCTGTGCCGCGGCGAATGGATCGAGTGGCAGTTCGGCCCGAAACTGAACGATGCTTTCCGCGCCATCAAGCAACAGCTTGATCCGCTGAACCTGTTCAATCCGGGCAAAATCATCGATCCGCCGAAGATGGACGATGGCGCGCTGTTCCGCTTCCCGCCGCCGGGCAGCCCACGGCCTTACCAGCGCCTGCCGCTGAAGACCAATCTCGACTGGTCGGACTGGAATGTGCAGAACGATCCGGTCACCGAGGCGACCACAGCACCGGGTACGGGCGGCGATGTCACCGGCGGCTTCGCCATGGCCGTGGAGATGTGCAACAACAACGGCCATTGCCGCAAATTCGATGCCGGCACCATGTGCCCGAGCTACCGCGTCACCCGCGACGAACAGCATGTGACGCGCGGCCGCGCCAACACCTTGCGGTTGGCACTATCGGGCCAGCTTGGCCCCGATGCCTTCACCAGCGAGGCGATAGCGGAGAGCCTGGACCTCTGCGTCTCCTGCAAGGGCTGCAAGCGCGACTGTCCGACCGGCGTCGACATGGCGAAGATGAAGCTGGAATTCCAGAGCCATTACAAGGCGCGCCACGGCTTCACCCTGAAGGACCGGCTGATCGCGCATCTGCCGGATTATGCCGGCACCATGAGCCGCCTGCCCTGGCTGGCGAATTTGCGTGACAGGCTACCGGGTGCCGCCTGGGCCTCGGAAAAACTGCTCGGCCTTTCTGCCCGGCGCAGCCTGCCGCGCTGGCGCAGCGACACCTTCTGGCAAGGCCGCGACCAGGCACTCTATGCCGATGCCGCGAAGACGCTCGCGGCACCGAAAGCCGCCGTGCTGTTCGTTGATACCTTCAACGGCTATTTCGAGGCCGAGAATGGCCATGCCGCCGCCCGCGTGCTGCATCATGCCGGTTATGCCGTGCATGTGGTCGAGAAAGGCGCCGGACAATCCGGGGGCCAGCATTGCTGCGGGCGGACCTATCTCAGCGCCGGCATGATCGATCAGGCGCGCGAAAAGGTCTCGGCGCTGATCGACGCGCTGCTGCCTTTCGCGACAGCCGGCATCGCCATTGTCGGGCTCGAGCCTTCCTGCCTGCTCACCTTGCGTGACGAAGCGCTGTCGCTCGGCCTGGGCGAGAAGGCCAAAACGGTAGCCGCGAAGGCGCTGCTGCTGGAGGAATTCTTGAGCGCGGAAGCCAAGGCTGGCCGTTTCGCCCCGAAGCTCAAGAGCGTGGAACAGCCGATCCTGCTGCATGGCCACTGCCATCAGAAGGCGTTCGGCGCCGTGCCGCCGATCCTGGATGTGCTGAAACTGATCCCCGGTGCCAAGCCCGAATTGATCGACTCATCCTGCTGCGGCATGGCCGGCAGCTTCGGCTTTGAAGCCAAGCATTACGACGTGTCGATGCAGATGGCGGAGCTGAGCCTGCTGCCGGCCATACGCAAGGCGCCGGAAGCGATTCTCGTCGCCGATGGCACAAGCTGCCGCCACCAGATCGCCGATGGCACGCGCGGCGACTGGTCACGGCACGCGATCCACGTCGCGCGCCTGCTCGAAAGCCTGCTGGATTAGGGGCTGACACTACACACCCGTACCGTCATGCCCGCGAAAGCGGGCATCCCATTAAATGGGACCCTCGTTTTCACGAGGGTGACATAAAATACAAAAAGTACGTTGTACGATCAGGCCCTACCCCTGTGCCTTCACCTTCTGGCGGAAGGCGTGCAGCAGCGGCTCGGTATAGCCGTTGGGCTGCTGCATGCCCTCGAAGACCAGGGCACGAGCGGCCTGAAACGCCAGGCTGGCGGCCGGATTCACCGCCATCGGGCGATAGGCGGCATCGCCGGCATTCTGCGCATCCACCTTGGCCGCCATGCGCTTGAAGGAGTCTTCAATCTGCTCAGCCGTGCAGATGCCATGCAGCAGCCAGTTGGCCATATGCTGCGAGGAAATGCGCAAGGTCGCGCGGTCTTCCATCAGGCCGATATCGTGGATATCGGGCACCTTGGAGCAGCCGACGCCCTGATCGACCCAGCGCACAACATAGCCGAGAATGCCTTGGGCGTTGTTGTCGAGTTCGTCCTTCACATCCTGCTCGGAGAAATTCTGCCCCGTGGCCAGCGGCAGGGTGAGCAGGTCGGCCAGCGCAGGCACCGGCTGTTTCGCCACTTCGGCCTGGCGCGCGAACACATCGACGATGTGGTAATGCGTCGCATGCAGCGTCGCGGCGGTCGGACTCGGCACCCAGGCGGTGTTGGCGCCGGTGCGCGGATGGCCGATCTTCTGTTCCAGCATGTCGGCCATGCGGTCGGGCGCCGCCCACATGCCCTTGCCGATCTGCGCCTTGCCGGAAAGGCCGCAGGCGATACCGATGGCGACATTGCGCGCCTCATAGGCATTGATCCAGGCGCTGGAGCGCATCTGCGCCTTGCGCACCATCGGACCAGCCAGCATCGAGGTATGCATCTCGTCGCCGGTGCGGTCGAGGAAGCCGGTGTTGATGAACACGATGCGGTACTGCACGGCGGCAATGCAGGCCGCCAGATTGGCCGAGGTGCGGCGCTCCTCATCCATCACGCCGACCTTCACGGTATGGCGTGCCAGGCCGAGCAGGTCTTCGATGGCATCGAACAGCCGGTTGGTGAAGGCGCATTCCTCCGGCCCGTGCATCTTCGGCTTGACGATATAGACCGAGCCGGCACGGCTGTTGGTGAACTTGCCCCGGCGCTTGAGGTCGTGGATCGCGATCAGGCTGGTGACGATGCCATCCAGGATGCCTTCCGGCACTTCACTGCCATCGGGCAGGTGGATCGCCGGGTTGGTCATCAGGTGGCCGACATTGCGCACGAACAGCAGTGAGCGGCCCGGCAGGGTCAGCGGCTTGCCATCCGGTGCGCTATAGGTGCGGTCGGCTTCCAGCGCGCGGGTCATGGTCTTGCCGCCCTTCTCGAAGCTGGCTTCGAGATTGCCCTGCATCAGCCCGAGCCAGTTGCCATAGGCCTCCACCTTGTCCTCGGCATCCACGGCGGCGATCGAGTCTTCCAGATCGACGATGGTGGTGAGCGCGGCCTCCAGGATCACATCGGCGAGGCCGGCCAGGTCGCCCTTGCCGATCGGATGCGTGCGGTCGAGCACCAGTTCGATATGCAGGCCGTTATGCTTCAGCAGTATGGCGGAAGGATTGGCGGCATCGCCGCGATAGCCGGCGAAGGCAGCCGGATTCTGCAATGCCGGCTTGAGCTGGCCGTTCGACACCGACCAGCCGGCAACATCAGCATGGCTGCCCTCGGCCAACGGCACCGCGACATCCAGGAAAGCCTTGGCCTTCTGGATAACCTTGGCGCCGCGCACCGGGTCATAGCCCTTCTTCTCATCCGGCTCGTGCGGAATCGCATCGGTGCCGTAATAGGCATCATAGAGGCTGCCCCAGCGCGCATTGGCAGCGTTGAGCAGGAAACGCGCATTCAGCACCGGCACCACGAGCTGCGGCCCGGCCATGGTGGCGATTTCGGCATCGACGTTTTCGGTGGCGATCTTGAACGGCGCCGGCTCCGGCACCAGGTAGCCGATCTCGCGCAGGAAGGCTTCATAGGCCACCGCATCATGCTTCTGGCCCTGGCGTGCCTTGTGCCAGCCGTCGATCTTGGCCTGAAGGCTGTCGCGCTTGGCCAGCAGGGCGCGATTCTCGGGCGCGAAGCGCGCCAAGATCTCGGCGGTGCCGCGCCAGAAGGCATCGGCGTTCAGCCCGGTGCCCGGCAGAGCCTTGTCCTCGATGAAGCGGGCAAGCGAGGCTGCCACTTTCAGCCCGGCGCGGTCGACGATCTGGCTCATCTGCATTTTCCTCTGGCAAGAATCGCTGTTCGGCAAGCAGCATAGCCAGGGATGCATTATTGCAAAAGACGGCAATAATTGAATACAGTCGTTCTTTTAGAGAAAGAATGGCATGGACCGCGAATATCAGCTTTTCGCCGAGGTGATCGAGCGCGGCAGCCTGGCTGCCGCCGGGCGGGCGTTGAATCTCTCCCCCGCCATGGTGTCGAAGCGCATCGCCCGGCTGGAGGAACGGCTCGGCGCCACGCTGCTGCACCGCACGACACGCAAGCTCGCCACCACGGAGGCCGGCCAGCGTTTCTACGAGCGCGTGGTGGCGATCCTCGCCGCCTCGCGGGAAGCGGAAAATCTGGTCGCCGATATCGCCGGCGATCCGGCCGGGCGGCTGCGCCTCACCGCGCCAACCTCGTTCGGCCGCCTGCATGTGGCGCCGCATCTCAAGCCCTTCCTCGACCGCTGGCCGAAGCTGCAGGTGGAGCTGGACCTATCGGATGCCTATGTCGACCTGGTGGCCGAACGCATCGACCTGGCGATCCGCGTCTCGGCCCAGGTGGAGGGCGGCCTGGTCGGGCATCGGCTGGCACCGAACCGCCGCGTGCTCTGCGCTTCGCCAGGCTATCTCGCCGAATTCGGCGCCCCGGCGAAGCTGAAGGACCTCAGCCGCCACCGCCTGCTTGCCGCCGAAGGGCAACTGCCCTGGCGCCTGCAGGGCCGTCATGGCCCGGTGAGTGTCGGCGGCGCCAGTTTCCTGCGCACCAATTCCAGCGAGGTGGTGCGCGAACTGGCGCTGGCGGGCTTGGGCATCGCGCTGCGCTCGACCTGGGATATCGGGCCGGACCTGCGCGCCGGGCGGCTGAAAGTGGTGCTGCCGGATTATCCCGGTGCGACGGACGTGAATATCTTCGCGGTGCATCCAGCGGGCAATTTCGTGCCGGCCGGCGTGGCGCAGTTCATCGCCCATCTGCGCGCACTCTACGGCCCCGAACCCTATTGGGACCGCAAGCTGCAAAAGTAATCTTAAAAAAAGCGAGGGGCCAAAAAGCGAGGGGACCGACCCGCCCCGGCCGATCCCCTCTTTTCCCGCAGCGGCAAGCAGCAGCCGGCGCGAGTTAACTGAAAAGCCTGGGACTACGAACCGGGCTTGTAGATCTGGTCGAACACGCCGCCATCGCCGAAATGCTCCGGCTGCGCCTTGCTCCAGCCGCCGAACACGTCGTCGATGGTGAACAGACTGACCTTGGCAAAGGTCGCGGCATGCTTGTCGGCAACTTCCTTCAGGCGCGGACGGTAGTAATGCTTGGCCGCGATTTCCTGGCCTTCCTTGCTATAGAGGAAGTTCAGGTAGCTTTCGGCCAGGGCGCGGGTGCCACGCTTGTCCACCACCTTGTCGACCACGGCCACCGGCGGTTCGGCCAGGATCGAAACGCTCGGCGTCACGATCTCGAACTTGTCCTTGCCGAGTTCGTTGATGGCGAGGTGCGCCTCGTTCTCCCAGCTCAGGAACACATCGCCGAGGCCGCGCTGCACGAAGGTGATGGTGGCGCCGCGCGCACCGGTATCCAGCACCGGCACATTCTTGTAGAGCGCCTGCACGAACTTGCGTGCCTCTTCCTTGCTGCCGGTCTTCTTCTCGGCATAGCCCCAGGCGGCGAGGTAGTTCCAGCGCGCGCCGCCCGAGGTCTTCGGATTCGGCGTGATCACCTTCACGTCGGAACGGATCAGGTCGTCCCAATCCTTGATCGCCTTGGGATTGCCCTTGCGCACCAGGAACACGATGGTGGAGGTGTAGGGCGAGGCATTGTCGGGGAATTTCTTCGCCCAGTCCTTCGCCACCAGGCCATGCTGCGCCACGGCGTCGATGTCATAGGCCAAAGCCAGGGTGAGCACGTCGGCATCCAGGCCGTCGATCACCGAACGCGCCTGCTTGCCGGAGCCGCCATGGCTCTGGTTGATGGTCAGCTTCAGGTTTGGGTTCGCCTTGATGAAGGCGGCGTTGATGTCCTGGTAGATCTCGCGGGTGGGATCGTAGGAGACATTGAGCAGGGTGGTCTGCGCGGTTGCCGCCTGCGGTGCGCCGGCAACGGCCAGTCCGAGGCCCAGCGCCCCCAGGCCGAAAGCAAGGGATTTCAATGACGTATGGAACATGGGGGACGATCTCCTAGACGTTGGGTCTGACATCCAAGCTAGGGCATCGGGGTAATTTTACATAATGAATTAGATTTGGCTTATTATTTACAAAAGTTTGGTATATTTAAATTAAATACCCACTATATTTTAGTTAATTAATTTGATCTGAGGATATGCCATGGCGTTCAGCATTCATCCACTTGCCGGTTTCGGCGCCGAACTGCGCGGCCCCAGCCTGCGCCGCCGCCTCGACGACATCACGCTGGCGAGCCTGGTGGACGAATGGCAGCGCAACCATCTGCTGCTGCTGCCCGATCAGGCTTTGAGTGAGCGCGAGCGTGTGGCCTTCGCCGCCCAGCTTGGCGAGACCGGGCAGGCTGACAGCAACGTGCCGGTCGCTCGCCTGCTGCATGCCGCGCATCCCGGCAATGCTATCGAATTCGTGCATCGCGGCGTCACGCTGCACCATGTCTGGCGCAGCGGCGATCTGGTGCTGCTGAGTGATGACGTGCAGAGCCGCAGCTATGCGGCCAGCGGTGAGCTGGGCCTGCGACGGATTTATTCTGCCTGGGAACGCCTCGCGGCTTATGCCTGAACCGCTTCGGCAGCGACCGGCGGCGTCACTTCGGCGCGCAGCCAGTCGATGAAGGCCGTCACCTTCGGCAAAGCCACCTTGCGCTCTGGCCCGACGATGTAATAGGCGAAATCCAGCGGCGTGGCATCGCCGAACAGCCGCACCAGGCGGCCGCTGGCGAGATCGCTTTCGGCCAGCGTTGCCTTGGCGAGCGCAATGCCCTTGCCATGGATCGCCGCTTCCAGCACCAGGCTCGATTGCGTGAAACGCAGGCCGCTTTTCGACGCGGCATCGCCAAGGCCGGCGGCGCGGAACCACATCTGCCAGGTTGGGCAGGACTGGTCGTCATCCGGGCTGTCGTCATGCAGCAGCACCTGATTCTGCAGGTCGGCCGGCGTCTTGATGCGGTCCAGCAGGTCAGGGCTGCAAACCGGGAAGATGGCTTCCGGCAGCAGGCGCTCGACCACCAAACCGGGATAGCGGCCCGAGCCGTAGCGGATCGCCAGGTCGACATCGTCGGTGGCGAAATCGGCAAGCTGGTTCGAGGCCGAGACGCGGATATCGATGCCCGGCTGCTGGTCCTGGAAACGATCAAGCCGGGGCACCAGCCATTTCACCGCGAAGGATGGCGCGACGCTGACCGTCAGGATGCCGGCCTGGCCGAAGCTGTCGATCTGGTTCACCGCGCTGGTCAGGCGCTCGAAACCATCGCGGATGCCAGGCAAGCAGGCCTGGCCAGCATCGGTGAGGAAGATGTTGCGGCCCGAGCGGCGGAACAGCGGCACACCGAGATGTTCTTCCAGGGTGCGGATCTGGTGGCTGACGGCAGCCGGCGTGACGCAGAGTTCGTCGGCGGCACGGGCCAGGCTGAGATGGCGGGCCACGACTTCGAAGGTACGCAGCGCGCCCAACGGCGGCAGGCGGCGCTTCGGCGCCGCACGCGCCGCCGCCGAGGGCACCGGCACGCGAAGCGATTTCAAATTATGAGCAGGCCGCGAAGCCAGGGCGGAGCGGCTAGTGATCTGGTTCATCGGAGTCTCTCGGCCAATACCTTGGGCGGCCTCGCGGGAGGCGGTCTGAAAAGGATAATTTCACATATGAAAGTATAATTCTACATGTAAATTACAATACGACTGTTAAATATAAAATTGGACATTTTTATTTTGTTATAAATTCCATCCTATCCCCTATCTACCCGAACCAGCTAGACTTTTTCGAGGTTATCCGAGACTGAAAATATCCGAGACTGGGCCGCGCCATGAAGCAAATCCGCCTCAATGCTTTCGACATGAGCTGTGTCGGCCATATCGGCCATGGCTTATGGACCCATCCGCGTGACCAGTCCTGGCGCTATACCGACCTGGATTACTGGACCGGCCTCGCCCGCACGCTGGAGCGCGGCCTGTTCGACGGCCTGTTCCTGGCCGATGTGGTCGGCGTCTACGATGTCTATGGCTCAAGCCCGGAAGCCGCCTTGCGCAACGCCGCCCAAGTGCCGGTGAACGATCCCCTGCTGCTGGTGCCAGCGATGGCGCAGGCGACACAGCACCTAAGTTTCGGCGTCACCTGCAATGTCAGCTACGAACAGCCCTATCTGTTCGCGCGGCGGATGTCGACGCTGGATCATCTGAGCCGGGGCCGCATCGCCTGGAACATCGTCACCGGCTATCTCGATTCCGCCGCCCGCGCCATGGGCCAGCCAGCCCTGCCGGCGCATGACTCGCGCTACGACATGGCCGATGATTTCATGGAGGTGGTCTACAAGCTGTGGGAAGGCAGTTGGCAGGAAGATGCCGTGCGCCGCGACCGCGCCAGCGGCATCTACGCCGATCCGGCGCGCGTGCATCAAATCCACCATGACGGGCCGCATTTCAAATCCCAAGGCGTGCACCTCGCCGAACCCTCGCCCCAGCGCACGCCGGTGCTGTATCAGGCCGGCTCGTCGGCGCGCGGCCGCGCATTCGCCGCCCAGCACGCGGAATGCATCTTCGTTGCCGGCAATGCCAAGGCCACGGTGGCCGAGACGGTGCGCGATGTGCGTGCCCGTGCCGCAGCCCGGGGCCGCGATCCCGCTGACATCCTGGCCTTCATCAGTGCCTGCGTGGTGGTGGCACCGACGGAGGCCGAGGCCCGCGAGAAGGCAGCGGAGTATGCACGGCACCGGAGCCTGGAAGGCGGTCTGGTGCATATGGCCGGCGGCACCGGCATCGACTATGCGGGCATCGGCTGGGATGAACCGATCAGCACCAGCCAGACCAACGCGATGCAATCCTCGCTCGACTCTCTGACCAAGAAGGGTACGGCTGCCTTCACCAAGCGGCACCTGGCGGAGCAATACGGCATCGGCGGCCGCACCCAGCCAATCATCGGTGATCCCGGCCAGGTGGCCGATGCAATGATTGCCTGGATGACCGAAACCGATATCGACGGCTTCAACCTGTCGCGCACCGTGATGCCGGAATGCATCGAGGATTTTGTCGACTTGGTGGTGCCGGAATTGCAGGCACGCGGTGTCTATAAACGCGAATACCGGCCGGGTTCCTATCGCGCCAAGCTGCGGGATGACGGCCTGGCCCGCCTGCCCGCCAGCCACCCGGCAGCCCAATACCGGCGTTAAGCGTAAACTTCGTTGACGGCGCCGCCCCGGCGGGGATAGTGGAAGCCATGCCGAGGCAAGACCCCCATAACCGTGCGGAATACTGGCGCGACCAGCGCGTGCCGGGCCTTACCCTGATGCAGGCCGCCTTCACCACCCAGGAATATGCGCCACATGCCCATGACGCCCTGGTGGTGGCGGTGACCGAGGCCGGCGGTTCGGAAGTGAAAAGCCGCGGCCAGGTGCAGCAGGCCCAGCCCAACAGCCTGTTCGTGTTCAATCCGGCCGAGCCGCATGCCGGCTGGATGGGCTGGAGTTCGCTGTGGCGCTACCGCTCGCTCTATCTCACGCAATCGGCGCTCGACGTGGTGGCCGAGGGGCTGGGCCTGGAACGGCTGCCCTATTTCACCGACAACCGCGTCGATGATCCACAACTGATCGACGGCTTCCTCAACCTGCACCGCGCCCTGGCAGCCTCCACCGATGCCTTGCAGGAAGAGGAATTGCTGCAGGCGAGTTTCGGCCGCCTGTTCCTGCGCCATGGCAGCGGCGCCCGGCGGCCCGACCTGCCGGGCCGCGACCGCCGCCTGCTCCAGCGCGTCACCGATCTGATGCAGGAACGCTATGGCGAGGCACTGAAGCTGGATGAACTCGGCCAGGCCGCCGGCCTGCGCAAGGCGCAGCTTATCTCGCTGTTCAACCGCTGCACCGGCATGGGGCCGCATGCCTATCTCAACCAGGTGCGGCTGCGCGCCGCCTGCCAGCATCTCAAGGCCGGCGCTCCGCTGGCTGACGTGGCGGCGGCCTGCGGCTTGTACGATCAGAGCGCGCTGAACCGCAACTTCAAGCGCGCCTATGGCATCACGCCGCTGCAATACGCCCAAGCTGCATAAGCTGGCGGCGTGAGCTGGCCTGAACTTTTTACCAATACGCCCGGCCTCCGCCCGCCTAGTCTCGGCGCTCAAGCTGACGAGGACGGCATGCATCTCTATTGCCATGATCACCCCCATACCCTGACGCTCACCACCGAAGTGGTGGAAGCCGCGCCCGGTCGCGTGCGGCTGCGCGAGACGCCGTTCTATCCCGGCGGCGGCGGACAATTGCCGGATCGTGGCGCGCTGCGCGCCGGTGCAGGCGATATCGGCGTCCTTGGCTTCGAGGTGGTGGATGGCCAGCTCTGGCATCTGCTGGCGGACCCGGTGGAATTATCCGGCCAGGTGGAAGCCGCTGTGAATCCGAATTTCCGCCAGATGATGCGCGAGATGCACACCGCCACCCATATCCTCAACGCGCTGGTGTTCCAGAGTTTCGACGGCGCGCTGGTGACGGGTGTGCAGATGAACGATGACGGCACGGCGCGGATGGATTTCGATCTGCCGGAAGCCGACAATGACCGCCTGCGCGCGCTGGAAGCGCCGATCAATGACGTGATCGCGCAGCAGATCCGCGTCAACTGCACCTACATTCCGTTCGAGGAAGCGCGGGCCGTGCCGGGGTTGATCCGCAGCCGCTCGGTGGCACCGCCGCCGACGGAAGATGGCCGCGTGCGCATCGTCGATATCACCGGGCTGGACCGCCAGGCCTGCGGCGGCACCCATCTCGACAATACCGGCGACACCCGCGCGGTGAAGATCCTCAAGATCGACAACAAGGGCCGCCATAACCGCCGTGTGCGGCTCGGCCTCGTCGGATTAGGCCCGCTGGCTTAGACGCCAAAACCTCAAGCCGCTGTCGCCGCCTTCTGTTTCGCGATCTCGGCGGCCAATGCACCGGGCTGCATTTCCGGCACGATCCAGCGGGTTTCGTGAATCTGCACGGACTCGAATACCGGCTCGCGGAAATACGGGTCCTGCGCCAGATGCTTGTCCAGCGCGGCACGGTCGGGGAAATCCAGGATCATCAGGCTGCCGGCCGGTTTGCCGGTTTCATCCAGCAGCGGCCCGCCGAAGCGGAACAGATGCTGCTTGTCGGCGATGAATTCGAGATGCTCGGCGCGGAATTTCTGCCGCATGGCGCTGCCGGGATGATCCTTGGCGATGACGACGAAGAACATGGCTTCCTCCTGATCTGGCGGGCCACAGCATAGCCCCGCAGGCACGGCTGTATTGGAAAATCGCCCGTCTCAAAATTCCCCATGGCGATTTGCCACCGGTCTATTTGCCAATACAAGGGGCCCGTTTTGCCTTTCCATACCCAGGACTAAGGAGTGCATCATGCCGATTGCCCGCATCTGGCGCGGCTGGGCCACGCCCGGCAACGCGCCGCTTTACGAACATCACTTCAATGCCAGCGTGCGCGCCCATCTCAAGGCGCTGGCTGGCTTCCAGGGCTGCCAATTGCTGCGCCGCCTGCTGCCCAGCGGCGAGGTGGAACTGGTCACCACCACCTACTGGGAGTCGCTGTCAAACATCCATGCCTTCGCCGGCAGTGACATATCGCGTGCCGTGGTGGAACCGGCGGCGCAAGCGGTATTGTTGCGCTACCAGGAAGAGGTCGAGCATTACACCGTGCTGGTCGGTCTCTGAGTCAGGGCCTCGGCACGGATGACATCCGCCGTGCGACCACCCTCCGGACTCCAGCCTGGCGGGCCGAAGACATAGCCGAACCGTGCGCGCCAGCTTTTTGCCTGCATGACATCACGACCGATCTCGATCCATTCATGGAAGGCAACGATCAGCGGATTGAAGCGGCCGAGATTCTTCACGATGCCATAGCGGCAAGGTTCCTCGTCGCGCTCCGGCGCGAAGGTGCCGAACAGCTTGTCCCAGATGATGAATATGCCGGCGTAGTTGCGGTCGAGATATTCAGGATTGGTCGCATGGTGCACGCGGTGATGCGATGGCGTGTTGAACACGGCCTCGAACCAGGCCGGCAGGCGCCTGATCTGTTCGGTGTGAATCCAGAATTGATAGACCAGGCTGATGCCCTTCTGGAAAATGATCAGCGCCGGCGGAAAACCGATCAGCGCCAGCGGGAGCCACAATACCCAGGTCAGCGCCAGGTTGCCGGTCCAGGTCTGCCGCAAAGCCGTGGAGAGATTGTAATGCTGCGAGGAATGATGGTTCACATGCGCCGCCCACCAGACGCGATGTTCGTGGCTCAGGCGATGGAACCAGTAATAGACGAAATCTTCGGCGAACAGCAAAGCCAGCCAGGTCCAAGGGTTCAGCGGCAGATCGAACAACCGGAAAGCATGCACTGCTTCCAGGCTGGCCCAGATCAGGCCGCCGAAGGCGATGCCCTGCACCAGGTTGATCAGCCCCATGGTGAGCGAGGTGGCGGTATCGCGCAGCTCATAGGCATCCTGCCGCCGCAGCCTGGCGACCAGCACTTCCAACGCCGCCAGCGCAATGAAGGCGGGAATCGCGAACACCACTGGATCGGGAAGAGTGCCCATCATGGCAGGCGCTCCGACCAGGCCTGCGCTTCCGCTTGCGGCAGCAGCAAGGCGAGGCGCAGGGAAGCCGGCCCCTTGGTGGCGAGTTCCAGCCGGGCAGTACCGTCGCTCCCCGCCTTAAGGTGATGCGACGCGATATCGGCGGGCTTGAGCAGGCGGGCGGCAAGCCTAGCGCCAACCGGCAGCACCAGGGCGAGCCGGCCTGCGGCATCCATGGCAATGGCGCCCGAGCCATCCCGGCTGAAGGCAATTTCGCTGGCCTGGAACCCGGTTTCCGGCTGCGCCAGCAGGCCGCGCGCGGTTGCCGCATCCGCCAGCAATGCCCGGCGGCGCCCGCCGGTGAGCCAGACCAGCGCCAGGATCAGGGCGATGCCGCAGAGCGGCAGCAGCGGGTTGATGGGCAGTTCCTCCATGTCCCGATTATGGCAAAGTCGAGGCTTTTCGTATACTTGGCCGCTGCACCGGGGGCGTCTACTTGGCGAGCCGAGCCAAAGCTGCTATGCCGGGCCTATGCCGCAGCAAGCCACCCGAATCGCCCCGTCGATCCTTTCCGCCGATTTCGCCAAGCTCGGCGCCGAAGTGGCGGCGATCGATGCCGCCGGTGCCGACTACATCCATATCGACGTGATGGACGGGCATTTCGTGCCCAATATCACCATCGGCCCGGCCGTGGTGAAGGCTTTGCGTCCGCACAGCAAGAAGGTGTTCGACGCACATCTGATGGTGTCGCCGGTGGATGCCTATGTGCCGCTCTTCGCCGAGGCCGGCGCCGATATCATCACCGTGCATCCGGAAGCCGGCCCGCATGTGCATCGCACGCTGCAACTGATCAAGTCGCTGGGCAAGAAGGCCGGCCTGTCGCTCAATCCCGGCACGCCGGTGGAAGCCGCGCTGCAGGTGCTGGACCTGCTGGACCTGGTGCTGGTGATGAGCGTCAATCCCGGTTTCGGCGGCCAGGCCTTCATTCCGGGCCAGCTCGAAAAGGTGAAACGCCTGCGCCAGGCCATCGACGCCTCGGGCCGCGCCATCGACCTCGAGATCGATGGTGGCATCAACGAGGAAACCGCGCGCCAGGCGATTGCCGCCGGCGCCGATGTGCTGGTGGCCGGCACGGCAGGCTTCAAGGGCGGTCCTGAGCATTACGCTGAGAATATCCGCCGGCTGCGCGGCGCCTGAGCCGGCGGCCCGGAACGCGGCGGCCAGAATCTTGCCAGAAGCCCCCACATCCCTCCCCCCCGTGAGCTTCGCCACACGCCTAGCCGCGCTCTGGCATGGCTCGCCGCTCTATGGCCTCACCCTGCCGCGCCAGGCGCCGCTGGAATTCCTTTCATTGCCCACCGATCCTTGGCCCGGCCTGGCCGCCCGCGCCGACCGGCTGTTCCAGGGCCGCTTCGCCTTCGCCGGCCTCGAAGTCGTGTCGCCTCATGCCGCGCCCTGGGATGCCGGCATCGACAGCCTGAATGCCGATCCGCAGAGCATCGCGGCCTGGGCGGCGGAACTGCATGGCTTCGTCTGGCTGCGCGACTTCGCGGCGCAAGGCGGCGAGATGGCGCAGCGCATGAGCCGCAGCCTGGTGCAGCATTGGATCGAGCGGCATCACGCCTGGTCGCCGCGGGCCTGGGCCGCACCCGTCATCGGGCGGCGGCTGACGAGCTGGCTTGGTGCGGCGCATTTCCTGCTGAAAGATGCCGATGCGGCTTTCGGCCATGACCTGCTGCTGAGCGTCGCGCGCCAGGCGGCACATCTCGGCCGCACAGCATTGCGCGAAAGCGATCCGGCGGCCCGCGCCGAGGCATTGCTCGGCCTGGTCTATGCCGCTGAGAGCCTGCCCGGCGGGCATGACAAATGGCCGCAGGCTTTGCCCAACCTGATCCTCGCCTGGGAAGCCTGCCTGCTCGGCGATGGCGGCCATGTCACGCGCTGCCCGAGCCGGCTGTTCGCGCAGTTCCGCGATGTGGTGGCGTTGCAGCATTACCTGAGCGCCGGGCACCCTGAGCGCATGAGCCTGCTGCCGCTGATGGATCGCATGGCGCCGATGCTGCGCTTCTTCCGCCATGGCGATGGCGGCCTGGCGCTGTTCCATGGCGGCGAGGAGGAACCCGGCGGCGCGCTGGAACATGCCTTGCTGCTTTCGGAAGCGCTGATCCAGGGCAAGCATGGCAAGCCGCCGGCATCGTCTGCTGCTTCAGGTTTTGAGCGGGTAACCGCAAAGCGGGCGCTGCTGCTGCTCGATACCGGCGCACCATCAGCCTCGGCCATGGGCCGGCCGCATGCGGCGCCGCTGGCCTTCGAGTTCAGCCACGGCAAGGACCGGCTGATCGTCAATTGCGGCGCGGCGCGGCGGCTGGGCGGCGACTGGGCCGAGGCCCTGGCCGGCCCGGCGGCGCATGCCACTTTGGGCATCGAGCATGCCCGCCCGGCACCGCATTTCACCGTGCGGCTGCAACGCCATGAACAGGACGGCCATGCCTGGATCGACGCCGAGCATGATGGCTGGCAGCAGGCTTTCGGCCTGCTGCACCGGCGCCGGCTCTATCTTGGCGGCAATGGCGATGACCTGCGCGGCGAGGATGTGCTGGAAGGCGGCGCACCGGATCGCCCGCGCGCTTTCACACTGCGCTTCCACCTGCATCCCAGCGTGCATGCCTCACTGATCGGCACTGGCGATACCGTGCTGCTCAAGACCCAATCCGGCACCGGCTGGCGCTGGCGCGGCCAGGGTGGCCTGGTGCGGCTGGAAGACAGCGTCTATTTCGGCCAGGGCGGCGAATTGCGCCGCACGCAGCAGATCGTCATGGGCGGTTCCGCCGCCGGCCTGCCGGTGCTGCTGAAATGGGCCCTGGCGAAGATACCGGGCTGACCGCCATGCAGATCGCGCCATGCTGATCATCCCCGTGCCGAAACAGCGCGCCATGCCATGGAAGAACGGCAAGGGTGTGAGCTGGCACATCGCCGCCTTTCCCGACAGTGCCGATCTCGACAGTTTCGACTGGCGGGTGAGCCGCGCCGCCATCGTGCGCGACGCGCCCTTCTCCGCCTTCCCCGGCTGCGAGCGCTGGATCACCCTGATCCAGGGCGAGGGGTTTTCGCTGCGCTTCCACAATGGCGAGGCCCTGATCCTGCGCCGCCCGGCCATGCCGATGCAGTTCGATGGCGACCTGGAAGCCGATTGCAAGCTCGCCGCCGGCCCGGCCACCGTGGTCAATGTCATCGCCCGGCGCGGCCGTTGTGATGTGGATGTGGCCGTGGTGGCAGCGCCGCCAGAGATGCCGGCGGATGTCGGCGACGCGGCGCGCGACGGCAATACGGTGCTGGTGCGGCTGGATGGCGCCCGCGTGCTAAGAGCACGCTTTAGTTAGGCGCAATATCCGCGCATGTTCAGCTTGGCGCGATATCCGCGCCGAGGCCCCGCATCAGCGCAACAAAGCCCGGGAAGCTGGTGTCAATCATGCCGACATCATCGACGCTGACGCCATCTTTCGCGGCCAGGCCGAGCACCAGGGCCGACATGGCGATGCGGTGATCGAGTTCGGTGGCGACCTTGGCGCCGCCCTTCGGCGCCGTGCCGTTGCCGCGCAGGATCAGGCCGTCTTCCAGTTCTTCCAGCGCCACGCCATTGGCCGAAAGCGCGCGCGCCATCGCCGCCAGGCGGTCGCTTTCCTTCACGCGCAATTCCTTGGCGCCGCGTACCACGGTCTCGCCGACAGCGCAGGCAGCGGCCACGAACAGGATCGGGTATTCATCGATCATGCTCGGCGCGCGCTCCGGCGGCACGGTGATGCCCTTGAGTGCGGAATGTCGTGCGGTGATATCGGCTACCGGCTCGCCGCCCTGGTCGCGCTGGTTCGAGAGCGTCAATTCGCCGCCCATGTCGCGCAACGTATCGAACAGGCCGGTGCGCAGCGGGTTGATGCCGACGCCCTCGACGGTGACTTCGGCGCCTGGCGTGATCAGCGCCGCCACCAGCGGGAAGGCGGCGGAAGACGGATCGCCCGGCACCTGGATGCGGCTCGGTTTCAATTCCGGCTGGCCGACCAGCGAAATGATGCGGCCGCCTTCCTTGGTGGTTTCCACCATCACCTCGGCGCCGAAATGGCGCAGCAGGTTTTCGGTATGGTCGCGGGTCGCCTCGCGCTCGATCACGCGGGTGATGCCCGGCGCGTTGAGGCCGGCCAGCAGCACGGCGGATTTCACCTGCGCGGACGCCACCGGCAATTCGTATTCGATCGGCAGCGGATGCGTGGCGCCGACCACCGCCAGCGGCAGGCGGCCGCCGCTGCGGCCGATGAATTGCGCGCCGATGCGGCTTAACGGCTCCACCACCCGGCCCATCGGGCGGCGGCGCAGCGAGGCATCGCCGGTGAAGATGGCGGTGAAGGGCTGGCTCGCCACCAGGCCCATGACCAGGCGGGCGCCAGTGCCGGCATTGCCCATGTCGAGCACGTCGGCAGGCTCGGCGAAGCCGCCGACGCCGACGCCGCGTACCCGCCAATGGCCCTCGCCCAGCCGCTCCACCTCGGCGCCCATGGCGCGCATGGCGGCAGCGGTGCGCAGCACATCCTCGCCCTCCAGCAGGCCGGTCACTTCTGTTTCGCCCACCGCGAGCGCGCCGAAGATCAGCGCCCGGTGCGAAATCGACTTGTCGCCGGGAACCGAGAGGTGGCCGGCGAGCGGCTTACCGGGGCGACTGGCATGCGGGCGGGGAGCAGCGGCAGCGGTCATAGCAGTTATGCGGGGGTCCGGGGGCCGGGGGCGCGGTAAAATCGCGCCGCGACGGCCAAAACAAGGGTTGACAGGGCGCGCTTCTTTAACACAATCGCGCCGCCCTGACCACGGCGACGGTCCGGGCCTGAACAATGCCTGCAGCGATGCCGCTGCGGCTTTAGGAGAGTGTGAATAATGGCGAAACCGGAATGGGGCACCAAGCGCCGCTGCCTGAGCTGCAGCGCCGCCTTCTACGACATGATGAAGAGCCCGATCCTGTGCCCGAAATGCGGCACCGAGTTGAATCCGGACGCGCTGGTGAAATCGCGCCGCCCGGCCAAGGCCGAGGAAAAAGCCGCCAAGGCGGCGCAGAAAGCGGTGCCGGTGGCGGATGATGCCGCCGATCCCGAAGTCGAGGATGGCGATATCCAGGACGATTTCCTGGCCGAAGACGACGATCTCGAAGGCGGCGATGTGGCCGAGGAGATCGATGTTGATGCCGCCACCGACGGCGAGGAGGAACGCTGACCCGCAAGGGGGTTTAAGTGGTTGCCCGGCCGGGCGGATTCGCCTCTCTGGAGAAGCGAAAATTTCCGCCCGCCGAAACCCTTGCAAAGCCCTGGCCTTGGCCTTAAGGTCCGCGCCCGCCGGCCAGGGTGACTAGAATTCTGACGGCACGGTTACGGGGCCATAGCTCAGCTGGGAGAGCGCCTGCATGGCATGCAGGAGGTCAGCGGTTCGATCCCGCTTGGCTCCACCAACCTTCTCGTGATGCCAATACCTATGAAAGACCCGCCGCAGGCACCAGCCCGGCGGGTTTTTTCATGGCCGGCTTTTTACTGGAAAAAGCAGAGCAGGCCGTAGCAGCGGCCGAGCCAGTGGGCGAACACCCAATAGAGCAACAGGTCGCCGGCCAGACAGAGCAGCAGGAACGGCGCCAGGATCCAGAGCAGGAAGCGGCGCAGCGCATGGCGTGTCAGCCGCGGCGCCGGAATCACCTCGCCATGAATGCGTTCGGGGCCGCGCCAGCGCGCCGGCAGTTTCAACCAGGCCATGCCCTGGAATAACCCAATCGCCCCCGTGCGGGAAGTGGGCCGGAAAGCGCCCCCCTTTCACCCCCCCTTGCGATGCCGCGCCCCTATCCCCATGCTGCCGTGATGACCGACTCAAATCCGCTTTTGCAGCCTATTGGCGACCGCGCTGCCTGGTCGGCCCTGCTGGCACGGGTGCGCCGCGACACCCTGGAGCAGAGCTGGGCCTATGGCGAGGCGGTGGCGGCGGTGTCGCGCACGCGGCCGGAACGCTGGCTGCTGCTGGATGGCAACGGCGAGACCATCGGCCTGGCGCAGGCCTTCCGCCGCCGCTTCGCGGCTTTCGGCAGCCTGGTGCGGATCGTGCGCGGCCCGCTGTTCCTGCCCGGCATTGAGCGCGCGGCGCGGCTGGCGGCACTGTCAGCACTGCGCCAGCAATACTCCTGGCGCCAGGGCCGGGTCGTGCTGTGGTGGCTGCCCGAGCTGCCGGGCGGCGCCGAGTCGGAAACCCTGATGCGCGAGCTCGGCCTGGAGCAGATGGTGACCGGCTGGAGTTCCGTGCGGCTGGACCTGACGCCGGCGCCTGCCGTGCTGCGCGGCCAACTGGACGGCAAATGGCGCAATGCGCTGAAGGCCGCCGAGCGCAGCCCGCTGCTGCTCGATGAAAGCTGGGACGACACAACCTTCGCCACCGTGATGCGCGCCCATGACGTGCAGCGCATCGAGAAACGCTTCCTCGGCCCCGATGGCGCCTTCTACCGCGCCTTCGCAGCAGCGGCCGACCCGGCACTCGGCGACAGCGCGCATCTTTTCACGGCCAAGATCGGCACCCGCCCGGTGGCTGGCATGCTGCTGCTGCGCCATGGCCGTGGCGCCACCTACGCGGCGGGCTGGAGCAGCGAGCCGGGCCGCCTGGTGCGCGCGCATCACCGCCTGCTGTGGCATGGCCTGCTGGCGCTGAAAAATCTTGGCGTCGAGCATTTCGATCTCGGCGGCGCCAATACCGAGGAAGGAGCCGGCGTGGCACGGTTCAAGCTCGGGTTGAACGGCGAGGTCTTCACCCTGGCCGGCAGCTTCGCCTGACCTTCGATTCATTGCGCCAGCTTGGCGTAAGCCGTCAGAATGTGACCCCCATGCCGGGTTTTGTGACCCCCGTGCCGCGGTGCCGAAAAAATGTGCCCGGTGGGCGAATTTTCACTTGCATCAGGGGGCGATTGGCCCCATACCCCCCTCCTGAAGACTGTTTGGAAAGTGGCGAATGGCCGCCGGTCCGGTTGCGGATCTTTAGCGGTACCACGGGGCTTTCCCAACAGTCTTTCTGCCGTCGGAGCGTTCCGATTCATTTGATGGTGGAGAGACCTGAATGAGCAAGACCACTGCCGCCAAGCCGGCCCTGTACGAAGTGCCCGCGCAGCCCGAGGCCGCGCAAGAGGAAGAGCACTTCATCAACAAGGACGGCATGCGCTATGCCGGCCAGCACCTGATCATCGACCTCTGGGGCGGCAAGCATCTCGACAACCTGGCGCTGGTGAAGCAGACCCTGACCGAGGCTGTCGAAGCCATCGGCGCGACGCTGCTGAACATCGACCTGCATCACTTCGAGCCGAATGGCGGCATCTCCGGCGTGGCCGTGCTGGCCGAGAGCCACATGTCGATCCATTCCTGGCCGGAAAAGGGCTATGCCGCGCTCGACGTGTTCGTCTGCGGCGATTGCCAGCCGGCGAAGGCGATCCCGGTGCTGCGCCGCGCCTTCCTGCCCGACACCATCCAGTGCACCGAAATGAAGCGGGGTCTGATTCTGTGACCAAGTGGTTTAACGAAACGCTCTACACCGGCTTCCGGCAGAGCCACGAGATCAAGAAGGTCCTCTTCGAGGGCAAGTCGAAGTACCAGAAGGTGACGGTGTTCGAATCCGCCCGTTATGGCCGCATCCTCGGCCTCGACGGCGTGGTGCAGTGCACCGAGGGTGATGAGTTCGTCTACCACGAGATGCTGACCCACCTGCCGATGCTGGCGCATGGCAAGGTGCGCGACGTGCTGATCATCGGCGGCGGCGACGGCGGCATTCTGGAAGAAGTGCTGAAGCACAAGTCCGTGCGCCGCGCCACCATGGTCGAGATCGACGATGTGGTGATCGACGTGTCGAAGAAGTACCTGTCGTCGATCTGCGGCAAGGCCTTCCAGGACAAGCGCACCAACCTGATCGTCGGCGACGGCGCCGCTTGGGTGCGCGAGACCGAGGAACGCTACGACCTGATCATCGTCGACCGTCCGGACCCGGTGGGCCCGGCGACGGTGCTGTTCAGCGGCGAGTTCTACAAGAACTGCAAGCGCGTGATGAAGCCGGGTGCGATCCTCGTCTTGGGATGGCCTCGGCCTCGCGATCCAGGCCTACCAGAAGCGCTGCGGCGCCGTGGTGGAGTGGCTTGCCGAGCGCAGCGCCACGCGCCGCCGGCGCCTCATGGTGCGGCTCGTGAAGGGCGCCTACTGGGATGCCGAGATCAAGCGCGCGCAGGAACGCGGCCTACCGGATTTTCCCGTCTGGACGCGCAAGGCCGCGACTGATCTCAACTGGCTGACGCAAGCCGCCGCCATGCTCGACAGTGCGCGCCAGGGCCGGATCTTCCCCCAGTTTGCCACCCACAATGCACGATCCGTCGCGGAAGCCCTTGCGCTCGCTGCCGCGCGTGGCGTCCCGCCCGACCGTTTCGAGTTCCAGCGCCTGCACGGCATGGGCGGCGCGCTCTACGAGGAATTGCGCAAGCAGCGCCCCGATGTCGCGCTGCGCGTCTATGCGCCGGTCGGCGTGCATGAGGACCTGCTCGCCTATCTCGTGCGGCGGCTGCTGGAGAATGGCGCGAATGGCGGCTTCGTCGCCGCCGTTGCGGATGACGCGATCCCGCTCGACCGACTGGTGCGCCACCCGCGCGAGCCGCTGCTGGAAGGCCCGCCGCGCCATCCGCGCGTGAAGCCGCCGCCGCTGCTGGTCGCGCCGCGCCGCAACAGCCGCGGCGTGGAGTTCGGCGAGGCCGCCTCGCTCGCCGCCCTGCTCGCCGAGCGCGACGCCGCGCCGCCCCTGCCCGCGCCACCGCGCGACACGAAGCCCGCCGATGCGGCGCGCGAGGTGAATATCGCCCGCGCCGCCTTCCCCGGCTGGAAAGCCACGCCCGTCGCCGACCGCGCCGCCATCCTCCGTCGCGCGGCCGACCTGCTGGAGGACCGCCGCGGCCACTTCATCGCCGCCATCCAGGACGAAGGTTTTCGGACGCTCGACGACGCGCTCTCCGAACTGCGCGAGGCCGTGGATTTCTGCCGCTACTACGCCGACGAGGCGGAGCGGATCATGGCGCCGCAATCGCTGCCCGGCCCGGTCGGCGAGAGCAACCGGCTCGCGCTGCATGGCCGCGGCGTCTTCCTCTGCATCGCGCCCTGGAATTTTCCGCTCGCCATCTTCCTCGGCCAGACCGCCGCTGCCCTCGTCGCCGGCAATGCGGTGGTCGCCAAGCCCGCGCCGCAGACGCCGCGCATCGGCGCGCTCGCCATCGCCGCGCTGCATGAGGCCGGCGTGCCGCAACACGCTCTCCGCCTGGTCCCAGGGGGGCCTGAGACCGGCGCCGAACTGACGAAACACCCGGCCATCGCCGGCATCGCCTTCACCGGCAGCACCGCCACCGCGCGCGCCATCCACCGCGCGCTCGCCGCCAAGGACGGCCCGATCATCCCGCTGATCGCCGAGACCGGCGGCCTCAACGCCATGGTGGTGGACGCGACCGCGCTGCCCGAGCAGGTCACCGACGACGTGCTGACCTCCGCCTTCCGCTCCGCCGGCCAGCGCTGCTCAGCGCTCCGCCTGCTCTGCGTGCAGGAGGACGCGGCCGAGCGCATGCTCGCCATGATCGAGGGCGCGGCCTCCGAACTCCGCCTCGGCGATCCACGCGACCCCGCGACGCATGTCGGCCCGCTGATCGACGCCGCCGCGAAGGCGCGCATCGAGGCCTGGCTCGCGAACCTCCCCGCCGGCGCGCGCCTCCGCTACCGCCACCCCGCGCCCGAGCCCGACACCTTCCTCGCCCCCCGCATCGTCGAGCTGCGCCGCGCCGCCGACCTCACCCAGGAAGTCTTCGGCCCGGTCCTCCACGTGGTCCGCTGGAAGGCCGAGGCGCTCGACACGCTGCTCGCCGACCTCGCCGCCACCGGCTACGCGCTCACCCTCGGGATCCAATCCCGCCGCGCCGGTTTTGCCGCCCGCGTGGCCGCCGCCGTGCCGGCCGGCAACGTCTACGTGAACCGCAACATGGTCGGCGCCGTCGTCGGCGTGCAGCCCTTCGGCGGCGAAGGCCTTTCGGGCACCGGCCCGAAGGCCGGCGGCCCCCACTACCTCCCGCGCTTCTGCGCCGAACGCACCATCACCGTGAACACCGCCGCCGCCGGTGGCGACGCCGCGCTGCTGGCGGAGGGGGAGTGACGCGTGCAGGGGGGCAGAGCCCCCGCTCGCCTCATGCCGCCCTCAGCCAGGCCCCGCCGCGGGCGCGCAGCAGCAGCGTCGTCACGATCACCACGTTGACCGCGTTCCACGCGACTCCGTTCAGGAACGCCGCCGCGTAGCTGCCGGTGATGTCGAAGATCAGTCCCGAGACCCAGCCGCCGAGGGCCATGCCGAACAGAGTGGACATCAGCACGATGCCGACGCGGAAGCCCACCTCGCGCGCGGGAAAGTATTCGCGCACGATCACCGCATAGGCCGGCACGATCCCGCCCTGCACCAGGCCGAACAGCGCCGAGAGCACGTAGAGCGAGGCGAGCCCGTCGAAGAACAGGAACAGCGACAGCGCCATCCCCTGCAGCACCGCGCCGAGCAGCAGCGTGCGCAAGCCCCCGATCCGGTCCGCGATGAGCCCCGATCCCAGCCGCGAGACGATGCCGAAGGCGAGCATCAGGGAGAGCATCTGCGCGCCCTGCGCCACGCCATAGCCGAGGTCGCCGCAATAGGCGACGATGTGGACCTGCGGCATCGCCATCGCCATGCAGCAGCCGATGCCGGCGATGCCGAGGAGCACCGTCAGCGCGTTGCGCGAGAGGCCGAGCGGCCTTTCGCGCCCTGGCTCCTCCGCCATCGGCGCGCCGCCGCGCTGGCCCGGCGCCCGTGCGCGCAGCAGCAGCGCCAGCGGCAGCATGGTGCAGAGGCAGATCGCGCCGACGATCACATGCGCGGTGCGCCAGCCATGATCCTCGATCAGCGCCGTGAGCAGCGGCGGCCAGACGACGCCGGCCAAGTAGTTGCCCCCCGCCGCGAGAGACACCGCGATGCCCCGCCGCCGGCGGAACCAGAGCGAGGCATCCGCCATCAGCGGCCCGAAGCTCGCGGAGGAGCCGAGCAGCCCGATCAGCACGCCCGTCGTCACCGCGAAGACCCAGATGTTCGGCGCCAGCCCGCACAGCGCATAGCCGAGCGAGAGCGAGCAGGTCGCGAAGAGCAGAGGCCGCATCACGCCGAAGCGGTCCGCGAGCCGCCCCCACAGGATCGCGCCGAGCCCGAAGCCGATCATGCCCGCGGTGTAGGGGAAGGACGCCGCCGCGCGCCCGACGCCGAACTCCGCCTGCACATGCGGCAGCGCGACGATCACCGACCAGCTCCCGACGCCGCCGATGGTGGACAGTGCGACGATCGCCGCCAGCCGGATCCAGGCCGCGCGCGAATCCAGCAGGTGCTCCTCGGTCATGGGCCGAACCGCACGAAGTCTTCGACCGGCATGCGCTCCGTCGCCAGCGCGTTGGTCGGCTCGTCCGGATCGGCGAAGCCGAGCGACATGCCGCAGACCAGCGCCTCGGCATCCGGAAGCCCGAGCACCGCGCGCACCACGTCATGGTGGTCGCAGAAGGCCGCCTGCGGGCAGGTGTCGAGCCCGAAGCGCCGCGCGGCCAGCATCACGGATTGCAGGAACATCCCGTAGTCGAGCCAGGAGCCTTGCTCCAGGTCGCGGTCAATCGTGAAGAACAGCCCGACCGGCGCGCCGAAGAAGTCGAAGTTGCGAGCGCGCTGCGCGGCCCCCGCCGCGTGATCGCCCTTCGCAACCCCCGCCAGGCGATAGAGCTCCCAGCCCAGCCTGCGCCGCCGCGCGAGATAGGGCTCGCGCCACTGGCGCGGATAGTAGTGGTAGTCCCGCGGCACCTGCGCGCCCGCTTCATGCGCCGCGCGCAGCGCCGCCGAGAGCCGTTCCTTCTCGGCGCCGGTGGTCACCCGGACCTTCCAGGGCTGGATGTTGGAGCCGGATGGCGCGCGCGCGGCCACCGCCAGGATGGCCTCGATCACCGCGCGCGGGACCGGGTCAGGCAGGAACCCGCGCACGCTGCGGCGCGTGGTGATGGCTTCGAGGACGTCCATGCGCCGAGACTGGCCCGCCATGGCCTCGCGCGCCAGACGGGCCCCATTCACCATTGCACATCCACGCGGCAATCATTGCCGCAGCATTTCGACTGGCGGTTGCGTTCATCCCGACGCAAGATGCGCCGATGCGTCGCCTCTTGCTCGCCACGTCGGCCCTGCTGTGCCCCGCCCTTGCCGCCGCCCAGGCCCCGGATGCGCGCCCGCGGGGCGGCCAGGTCGTCGCCGGCGCCGCGACCATCACCCAGACGCCCGGCCAGACCCGCATCGTCCAAGCCACGGATCGCGCGGTGATCGAGTGGCAGGGCTTCGACATCGGTGCCCGCCACCAGGTGGAGATCCGCCAGCCCGCCCCCTCCTCCTGGTCCTTGCAGCGCGTGACCGGCCCCGATCCCTCCGCCATCGCCGGCCGGCTCACCTCGAATGGCGGCGTCGCCATCGTCAACCGCGCGGGCGTCGTCTTCCACCAGGGCGCGCAGGTGGATGTGGCGGGGCTGATCGCGACCGCCTCCGACACCACCAACAACGCCTTCATGGCCGGCCGCATGGCCTTCGACGGCGCGCCCCGCCCCGGCGCCCGCGTCGAGAACCGCGGCACCATCACCGTGCGCGAGCAGGGTCTCGCCGCCCTCGTCGGCCCCGTCGCCGCCAACAGCGGCACGATCAACGCCCGCCTCGGCCGCGTCGCCGTCGCGGGTGGGGAGGCCGTGACGCTCGATCTCGCCGGCGATGGGCTGCTCGCCTTCGACGTCACCGGCACCGGCCTCGCCCGCAATGCCGGCGCCATCGCCGCGCAGGGCGGCAGCGTGCTGCTCACCGCCCGCGCCGCCTCCGATGTGATCGAGCATGTCGTCGAGGCCGGCGGCCGCATCGAGGCCGCGCGCATCGCCGCCACCGGCGATTCGGTCCTCGTCCCCGCCGGCGCTGCGCTCGAAGCCCCCGCCGGCCGCATCACCCTGCACGCCGATCGCCGCCTGACGATGCGCGGCCGCGTTGCCGCCCCCGGCGGCGAGGTTTCCGTCAGTTCGCGCCGCGCGCTGGCCGTGGACGGCGAGATCGAGGCCGCGCGGATCGTCGTGGACCCCGAGGAGCTGCGCGTCGTCGCTTCCCTCTCGGGCTCCACCGAACCGGCCGAGATCACCGCCGCCACCATCAACGGCACCACCGGCGATCTCACGCTCCAGGCCGAGCGCACCATCCGCGTGCAGGCCGCGATCAACAAGCCGCGCGGCGCGCTCGCGCTCGAAACCACCAACGCCACCGCCGCCCCCGGCGAAGGCATCTTCGTCAACGCCACCGTCAACGTCGCCGGCAGCCTTTCGCTCCGTTCCGCCGGCGAGATTTCACAAGCTGTCGCCGGCGCACGCATCACGGCCGGCTCGCTCTTCGCGGAAAGCCGGCGCGGCACGGTGCGGCTCGACGCCGGCGGCAACGTGATCCGCGCGCTGGCCGGCGGCGGCGCCGCCAGCCGCTTCGCGCTCGCCACCACCGTGAACCTGCCCGTGGATGGCGAGGTCACGGCACCCGACATCGCGCTCACCACCAGCCAGCAGGTCGCGCTCCACGCGCCGCTCACCGCGACGGGCACCGTCACGCTGCAGGCCAATCGCGGCATCGTACAGAATGCGGGCATCATCACCGCCGCGCGGCTCGACATCGAATCGCCGCTCGCCGCCGTCACGCTCGGCGGCGCCAATCGCATCGCCGCACTCGGCGATGTGCTCGTCCCCTTCGGCCTCACGCTGCGCAACGCGCAGGGCCTGGCGCTGATCGGCCAGCTCAACGCCACCGACGCGACGGTCGCGCTGACGGTGGACTCGGGAAACCTCACGCAGGCCGGCGGCCGCCTCTTCGCGGAGCGCGCGGTGCTGCGCGCCCCGGCCGGCTCCGTGCTGCTTGACGCGCCGCTCAACGTCGTCGCCCGCGCCGAGGGCAGCGCGCGCGACGCCTTCGCGCTCGATGCCGGCCGCGCGCTCACCCTCTCGGGCCTCGTCAGCGCATCCACGGTCACCCTCACCAGCTTCGGCGACCTGACGCAGGACACCGACGCGCTGCTCGTCACGCCGAGCCTCTCCGCGCGCGCCATCAGCGGCTCGGTCCTGCTCCAGGATCCGCTGAACCGCGTCACCGGCCTCGCGGCCTCCGGCGCCGATGTCGCCTTCGCCCTCGCCACCGAGGGCAGCCTCGCCTTGCTCGGCACGCTCGCCGCGCCCGAGGTGTCGCTCAATGTCGGCGGCAGCCTGACCCAGGCCGGCGGCGCCATCGAGACGCCCGCGCTGCGCGTGAACGCCTTCACCGGCGACGTGCGGCTCACCGGCCCCGGCAACCGCGTCGCGACGCTGCTGCCCTCCGGCGCCGCGCGCGATCTCGCGCTGACGACCGAGGGCGCGCTCAGCGTCACCGGCCCGCTCGATGCCGGCGGCGGCGCGGCGCTCGCGGCCGACACGCTCACCCTCGCCGCGCCGATCGTCGCGCCCGCCGTCACGCTGCGCGCCAGCGGCGACATCATCCAGACCGCCGGCCGCATCGCGACGGCGACGCTGACCGCCGAGGGCGCCGCGATCCGCCTCGACGCCGCCGGCAACGCCATCGCCGCCGTCGCGGGCAGCGGCGCCACCTTCCGCGTCGCCACCGTCACCGACCTGGCGCTCGGCGACATCGCCGCGCCCGACCTCTCGATCAGCGCCGCCGGCATCACCCAATCCGGCACGCTGGCGACCGACCTGCTCAGCCTGCACGCCACCGGCAGCATCCGCCTCGACGCCGCCAACGCCATCGCAGCGCTCGGCGCCGTCACCGCGCCCGGCGGCCTCCTGCTGCGCACCACCACCGCGCTCGCCCTCACCGAGCCGCTGTCGCTGCCCGTGGCACGCTTCGTCACCGGCGACGCGCTCTCGCAATCGCCCTTCGCGACGCTGAGCGTGGACCGCCTCACCCTCGACACCGGCGGCGCCGTGCGTCTCGACCAGGCGGGCAACGCGATCGCGATCCTCGGCGCCTCGGATGTCGCGGGCGATCTCGGGCTCACCACCGGCGGCGGCCTTGTGCTGGATGGCGCGATCCGCAGCCTCGGCGTGGTCGCGCTCACGGCCTTCGGCGATATCACGCAGGCCGGCGGCTTCCTCCAGGCGCCGGTGCTCCAGGCCCGCGCCATCGGCGGCAGCGTCACGCTGGAAGGCGCCAACCTGCTCGGCGCCGCCGGCGGCTTCGCCGCCGCCTCCTGGCGCCTCGCCGATGCCGGGCTCGGCACGATGCAGCTCGCGGGCCTGCTCTCGGCGCCCGAGGTGTCGCTGCGGCTCGCGGGCAACCTCGCCGAGGGCACTGGCGCGCTGCGCGCCGCGGCGCTCGCCCTCGATGTGGCCGGCGCCGTCACGCTCGACAGCAACGGCGCGCATCTGGTCGGCGCGCTCTCCGGCCGCGCCGGCGCGCTGCGGCTCGCGGCCGGCGGTCCACTGGAGGTCACCGGCCCGCTCGCCATCGGCGGCCCGCTCGCGCTGCAGGGCGAGAGCCTCGGCATCCTCGCGCCGGTCGCCGCCGGTTCGGCGTTCCTGGTCGCGCCGGTCGGCGACATCGCGCAGGCGCCGAACGCCGCGCTCACGCTCGCCGGACCCTTGCAGGTCTTCGCCGCCGGTGCCGTCGCGCTGGACGCCGCCGGCAACCGCATCCCCATCCTCGCCGCCGGCACCGCCGGCGCCGGCTTCGCGCTGGCCACCACCGGCCCGCTTGCCGCCGGCGGCAAGCTGGCGGGCGAGACCATAACGCTCCGCGCCACCGGCCCGCTGACGCTGGATGGCACGCAGTTCCAGGCCGGCAGCGCCGTGCTCATCGCCGCCCCCGGCGGCCTCGCGGCCGGCGCGCGCAGCACGCTGGAAGCGCTGGACCCCGCCCGCATTCCCCTGCTCATCCTGGATGTCCGCGCCGGCGCGCTGGCTGCCATCCCGCCCGGGCTCGCGCCCGATATCCCCGGCCTGCCCGCCGCCTCCCAGCCGACCCAGATCGCGGCCTTCGGCCCGCCCAGCACCGCGCCCTCCGCCGGTGCCGCCTTCGATCTCCAGATATGAACCCGACGAGGCCCTGAGCGAAGCTGCCCTGGCACTGGCGCGCAAGGAAGGCATCAAGCAGCGCACCAATATCAAGCATGCTCTGCTCGACGATGTGCAATTCAAGCGTCGCAGCCTGGATGCGGTGCTGTCCAAGGAAGGCCTGATGGGTGTGCAGGACAAGCGCCTGCTGCTGGCCAAGCTGCGCACCGCCATGAAGCCCGGCGGACAACTGATGTTCACCGATTTCCTGCTCACCGGGCCGGAGGGCAGCCGTGTCTACGAAGTGTGGATGGAGCGCGAGCCGGTGAAGCCGGTGCTGCTGTCGCCCGACGACCTGCAATCCGAACTCGAGACGCTGGGCTTCACGGTGATGTATCTCGAGGATGTGACCGACGAATACAAATCCGCCGTGCTCGATGCCTTCGCGCGCTATGCCGCCGATATCAAGCTGCGCGGCTCCAACGTGGAGGAAAGCGAGCGCGACTGGGTGATCGCCGAGGGCGAACACTGGGCCATCCGCATCAGCGCCATGGATGCCCGCATCATCCGCCTCTACCGTTGCTTCTGCCGCGTGAATGATTGAGGGCGGGCGGCCAGCCCAACACGTCGTCACGCCGGTTTGTATTGTCATGCCGGCGAAAGCCGGCATCCCATTTCACTCACACAAAAATGGGACCCTCGCTTCCGCGAGGGTGACAAAGTCTGCATTGAGACTTCCACAACGAAAAAGGCCGCCTTCTCAGGCGGCCTTTCCGTATCCGGTTGAGAACCGATTTAGTGCAGCTTGGCCTTGACCTCGGCGATGGCGCGCTCGGTCTGAGCCGTGGCGACCGGGCCCTGAAGCTGCTCACGCAGCAGGCCGGTGGCAGCCGCGATCGCCTGATCGACAGCAGCATCGCGCACTTCGCGCAATGCCAGCGCCTCGGCCTGGGCGATCTTCTGCTCGGCCTGGACGCGACGGCGCTCCAGGCTGGCGGCCAGATCGGCCTTGGCGGCCTCGGCGATGCGCTTGGCTTCGGCTTCCGCCGCTGCCACGATCTCCTCGGCTTCCTTCAGCGCGTTGCGCTGCTTGCGCTGGTATTCGGCGAACAGATGCTGCGCCTCGCGGTGCAGCTTCTCCGCCTCTTCCAGCTCGCGCTTGATCTTCTCCGCCCGCTCATCCAGCGTCTTGCCCAGTTGGGCAGGCACTTTCAGATAGAACAGGAAGCCGAAGAAGATGACGAAGGCAACCAGGACCCAGAAACTGGAATCTTGCAACATGGTTCCCTCCGTTACCGCGCGGCGCCGGTAAGCTTGGCGACGATATCGCGCGCAGCCTCGCCGGCCACAGTCGAGATCGAGGCCAGCGCCGCGTCCTTCTTGGCCGTGATGCTGGCTTCCGCCGCCTTGGTGCGCTCAGCGATATCAGCTTCGACGCGGGCGCGTTCGGCCGCGGCATCAGCCGACAGCCTGGCGCGCACCTCGCCGCCGATGGCCTGCGCCTTGGCGCGGGCAGCCGACAGCGCCGCCTCGTATTCCGCGATCGCCGACTCGGTCTCGCGCTTCAACCGCGCCGCTTCCTCGAGGTCATGGTCGAGGCGACGCTTGCGCTCGTCCATGACTTCGGCGACACGCGGCAGCGCCACCTTGGCCATCAGCACGTAGAGCAGGACGAAGCTAATCGCCAGCCATACGATCTGCGGCAGGAAGGTGCTGACGTCGAGCTGAGGCATTTACCGGCTCAGACGAACAGGATCAGCAGGGCGATCAGCAGCGCGAAGATGCCGAGCGCTTCGGTCACGGCGAAGCCCAGCATCAGGTTGCCGAACAGCTTCGGGGCAGCGCCCGGATTGCGCAGCGCGCCGTTGAGGAAGTTCGCGAAGATCAGACCCACGCCGATCGCCGCACCGCCCATGCCGATAGCAGCAATGCCGGCGCCGATCATCTTAGCAGCAGCGAGATCCATGTTACTCATCCTTTCAAGGTTGGTGTTTTACTGTTGGTTTCGTGAAGAGAAGGAATACCGGACTTAGTGGTGTTCCATGTTGACGGCTTCGCTCAGGTACAGGCAGGTCAGGATCGCGAAGACATAGGCCTGCAGGAAGGCAATCAGGAATTCCAGCGCGGTGAGCGCGATTACCATGATCAGCGGCAGCAGGCCGGAGACCGAGGCGACGCCACCCATGCCGACCATGGAGACGATGAAGCCGGCGAACACCTTCAGCGTGGTGTGGCCCGCCAGCATGTTGGCGCAGAGACGCAGGCTGAGCGAGATCGGGCGCGAGAGATACGAGATGATCTCGATCGGCACGATGATCGGCGCCAGCCACATCGGCACGCCGGCCGGCATGAAGTGGGTGAAGAAGTGGATGCCGTTGCGGGCAATGGCGATCACGGTCACGCCAAGGAACACCACCATCGCCATGATGAAGGTGACAATGATGTGGCTGGTGACGGTGAAGCTGTAGGGCACCATGCCGAGCATGTTGCACATCAGCACGAACATGAAGAGCGTGAAGATGAACGGGAAATACTGGCGGCCGTTGGAGCCGACATTGTCGCGCACCATGTTGGCGACGAATTCGTAGGAAAGTTCGGCGACGCTTTGCAGCCGGCCCGGCACCAGGCTGCGCTGGCGCATGCCATAGACCATCAGCAGGGTGGCGGCGGCAACCGCCAGCACCATGAACAGCGAGGCATTGGTGAACGACACCGCCTGGAGCTGTCCGGCATCGCCGCACAGTGCGATGCACTTCACCTTGAACTGGTCGAGCGGGCTGGTGGCCACGTTCACTTCCCCTTCTCTTTACCGCCTTCGGATTCGGCTTCCCGGTTCATCGCCATACCGGTGCGGATCGCGGTCCACATCGCGGTGGCGACGCCCAGCAGGGCAAAGCCGACGACGCCGAAAGGCGTTGACTGCAGCCAGCGGTCAACCCACCAGCCGATGAATACCGATACCCCGACCGCCGCCACCATCTCGATCGCCAGCGACCAGGCCCGCCCCAGAGAGCGGCGCGACCCGGTGGCTGCCGCCTCGCGTTCGGCCAGCCGGCGAGCCTCGCCTTCCTTCCGCTGCTCGGCTTCGCTCAAGGCGGAGCTGAGCCGGGCCAGGTCGGCATGCTCGTCTTTCTTACGCTCTGGTCGGTCGGTCTCGGCCATCGGCACAGCATCCTCGGGCGCGATTCCCGGCGACAGGGCCGTGGAAAGCGCGCGCACCATAGAAACCGCCCCCCTCCCCGTCAAGCCGGCCTCATCGCAGCGCCATATTAAGAATTACTCTTAAGTGTCAAAACAAAGGGCTCATAAGATTATGGTTTTGTGGTGCGAATGCTGGCTGGTGCGGATTCCCATGTCACGAATCCGGGCCTTAAAAGGGTCCTCCGCTGTGCAGAAACTGCGACAATCTGCCACAGCCCCACACCGAGGCTATGATAGGGGTGCTTCGTGAGAAACAGAGGGCGAACATACTGGCAGGTCGTCATGCCCGGGCCTGACTCGGGCATCTCATACCATTTTGGAGAAGATGCCCGGGTCAGGCCCGGGCATGACAAGATAATGGGGCGCTAGCCCCGCGCCGCCGCCAGGGCGTAGCGGCGCAACACCACCTCACCGACCACATTCATCAAGACCGGGTCGCCATAGAGGCCGGCGGTGACCACCACCACGATACCGAGTTCGGGGGCAATAAAGATGCGCTGACCGCCATGGCCGAAGGCTGCCGCCCAGCGGATCTCGCGCCGGTTCACCAGCGAGCGGCCGAGCCACCATTGGAAGCCATAGAAGAAGAGGCCGGCGCCGTTCACCTGGGGCTCGAGGGATTCCGTGATCCAGCCCGGCGAGACCACCGCCCTGCCCTGCCAGACACCCCGGTCCAGCACCATCTGGCCGATCCGGGCCATGTCGCGCGGCCGCAGCCTGAGGCCGGAAACCGGGTTGGCGGCGCCATCGGGATAGCGGTTCCACTCCACACCCGCCGCCCGGATGCCGAGCGGATCGAACAGGGCCTGCTGGGCGAAGCCATCAATGCCCTGGCCGGAAAGGCGCTCGACGATGGCGGCCAGCAGCAAGGGCGCGCCAAGCTTCTGGGCGATGCTGAATCGGTAGCGCCGCCCTACCGCCCCACCAGCCCCTCCAGCAGCCCGCGCAGCATCCCCGCGCCCTCCGTCAGCCCTTCCAGCCTGAACGCGCGCCCGCTCTCCGTCCCCATTGCGCGGCCGAAGCCCGTCGCGCGGTCCTGCAGCACCTCCTCCAGCGAGAGCCGGCCATCGCCATCGTAATCCAGGCTTTCGACCAGCAGCCGCGCCGCGACGATGCCGCCGAGCGCGCCGCCGCCGACCGCGGCGGCCAGCGCCTCCACCGTCCCGCCCTCCTGCACGGCGAGCACCCAGGCCGCGCCGCGCACCAGCCGCGCAAGCTCGGCCGGCGAAAGCTTGCCGTCGCCGCTGACATCGCCCTGCCGGATCAGCGCCTCCGCGCAGGCCCCCGGCGTGCCCGCGCCGCAGGCGGCCTCGAGGTGTTCGAGCGCCGCGAGGAACGCCACGCCCTCGCCATGCAGCGCGGCGATCGCCGGCGGCGGGGCGGGGCAGCGGCGCCAGGTCTCGGGCCGCGCCTCGCCGGGCAGGCGATCGTCGCGGGTCTTGGGATCGGGCTCGATCGTCTCCAGCCCCTCGGGTGCCGCGCGGAACATCAGCCGTGGCGCCTCCGCGCCGACCGCGACGCCAAGCGTGTAGCCTGCCGCCGTCCCGGGCGCCGGGCCGGTCGAGCCGAAGCGGAACAGCCGCGCCGGCACCTCGGTCTCAACCCGCGCGGCGGCGCGGCTGGTCAGCACCAGCATCGCCGCGGGGTCGGCGCAATCGCCGGCATACCAGGCGCCGCGCAGCGCCTCCGGCACCCCCTGCGCGAAGGCGGGCATGCCGAGCAGCAGCGACAGGGCCAGCGCCAACCTTCTCATCGCAGCTCGATCTCCTCCTCGCCGCAGAGATCCACGCCGCGCCGCGCCACCTCGCGGCCGTCGCGGAACACCGCGGTGAGATCCACCTCGCACTCATTCGCGTCGCCGGGCTCGATCTCCATCTCCGCGCCGATGGGCAGGATATCGGCGCCGAGCCGATCCTCGCCGCGCGGCGCGCCGGGCGGATCGGCATAGAGCTCGACGATCGGCAGCGGCCCGAGGTTGCGCAGCCGCAGCACGCCGCCGGCCGCCTGCATGGCGGGCGGTTCGCTGTCCTCGTCGAGGTTCTCCGCCAGCACCCAGCCCGGGCGCAGCACGATGCGGGGATGGGCGCAGATGTCGAGCCCGCGCCGCTCCTCTGCCGCGCCGCCGGGATAGACGATGCGCAGATCGGCCGCGCAGCCGCCTTCCATCTCGATCTCCCCCTCTTCGCCCGGCTCCAGCACGGTGGCGCCGAGGCGATCCTCCCCCCAATCGTCGCGCGCGGCCGGCGTGAGATAGACCTCCCGCACCGTGGAGAGGGTGCGGTTGACGAGCTGGACACGCTGTACCGCCTCGCCGCCCCGCTTCTGCGCGAAGCCAGGCGGTGCGAGGAGCAGCAGCAGCACGAGCGTGCCGGCCAGGCGAGCGAATCCGAACCCCATCGCCGCACCATGCCGGGCCGGCGCCACGGGCATCAAGCGTCCATCGCCTCAGGCGTCGCCTTCGGGCGGAACACCGCGAAAGCGAGCAGGATCAGCGCCAGCAGCGCCCCCGCGAGCGCCGGCGCGCGCCAATCCCCGGCGAGCACCCGGTTCACCAGCAGCGCCGAACAGACCAGCGCACCGAGCGCCGGCACGAAGCCCGGCACCTCGAAGCCGCCACGCGGCTCGCCCGGGCGGCGCTGCAGCACCAGCAGCGCGATGTTCAACACGGTGAAGACGCCGAGCAGCAGCAGAACCGTCGCGGCCGCAAGCTGGCTGATGTCGCCGGCGAGGATCAGCGCGGCAACCACCGGCAGCAGCAGCAGGATCGCCATATGCGGCGTGCGGCGCGTGGGATGCACCCAGGCGCAGGCCGCCGGCAGCAGCCCGTGCCGGCCGAGCCCGAGCATCAGCCGCGACGCCGTCACGTAGTTCAGCAGCGCCGTGTTCGCCACAGCGAAGACCGTGATCGCGGCATAGCCCCAGTGCGGGAACCAGGGCGCCGCCACGCCCATCACTGCGCCGAGCGGCGCCGGCGCCGCGGCGAGCTCCCGCCAATGCACGACCGACACCGCCGTGATCGCGACGGCGATGTAGATGGCGGTCGCCGCCAGCATCGCGCCGATGATTCCGATCGGCAGCGTGCGGCGCGGCTCGCGCGCCTCCTCGGCGACGTTCAGCGTGTCCTCGAAGCCGATGAAGGCGAAGAAGGTGAGGATCGCGCCGGTCATCAGGAAGGAGAGGCCGATGGTGGCGTCGCCGGGCGTCTCCAGCAGGTCCACCCTGCCCCAGTACGGCAGGCCGACGGCGATCACCAGCAGCAGGCCGCTGGCCTCGATCGTGGTGCAGAGGATGTTGAGCCACATGCTCTCCCGCATGCCGCGCAGCACCACGCCCGCGATCACCAGCACGAAGCCGAGCGCAACGAGGGTCGCCGGCGTCTCGAGCCCCGTCAGCGCGAGCAGGTTCACCGCGACGACGCGCGACTGCGTGGCGACGGACGAAAGGCCCGAGGCCATCACCGCGAGCCCGACCACCCAGGTCAGCAGCGGCCGGCCGAAGGCGCGGCCGGTGACATAGGCCGCACCGCCGGCGCGCGGATAGCGGCTGCCGAGCGAGGCATAGGACAGGCCCGTCAGCAGCGCCGCCACCATCGCGACGAGGAAGCCGAGCCAGACCGCCGAGCCGAGCTCCCCCGCCGCCCGCCCGACCAGGCCGTAGATGCCGCTGCCGAGCATGCCGCCGAGGGTGTAGGCGAAGAGCTGGAACGGCCCGAGGCTGCGATGCAATGACGGCTGCGACATGTTGCGAGGCTTGCACGGGTGCACCCTTGGCGCCACCGCGCCCACCGGCCTAGGCTCAAGGCCAAGCACCGCTTTCCCGTGGGGAGGACCTATGAGCATCCAACGCCGCGGCCTGCTGGCCGCCTCGGCCGGGCTGGCCGCCCTGCCGCTCCTGCCGCGCGACGCGGCCGCGCAGCAGCGCTTCGCCAGCATGTATGTCTTCGTGCCGGCCGGGCCCGGCGGCGGCTGGGATGGACTCGGCCGCGCCATCGAGCAGGCATCGCGCGGCGCCGGGCTGGTCGGCAGCTTCCAGTTCGAGAATGTCGGCGGCGCCGGCGGCACGGTTGGGCTGCCGCGCTTCGTCAGCCAGCGCCGCGGCCGGGGCGATGCGATCATGGTGGGCGGCGCGGTGATGGTCGGCGCGGTCATCACCAACCGTACGCCGGTCGGCCTAAAGGACGTCACGCCGATCGCGCGGATGACGACGGAGCCCGGCATCATCGTGGTGCCCGCGAATTCGGACATGCGCACGCTCGACGACTTCAAGAACGCGCTGCGCACCAATCCCGGCGGCACCTCGGTGGCCGGCGGCAGCGCCGGCGGCATCGACCACATCGTGCTCGGCCTGATGCTCAAGCAGCTCGGCCGCAATGCGCGCGAGGCGAGCTACGTCGCCTTCGCCGGCGGCGGCCCGGCGCAGGCGGCGATCCTCGGCGCGCAGGTGCGCGCGGGCATCTCCGGCGTGTCGGAATTCGCCGAGCAGGTGAAGGCCGGGCGGATGCGCGCGCTGGCGACCACCGGCGAGACGCGCAGCCTCGATGGCGTGCCGACGCTCAAGGAAAGCGGCATGGACATCGTGATGGGCAATTGGCGCGGCGTGTTCGGCGCTCCGGGGATCAACGCCAACCAGCGCCGCGCGCTGGTGGACTGGATCACCGCGCTGCACGCCACGCCGCAATGGCGCGAGATCGTGCAGCGCCAGGGCTGGGACGACGCCTTCCTCGTCGGCGACGACTTCACGAGCTTCCTGGCGCGCGACGAGGCGGAGACGCGGCAGGTGCTGGTGGATATCGGGCTGGCCAGCTGACCCCGCATCCGATGAACGAAGGGCACAGGGGCCGCAGGCCCCGAGTACCGGAGGTCTGACTCGGATGCGCGAACAATCGGGCCGGGGCGCCGATCTTGGCGCGGCGGTCTTCGTGCTGGCGCTCGGCCTGCTGGCGCTCTGGCAGGCTGCGGTCATCCCGGAATCGCCGATCTACGCCCAGGTCGGGCCGCGCGCGGTGCCCTACGGGGTCGCCGCCGCGCTGATCGTGCTCGGCCTCGCATTGACCGCCGCGGCGCTGCGCGGCGGCTGGTCGCGGGAGATCGAGGAGCTGGCGGACGCGCCGCCGCTGAATGCGCGCGCGCTCGGCCTTCTGCTGGCGGGGCTGCTCGCCAACCTCGCGCTGATCGGCGCCTTCGGCTTCACCGTCGCGGCGACGGCGCAATTCGTGCTGGTGGCGGCCGCCTTCGGGTCACGCGCCTTCGTGACCAACCTGGTGATCGCCTTCGCGGTGTCGCTCGGCGCCTATGCGCTGTTCGTGAAGCTGCTCGGCGTGAACATCGGCGCCGGCGTCATCGAGGCGCTGGTCTTCGGAGAGCCGATCTGATGGATACGATCGCCGGCCTGTCGATGGGGTTCGCCAACGCGCTGACGCTCGCCAATCTGGGCTGGGCGTTGCTGGGCTGCTTCCTCGGCACGGCGATCGGCGTGCTGCCGGGGATCGGGCCGGCGCTGACCATCGCGCTGCTGCTGCCGATCACCTTCAGCGTGAACGCGACCGGCGCCTTCATCCTGTTCTGCGGCGTGTTCTACGGCGCCATGTATGGCGGCTCCACCACGTCCATTCTGCTCAACACGCCGGGCGAATCGGGCTCGATCATCACCTCGCTCGAAGGGGCGAAGATGGCGCGCAACGGGCGTGCGGGGCCGGCGCTCGCGACCTCGGCGATCGGCAGCTTCGTGGCCGGCACGGTGGGCACGGTCGGCATCGCCTTCCTAGGGCCGGTCGTGGTGGAGCTCGCGCTGCAGCTCGGACCGGCCGAGTATTTCTCGCTGATGGTGCTGTGCTTCGTCACCGTCTCCGCCGTGCTCGGCGGCAGTGCGCTGCGCGGGCTGACGAGCCTGTTCTTCGGGCTTCTGCTGGGGCTCGTGGGGATTGACCTGCAGACGGGGCAGCCGCGGCTCACCTTCGGCATCCCGGAGCTGCTGGATGGCGTGAACGTGGTGCTCGTCGCCGTCGCGCTCTTCGCGGTGGGGGAGACGCTCTACCTCGCCTGGCGCTATGTCGAAGGCCCGCAGGAGGTGCGGCCGGTCGGCTCGATCTGGATGAGCCGCAGCGACTGGAAGCGCAGCGTCGGGCCCTGGATCCGGGGGGCGGGCCTTGGCTTTCCCTTCGGCGTGATGCCGGCCGGCGGCACCGAGATGCCGACCATGCTGAGCTACTACGCCGAGAAGAAACTGGCCTCGCCCGAGGCGCAGACGGAATTCGGCACGACCGGCGCGATCGAGGGCGTGGCGGGCCCCGAAGCCGCCAACAACGCGGCGGCCGCCGGCGTGCTGGTGCCGATGCTGACGCTCGGCCTGCCCACGAGCGCGACGGCCGCGATCATGCTGAGCGCCTTCCAGAGCTACGGCATCCAGCCGGGCCCGCTGCTGTTCACGAGCCAGGCGGAGCTGGTCTGGACGCTGATCGCCAGCCTGTTCATCGCGAACGTCATGCTGGTGGTGCTGAACCTGCCGCTGGTGGGCTTGTGGGCGCGCATCCTGATGATCCCGCAGCCGCAGCTCTATGCCGGTATCCTGGTCTTCGCGACGATCGGCACCTACGGGATCAGCAATTCGGTGGTGGACCTGATCCTGCTCTATGGCATCGGCATCATCGCGATGTTCATGCGCCGCTTCGATTTCCCGGTGGCCCCCGTGGTAATCGGGATGATCCTGGGCCCGATGGCGGAACAGGCGATGCGCCAGGCGCTGACCATCAGCCAGGGCGACTGGACCACCTTCGTGACGCGGCCGGTCAGCCTGGTGATCCTGCTGATCGCGCTGGCGGCGCTGGCGGGGCCGCGGATCTATGGGGCGTGGGTGCGGCGGGTGGCGGGGTAGGCGCAAGCGATTGTGCTTGTATTGCACAAGCCGGGCGTGCATTTTGTGCACATGCGCCTCGATGAGTATCTCCGCCGATCGGGCATGACGCTTGAGCAGTTCGGCCGAAAGGTCGGAGTCTCCCACTCGACCGTACAGCGTTGGCGCGTTGGGAAGGCCACGCCACGCGATCGGGGCGTGATGCAAGCCGTGGTTCGCGCGAGTGGCGGCGCGGTGAGAGCAGAGGATTTCTTCCCTGCGCCACGCTCGCCAACGGGTGGGCTCGCGGAAACGCCGGCGCCGCTCTCGGAGGAGGCGCGTTCCCTCGGCCTCGACCCCGACGCCATTGCTGCGAAGGCGCTCTCCGACGCCATCCGCCAGGAAAAGGAACGCCGCTGGCAGGAGGACAACCGCGAAGCCATCGAATCGCAGAACGCCTGGATCGAGAAGCACGGCCTGCCGCTCGCGAAGTACCGGACCTTCTGAACGCGTGGCGCGCTTCGACCTGCACCGGCGGCGCGACGAGCCTGGGTATCTCCTGAATGTCCAATCGCACCTGCACGACCATCTATCGACACGCATCGTCGTCCCGCTGATCCCAGCGGATGCCGCGCCGCTTCCCACCCGCGACCTGAATCCGGCCTTCGACGTCGAAGGCGATCGCCACATTCTGTTTCCCCAGTACATGGCAGCTGTTCCTCGGCGAGAACTCGGCCGCGCCATCGGCAATCTCGGCCACGAGCACGACACGATCACCCGCGCGCTCGACATCCTGTTCACCGGCTTCTGACGCCAACCCGTCATCAATTGAACCCGCGCCATGCCCTCGCCGCGGCCGAGACCTGGCGGATTGGCCGCGCGCTCAGCCTGCCGCATCAGGGCGTCTGACCGCGCAGGCCGCGACGATCAGCGCCAGCATATCCTCGGCCGACTCCCGCGCCCGCGCCTCCGAGGTCCAGAGATCCGGGCCCGCGCCCTCCGCGCGGAGCGTGCAGAAGCCGTGCACGCCCGCCCAGGCGAGGGTCAGCCGCGCGCGGCGCTCCCGCGCATCCAGTCCTGGCGCCACCGCCGCCATCGCCTCGGACAGCAGTCGGAACGGCTCCGGCGCGGCGGCGCGCCAGGCCGCATCATCCCGGTCGATCAGGTCGCTGCGGAACATCAGGCGGAAATGCGCGGGGTGCGCGCGGGCGAAGGCGATATAGCCGCGCCCCGTCGCGGCGAGCCGCAGCGCCGCATCGGCGCCCGCCGGCAGCGCCGCCAGCGCCGCCAGCGCCGCCCGCATCGCCGCCGCCAGCCGCTCCGCGCCCTCCGTCGCGAAGGCGGTCAGCAGGCCGCGCTTGTCGCCGAAATGCGGCGCGGCCGCGGAATGGGAGACGCCGGCGCGGCGCGCGCATTCGCGCAAGGTGACCGCCTCGGGCCCGTCCTCGCGCACGATCTCGGCGACCGCATCCAGCAGGGCGCGGCGCAGCGCGCCGTGATGGTGGCGGCCCTCGGCCTTCGGGGTCACGGGCATGGCGCGATCCTGCGCCGGCGGATTGAACTTGACAATGGTCAGTCCAGCGCGCCATCAAACTGACCGCTGGAAAGTTAGCCGGGGCCGCAATGCCGCTCGAAACCCTGTTCTCCGCCGCCGGCGCGTTCGCGATGGCGGGCTGGCTCGCCCTGCTTCTCGCGCCGGGCGCGACGCTCGCGAGCTGGCGGATCGCCGGCCTCGGCATCCCCGCCGCACTCTCGGCGTTCTACATCGCGCTGCTCGCGGTCCACGCGCCCGGCGCCGCAGGCGGCTTCGGCTCGCTCGCCGCGGTTGCCGCGCTGTTCCGGACGGAGGGCGTGCTGCTCGCCGGCTGGGTGCACTACCTCGCCTTCGATCTCGCCATCGGCGCCTGGATGGCCCGGCTCGGCACGCGGGAGGGGATGCATCCCTGGCTCATCCGGCTCTGCCTGCCGCCGACCTTCCTGGCCGGCCCGGCGGGGTTGCTGCTGTTCCTCGGCCTGCGGGCCCTCACCGAGAAGGAGCCACGCGCATGAGCGCCACCCTGCCCGCGCGCGGCCTGCTGGCCGAATTGCATGCGCGCCAGCCGCATCTCGCGATCGCCGGCTGGGCGATGCTGGCGCTGCTGCTCGCCTGCCTCGCGCTGCTGCCCTTCGACGCCAGGCAGGTCAACGGCGTTTCGGTCTGGGTGAAGCCGGGAAAGTTCGCGGCCTCGCTCTGGGTCTGGTTCTGGACGCTGGCCTGGGCCTGGGGCGTGCTGGCGCCGACCGTGCGCGATGGCCGCGTCGCACGGCTCGTGCTTTCGGGCACGCTGGCGACGGGCCTCTTCGAGCAGGGCTGGATCACCCTGCGCGCCGCGCTCGGCGAGCCCAGCCATTTCGCGACGGACCCGCTCGGCGCGGCGGTCTATGGCGCGATGGGAGTCGCGGCGGTCGTGCTGTCGCTGCTCGCCGCCATGCTGGGTGCGATGGTTCTGTGGCGCGGCGATCCGGCTCAGGATCGGCGCTGGCGCCTCGCGGTGGGGCTCGGGCTGGTGATCGGCGGCGGGCTTGCCGTGTTCACCGGGCTCAGCATCGGCGGCATGGGCGGGCCGCGCATCGGCGGGCTGGCCACCGATGCCGGCGCCTTCGCGCCCTTCTTCTGGTCGCGCACCGGCGGCGACCTGCGCATCGCGCATTTCCTCGGCATCCATGCGATGCAGGCGCTGCCGGCGCTGGCGCTGCTCGGCGCCGGGCGGGCGGCGATCGCGCTCGCCGGGGCGGGGTGGGTGGCGGTGACGCTCGCCGCCTGGGCCGCCGCCCGCGCCGGGATCCCACTGACGCCCTGAGGCGCCTTCCGCACGCCACGAAGCTGCGGCAGAGCAGCCGCGTGACTCGCGAATCCGCCCTGCTCCGCCGCGCCGGCTTCGGCCTGCTCGTCGCCGCCATCGCCCTCCTGCTGCTGTGGCTCGCCTGGCGCGCGGTGGCGCCGGGCGCGGTCAACCCGATCGAGGCCCTGATCCTGCTCGGGGTGCTGCTGGTCACGCCCTGGGCGGCGCTCTCCGCGGGCAATTCGCTGGTCGGCCTCGCGATCCTGCTCGCCAGCCGCGATCCGCCGGGCTTCGTCGTGCCGGCGGCACGCCGCGCGGCGCCCGGCCGCCCGCAGGCGCTCACCGCGCTCGCCGTCTGCATCCGCAACGAGGACATGGCGAGCGTGCTGCCGCCGCTCCGCGCGCTGCTCGAAGGGCTGGAGGCCGCCGGCGCCGGCGACCGCTTCGTGCTGTGGCTGCTCTCCGACACGCAGGACCCGGCGCTGGCCGCGGCGGAGGAAGCGGCGGTCCGCGATTTCGGCGCGCGCCATCCGAACACCCGCTACCGCCGCCGCGCCGTGAACGAGGGCTTCAAGGCCGGCAACGTGATGGACTTCCTCGACCATCACGCCGGCGACGCGGAGTTCTTCATCACCCTCGACGCCGACAGCGTGATGACGCCGCGCGCCGTGCTCCGCCTGGTCGCCATCATGGAGGCGGAGCCGCGCCTCGCCATCCTTCAGCAACTCATCGTCGGCCGCACCGCCACGGCGGCCTTCCCGCGGCTGTTCCAGTTCGGCATGAGAGCGGGCATGCGCGCCTGGGCGACGGGGCAGGGCTGGTGGCAGCTCGATGCCGGTCCCTATTGGGGCCACAACGCGATCATCCGCTGCGCGCCCTTCCGCCAGCACGCGCGCCTGGAAGCGCTGCCTGATGGCAGCCGCATCCTCTCGCACGACATGGTCGAGAGCGTGCGCCTGCAGGCCGCCGGGTGGGCCGTGCGCTGCCTGCCGGAAGAGGATGGGAGCCTCGAAGCCAACCCGCCCGCTATGCCGGAATTCCTGCGTCGCGACGAGCGTTGGGGCGCCGGCAATATGCAGTATTTTCGTCTGTTCCGGCTGCCTGACCTCACGCCGATGGGCCGGCTGCAATTGACCCAGGCCATCCTGCTGTTTCTCGGCGCGCCCATCTTCACGCTGATCCTGCTGCTCGCGGCCGCGAACGCCACGATCGGCGGCGCGAGCGACATGCGCTTCGTCGCGCTCGCCGTGTTCGGCCAATGGCTCTGCTACTTCGCCCCGAAACTTTCGGGCTACGCGCATGCGCTGGCGACGCCGAAGGTGGTCGCCGCCTATGGGGGTCGGCCGGCGTTCCTGCGCGGCGCGCTGGCCGAGATGGTGTTCATGCAGCTCTTCGAGCCCCTCTCGATCCTCAACAAGGCGATGTTCCTCGCCACGCTGCCCTTCGGCCGCCGCACCGGCTGGGCGCCGCAGAACCGCGCCGATCGCGGGATCGCCTGGGTCGATGCGGTGCGGCTCTTGTGGCGGCACACGCTGGTCGGCCTCGCGCTCACGCTCGTCTTCGCGAGCGTCTCGTGGTGCGCGCTGCTGCTCGCGCTGCCCTTCACGATGGGCATGGTGCTGGCGGTCCCGCTCTGCGTCGTCAGCGCAGATCCGCGCTTCTCCGCCTGGCTGCGCGAACGCGGCATCGCCGCGACGCCGGAGGAGCGCGGCATCGCCGCGACGCCGGAGGAGCTAGCCGCTCCGCGAAATTCCGCGCCACGGTGATCGCCGGCCGATCCGTGGTCAGTCGCCGCGCAGGAGTCCGAAGCCGAAGCCCAGCGCCCAGAACAGCAGCGCGAGCGCGCCCACGCGTTCGGCGTGCCAGATCAGCCGCCGCCGCCAGGCCACGCGCATGCGCGCCTGCAATTCCTTGCGTCCGGGCCGCTCGGTCCAGTCCGGCGCGAGTTCCCGCAGGATCGCCCAGGCTTCGCTGTGGCGCATGTCCCGCCGCGGCGCCTGCCAGGCGAGCAGCAGCATCGTGGCGGTGGCCAGCGCGACCAGGTGGCCGGCGGAGCGGAAGGCGAGCGCTAGGTCGAAGGACAGCGCGAGCAGCACCAGCCCGACACCGAGCCCGGCGAAGCCGAGCGCGCGGCGGATGCAGCGATCCGAGACCTCGTCGAGCAGATTCATCGCGTCCCTCGTCCCTTGCGCGGACGACGCCCCACAGGCGGGAAAGCATGGCCGCGCGGGGCCATGCCGGGCAAGCAAAGATCGCGTCAGACGTGCCGCGGCTGGGAGGGCAGGCCGGCGGCGAGCACGCTCAGCGGCACGGCGGCGAGGCTTGCCTGCATGGCGCGCTCCGCGTCGTCGAGCGTGCCGCGCAGCAGGGCGGGGACCAGGCGGCCGATGCGGTCGTCGCCGCGTGCCGGGCCGGGATGGGTGGGCAGCAGCGGCTGGCCCTGGCGCCGCATCGCGGCCCAGATATCGGCCAGCGTGATCGCCTCCGCAGGGCGCGCCAGCTCGGCGCCGCCGGGCCCGCGGCGGATGCGCAGCAGCCCGGCGCGCGCGAGCTGGCCAGCCAGGCGGCGGATCACCACCGGGTTGGTGCCGACGCTCTCCGCGATGCGGCCGCTGGTTGCCTGCCCGCCGGGCTCGGTGGCCAGCAGGAGGAGGATGTGCACCGCGACGGCGAAGCGCGTGGCGACCATGGCGTGTCAGTCCCGGCCTTGACGGCGCATCGAACGGAGCGTGAACATGGGGGGATGGCCGATCTGGAGCCGCTCCCCCTCACAGCGCCGCAGCGCACGATCAGCGTGCGCCGCGCCGTGCTGCGCTTCTGCTTGCAACGCGGCTGGGCGCCGGTGGCCGAGATGCCGCTGCCCAATGGGCGCCGGGCCGATGTGCTGGCGCTGCTGCCGGACGGCGGCTTCGCCGTGGTCGAGGTGAAATCCTGCGCACGGGATTTCCTGACCGATTCCAAATGGCCCGAGTATCGCGACTTCTGCGACCAGCTCTACTTCGCGGTCGATCTGGATTTCCCGCAGGATCTCCTGCCGGAGGCGGTGGGATTGCTGGTCGCCGACGGTCCGGATGCCGTCCCGCTGCGGGAGGCGCCGAGCCATCGGCTCGCCCCGGCGCGACGGCGTGCGCTGCTGCATCGGCACGCGATGGTCGCCGCCGGCCGGCTCGCGGCGCTGCAGGACCCCGCCGGCCTCGCCGAGCTGCGGGCGGCGCTGCGGCTGGACTAGAGCAGCGTTCACACGGGTGGAAACGCTTCGCGTTTCCGCCGTGTGAACATCGGCAACCCTGGCCACCATGCTGCTGGGGCACGCCGCGGCCGGTTGCGCCGCGCTCCCACCGCGCGGCCGCACCGACAGGGGCCTGGTCCGATTCGACTCCGACATGCTGCGCGCGTCTCTAGGGTTTGCCTGGGCGTCCGCCCCGCCGCCACCCGGCTGCCGGCGTCTGGTGACATGAATCGTGCCCGATTTCAATTATCGAGCGGCGCGTGAGCCTCGATTTTTTGGACGGCTCTTGCTTCGCCTAGAATGCCGCAAGATTGGTTACAGGAGATTTAGCAATTCAAGCCAATTCATCTTCTATTCACGTCGTCCAATATTGAACCGATGTCAGGCCCGGACTTGCCGCCGGAAGTTGCAGCCTCAGCCCTTGATGCGCGCCACGGTCGCGGTGGTGCTCTGCCCCGGCAGCAGCTCCGCGAGCCGCACCACGCCGCCCCAGCCCTGCACCAGATCGCCGCCGACCACCTGGTCCACGGTGTAGTCACTGCCCTTCACGAGCACCTCCGGCCGCAGCAGCCGGATCAGCTCGACCGGCGTGTCCTCCTCGAACACGGTGACGAGATCCACCGAGGCGAGGCTCGCCAGCACCGCAGCGCGCGCCGCCTCGCCCTGGATCGGGCGCGCGGCGCCCTTCAGCCGCTTCACGCTGGCATCCGCGTTGAGCCCGACGACCAGCCTGTCGCACCAGCCGCGGGCCTGTTCCAGCAGGTGCACATGGCCCGGGTGCAGCAGGTCGAAGCAACCATTGGTGAAGCCGATCCGCCAGCCGCGCCGACGCCAGCGCTCCACCTGCTCCTGCGCCTGGGCGCGGCCCATCACCTTGCGCAGCGCGCCGCGTTCCGGGTTGAGCGATTCCAGCAGGTCGGCCTCCCGCGCCACCGCCGTGCCGACCTTGCCCACCACGATGCCGGCCGCGATGTTGGCCAGCCGCGCCGCGACCGGCGCGCCGAGCCCGGCCGCGAGCCCCGCCGCGACCACCGCCACCACCGTGTCGCCGGCGCCCGAGACATCGTGCACCTCCGGCGCCTCGGCCGGGAAATGCCGGACGCCGGCGGCTTCCACCAGCGTCATCCCGTCCTCGCTGCGGGTGACCAGCACGGCGCCGAAGCCATGCGCCTCCCGAAGGGTGCGGGCGGCGGCGACCAGCGCCGCCTCGCTGTCCACCTTGAGGCCGGTTGCCTGGGCGAGTTCGGCGCGGTTCGGCGTGATCAGGTCCGCGCCGGCATAGCGGGCATAGTCGCGGCCCTTGGGGTCCACCACCACCCGTCGCCCCGCGGCGCGCGCCGCGGCGATCAGCTTCTGGCAGGTGTCCCCGGCCAGCACGCCCTTCTGGTAGTCCGAGAGCACCATCACCGTGGTCGCCGCGACCGCATCGGCCGCGATCTTGACCATGCGTTCCGCCAGCCGGGCATGGATCGGCGCGGGCTGCTCGTGATCGGCGCGCAGCAGCTGCTGGCCGGCGGCGATGAAGCGCGTCTTCGTCGTGGTGGCGCGGCCGCCCTGCACCAGCAGCCAGGGTTCCACATTGGGCTGCCCGCCGATCAGCCCGGTGAGGTCGCTGCCCGCCTGGTCGTCGCCCACGACGCTGACGAAGGCCACCGCTGCGCCGAGCGCCGTGAGGTTGCGCACCACATTGCCTGCGCCGCCCGGCATCGCGACCTCGCGCTCCACCGCGATGACCGGTACCGGCGCTTCCGGCGAGACGCGCTGGACGTTGCCGTACACGTAGCGGTCGAGCATCGCATCGCCCACCACCAGCACCGAGGCGCGGCGGAGCTGGCGGACCGCCTCGGCCAATTCGCCCAGCGGGATCTCGGGCATCGGGCCGTTGGCGGGCGCAGGACCTTGCATGGCAACCGCGTTACCCCAGGGGAGGCGCCGGACGCAAGGCGCCAGGAGGACCGGTCCACGCCGGAGTCTTAATGTTTGCACATCGCCGCGCCATCTCTCTACTTTGATCCGCTGCCCGCTGGGAGACACGCCGCGATGAGCGACGCGCAATTCGATGGCGTTTCGCCCGACCTGCTCGCCCTCACGGGCGGCGACCTGCTCTATCGCTGGAACCAGGGTGCGCCGCTCGGCGTCAGCGTCGCGGTAACCTACAGCTTCAGCACGACAAAGCCGGCCTACGACGCCCAGGCGCGGCCCGGCTTCGCGCCCCTCTCCGCGCAGCAGCAGGCCTATGCGCGGCAGGCGCTCGCGGAATGGGCGGATGTCAGCGGCATTGTGCTCGTCGAGGTGCCGGAAGCGGTCGGCGGGCAGATCCGCTTCGCGCTGATCGACATGACGGGCCTGCCCAACGCGACGGGCCAACAGGCCAGCGGCTTCGCCTACTATCCCCAGGTCAGCACCACCACCGTCGCCGGTGTCACGACCTACACCGTGAGCTACAACAATCTCGGCGGCGACGTGTACCTGAACAGCACGATGTATGCGGGCAACGACGCCGCCCTGGCGCCCGGGCAGCGCGGCTATTCCATCCTGTTGCACGAGATCGGCCACGCCTTCGGCCTCAAGCACCCCTTCGAGGGCTCGCCGGTCATCAACCCGGCCTATGACAGCGGCGCCTACACTGTCATGTCCTACAACCGGCCCAACAGCACGACGGCGCTCGGCACCCTCGACATCGAGGCGATGCGCCTGCTCTACGGCGCCACCGACATCGCGACGCTCTACAATCCCGCGACCAGCACGCTGAGCCGCGCCGGCACCGCGGCGGCCGACTGGATCCTCGGCAGCGAGCTCGCCGACTACCTCGCCGGCTATGGCGGGAACGACCTGCTCGTCGGCCAGCTCGGCGCCGATACGCTCGATGCCGGCGCCGGCGCCGACAGCCTGGCCGGCGGCCTCGGCAACGACATCCTGAACGGCGGCGAGAACGAGGACACGCTCGCCGGCGGCGCCGGCGCCGACTGGCTCGAAGGCGGCGCGGGCTACGACATCGCCTTCTACGCCCATGCGCAGGGCCCGGTCGTCGTCAGCCTCCAGACCGGTTCCGGCAGCGGCGGCGATGCCGCGGGTGACACGCTCTCCGGCATCGAGAGCCTGCGCGGCTCGCCCTTCGCCGATCGCCTCACCGGCAACCACGATCACAACATCATCGAGGGCGGCGCCGGCGCCGACACGATCGAGGGCCTCGGCGGCAATGACTGGGCGTCCTGGGAGAACGCGCCCGGCCCGATCGCCATCAACCTCGATGCCGGTCTCGGCTGGGCGGGCGAGGCCAATGGCGACCGCACCTCGGGCATCGAGAACCTGCGTGGCTCCCCATTCGGCGACTATCTCTTCGGCGACACCGGCGCCAACATCCTGCGCGGCGACGAGGGCGGCGACACGCTCTATGGCGGCGCCAATTCCGACACGATCTATTACTCGACCTCGCCGGCGCCGGTGCAGGTGGATCTCTCGCGCAACGCCGCGACCGGCGGGCATGCCGATGGCGACATGCTGATCTCGGTCGAGAACGTCTTCGCCACGCCCTACAACGACATCCTGATCGGCGACAGCGCGTCGAACACGCTCGTCGGCTGGTTCGGCGTGGACACGATGACGGGCAACGGCAGCAACGACATCTTCCGCTGGACCTCGATCTACGACAGTGGCGTGGCGGCGGGGCAGCGCGACCGCGTCACCGACTTCTGGCGCGACCATGGCGACCTGCTGGATCTCTCCGGCATTGACGCCAACGCCGGGGTCGCCGGCGACCAGGCCTTCGCCTTCATCGGCAACGCGGCCTTCACCGCCGCCGGCCAGCTCCGCTTCGCCTTCGAGGGCGCGAACACCGTCGTCGAGATCAACGTGGATGCCGCGCTCGGCGCCGACATGGCCATCCTGCTCACGCGTAACATCAATCTCGGGGCGATCGACTTCATCCTGTAGGCAGCGCGGCCCGTCTCCCGCCGCGTCGCCGGGCGCCGCACTGGTGCCGACCTTCGGAGTCAGGGCACCCGATGGCCCGGCACGCCCATGGGCCCGGAGGCTGGCACCACGCGATGGGTCACGACCGGCCGAGGCTCATCACAGCCGCCTCTCGCGCCACAGGCCGAGCTTGCGCTGAGCGGCGGCGTCCGAATAGGCGAAGAGCACCATCTCCTCCGCCGCGTCGAGGTCGAGCCTGGCCCAGGCCGGCACAACGAACAGGTCGCGCGGGCCGAGTGCCAGCGCGGCCTCGCCGATCCGCGCCGTGCCGCTGCCCTCGACGACGACGAAGACCGTGGCATCGGTGCTTTGCCGCGGCTGCGTGCGAAAGCCCTTCGGCAGCAGGCGGACATGCGCGGCGATGGTGGGCATGACGGGCCCGCCATCGGCGGGGTTCGCGAATTCCAGCGCATGGCCGAGATGCGCATCCGGCTCGCCGGCGCGCGCCATCGCCGCCAGGCTCTCGCGCCATTCGGCATAGGGATAGTGGAACAGCGGCAGATCGGCCGGCCGCCGCGCTGCGCTGGTGCCGCCAAAGGGGCGCAGGTTGCGCCCGTAGCGCGCCCTTGTGTCGCCGGGCGGCGCGGTCTCCGGGTGCGCCATCGCGCCGTCCGGCAGGCGCTCGGCGAAGCTCGCGGCGTAGAAGCGCACCGTCGGGATATCGAGCCCATCCAGCCAGATCATCGGCCGATCGCTGGTGTTGCCGTGGTCATGCCACTGCCAGTTGGGGGTCAGCACCAGGTCGAAGGGCTGCATGATCGCCTTCTCGCCATCCAGCGCCGTGAAGGCGCCGCCGCCTTCCATCACGAAGCGCAGCGCGCATTGTGTGTGGCGATGGCAAGGCGCGACCTCGCCCGGCAGGATGAGCTGCAGCCCCGCATAGAGACTGGTGGTGACCGCCGAGGACCCGGGCAGCCCCGGATTCTCCAGGATCAACACCCTCCGTTCCGCCTGAGCGGCGGTGATCAGGTCCCCGGCACGGAGCAGATGCGCCCGCGCCGTGTCATAGTGCCAGAGATGCGGCTGGACCGCCGAGGTCGGCTCCGGCGTCACGAGCGCGTGCAGCACCTCCCAAAGCGGATAGAGGTGCTGCGGCGCCATCTCTGCGTAGAGCCCCTGAAGCAGGGCACGGGCCTCGTTGGAGCCGGGGGTCGGGGCGTCATTCATGGGTGTTCGGGTCCGGGGTCGTCCCAGGGTAGCCGAAGCCCGCGACGCTCGGAACGCCAGAGGGCTTTCTTCCGCGCCGCGGTTTGGCTAGGAAGGTGCGCACGGACCCGTAGCTCAGCTGGATAGAGCGTTGCCCTCCGAAGGCAAAGGTCGCACGTTCGAATCGTGTCGGGTCCGCCAATATTTTCAATGCGTTAGACCAGTCGCCGCCGATGCTGCAATCGGGCTAGGTAGCAGATAGGTTGCAACGGCGCCGCGCTGCCTATCCAGTCAGCTCCTTTATCCTCCGCTCCTCCCGCCGCAGCTCAGCGAGGAGCTGGCGCAGCTCGATCATCTCGGCGGTGTAGAGCCCCGATCGGGTCCGCGCCTTCCGGAGCCGCCGCATCCCCTCTTCCGTGCGCGGCCCGGTGGATGCCCCGCCATGCATGCGGCAGCGCCCGTTGACCATTGCAGGACCACGGCATGGACAGCCGCGCCGCGTCCGCGCGCCACAGCGCGGCGCTTGCGAGGGGTCGCCGGACGGATTGCCGTTGCGGAGCCGGCCCCGCCCGCTTTGCATGGGGTCTTCCCCACTATCCGGCATCAGCCCCCGACCCCCCCTCCACCCGTGGCGGTAACGGCGCCGACGATCGCCTGGCCACCATCCTGCACAACGACACGCTCCACCCGCACCACCTGCGGCCCCTTTCCGCGCCGCCTCTCGATTGCGTCCACCATCTCCACCATCGCGCGGGACAGGTTCGCAGCTTGCCGGCGCAGCCGATCGGCGCCTTCGCTCGGCTGGTCCGGGATCATGGCGCGCCGCAGGCACTCCATCGCCGCGTTGTGGAGCGCGACGGCCTGCGCAGCGAGCATGCCTTCCACCTCATCCCGCGGCGCGAAGCCCTTCACGGCGGCGAGGGCCGCGCTGGCGCGGTTGCTGCGTTCTTCGTCGGAAATCCCGTCCGGCGTCCAGATCGAATGGGCGACGGCGTTCAGCAACACGTTGTTGAACGGCGGATGGTCCGACCCGCCGATTGCCTTCAACGCATCGCCCGACGGCTTCATCAACTCATCACCTCGAACGGTGACGGAGCGCGGCGCGGCGGGCGCCGCCGGCTGTTTCGTCTTCGTCATCGCTGTTGATCCTGTCGTGGCAGATGGTTCTTCGCGTGCCTGCGCGGCCGGGCGCGAAGCAGATCAAGGGCGGGTGCCCCGGCGTCATTGCCGAAAGGCATAGGGAGCATAGGGGTCATTGGGGGGTCGCCCGTCCCGTCTCCTCCGGCACCTGGCGCAGCGCGTAGCGATCCCCGCTCCATCGGCCCTGCGTAGGTTCGAGGGTGAGCACGAAGCCGGCCGCCCGGGTGCCAACAAGCGAGCGCACCATAACCGTCATCGCCTGCCGCGACTGGCCCGCTTGCCCAGCGGCATCTCGAACCCCGTCTGCCAGCGCCGCCACCCGAACCGGCGCGTCGGCATGCGCCGACCACCACGCTTCGAAGAACTCGGCGATCCGCTGCCGGCGCGGGTCCTGCGCCTTCATCGTGGCCACGCGCACCGCCGCATCGGCGCAGCCCAGCGCCAGCAGCGGATCACGGCACCGCCGGCCCCATTCGCTGAAGCTGCCCAGCGGCGCTCCCGCCGGCATCGTTCATCGAGCCGCCCGGCGGCGGCCAGGTGACCGCGACGGCCCTGCTGCACCAGAGCCTGTCCGTTATCGCCGAGCGCGGAGGCGCGCGGGCGGACGCCCTGTACCGGACGCTGTGCGGGCCCGGACCGTTCGCCTCGGTGTCGCCCGCCCTTTTCAGCCGCCTGCTGCGCGGCACGGGCTGGCCCGAGGCGCGGCTCATCGAGCAGGCGCTGGACGGGCTGCTGATGCTTGGGGAGGTGGGCGAGAAGGTCGTCGGCTCGCGCGACTTCTACGCCCTGTTCGAGAGCAGCGAGGAATGGCGTCTCGTGAACGGGGGGCGGGCGCTCGGCACTATCCCGCTGAACAACCCCGCGGGGCCCGACCACCTACTGGTCTTCGCCGGTCGCCGCTGGGTGGTGCTCTCCATCGATGAGCGGGCCTGGGTCATCGAGGTGGCCCCGCACCGCAGCGGATCCATTCCCACCTTCGAACGCAGTTCCGTGGAGCCCATCCACGATCGCCTGGCCGCGGAGATGCTGGGCGTCTATCGCAAAGCCGAGGTGCCCGCCTGGCTGGACCGGTGGCGGCGGACCTGCTCAGCCAGGGACGTGCGGCCTTCCGGCGCCACGGAGCCGACCGTGCCCGAATCCTGGAGCACGGCCGGGAGACGCACTTGCTGACGCGGCGTGGCACCCGGCTCAACGGCCTCTTGGCAGCCGCGCTGACCCGGCCCGGACTGCGTTGCGAGGCACACGACCTTGGCGTGTCGGCCATCCTGGAGAATGGCGAGGAGGGTGAGGCACCTCCGGACCTGCGGACCGCCCTGGAGGCCCTTGCCTCTGAGCCTCCGGACGTCACGGACTTGGCGGCGCGGTTGGGGGGCGTCGCGACCGCAAAGTTCGACACCCTTGTTCCCGTGGATATGCTGAGGGAGTTCTGGGCGGCGGGCAACGCTGCGGGGGTCGCGCTCCTGCCGGAGGCGGCCAGCAGCCTTCTTGCCGCGGATCAAGTGTAGCCCGGGAAGCCGAGCGGCCGGCGGTATGCATGGGTCGTCAGCACCGACATGCCCCGCAATCGTAGCAGGGGATTGAGGCCGAGCGGGCTAGCGCCGCGCGCCAAGGCGCTACTTGCGGGAGGTCGTTCGCTGCGCCTTGCACCACTGGAGGGAGCGGGCCCGGATTCGAACCGTCGCTAGTGTGCGGGCCGCCTGCTTTCGCGACTAGATGCGTTCACGCCGCGTCATGTGCGCACCTCGCCAAGGAATTCGCAGCGGGCGAGGTAGTCGGCGCGCAGCTCGACGCCGAGGCCGGGCCGGGTCGGCAACTGGAGGTGGCCGTCGGCGATGGTCCGCTCGAATGCCTCGTCAACCATGTCGAGCCGATCATCCTCCGGCCAGTTCGGGAAGATCTCCTGGATCAGGAAATTCGGCGTCGCGAAGGAGAGGTTCACGCAGGCCGCGGTTGAGACGGGGCCACCGCAGTTATGCGGCTGGATGTAGACACCATGCGCCGCGGCCAGCGCCACGATCTGCCGCACGCCCGTGAAACCCCCCGCGATCCCCATGTCGGGCTGGGCCAGGGCGAAGGCACGGGCTTCGAAGTGGCGTCGGAAATCGCCGAGTGTCGAGAGCCGCTCGCCGCCGGCGACCGCGATGCCGGTCTGCAGCCCGACCTCGCGCGCGGCGGTCGCATCCTCCGCGTCCGCCACCTCCTCCATGCAGAAGGGGCGCGTGTGGGCGATGCGGCGGCCAAAACGGATCGAGTCCATTGGCCACATGTTGCCGTGCAGCTCGACGATGATGTCCATCGCCGGCCCCACCGCGTCGCGAACGGCCTCGACGCGGGCCACGGCGAGGTCCTCGTGCCAGCGCGCGATGTGGCGCGTGACGTGGTGACTGCGGCCGTCGGCATCGAGCTTCATCGGATCGAACTTCAGCGCTGTGAAGCCGCGCCCCTGAACCTGCTGCGCGGCGCGGGCATAGGCCTCGGGCGCACCGAGCCCGCGGTACCAGCCATTGCAATACACGCGCAGCCGCTCGCGGCAGGCGCCGCCGAGCAGCGTATGCACGGGTTGGCCGAGCACCTTGCCCTTGATGTCCCAAAGCGCCTCGTCCAGCGCGCTGATCGCGGCGCCGAGGATGGGGCCAGGGATGTGGCCCCAGAAGCTGTCACGGCGCATCTCGTCCTGGATCTGCTCGGTCCGGAACGGGTCACGGCCGAGCAGTCTTGCCGCTGCCAGCTCCAGCAGGACCTCCGCCGCACCGCGGCCGCCCTGGCCGTAGGCAAGGCCGATCTCGCCGGCGCCGGCGATGCCGGCATCTGTCACGACCTGGACGGGCAGCACCTTGTGGGCGGCGCCCTCCTTCATGGTCCCGAACCGCGTCCGCCAGACGCGGACCGCTGCAACCTTCATGACCGGACCCTTTATGATCAAATCGTCAATCGAGTGTTGACTCGATCGGCACTGCTTGGCAACGCTTCCGCCGCAGGAGGTCGCACAGTGTCCCTCATCCGCCCGCCCGAAGCCGACGACGCCGCACTGCCCTTCGGCAGCACCGTCTACCAGCGGGTGCATGAGCATCTCCGCGCCGAGATCCTGGCCGGCCGCATCGCCCCGGGCGCGCGGCTCAAGATCCAGGACCTCGCGATCCGCTACGGCCTTTCCCACATGCCCGTACGCGAGGCGCTGCAGCAGCTGCAGGGTGAGGGGCTGGTCGTTCTCGCACCGAACCGCGGCGCCACCGTGCGGCGCATGGATGCGCAGTTCGTGCGGAATCTCTTCGCCATCCGCGAGGCGCTGGAAGGTTACCTGACGCGCCAGGCCGCCGGGCTGCTGGACGCCGCCGGAATTGCAGCGCTGAAGCGCATCCAGGCCGAGATGCGCCGGGCGCCGGCCGGGCGCGACCCCGCGCTCGTGGCGCGCCTCAACAGATCGTTCCACCGCACTGTCGAGCTCGCCACCGGCAATGAGGAGGCAATCCGCCTGCTCGACCTCCACAGCGACCTGATCGGTGCGCTGCGCGCGCGCTTCGGCTACCGCCGCGGCCGTGTGCAGGCGGTGCTGCGCGAGCATGACGCGCTGATCGAGGCGCTGGCCCGCGGCGACGCCGAGGCGGCTGGCGCCCTGCACGACCAGCATATCCGCGGGGCACGTGACGACATGCTGCAGGCCATGGCGGAAGCCGACTCATTGGCGTGACCGCGGCGCGGCCGTCGGCCGCGTGGACAGGAGGGAGGAGACGAGGCATGCAACGACGTGTGCTGATGGCCGCTCTGTCGGCCAGTGCATTCGCGCGCCCAGCCCTGAGCCAGGGCCTGCCGGCCGAAATCAGGATGATCGTGCCCTTCGCCGCAGGCGGTGCGACCGACCTGCTGGCGCGACGCCTGCAGCCGGTGCTGGAGCCGCGCGGCCACCGGCTCGTGGTGGAGAACCTGGTGGGCGGCGGATCCATGGTGGGCATGAACCGCCTGGCGCAGTCGCGCCCGGACGGCCGCACGGTCGGGATGGGCTCATCCGGCCTGATCGGACAGATCGTCGCGAACGAAATCCCGCTGCGCTTCGAGCAGTTCACGCCGTTGGTAAGGGTCGCGGTGGACCCGCTGGTCATCGTCACCGGCAGCGGCTCGCGCTTCGCGCGCTTCGAACAGGTGCTGGCTGCGATGCGCGCCGGGCCGGGCCCCTCGATGGGGGCGGCGGGGCCGCGGGGCACGATCGGTCATCTGCGCCTCGCCGGTATCGCAGACCAGATCGGCGGCCAGTTCACCTATGTCGGCTATCCGGGCGCCTCGCGCGTGGCGACGGAGCTGGTCGGCGGTCATCTCGACCTTGCCATCGTCAAGCCCAACGACGTGTTCGGCCAGATCCGCGGCGGCGCGCTGCGCGTGCTGGCGGTGGTCGAGGAGGAGCGTGTGCGGCAACTGCCGCAGGTGCCGACGGTGGTCGAGCTCGGCCTTCGCGCGCACCCTTTCGGCCGGCTGACGCAGATGACGTTCGTCAACGCACCGGCCGGCCTGACGCCGGATGTGCGGGCGGCGCTGACCACCCTGCTACGCGAGGCTGTTCTCTCGCCGGAGTACCAGTCCAAGTCGCATGATGATGGCTACATCGCCGACGCCCTCGCCGGCGAGGCCCTGGAGACCGCCATCGGCGAGACGGCCGATGCCATCCGCGCCGCCCAGCAGAAGGTGACGTCGTGATGAATCGTCGCACGCTTCTCACCGCCGCCGCGGCGCTGCCCTTCGCGCCTATCGGCATCCCCGTGGCGGCGCGCGCACAGTCCTTCCCCACGCGCCCCGTACGCATGGTCATCGGCTTTCCGCCGGGCGGCGGGTCCGACCAGGTCGGCAGGCCGCTGGCGGCCAGGATGCCCGACGTGCTCGGCCAGCAGATCGTGGTGGAGAACCGCGGCGGCGCGAATGGCAACCTTGCGCTGGAGCACACGGCGCGCAGCGCGGCCGACGGCTACACGATCTGCCACGTCAACAACTCCGTGATTGCGATCAACCCGCTGCTCTATCGCAACCTGCCCTTCAACGTGCTGGAGGACTTCGAGCCGCTCGGGACGGTCACGCTCGGCGGGCTGATCATCACCGTCCCGGCGACGCTGCCCGTGCGCACCTTGAGCGAGTTCGTGGAGTACGCCCGGGCGCGGCCCGGACAGCTGAACTTCGGGTCCGGAGGGCAGGGCAGCATCACGCATCTCGGCTTCGAGCTGTTCGTGCGCAGTGCCGGACTGAACATCGTCCATGTGCCTTATCGCGGCAGCGCGCCAGCTCTGCAGGATATGCTGGGCGGTACGATCCAGCTGATGGTGGATGGCGTGAACGTCAGCAAGGCGATGCTGGATGCCGGCCGCGTGCGTGCGCTGGCCTTCCTCGGCCCGCAGCGCCATCCGCTCATGCCCGAGCTGCCGACCGCGGTCGAGCAGGGCTTCCCCGCCGTGCTGGTCGGCGGCTGGCAGGGCTTTGTCGCCCCGGCGCGCACGCCGCCGGCGGTTCTCGACCGACTGGAGGCTTCGCTGAAGCACGCGGTCGAGACGCAGGAGGTGCAGCGCATCTTCAATGCCGGCGGTACCATCGGCGTCTTCCAGGACCGCCATACCATGGGCCGGCTGATCCGCGAGGAACTAACGCGCTGGCGCCCGATCATCGCGGATCTCGGGCTCACGCTGGACTGAGAGGCGTCCTCGGATCCTGGCTGGAACGCCGGTCGAAGAGTGGAGCGCCGGGCGCCGTCAGAGGGCCCCGCCAAGATCACCCCTGACGGCCGCGACGGCCCGGCGACGGCCTTGCCGAGCAGCCCGCTGTCGTTGGCGATGGTGACGAGCCGGAGGCCGATCCCGGTCATCCGCGACGCTCGTGGATGACGCTCGCCTCGATGATGCGCGGCGCGAGCAGCCCCCGCGCGCCACCATTCCAGGCCCGCCGCGCTAGCGCCGCCGCGTCGATCACCACGAGACCCCCGGAAGGCGCTTGGAAAACCCAGGCCCTGCCGATGCGTTGCATCCGCCGGTTCGCCTGCCCAGCCCAGGCGCCGGCCTGGCTGGTGCTCACGATCGAGCATTGGCCATGGTCCGGCGATGCCGGTGGCACGTGCAATCCGACCTGCTCGACGAGCGCCGCGAGACGGCTCGACGTGACGCTGGGCGCGGTGCCGCTGCCGGCCGCGCTTCCTGCCCCTGGCGCCTATGCCGATGCGGCCGCCGCCCGGTCGTCGGTCAGCGTTTCGGAGCATGCGCGGCCGCAAGCCGGGGCTTAGCCGATCCAGCGGTCGAGGCTGCCTGCAGCCCGCTGCGCGGCCTGCGGCGCGTCCAGCGCGTCCATTGCATCCGCGAACACCTCGGGGCCGACGGAACGCCAGGCGCCGATGCGTTTCAGCAGGCCGACGACGCCGGCGATGTCGAATTCGCCATCGCCCGGCAGCAGCCGAAAGCGCAGCAGGTCCTCGGTCAGGTTGGCGCCGCGCAGCGCCTGCGTCGCATCGGCGAGCTGCACCTCCAGGATGCGCTCGGGGGGAATGCGCGCCAGCAGCGCATCATCCGGTCGGCTTCGGAAGTAGTGCCAGGTATCGAACGTCAACCCGACGCCGGCCGAGGCGAGCGGCTCGACGATGCGCCAACCCGCGGCCAGATCCGGCACCGAGGAGATCGGCATGAACTCGAAGGCCGTGCGAAGCCCGCGCCGCCGTGCCCGCAGCGCGAATTCGCCGAGCGCATCAGACAGCGCCGACGGCGCGTACGGTTGGCCCAGGCCCTCGACGCAATTCACCGCCTCGGCGCCGACCGCCTCGGCCATCCGGTAGAGAAACGCCTCGTCATGCGCGATGAAGGCGACATAGTCGGGTGGATAGCAGGCCGGGACGGCGAAGTTCGGCACCCATTGCACAAAGGGGTCGCAGACATGCACGCGAATGCCGCTCGCCCGGATGCGCTGCCCGATCGCCGCATCCGTCATGCCGCTGTCGAGCAGCATGCGGAAGTCGATCGGGAACATGGACATATGCGTGAAGCCGCTTGCCGCTGCAGCATCCAGGCGTTCGCCCAACGGCTTGGTGCGGACGTTTGCGGCCCATAGCACCCGGCGCGGCGCGGCTTGCGCCGTGGCCGGGCTGGCGGCAAGCGACAGGCCCGTCGCGAGCAGCCCGCGCCGCGTCACGCGGGGAATGCCAGCAGATGGGTATGCAACGCCTCGGGCTGTTCCTCGGCAACCCAGTGGCCGGCCTCCGGGATGACGGCACCGGTCACCGCCGTCGCGAGCTGGCGCATCGCCATCTCCGGGAACGGACCAGCCCCTCTCGCGCCGCCGAGCGCGAGCACCGGCATGGCCAGCTTTCCTGCCTCGCCCCAGGCCTTGAAGAGCGCCATGTCCTGCCAGACCGAGGCGAAGTGCATGAAGCCGCCGCGCAGCGCGCCGGGCTTCTGCAACTGGCGCACATAGACCTCGAAATCGGCCTGGCCGACCGCGTCCGGGTTGTGCGACCAGTGCCAGAAGTACCAGGCGAGCAGCTCGCGCTCCTTGCCCTGGATGAACTGCACGGCGACATCGGGGTGGGTGAAGAAGGCGAGCTGCCAGTTCACATTGGTCGGGCTGGCTTGCAGCCCGTATTCGTAGCCATAGCCCGGCGGGGCGTATTCCAGGACGGCCAGGTGTTCCACCCGCTCAGGGGCGTCGAAGGCCAGGGCGATCGCCGTGCCGCCACCATGGTCGTAGCCGACGACCGAGGCACGTGCGATGCCGAGCGCGTCCAGCACCGCCGCGGCATCCTGCGCCAAGCTGCGCTTATCGTAGCCGGCGGCGGGAATGGCGGAGCCGCCCATGCCGCGCTGATCCAGGGCGACCGCGCGGAAGCCCTTCGCCACCAACGCGTCCATCGTGCCGCGCCACATCCACCAATGCTGCGGGAAGCCGTGGATGAGGAGGACTGCCGGCCCTTCCCCTTTGGAGACTGCGTGCAGTTCCACGCCGTCGCGCGTGACCATGTGATGGCGCGCATCGCTCATCGTGCGGCCTCCACCCGCGCGGCGAAGTCGAGGATGGCCCGCGCGACGGCCTCCGGTTGCTCCTCGGCGAGCAGGTGGCCGCAAAAGGGGATGGTCTCGCCAGTGACGTTCTCGGCCACCAGGCGCATCTGCTCCAGCACGCCGGGATGGCCGAACTGGCCGTTGAGCGCGAGGACCGGGAGCGTCAACTTCGTCGCGGTCGCGGCGCGGATCTGCTCGGCGGTCGTCAGCGCCTCGCGGTACCAGCCGAAGGAGCCGTGCAGGCCGCCGGGCTTGCGCAGGCCGCGCACGTATTCCGCCTTGTCGGCCTCCGTGATGCAGGACGGATCGGCGACCATGGCGGTGAGGAAGTGGTCCACCATGGCGGCCTCCCTGCCCTCCCACAGCATGGCCGGCAGGTGCGGCTGGGCGTTGAAGGCGAACCACCAGTAGGGGAACGGGTTCTCCTTCACGAAGGCAGTGAAGCGGTCAAGGTTGTAGCCGGGCAGCGGCTCGTCGAGGTAGCCGAGGCCGAGCACGCGGTCCGGATGCGCGGCGGCCAGCAGCAGGGCGGGCAGCGCGCCCATGTCGTGGCCGATGACGAAGAAGCGCCGGTGGCCGAGCGCATCCATCAGGCCGAGCAGGTCTGCCGCAATCGTCGCCCCGTCATAGCCTGTATAGGGCTTGTCGCTGTCGCCGTAGCCGCGGGCATCGACGGCAATGACGGCGTGCCGCGCGGCCAGCAGCGGCATCACGTGTCGCCAGTGATACCAACTCCCCATCCAACCATGAACGAGGAGGATGGGCACGCCCTCCCCGCCGATGACGGCGTGGTGCATGAGGCCGTTTGCTGGAAGCTTGCGGTGCGCGAAGCCGGGCGGGTGCAGGGGCGACAACGTCGGTCCTCTCGGCAGGATGCAACGCGTTGCGCTGCGCTGACGGAGACCTAATCTCATCCATCCACGGCACAACCCGGGCGTTTCGGGCCAGTGCGTTCCACGGACGGGACAATGAACCTCGATCTCAACGCGCTTCGCGCCTTCGTCCTGGTCGTCGAGGCAGGCGGCATCACAGACGGCGCGCGCCGGGCCGGACTGCCGAAATCGACCGTCAGCCGGCAGATGCGCGACCTGGAGCAGCGGGTTGGTGAGCGGCTGCTGGAACGCCGAGGTCGCGGCGTGGCCGTCACCGCGGCCGGCCGTCGCCTGTTTGAATCCGCGCGCAGCGCCATCGGCGCGCTGGAAGTGCTTCGGGACGATGTCCTGGCCCCGCCAGTGGCCGGCCGGGTGCGCGTGGCGTCGCCCGTCATGCTGGCGCGGGGGCCCCTGAAGGACGTGCTGAACGAACTCCTCGGCCGCTATCCGGCCGTTACGGTGGAAGTCGACACCCTGGACCGCTTTTCGGCTGCGGAGGCGCCGAAGGCCGACGTCGCGCTCAACGTGGGGATCTCGCCCGGCGGTCGCGGGGAGCGGCACTTCCTCGGTTTCGTGGAGGCGCTGCTCTATGCGGCGCCCGGGTTGCTCGCCGCGCGGGGCGTGCCGCGGACAGTTTCCGACCTTGGCCGCCTGCCAATCCTGACACAGGGCTGTGCGCCGGGCGCGCGAGCGGGTTGGACGCTTGCCGATCCACGCGGCGCGGTCGCCGACTTCGCCTTCACCCCGCGTCTGGTCGCGAGCGATCCCGACCTGCTGATCGCGGCTGCTTTGGCAGGGCATGGCGTCTGTCGGATGCCGACCTTCTTGGCAGCGCCGCATGTGCGTTCTGGGCAGCTGGTCCCGATCATGGAGGGCCATGTCGCCGAACGCCACGAGGTCACCCTGGCGGTCCTGCGAAGGACCGAGAATGTTGCGGTGCGGTGGTTCGCGGCCGAGGTTTCCGCTCGACTGAAGGAACGCCTCGCGGCGCGCAAGGGCGGATCATGATGCATGCCGCGGGGTCCGAAGGGTCGTTCGCAAGACCAGCCGTTTCCGACCGATGGCCCCTTTCAGGGCAGCGGTTGCCCGAACCATCGTCTCGACGCGGGAGTCCCGCGAAAGTAAGGGCATCCGAATTGGGGTTGCAGTTCCGTGAACCGGATGCTGCAGGGGCAAGCGCAGTCGATTGCCAGGCGAAAGGTTCAGCTGAGGCCCCGCAATAACGCCCGCATCGTCAGCGGCGCCGCGGCGAGGTCCACCGTCGAGGCGCTGACGTTCCGCGCCGTCAGGTGGTACCGCGCTGGATGATCTCGATTGGCACCGTGAGCCGCCGCGGGATGGGGTTACCGGCGATCCGATCGACCAGGCAGCGCGCAGCGAGTTGGCCCATCTCCGTACCGTCCACGCTGACCGTGGTCAGCGCCGGCTCCATCGCGCGCCCGATCTCCAGGTCGCCGAAGCCGCAGATGGTGAGGTCGGCGGGAACCCGCACGCCCTGTACCGCCGCCTCGATCAACAGGCCGGCCGCCAGCAGGTCAGAGCTGCAGAACACCGCAGGCCGCGCCGCGAGGTCGCGCAGCAGCGGCGCCAGCGCGGCGCGGCCTTCGCGCAACGTGCTCGGCGGCGGCACCAGGCGCTGCGCATCGAGCCGCGCGCCGCGCCGTTCGAGCGCGCGACCGAACCCTTCCAGCCGCTCCAGCGCACGCGGATCATCGGAGGAGACGATGCCGAAGCTGCGCGCGCCGCGGTCGAACAGATGGTTGGCCACAGCCTCGCCAACGCCGGCATGGCTGAAGCCGACGCGCAGATCCACGCCGGGCGAGGCATCGCCCCAGATCTCGACCACCGGGATCGTCGCTTCCACCAGGCGCCGCTTCGCTCCGTGCGACTGCAGCGCACCGACCAGCAGCATCCCCTCCGGCTGGCGGCCGAGCAGCGCAGTGACGAGCTGCTCCTCGTCTCGCCCGTCGAAGCCGCCGAGCCCGAGCACGACATGGTAGCCGGTCTGCGACATCACCTTGGTGAACGCCTGCAGGGCCTCCGCATACATCGGGCTCGCGATGGTTGGCACGATGGCGACGATCATCCGCGATCGGCGCGAGGACAGCGCACCGGCCGTCAGGTTCGGCACGTAGCCCATGCGCTCCACCGCCGCGAGCACGCGTCGCAGCGTCGGCTTCGAGAGCAGCTCCGGCGCGTTCAGCGCGCGCGAGACGGTGATGGCGGAGACCCCTGCGGCCGCGGCGACATCGGTGATGCGGACGGCGCGGCCCTGCGGCTCGGCGGTGGGGTCGGGAAGCGGCCTGGGTCTCGGCGGCATGCCTGCGGTGGGGGTGCGGAAACCGGTAGGTAAAGCACGCGCACGCCCGCCCGGCCAGCAGCGTCGCAGCCCAGGAGTGACACGCGCCTGTTATCGCTGTCATGTCCGTCACCCATGGTCCAGGCTGGATCCGTCCTTGCATGACAGGTCTGGCAATGTTAGCGTTGTCATCAACGCCGCAAAGGCGGCGCAGCAAGAGGAAACGCCATGTCCACGCCTGTCGCGACCATGCTCTCGCGCCCGCATGACGGCGCGGAGCGGATCCAGGTCCGCCCCCTGGCCCCCGCGCTCGGCGCCGAGATCCTCGGCCTCGACCTTGCGACCGCGCTGTCCCGCGACGCCGTGCAGCTCGTGCTGGATTCGCTGCACCGCTACGGCGTCGTCGTGGTGCGCGACCAGCACCTGACGCCGGACGAGCAGACCGCCTTCATGGCGATGCTCGGCCCGATCAAGAAGTCGAGCTACAGCCGCGCCAACGCCTTCTGCGTGCCGGGCCACCCGGACATGATGGTGATCTCCAACATCGTGGAGAACGGCCGCAACATCGGGCTGATGGACGCCGGCGCGATGTGGCACGCCGACGGCACGCACCTGGCGCACCCGGACATGTACACCGCGCTCTACGCGCTGGAGGTGCCGCACAAGGACGGCAAGGCGGTGGGCGACACGCTGTTCGCCAGCACCGCCGAGGCCTACGACGCGCTGCCCGAGGCGCTGAAGCAGCGCATTGCCGGCCGCAAGGCGGTGCACAGCTTCACTCACCACATCGAGAAGAAGCGCCGGCTCGGCGATCTGCGCCGTCCGCCGCTGACCGACGCGCAGAAGGCGGAATTGCCCGATGTCGAGCATCCCATCGTCGTGGCGCACCCGGTGACCGGCCGCAAGAACCTGTTCGTGACCGAGGGCCACACCGCCCGCATCGCCGGCCTGCCGGAGGCGGAGAGCGAGGCGCTGCTCGAGGAGCTCTGGGCGCATATCCGCAAGCCGGAGTTCATCTACCGCCACAGCTGGCGCGTCGGCGACCTGCTGATCTGGGACAACCGGGCGACGCAGCATCTTGCCATCTTCGACTACGGCGACCTGCCCCGGCGCATGCACCGGCTGGAGACCATCGGTCCGGTTCCCGCGTGAGCGCCGTCACCCGGCCGATCCTGCTGACCGGCGCCTCGGGCGCGCTCGGCAGCATGCTCGCCGAGCGGCTCGCCGAAGCCGGAAGGGATCTGGTGCTGACCGACATCAAGCCCTTCCCGCGCGCGCTTCCGTTGCGCGCGCGCTTCGGGGCGGCGGATTTGTGCGACCGCGCGGCGATTGCCGGGCTCGCACAGGGCTGTGGCGCCATCCTGCATTTCGGCGGCGTCTCCACCGAGCGTCCTTTCGAGGAAGTGCTCGGCCCCAACATCAGCGGCCTGTTCCACATCTTCGAGGCTGCGCGGCTGAACGAGGCGCGCGTCATCTTTGCCTCCTCCAACCACGCCATCGGCTTCCATGAGCGCACGACACCGCTCGACGACGATTGCGAGCTGCGGCCGGATACCTACTACGGCCTGTCGAAGGCCTATGGCGAGCTGATGGGCCGGCTCTACTGGTACAAGCACGGCGTCGAGAGCATCTCGATCCGCATCGGCTCCGGCTTCCCGAAGCCGACGACGCGGCGGATGCTGTCGAGCTGGCTGTCGTACGGCGACCTCGCCCGCCTGGTGGAGGCCGGGCTCGCGGCGCCCGAGGTCGGCTGCGACATCATCTGGGGCGCCTCCGACAACAGCCGGAGCTGGTGGCGCCGCGACGCGCGCGGGCGGCTCGGCTGGACGCCCCAGGACAGCGCGGACGACTTTGCCGCGGCGCTCGACGCCGTTGTCAGCCAGGACCCGATCGAGGAACGCTACCAGGGCGGCCATCTCTGCGCGCGCGACTACACGCGCAAGCGCCCGCCGCCCTAGGCATCGCAGGAGGAAGCGCATCATGGCGGACAAGCCGCCCTTCAAGGCCAGGCTCAAGGGCACAGTGCCGCTGCACGGCTTCTTCCTCGGCATGCCCTCGCCCGGCATCGTCGAGATCGCCGGCTGGTCCGGCTTCGACTTCGTCATCATCGACACCGAGCACGGCCCGACCGGGCTCGAGACCCTGGAGCACATGCTGCGCGCCGCCGCGGCCGCCGGCATCGCGGCGCTGGTGCGGGTGCCGCGCGGCGATGCCGACACCATCCTGCACGTACTTGATGCCGGCGCCGACGGCATCCTGGTGCCGCATGTCACGGGCGCGGAGGTCGCGCAGCGCATCGTCAGCCATGCCTACTACCCGCCACTCGGCAGGCGCGGGATCAGCACTCTGTCCCGCGCCGCGCGCCACGGCACCGGCGATGGCGCGACGGTGCTGCGCGAGCAGGCAGGCCGCACCACGGTGATCGCGATGATCGAGGATGCCGAGGCCCTGCCGCAGGTGGACGCCATCGCCCGCACGCCGGGGCTGGACGCTGTGTTCGTCGGCCCGAACGACCTCGCCGCTTCGATGGGCCATCTCGGCAACATGGCGCATCCCGAGGTGACGGCGGCGGTGGACGGCATCCGTACCCGGTTGCAGGCGATCCCCGATGGGCCCGCCTTCGCGACCATCGCGCGCAGCGCTGCGCAGGCAAAGGACATCGCTAGCCGCGGCGCGAAGATGATCTGCTTCAACACCACCAACATTCTCGTCCAGGCGCTGCGTACGCTGCGCAAGGACCTCGACGCCTGATGCATCCCGCGCCGCAGGAGATCCGGGCCGAGCTGTTCACCGCGTTGCCGGAGGCGCTGCACTGGCGCGGCCCGCCGACCGCCTGGTCGCGCGGCCGCCCGCCCGGCGCGGCGCCGATGCATTCCTTCCTGGAAGGCCCGTCCTTCGACCGCGCCGGCAACCTCTACTGCACGGACATCCCGCATGGCCGCATCTTCCGCATCGATCCGGCGGGAAGCTGGACTCTCGTTGCGCAGTATGACGGCGAGCCGAACGGCCTGAAGATCCACCGCGACGGCCGCATCTTCCTCGCCGACCGTGAGCATGGCGTGCTGATGCTAGCCCCCGGCGCGACGACGCCGCAGCCTTACGTCACGCGCGCGCTGGGCGAGCGCTTCCGTGGCCCCAACGACCTGTTCTTCGGCCCGGACGGCACGCTCTACCTCACCGATCCCGGCCGCAGCCATCTCGGCGATCCCACCGGGCGCGTCTTCCGGATCGCGCCGGATGGCGGCAGCGCGGAGCTGCTGATCGACACCGCGCCGACGCCCAACGGCCTGGTGCTCGACCATGGCGGCCACAACCTGCTGCTCGGCGTCACCCGCGCCAACGCCGTTTGGCGCTTCGCCGCCGGCGGCGATCGCGCGGCGCGGCAGGTGGACCTCTTCATCCAGCTCAGCGGCGGCCTCGGCCCCGATGGCCTGGCGCTGGACGAGGAGGGCAATGTCGCGGTGGCGCATGCGCGCGCCGGCATCGTCTGGCTGTTCTCGCCGGATGGCGCGCCCCTGCTGCGCATCCACTCCTGCGCGGGAAAGGCGGTGACCAATATCGCCTATGGCGGGCCGGACCGGCGCGACCTCTACATCCTCGAATCCTCCACCGGATCGGTCCTGCGCGCGCGGATGCCCGTACCCGGCCGCGCCATGTTCTCCCACGCATGAAGGCCGCCATGCCGACCATCATCTCCTGCGCCGTCACGGGCAACATCACGACGAAGGCCAACCACCCGGAGCTGCCCTGCGCACCGCAGGAAATCGCGAAGGCCTGCATCGATTCCGTCAAGGCTGGCGCGGCGATCGTCCACATCCATGTCCGCCATCCTGACGGCCGCCCCTCCATGGAACTCGCGCACTACCGGGAGACAGTGGAGCGCATCCGCGACAGCGGCACGGACGTCATCATCAACCTCACCACCGGCCCCGGCCAGCGCTTCATCCCCACGCCCGGCAATCCGAAGCTCGCCGCGCCCGGCACCACGCTGACCACGCCGGAACGCCGTGTGGAGCATGTGATCGCGCTGAAGCCGGATATCTGCAGCCTGGATTGCAACACGATGTATTCCGGCAGCTCCGTCGTCATCAACACGCCCGACAGCTTGCGCGCGATGGCGCGGATGATCCGCGAGGCCGGCACCAAGCCGGAGCTCGAATGCTTCGACAGTGGCGACATCCAGCTCGCCAGGGACCTGCTGAAGGACGGCACGCTGGAAGACGACCGACCGTTCTTCCAGCTCGTGCTGGGGATCAAATACGGCGCGGTCGCGAATACCGCGACCATGGCCTACCTGGCGTCCCAGCTTCCGGCGAACGCGGTGTGGAGCGGCTTCGGCATTGGCCGCTTCGAATACCCGATGCTGGCGCAGGCCTGGCTGCTCGGCGGCCATGTGCGCGTCGGGCTCGAGGACAATGTCTTCATCCGCAAGGGCGTGCTGGCGCCGGACAACGCCGCGCTCGTCGCCAAGGCCGCGACCATCGTGGACGCGCTGGGCGGGGAGGTCGCGACGGTTGCGCAGGCCCGCGAAATCCTGGGACTTCGGCAACGCTGACACCGCAGCCGCCACCAGAACGGCGCGAGAAGAGGAGGAAACGAAGCATGGTCATCACACGTCGCGGCCTGGGCGGTCTCGCCGCCGGCCTGCCCCTGGTCCCGCTCGGCGCGCGGCACGCCGCGGCGCAGGCCTATCCGACGCGCCCGATCACCTGCGTCGTCGCCTATGGCCCCGGCACCGGCACCGACCTGCTGGGACGGCAGATCACCGAGCGGATGTCCGGCTTCGTTGGTCAGCGCATCGTGGTGGAGAACAAGCCTGGCGCCAGTGGCATGATCGGCACGGAGTTCGTCGCCCGCGCCCGCCCCGATGGCTACACGATCCTGTTCGGCAACAACCAGACCATCGCGGTGAATGTCAGCTTCCACCGCGACGTGCGCTACAATTCGCTGCGCGACTTCACGCCGATTGCCAGGCTGGTCAGCCAGGACTCGGTGCTCGTGGTGAACCCGCGCGTGCCGGCACGAACGGTGCCAGAGCTCGTCGCCTATGCCCGCGCCAACCCGGATCGGCTCAATTTCGGCTCGCCGGGCGCGGCTTCCAGCGCGCATCTGGCGGGCGAGACACTGAAGGGTGCGGCGAACATCGCGATGACGCATGTGCCCTACAACAACAACCAGCTCTTCGCCGACCTGCTCTCAGGCACCGTGTCGCTCAGCTTCTATCCCTACCTCACGCTGAAGCCGCATATCGAGGCCGGCACGCTGATCCCGCTGGCAACGACGGGCAGCACACGGTCGCAATGGCTGCCGCACCTGCCGACGATGGTGGAGCTCGGCTATCCAGACATCGTCTTCACCTCCTGGTTCGGCCTGTACGGCCCGGCCAACCTGCCGGTCGACATCACCGCGACGTTGGCCGACGCCGCGCGCCGTTCGCTGGAGGATTCCGACCTGCGTCGTGCCATGAACGACAGCGCGACGCGTATCGAGTTCGGTGGGCCGCAGGAACTCGCGCGCTTCACCGCCTCCGAGATAGAACGGTACAAGCCGATCATCGCCCGCGCCGGCGGCGGCGCCTGAAAGGGGGATGGAGCGGGGTGGCCACCTCGGCCGCGGCGCTCCGCTCCGCTCCGCTCGGCACAGCACCGCTCGCCCGGTCGGCGGGTCGGGCGGCGCCAGGCGCGGCTGCTATCGCGGCGCCTTCGTCTTCCATGTCTGGCCCGGCCTAGGAGCGTGTCTGAGAAGGGGCCGGCGATGACGCGGCGATGGATTTTTCGTGCTGGGCAGAAAGGTGTCATGCCGGAGGCGTGCCTTCGGCACGACGCCGATGCTTCCTACATCGGCAAGCGCCCTGACGCACCCGGCGCGGAACCGACACGCCGCAGTACGCCGCAACCCTTCTCAGACACGCTCTCAGGCGCATCGCTGGCCGCTGCTATTCCACGCGGACGTTGGCGCGGCGGATGATTGCCCTCCAGGCTTCCAGATCGTGGCGGTGGATGGCGCCGAACTCGGCGGGACCGAGGCCGGTTGGCATCAGCCCGAGCCGCGCAAGGCTCGCCCGGCCCGCCTCGGAGCGCACCAGGGCGACAATCTCCGCAGCCAGTGCCTCGACAATCGGCGTGGGCGTTGACGCCGGCGCGAACAGGCCGTTCCAGCCGACCAGGTCCAGCGCGAATCCCTGTTCCTGGAAGGTCGGCACATCCGGCGCGCCGGGGAAGCGCTGCGTGCCGGTGATCGCCAGGCACTTCACCTCCTGCCGCTCCAGGAAGGGCGTGGCGGGGACGAAGTCAATGATGAAGGAGTCGACGCGCCGCATCGCGAGCTCCTGCATGCCCTGCGGCGAGCCGCGGAATGGCACATGCACCATGTCGATGCCGGTGACCTGCTTCAGCAGCTCGCCCTGGAGATGCGATGTGGAGCCGACGCCGAAGGACGCGAAAGTGAGCTGGCCCGGCCGCGCCCGCGCATACTCCACGAACTCCTGCGCATTGTTGACGGGCAGGCTTGCATGCACGAACAGGCATTGCGGTGCCGCGCCGAGATGCACGATCGGCCGGAAGTCGCGCAGCACATCCACCGGCAGGCGCGGCTGCAAGGCAGGGTTGACCGCCATGGATGCGACGGCGCCGTAGAACAGCGTGTGGCCGTCGCCGGGCTGGCGCGCGACATGCTCCATCGCGAGGATCGCATTGGCCCCGGGCCGGTTCTCCACCACCAGCGGTTGGCCGAGCCGGGTGCCCAGGCGCGTCGCCAGGTAGCGTCCGACCAGGTCGCCCTGGCCGCCCGGCGGATTGCCCACGACGATGGTGATGGGCCGGCTCGGCCAGCCCTCCGGCCTCTGCGCCGTGGCAGGCGCGATCCAGCCGGCCAGCAGCAATCCGATCATCGCCAGTTGGCGCCAGGGCCGTCGCGTCATGTCGTCCTCCCCAGGATGAAATCCGCCGCGCGCTCGCCCACCAGGATCGCCGGCGCATTGGTGTTGGGCGAGGGCATCAGCGGAAAGACGGAGGCGTCGGCGATGCGCAGATGGGTCACGCCGCGCAGGCGCAGCAGCGGGTCGGTCACGGCGGCCTCATCGGCCCCCATGCGGCAGGTACCGATCGGATGGTAGGAGGTCTGGCCGACGCGCCGGGCGTGGTCCAGCAGCGCTGCGTCGGTGTCCGCCGCGGGGCCAGGGCGCGTCTCCTCGACCAGGAAGCGGCGTAGAGCCGGCTGTCCGGCGATCAGGCGGGCCATGCGCAGGCCACGCACAGTCCGCTGCCGATCGGCCTCGGCCGCGAGGTAGTTGGCGTGAATGGTCGGCGCGTCCTCGATGCGCGGCGTCGCGGCGTGCACGGAACCACGCGACTCCGGGTAGATCGGGAACACACCGATCGAGATGCCGCTGAACGGATCGACCCCGCTGCCGCGCGTGGTGCCCATGCGGTCGGGCGCGCTGATCTTGTGAATCTGGATCTTCAGGTCGGGCTTCGGCTGGTCGGCGCCACTGCGCGCCAGCGCATGCGCGGTGGAGGCGACATTGGCGAACAGCCCGGTGCGGCGGATGACGTATTCCAGCCAGGCGGGCGGCCCATGCAGCCAGGGCCGGCGCAGCAGATCGTTGACGGTGACGACGCCGCGCGCACGGTAGGTCATGCGGATGTGGAAGTGGTCCTGCAGGTTCTCACCGACGCCGGGCGCGTGGTGGAGCACCGGCACGCCGAGCAATCGCAGCCGCGCCGCATCGCCGATGCCCGAAAGTTCGAGCAGCTGCGGCGATTGCACCGCCCCCGCGGCGAGCACGACATCGCCGCCGCAACGCGCGACCTGCCGCACGCCGTCGCGGAGGTATTCGACGCCGACGGCGCGCCTGCCCTCGAAAACCACACGCTGCACGACGACGCCGAGCCACACCGCCAAGTCTGACTTGCCGGCGAGCGGCGCGAGATAAGCGGTCGCGGCGCTGCACCGCTCGCCGCGCCGCGTGCACATCTGCAGGCAGCCGGCGCCCTCGAATTGCGGCCCGTTGTAGTCGGGCGTCGCGGGAATACCGCTCGCCGCGCACGCTTCCAGGAACCCGAGACTCATTGGGTCTTTGCGCGCGATCTCCTGGATCGAGACGGGGCCGCCGCGACCGCGCCACGCCAGGTTGCCCTCCGGCCAATCCTCGATGCGGCGTAGCACTGGCTCGACCGATGGCCAGTCCCAGCCCGGGCAGCCCGCCGCGGCGATCTCGTCGTAGCGCGCGGGGTCGCCGCGCACCCAGAGCATGCCGTTCACCGCGCTGGACCCACCCAGCACGCGGCCACGCGGCCAGTAGAGCTTGCGGCCCCCGGCTTCGGGCTCCGGCTCGGTGAAGAAGCGCCACATCACGCCGGGATCGTGGATGATCCGCCCGGCGCCGAGCGGGATGCGCAACCAACGCCCGTCCGCGGGACCGCCGGCTTCGAGCAGCAGCACGCGACGCCCGGCCTCGGAGAGCCGCGCCGCGACGGCGCATCCGGCGGAGCCCGCGCCGACCACGATGTGGTCCCAGGTCTCGGCATCCGCCTGCGACATCGCGGGCGTATCCTCCCTCGTCGTGTTTGCGCTAACACGACGCTAGGTTTCGGCCGCCGCCTCTGTCAAGCTCGCTTCCGAAGCGGGAGACGGGATGCCACGCCGGCCGGACACGGAGGACAGTGAAGCGCGTCGTCCCACCATGGGCGACGTCGCGTCCACTGTCGGCGTGACGCAGATGACTGTCTCGCGCGCCTTTGCCCGGCCCGACCTGGTGGACCCCGCAACGCGGGACCGCATCCTGCGCGCCGCGGAGAAACTCGGCTACGTGCCCAACCGCGCCGCCGGAGCGCTCGCCTCGGCGGTCAGCCCGCTGATCGGCGTGCTGATCCCGAGCATGGCCGACGCGACTTATCATGGCATCTTCTCGTCACTCGCCGAGACCGTCGGCGAGGATCGCTATCTCGTGGTCGCCGCGGAGACGCATTACACGGAGGAGCGCGAGCGGGCGGCGCTGCTGCGGCTGCTGGGCTGGCGGCCCGCCGGGCTGGTGCTGGCCGGCAGCCTGCTCGCCAGCCAGCCGCCAGCGGCGCTGCGGCGCATGGGCACGCCCGTGTGCCAGGTCATGGGCCTGCTGCGCGGCGGGCGTCATGCCAGCGTCGGCTTCTCCAACCACGAGGCGATGGCGGCGCTCGGCCGACACCTGCTGGCGCGCGGGCGTCGGCGCTTCGCGCTGGTGCGGCCGGCGCATGTCGCGCATGCGCGCCTGTCCGAGCGCTTCCGTGCCTTCGAGGCGGTGGTGCGCGATTCCGGCGCGGAAGCGACGACCCTCGATCTCGACCGCCCGGCGCCGTTCGGCCTGGCGGATGGGGGGACGGCGGTGGAACTCGCGCTCCGTGCGACGCCGCGCATCGACACGCTCGTCTTCATGAACGACGTGCCCGCCACCGGCGCGATCCTGCATTGCCAGCGGCACGGCATCGCGGTGCCTGGGCGGATCGGCATCACCGGCTTTGGCGGGCTCGACATCGCCAAGGGCCTGGACCCCGCGCTGACCACGCTGCGGATCCCGCTCGCGGAGATGGGGCGTCGTGCCGGAGCCATGCTGCTGGCCGCGGGCGGGCGGCGCTGGCAGCGAGCGGAGCATGTCGATCTCGGCTTCGAGGTGGTGCCGGGCGCCAGCGCGTAACGTTGCGGGCGGCACGGGGCCCTCCTACAATGCGGCGAATGATAGCGCAAACATCAACGGTGTGGAGGAGACCGAGCGATGACGGCGACGCGGATCGGGCGGCGTGCGTTCCTGGCGGGGCTCGCTGCGCCGCTACCCGCCCTGGCGCAGGAAGGCTGGCCGGACCGGCCCTTGCAGCTCGTTGTCCCTTTCCCCGCCGGCGGCGCAGTGGACCTGCTGGCGCGCAGCCTCGCGGAATCACTGGCTGACTCGCTCGGCAGGCCCGTCGCGGTGATGAACCGCGACGGCGCCTCCGGCGCCATCGGCCTTACCGCCGTCGCCACGGCACGGCCGGATGGGCATGTGCTCGCCTTCACACCCTCGGCGCCGCTGACGGTGCTGCCGCATCTTCAACGTGGTCTGTCCTATTCACTCGCCGCCTTCCGCCCGATCTGCCAGGTCGCGGCGGGGCCACTTGTGCTGGCGGTGGCGCCGGATTCGCCGATCCGCACGCTGGCCGACGCGATCGACGCGGCGCGCGCCGCGCCGGGCCGCGTCGCCGTGGGCTATGGCGGCACCGGCACTCTGCTCCATCTGGCGCTCGCCGATCTCGAGTCGCAGGGCGGCGTCGAGTTCCTGCACGTGCCGTTCCGCGGCGACCCCGCCAATGTGCTGGCGCTGCAATCGCGGGAGATCGCGCTCTCCGTGCTCAACCTCGGCAGCGCGGCAGCGCAGCGGCTGCGGATGCTCGCGGTGTTCTCGCCGGGGCGCCATCCCGACCACCCCGACCTGCCCACGGCGCGCGAACAGGGTATCGACGTGATTCAGGAGCCCCTCCTGGGCCTGGTCGTGGCGGCTGCCACGCCGGCACCGGTGATCGCCCGGCTGGAGGCCGCCTGCCGCACCGCCAATGCCGATCCGCGCGTCGCCGCCACGCTGCGCGCGACGGCGCAGCGGCCGGCGCCCGACAAGGGCGAGGCCTATGCCGCGTTGCTGGCGCGCAACGCGGAAGGCGCCGGCGTCACGCTGCGCCGGCTCGGCATCGCCGTGCCATGACAGCACTCCGCATCGCGGTCATCGGCTGCGGCGTCTTTGCTCAGCGCTACCACGTGCCGGCGATCGAGGCGGATGGCGCGATCCGACTCTCGGCTATCGTGGACCCTGCCGGCGAGTCGGGGTCGATCGCCGCGATCGCCCGCCGGCACGGCGCCGGCGTGCTGCCCTCTCTGGACCGGCTGCTGGATGGCGAACTGCCCGATGCGGCGATCATCAGCTCGCCGACCGGCCTGCACGCGCCGCATGCGGAAGCGCTCCTGGAACGCGGCGTCCCGGTGCTGGTGGACAAGCCCTACGTTCTCACGACCAGCGATGCCAAGCGCCTCGCCGACCTGGCCG